>JAABUR0100004422.1_pt1 | contig 18798 bp, 16 predicted proteins | sample 5560091 | NCBI WGS metagenome assembly JAABUR01 (sample SAMN10711879, study PRJNA513375) | rock metagenome | isolation source: Antarctica rocks | place: Antarctica: Victoria Land, University Valley sud | reverse complement strand
CCAACGACCTCGCCGCGCCGGCCGGCAGCTACACCAACTGCGTCATCGGCTTCGCCCGCTGGCGCTGGCCCACGTCGGCGAGCATGCGGGCGGACTGGGGCATGTTCTGCGCCACGATGACCCACGAGCTCGGTCATCTGCTCGGCCGTCCCCACGACGACACGCGCGGCAGCGTCATGACGACGGTCTTCACCGACCGCTCGAGCGTGCCGCAGAGCTGCCGTGCGAGCCGGCCCGGTCGCACGGCCCGCGAGACCTGATCGCCCGCCGCTCGTGCCCTACGGTCTGGGCATGGCCGAGCTTCCCTTCCCGGCGCCGCCCCTGGCCGACGACGTCGTCCTCCTGCGCCCGTGGCGCGAGTCCGACGTGCCGGCCAAGCTCATGGCGTTCAGCGACCCGGTGGTGCAGCGCTTCTCGTGGTCGCGGAGCACGCCCTACACCGGGGCCGACGCGCGCAGCCACTTCGTCGAGCAGCAGGCGGCCCGCTTGCTGGGGGAGGAGCTGAACTTCGCCCTCGTCGAGCCGACGGACGACGACATCGTCCGCGGCGGCGGCTCCCTCTACGACGTCGACCTGGAGCAGGGGCGTGCGGCGGTGGGCTACTGGCTCGCCGGGGAGGCGCGCGGGCGCGGTGTGGCGACGCACGCCGTGCGGCTGGTCGCACTTCCCGTTCAAGGGCGGCCGGCGCGACACCGTCGTCTTCAGCCTGCTGCCCGGCGAGCTTCGGTAGCCGCGTCCGAGCTGTCGCAAGCCACGCTGGGCGCGTCTGCCGAGCGGTCCGGCCCCGAAAATCCCGGCCATCATCTGAGGATCAGCAGCCTGGAACGGCGAGGATTTGTAGCGTACATAGCCGAGAATCTGTAGCGTTGGCCGGCGAGCTGCGACGGCGTCGGACTTCGACGAGATCGAGGCCGCCGCCCGCGCGCGTTCGGTGGGGTCGTGGCGTCGGGGAACTTCTCGATGACGGCCGCGATCTGCCAGGCCGCGGCGCTCCTGGCCGCCCGCCATCTGCCGCAGTGGGAGCTCATCGACTACGCGGGCGGAACCCCGGAGCCGTACGTCGCCGGAACCCTCATCGCGGCGCGGAAGGCGCCGGGCCTCGTCGGCCTCACACGCGGCCTCGACGCGCTTTGCTGCAAGGTCGTTGAACTCAGACCTCAGCGCGACGCGAGGGCGCGTGCCGCCCGCCTGGCGACGCCGGACCGGCGCGCACCAGGTTCGCTCGCTCCGCGCTCGAGCAACGCGATCAGCGCGGTGACGACGGTCGGATCGAACTAGGTGCCCGCGTTGCGGCGCAGCTCGGCGATCGCCGCCGCGGGCGTCATCGCGCTCCGGTACGGGCGGTCGCTGGTCATGGCGTCGTAGGCGTCGCACACGAAGACGATCCGCGCCGCGAGCGGGATCTGCTCGCCGGCGAGGCCGTTCGGATAGCCGTCGCCACTCCAGCGCTCGTGCTCCGCGAGGACGGCGGGGGCGAGGTGCGCCAGCGTCTCGGTCGACTCGAGGATCTCCGCCCCCGTCACGGGATGCCGGCGCATGATCGCCCACTCCGCGTCGTTGAGCGGCCCGGGCTTGTGCAGGATGTGGTCGGGCACGCCGACCTTGCCGACGTCATGCAGGACGGCGACCTGGCGGACCTCGTTCTGCTCGTCCTGGCTGAGGCCGAACTCGGCGGCCAACCGTCCGGCGAGGTCGACCACCACGTCGGAGTGGCTGAGCGTGTTGCGGTCGCGGGCCCCGAGCGCGGCGACGAGCGCGCGGATGCTGGTGCTCTCGGTCCGCGCCCTGCTCTCGCGCGCGACGAGCTCGGCGGAGAGGAGGTGGCCGAGCTCGCGCATCAAGCGGACGTCACGGTCGCCCCAGGAACGGTCGCGGCTTGGAGCTGATGCAGGAGAGCACGCCGTAGAGCCGGCCGTCGGGAAGGGTGATCGGCACGCCGACCCACGCGCCGATGCCCAGCTCGCGTGTGACGTCGAGGTCGCGCACGGACTCATGGCTGCGTGCGTCGTGCACGACGTTGGGCAGCCGGTCGTCCAGGAGACGCTGGCAGTAGCTGGCGGAGCGTGCGATCGGACATGTCCTGTCCGACCTCGAAGCCCTCGGCCGGGTCCACCCAGCGGAAGTGCTCCCAGTCGCCGGCGCACTCGCCCAGTACGGCGACGTCCATGTCGAGCTGCTGCCGGGCCACGGCGAGGACGCGCATGATGGCGTCGGCCGATCCGTCCGGCTCGGCGGCGACCACCACCGGGCCCGGATCGGCCGCGACGGCGAAGCGGTCCGTCGAGAGCTCGGCGGCGAGGAGCTCGCCGAACGCGGTCACGAGCGCCGGGTCGAATTGCGTGCCGGCGCAGCGCCGCAGCGTGGCGAGCGCCTCCTCCTTGGTGCAGGCCTCGCGGTAGGTGCGCGCGGAGACCATGGCGACGAAGGCGTCGCAGATGGCGATGATGCGCGCGCCGAGCGGGATCTGCTCGCCGCGCAACCGGTCCGGGTAGCCCTGCCCGTCGTAACGCTCATGCGTCGAGCGCACGAGGCCGGCGATCGGCCCGAGCGCGGGCGCGCCGAGGAGGATCGTCTCGCCGACGATCGGATGCTGGCGGATCAGCGCCCACTCCTCCCCGTTGAGCGCTCCCGGCTTGTGCACGACCGTGTCGGGGATCGAGACCATGCCGATGTCGCGGAGCTCGGCGGCACGGGCCACCTCGTCGATCTGCTCGGACGAGAGCCCCAGTCGCTTGGCCAGCTTGCTCGACAGCTCGCCGGCGTCGCGCAGCGGGTCCAGTGCGCCGTGCCCGCGTTCCTCGAGCGCACGGACCAGCACGTCGCGCACCTGGCGACGCGCCGACGAGCGCCCACCCGCCTTGTGCGCGTACATGCGCTGGTCGGCGAGCTGGAGCGCCTGAGCGGACTCGCGCGCCTCGAGCGGCAGGTTCACGGTGCCGGCCGAGCAGCCGATCTCGAAGCCCTCGCCGCGCTCGTGCAGCGCGGCCTTGGCGGCGGCGATCATCGTCTCGGGCCGGGTGGCGGTGGCGTCGATCAGCGCGCAGAACTCGTCTCCGCCGACCCGGTAGGCGCTGCCGTCCGGTCCGATCGCGTCGGCGAGGCTCTGGCCCAGGCGGGCGAGCAGCGCGTCGCCGGCCGGGTGGCCGAACTTGTCGTTGTAGGTCTTGAAGCCGTCGAGGTCGAAGAGCGCGAGGACGATGGCGCGCGTCGGCGACGCGTGCGGCAGCCGGGACTCCAGGTCGCTCATCAGCTTGCGCCGGTTGCCCAGCCCGGTCAGCGCGTCGGTGTTCGCCTCGCCGCGGCTGGCCTCCACCAGTCGCAGGTGCTCGCGAAGCGTCAGCACGAGCCGCGCGAGCACCGCCACCAGCGTCGCGCTCGAGAGCGCCAGCGCCACGTCGTTGAGCGGGGCCACGCGCATCGAGAGCAGCACGCCGAGCGCCACGATCCCGGACGCGACCGGCACGGCGAGGATGCGCGGCCCGCGCAGCGGCACCACCGGGGCGCGGCGCGACGGCTCCCATGCCGCGAGGGCGATCATGCCCGTCGCGGTCGGCCAGATCGTCTCGGTCAGCGACCCGTGCGAGTAGGTGCCGGTCGCGTAGGCGTAGACCCATAGCGAGTCGCCGACGGCGTTCAGCGCGAAGCCGATGCCCAGCAGCATGCCGGCGCGGCCGGGGCGCCAGCCGGTCAGCGCGAACAAGCTCACGACGAAGGCCACCAGCAGCATGTCCCCGAGCGGGTACGCGAGGTTGACGGCGATCTGCGTGGCGTTGCCGCCCGTGCTCGAGAGGATCGCGCCGAACACGAGCGCCGCCCCGACGGAGGCGACCGCGAGTCCGCCGATGAGCCCGTCGAGCCAGAGGCTCCGGTGGAACTCCCGGATCCGCGAGCGGATGATCAGCACCAGCGCGATGTAGGCGGCGGGGTAGTAGGCCAGCCACAGCGCGTCCGCGGGCGAGGGGTAGGGCGGCGCCGGATCGCGGACGATGAAGATCGTCCAGTAGATGAACCCCGCCGACCAGCACAGCATCGCGGCGCCGAGCACGAGCCAGGCGAGTCGCTCGGCCCGCACGCGCAGCCCGCGGAGCAGGCAGGCGACGGACGTGGCGAGGATCAACGCGTTCAGGAGCCAGTCCTCGAAGACGCGATCCAGCGCGTGTCCACCGAGTCCGAACGTCGCGTGCGCCGCATGTGCTCCGACGCCGGCGAGGAGTCCGAGGGTGAGGAGACCGCGGGGGGACACGCGGCGGATGCTCGCGCCAGGCATTCCCCCGGTTGTCGGTCCGGGGGCCGCGACCTTGAGCGGTCAGCCGACGCCGTTGGCGGCGCGAACCGCGGACAGCTCCGCGATGAGCCGCGCTTCGGATGGCGGCGCGACGGGATCGGGACACGCGGTGTGGTGGTACTGCGGGAAGTCGCGCTGGCCCCACCCCCGCAGCTCGCTGTCGAGACGGTGGAACCGGCCTTCGACCGTCAGCAGCAACCCCGGCTCGTAGCGCCGCGGCTGCTCGAAGTCCTCGCGCTCGACCGGCCGCACCACCCAGCCGCGCACGCGGCGAGCCCGCCGGAAGGCCGACGGCTTCCCGATCGGGATCTCCTTGGCTCCCGGATCTCCCGCGGCATGCATCGCCTCCAGGAACGCCGCGGCGGCGTCCGCGGAACGCGTCGCCGGCGCAGCCTCCGTCGCCGCCGGGGACGGATCGTCCGCCGGTCGCCCGGCGCTCCATTCCGCGAAGGTCGGAAGGCGGTCGACCGCAGCGAGGTTGCGCCCGCAGCTCGCGCAGAACACGCCGGCGCCGGGGAGCGCACCGCAGAAGGGGCACACGCGCGTGCTCGGATCCATGGTCCCGATGCTGCCACAGGCACCTACGCTTGACCGATGGCGAGCGATCCCGATGGCGTGGGCGGCGCGGCCGTCGGGCTCGGCCTGGCCGCGCTCGGCCGGCCGGCGTACATCAACCTCGGGCATCGTGGCGACGTCGCGGACCCGCGGCGCGAGGCGATGGAGCGCACGGCGCACGCGGTGCTCGACGCCGCCTACGAGGCCGGCGTGCGGGCCTTCGACGTGGCGCGCTCCTACGGCGCGGCAGAGGCGTTCCTCGGCTCGTGGCTCCAGCGCCGCGGCCTCGCGCCGGAGGACGTCGTCGTGAGCTCGAAGTGGGGCTATGCCTACACGGCGGGCTGGCGCGTGGACGCCGACCCGCACGAGGTCAAGGACCTCTCGGCGGAGCAGCTCCGCCGCCAGCGGGCCGAGACGCGCGCGCTGCTCGGCGACCATCTGCGCCTCTATCAGATCCACTCCGCCACGCTGGAGAGCGGCGTGCTCGATGACGCCGCGGTGCGCGAGGAGCTCGCGGCGCTGCGCGCCGGCGGGATCCGGATCGGGCTGACGGTGACCGGCGTCGATCAGGCGGCCACGATCGAGCGAGCGCTCGCCACAGGGGGCTTCGACGCCGTGCAGGCGACGTGGAACCTGCACGAGCGCGCGGCTGAGCGCGCGCTCGCCCGCGCGCACGAGGCCGGGCTGCGCGTCTACGTCAAGGAGGCGCTCGCCAACGGCCGGCTGACCGCGCGCGGCGCGAGCCCCGCCCTCGCCACGGTGGCGCGCGAGCGCGGCACGACCGAGGACGCGATCGCGATCGCCGCGGCGATCGCCCGGCCGTGGGCGGACGTCGTGCTCAGCGGGGCGGCGAGCGTCGAGCAGCTCGAGAGCAACCTCGCGGCGCGCACGCTGACCTGGGACGCCGAGCTCGAGCGGCGGCTCGCCGATCTCGTGGAGCCGCCGAGCGCCTACTGGGCGGCGCGCGCCGAGCTCCCCTGGAACTGAGGCTCAGCGCCGGCCGTGGATCTCGCCGGTCCGGCCGTACAGGGTCCGATCGCCCGGACGATCGGTCGCCACGAGGCCGAGCACGAGCAGCACGGCGATCGCCGCCACGGCGGCCAGCGTCCGCAGCGCCGCACGCCGTGCCCGCCGCCGTCTCGCCTGCCGGCGCGCTGCGGCCGCGGGCCCCAGCAGCTCGCCGACGACGGCTTCCTCGAGCCCGAGGCCGCGCGCCCGGCACCAGTCCAGGACGTCATCCGGGTCGCGGGCCTCGACGACCGGCACGCGGTACGCGCGCGCGAGGCGGCCGACGAGCCCGGGGTTGCGGCCGCGCGCCAGCACGAGCGCGTACGGACGCGCCCGCTGCGCCCGGAAGCCGTCCTCGTGGAGCTCGATCGCCCCGCTCGCCTCCACCACGCCGGGGATCGTCGCCCGCGGCGCGACGGCGCGCCTGGCCCAGCGCCGGCGGGGATGCCACGCGTGGACACCGCAGTCGCAGTCGCGCGCCGGCGCCATGTGCCCGGCCCCGCAGGCGGCCTCGAGCCAGGCGCCCTCGGGAGGCCAGCTCCGGCCCTGATGGGGTCCCGCGAGCCGCTCGCGCCCGGCGCTGCCGACGACGGTCCAGGTCCGCAGGCCGTACAGCGGACTGGGCACGACCGGCAGCTCGCGCATCACGGCCTGCCGAGCTGAGGCTCCGGGGCCGGCTCGCGCGTCTCCCGATCGGGATCCGGCTCGGGCAGGACCGGCGGCTGCGGTGGCGCCGGAGCCGCCAGCGGCTCGGAGATGATCCGTCGTGAGGGACCGTCCAGGCTCACTCACCCATGGTGCGCCTCGGCGGCGCGAGAGGCAAGTCCGGGCCGACGATCTTGCCGGGGTTGAGGTTGCGGCCCGGGTCCACCCCGTCGAACAGCGCGCGCACCATGGCGACGCCGGGTGCCGAGATGTCCTGCTCCAGCCAGGCCGCGTGCTCGGTCCCGACGGCGTGGTGGTGCGACAGCGTGGCGCCGGAGTCGACGAACGCCTGCTGGACCGCCGACTTGACGACGTCGTACTCCGCCAGCGGCTCTCGCGCTCCCGACGGCTTGAACGCGAACGTGAAGTAGAGGCACGCGCCCGAGTGGTAGGAGTGCGACAGGTGACACATGACGTACCCCGGCACGCCGAGCGACCGGAAGGCCGCGTGCGCCGCGCCCGTCGCGTTGTCGTAGACCGCGGGGAGCAGGCTCCACGGCGCGGCGGTCTCGGACACGTCGGCCAGGGCGCCGCGATCGAGGAGGTAGTCGCGGATGTAGGGCGTGTCGAACTTCTTCTGGTCGTACAGCGCGCCCGGGCCGCTGCCGATGCACAGGCCGCCGTGCCGCGCGACGATGCGCCCGGCGAGCTTGCGCTGCGCGCGCACATGGCGGTCGCTGCCCTCGTAGCCGATGAAGGCCAGGCACATGGTGTCGAGGTCGAAGTCGCGGCGCCGCCGCAGGAACTCCGTCAGCGCCCTCGACTTGACCCGGTCGAGCAGCGAGGCGGCCTTGCGCGTCGCGAACGAGAACTGCGTCTCGTTGGCGTCCGACACCCGCGTCACGGTCGGGGACACCTCGCCGGCGGCGATGTCGTGCATGGCCGCCAGGCCGGCGGCCCAGCTGGGGAGCAGATAGCCGAGGATCGTGCGCCGGACGGGCGCGCGGTGCACGTGGACCGTGGCCTCGCTGACGATCCCGAGCCGTCCCTCGCTGCCGAGGACCATCTCGCGCACGCTGGGCCCGGTCGACGTCGCCGGCACCGGGCGCGTGGCGAGCAGGCCCGACGGCATCACGACGCGGACGGCCCGCGTCAGGTCGGCGACGTCGCCGTACTTGTCGGACTGCATCCCCGACGACCGGGTGGCGATCCAGCCCCCGAGCGTCGAGTAGGCGAAGCTGTCCGGGAAGTGCCCGAGCGTCCAGCCGCGCGCGTTCAGCTGCGCTTCGAGCCGCGGGCCCGAGACGCCGGCCTGCACCCGCGCGAGTCGCGCCGTCTCGTCGATCGCGAGCACCTGCTCCATCCGGCCGAGATCGACCGAGACGATGGGGCGGGTGTCGCCCTCCGGCGGCTCGAGGCTCCCCGAGATGTTCGAGCCGCCGCCGAAGGGGATGACGACGGCATCGGCGTCGAGCGCCGCCCGCACCACCGCGGCCACCGCATCCTCGTCCGCGGGGCGGACGACGACGTCGGGGAGCCGCCCGATCTCGCCGCGCCGGTGGCGCACGAGGTCGCGCAGGCTCTTGCCGCGGGCGTGGACGAGCCGGTCGAGCGGATCCGTCGAGACCTGCCCGGCGCCGACGGCGGCCTCCAGCGCGGCACGGAGCCCGGAGGGCACGCCCGGCTCGGGGATGCGCAGATCGCCGAAGCCGACCCTCGGTGAGGACACGCGGTTGACGTCGATCTCGAGGTGGCGCTGGAGGAACGGCCCGAGCTCGGGCTTGTCCTCATGCGTGAACGCGACGTCGTCGTCGCCCCATCCCCACCACTTCATCTACGCGAACATACGGGATCGGCGCGCGCCGCCTGCGCGGCGCGCGCCTTGGGATGCCGTCAGGCGGCGACCAGCCCGTGCGGGTCGAGGACGTACTTCCGCGCCACGCCGGAGTCGAAGTCCTTGTAGCCCTGCGGAGCCTCGTCGAGCGTGATGACGGTCGCGTTGACCGCCTTGGCGATGTGCGCCTTGTCGTGGAGGATCATCTGCATCAGGTTGCGGTGGTACTTCATCACCGGGCACTGACCCGTCGTGAACGACTGCGACTTCGCCCAGCCGAGGCCGATCCGGATCGACAGCGAGCCCTCCTTGGCGGCGTCGTCGACCGCCCCCGGGTCACCGGTCACGTACAGCCCGGGGATGCCCAGCTTCCCGGCCGCGCGCGTCAGCTCCATGATGCTGTTGAGCACCGTGGCGGGCGCCTCGTGGCTCGCGTCGGACCCGTGACCGCGCGCCTCGAAGCCGACGGCGTCCACGGCCGCGTCGACCTCGGGGACGCCGAGCACGTCCGCGATCTGCTCCTTCGGGTCGCCCTTGGAGACGTCGATCGCCTCGCAGCCGAACGAGCGCGCCTGCTCGAGGCGCTCCGGGATCAGGTCGCCCACGAACACCACCGCGGCCCCGAGGAGCTGTGCCGAGTAGGCCGCCGCCAGGCCCACCGGCCCCGCGCCGGCGACGTACACCGTCGAGCCCGACGTCACGCCCGCGGTGAACGCGCCGTGGTAGCCGGTCGGGAAGATGTCCGACAGCATCGTCAGGTCGAGGATCTTCTCCATCGCCTGATCGGCGTCGGGGAACTTCAGCAGGTTCCAGTCGGCGTACGGGACCAGTACGTACTCGGCCTGGCCCCCGACCCAGCCGCCCATGTCGACGTAGCCGTACGCCGAGCCCGGACGCTCCGGGTTGGTGGTGAGGCAGACGCCGGTGTGCCCCTCCTTGCACAGGCGGCAGCGCCCGCAGGCGATGTTGAACGGCACGGAGCACAGGTCGCCGACGCCGATGAACTCCACTCCCGGGCCCGTCTCGATCACCTCACCGGTGATCTCGTGCCCGAGGATCAGACCCTCGGGCGCGGTGGTCCGGCCGCGCACCATGTGCTGGTCGGAGCCGCAGATGTTGGTGGAGACGATCTTGAGGATCGCCGCGTGAGGCAGCGCTCGCCCCACGTTGTCGGGATGGACGCCGGGCCCATCCTGCAACTCGAAGGTCGGGAAGTCGATGTTCTGGACCTCGACGGTCCCGGGGCCCATGAAGGCCACCCCACGATTCTCAGCCACGCTGAACCCTCTCTAGTCGCGCGCTTGCCGGATGAACGGGACTCTATTCCTCGGAGGCCCGGACACGAAGCGTCAGCGTCAGCGTCCCTACTCCGGAACCGGCGAAACCGATCGTCCATCGCGGAGTAGATGGGTCCATGGGGGACGGCAAGCTCAATCGCGCGGTGGAGCAGGGCAAGGCGCGCACCAGCGAGATGAAGGGGCGCGTGCCCGAGCTCAAGGAGCGCGGAGCGGACCTCAAGGAGCGCGTCCCCGAGCTCAGGGAGCGCGGGGCGGAGTTCACGGCGCGCAGCGCCGAGGAGCTCAAGTCCCGCGGCGCCGGGCTGCGCACCAGGGGCACGGAGATGCGCGCGCGCGGCGGCGAGCTGGCGCGCCAGTACGCCAAGATGGACGTCTCCTGGGCACGGTGCGGCTACGCCAGGGCGGCGCGCGAAGGGCTGCTCAGGTTCGTGCTCGGCCCGATGACCGACTTCTACGTCCGCCGGGGCACGGTGGGGCGCGACGTGTTCGAGGAGCTGACCACACCCGTCGTCTTCGTGGCCAATCACTCCAGCCACCTCGACACGCCCACGATCCTGCGCGCGATCCCGCGCAAGTGGCGCAACCGGATGGCCGTCGCCGCCGCCGCGGACTACTTCTACAAGAAGCGCTGGAAGGCCAACGGCGTCGCGCTGCTGTTCAACACGGTGCCGCTCGGCCGCAGCGGCGGTGGCCTCGGGAACGGGGCGACCGACCACGTCGACCGGCTCATCGGCCAGGGCTGGAACCTCCTCATGTTCCCCGAGGGGACCCGGTCGCGCGACGGCGAGATCGGCAAGGTCCGCTCGGGCGCCGCGGTCATCGCGGCGCACCACGGCATCGACGTCGTCCCGATCTACGTCAGCGGAACCTACGACGCGATGCCGCCGGGCCAGAACTGGCCCAAGCGCAAGCCCGGTCGCTTCCTCTCGCGGCGCCACAAGGTCGAGGTCCGCTTCGGGCAGCCGATCCGGTCGCGCGACGAGGAGCACCGCCGCGAGGTCATGGACGAGGTCCGCGACTTCTGGGAGCGCGAGGGCCTGCCCGCCGGTGCCGACACGGCCGCCGTTCCCGAGCACGACGTCCTGCTCATCCACCAGGCGCTCCTGGACTACGAGGCGCGCCACGCCGCCGAGCCCACGCTCCGGTTCAAGCCCGGCATGGCCGCGGCTCCGGAGGCGTGCGAGGATCGCTCCACCTCCGCAGCCTGATTGACCGGCGGCACCGGGCACCTATACGGTGCTCGTCCTGCAGGGTCGGCAGCCAGCGGAGGAGCGGAGATGAAGAAGCTCATCAATGACCCGGACGCCGTCGTCCGGGAGGCGCTCGAGGGGATCGAGGCCGCCCACGGCGACCACGTGCGCGTGATCCACGATCCGATGGTGATCGTGCGCGCCGATGCGCCCGTCCAGGGCAAGGTCGGGATCGTCTCCGGCGGGGGCTCGGGCCACGAGCCGATGCACGGGGGCTTCGTCGGGCGCGGGATGCTCGACGCCGCGTGTCCCGGCGAGGTGTTCACCTCGCCCACGCCCGACCAGATGCTCGAGGCGACCAAGGCGGTCGACGGCGGCGCCGGCGTCCTGCACATCGTCAAGAACTACACCGGTGACGTCCTGAACTTCGAGATGGCCGCCGACCTCGCCAAGGGCGAGGGCATCGAGGTCGAGGCGGTCGTGACCAACGACGACGTCGCCGTCCAGGACAGCCTCTACACCGCGGGCCGCCGCGGCGTCGGCATCACCGTGATCGCGGAGAAGATCTGCGGCGCGCTCGCCGAGGAGGGCAAGCCGCTGGCCGAGGTCGCCGAGGTCTGCCGCAAGGTCAACGGCCAGGGCCGCAGCATGGGCATGGCGCTCACCCCGTGTGTCACGCCGGGCTCGGGCGAGCCCAGCTTCGAGCTGGGCGCGGACGAGATGGAGATCGGGATCGGCATCCACGGCGAGCCGGGCCGCTACCGCGAGTCGCTGTCCTCGGCCAAGGACATCGTCGAGCGGCTCGCCACCGCGATCGTCGACGACCTGCCCTACGAGTCCGGCGACCGCGTGCTCGCGCTCGTCAACGGCATGGGCGGGACGCCGCTGATCGAGCTCTACATCGTCTACCGCGAGCTGAACCGCTTCCTCGAGGGCCGCGGGATCACGATCGAGCGGCGCCTGGTCGGCAACTACATCACCTCGCTCGAGATGGCCGGCTGCTCGATCACGCTGCTCAAGCTCGACGACGACCTGACGCGGCTCTGGGACGCGCCCGTCGACACGCCGGCCCTGCGCTTCTGCTAGGAGGCCGAGCGTGAGCATCACCGCCACGGACGTCCGCGCGTGGATCGGCGGCTACGCGACCACCATCGCCGAGCACCGGGCCGAGCTGGTCAAGCTCGACACCGCGATCGGCGACGCCGACCACGGGACGAACATGGACCGGGGGATGCGCGCGGCGGTCGAGAAGCTCGACGCGCTCGAGGGCGACGACATCGGCGCGCTCCTCAAGGCGGTCGGCATGGCCATGGTGTCCAAGGTCGGCGGCGCCGCCGGCCCGCTCTACGGCACGCTGTTCCTGCAGATGGCCACGGCCGCCAACGGGCGGGAGGAGCTCGACCTGGCCGGTTGGGCCGATGCCCTGGAGGCCGGCGTCAAGGGCGTGCAGGCGCGCGGCAAGGCCGAGCCCGAGGACAAGACGATGGTCGACGCCCTGCTGCCGGCGGTCGCGGCGCTGCGGGCCGCCGAGGCCGACGGCGCCGGGCTCGGGGACGCGCTGCGCCGCTCCGCCGACGCCGCGGAGGAGGGCATGAAGGCGACGATCCCGCTCGAGGCGCGCAAGGGCCGCGCGAGCTACCTCGGCCCGCGCAGCGTCGGGCACCAGGACCCCGGGGCGACGTCGACGCACCTGCTCCTCCGGGTCGCCGCGGAGACGTTCGGCGACTGAGGGAGGCGCGGCGGTTCCGCGAGACCGCCGCGCGCGGCCGCTCAGTCGTCGTCGTCGTCGACCCAGTCCACGGTCCGGGCGACCGCCTTGCGCCACTTGCGGTAGCCCTTCTCGCGCACGGCCGGCTCCATCGCGGGCAGCCACTCGGCCGCCTTGTGCCACTGCGCGAGCAGCTCCTCGACGTCGGGCCAGAACCCCACGGCGAGGCCCGCGGCGTACGCGGCGCCGAGCGACGGCGTCTCGGCCACGATCGGTCGCACGACCGGCACGTCGAGCACGTCGGCGAGCGACTGCATCAGCAGGTTGTTCGCGGTCATGCCGCCGTCGACCTTGAGCGACGTGAGCGCCACTCCCGCGTCGGAGTTCATCGCCTCCACGACCTCGCGCGTCTGCCACGCGGTCGCCTCGAGCACGGCCCGCGCCAGATGGCCCTTCTCGATGTAGCCGGTCAGCCCGGCGATCACGCCGCGCGCGTCGCTGCGCCAGTGCGGCGCGAACAGTCCGGAGAACGCCGGGACGAAGTAGCAGCCGCCGTTGTCGTCGACCGTGCGGGCGAGCGTCTCGATCTCCGACGCGCTCCCGATCAGGCCGATCTTGTCGCGGAACCACTGCACGAGCGCGCCGGTGACGGCGATCGAGCCCTCCAGGGCGTAGGTCGCCGGCTGGTCGCCGATCTTGTAGCCGACGGTCGTCAGCAGGCCGTTGGCCGAGCGCACGGGCTGCTCGCCGGTGTTCATCAGCAGGAACGAGCCGGTGCCGTAGGTGCACTTGGCGTCGCCGGGCGCGAAGCACGTCTGCCCGAACAGCGCCGCATGCTGGTCGCCGAGCGCGGCGGCGACCGGGAGCCCGGCCAGGGCGCCGCCCGCCTCCCCGTAGACCTCCATCGACGGGCGGATCTCCGGGAGCATCGTGCGGGGGACGCCCATCGCGTCGAGCAGCACGTCGTCCCAGTCGAGCGTCTCGAGGTGCATCAGCATCGTCCGGCCCGCGTTGGTGACGTCGGTCACGTGGCGCCCGGTCAGCTTCCAGATCAGCCAGGAGTCGATCGTCCCGAACAGCACGTCGCCCGCCTCGGCGCGCTCCGCCAGGCCGTCGACGTGGTCGAGCAGCCAGCGGATCTTCGGGCCCGAGAAGTACGTCGCGAGCGGGAGCCCGCAGCGGTCGCGGAAGCGGTCGGGACCCGCCTCCCCGCCGAGCTCGCGCACGAGGTGGTCCGTGCGCATGTCCTGCCAGTTGAGCGCATTGTGGATAGGCACGCCGGTCGCCCGGTCCCACAGCACCGTCGTCTCCCGCTGGTTGGTGATGCCCAGCGCGACGAGGTCCGGGACGCCGAGCCCGACGGTCGCGAGCGCGTCCTGGACCACGTACTGGACGTTGCGCCAGATCTCCTCGGGATCGTGCTCGACCCAGCCCGGCTTGGGGTAGATGTGGCAGTGCTCGATCTGGCTGACCGACACGACCCGCGCCGCGCCGTCGAACACGAGGCAGCGCGACGACGCGGTGCCCTGGTCGACCGAGGCGATGTACCGCTCGCTCACGTCGCCCTTCCTACCAGTTTCGGGAGGCTCACCACGGGATCGCCCCGAGGTCGCGGGAGACGGAGCGTGCCGCCTCGCGGACGAACGACACGAGGTCGTTGCGCGGCCCGCCGTCCTCCGTCAGGCGCTCGACCGGGCCGGAGATGCCGATCGCACCGACGGTGACGCCGCGCCGGTCGGCGATCGGCGCGGCCAGCGACACCTCGCCGACCACGAGCTCCTCGGCGTCACCGCCCCAGCCGCGCTCCGCGACCACCACGAGCTCGTCGGTGAGCGCCTCGGCGTCGGTGATCGTGGCCGGCGTGAAGCGCTGCAGGCCGGCGGTCGCCAGCTCGGCCGCCGCGTAGCGGTTGGCGGCGAGCAGCACCTTGCCCATCGCCGTCGCATGTGCCGGCTGGAGCGCGCCCACGTCGAGCGCCTGGCGGCTGTCGTCGGGCCGGAAGACGTGGTGGACGACGAGCACCTTGCCCTCGTGCAGCGTGCCGATCCGGACGCTCTCCCCGCTGCGCGCCGCGAGCGAGTCCGACCAGTTCAGCGCGCGCGCCCGCAGCTCGTTGCCGTCGAGGTAGGAGCTGCCCATGTGCAGCAGCGCCGCGCCGAGCTGGTACTTGCCGGTCTCCTCGTCCTGCTCGACGAACCCCACCGCGGCGAGCGTGCGCAGGATCCCGTGCACGGTGGCCTTCGGGAGGTCGAGCTCGCCGGCCAATTGGACGACGCCGAGCCGGCGGGTGCGTCCTGACAGAAGTCGGAGGATTGCGGCGGCGCGCTCGATCGACTGGATCGGAGCAGTCACGCAGAGAACCTATCCGAATCGGGTCCGGCATTGCCGGACCCGATTTTGCTGCTAGTGCCTGAACCGCGTTTGACATCGCCGGACGCGCAGGATTAGTGTGCCGTCTCGTTGGGTCAAGGCAACGCGACCGGGGAGGGGAAGAGCTCTTGAGCATCTTCGGAGCAGAAGTGATCGGCACGGCACTCCTGATCCTGCTGGGCAACGGCGTGGTGGCGGGGGTGCTGCTGAACCACTCCAAGGCGCAGAACGGAGGTTGGATCGTCATCACGTTCGGCTGGGGGATGGCCGTGATGGTGGCGGTCCTCGCGGTCGGTCAGTTCAGCGGCGCACACCTGAACCCGGCGGTCACGCTCGGGCTCGCCGTCGAGGGCACGACCGACTGGGGCGACGTACCCGAGTACCTGGCCGGGGAGTTCGTCGGCGCGTTCATCGGCGCGACGCTCGTGTGGGCGGCGTACCTCGACCACTGGCGCGAGACCGAGGATCCCGGGCTCAAGCTGGCCTGCTTCAGCACCGCCCCGGCGATCCGCAACCCGGTCGCCAACATCATCACCGAGGTGATCGGGACGTTCGTGCTGGTCTTCGGCGTGCTCGCGTTCTTCGCCGACAAGGCCACGGCCGCGACCGGCCTGGGCGGCCTGCTCGTCGGCCTGCTCGTGTTCTCGATCGGCATGTCGCTGGGCGGGCCCACCGGCTACGCCATCAACCCGGCGCGCGACCTCGGGCCGCGCATCATGCACGCGATCCTGCCGATTTCGGGCAAGGGCACCTCGGACTGGAGCTACGCCTGGATCCCGGTCGTCGCGCCGCTCGTCGGCGGCGTCCTGGCGGCCCTGGCGTACTCGGCCTTCTACCCCGGCTGATCGTTCCAGGCAGCACACGAGCAGGGCGGGCGGCACCGCGATCGGTGCCGCCCGGGAGATCTGAGATCGAGGAGAGTGCTTGATGGCGAAGTACGCGGCAGCAATCGACCAGGGCACCACCAGCACGCGCTGCATGGTGTTCGACCACGGTGGCCAGGTGGTCAGCGTGACGCAGAAGGAGCACGAGCAGATCTATCCCAAGCCGGGCTGGGTCGAGCACGACGTCGAGGAGATCTGGGCGCGCACCCAGGAGGTCGTGGACGAGGCGATGTCCGCCGCGGGCGCTAGCGCCGACGACGTCGCGGGCGTCGGGATCACCAACCAGCGCGAGACCGCCGTCGTGTGGGACCGGACGACGGGCAAGCCGATCCACAACGCGCTGGTCTGGCAGGACACGCGCACGGACAAGCTCGTCGACGAGTACTCGCGCGACGGCGGCCAGGCGCGCTTCCAGGAGAAGGTCGGCCTCCCGCTGGCCACCTACTTCTCCGGGCCGAAGATCCGCTGGCTGCTCGACAACGTCGACGGCGCCGCCGACCGGGCGGACTCCGGCGACCTGCTGTTCGGCAACATGGACACCTGGCTGCTCTGGAACCTGACCGGCGGCACCGACGGCGGGTTGCACATCACCGACGTGACCAACGCCAGCCGCACGATGCTCATGGACCTCAAGACCCTCCAGTGGGACGAGGAGATCATGGGGATCATGGGGATCCCGGCGGCGATGCTGCCGGAGATCAAGGCCTCCAGCGAGGTCTACGGCGAGGTCTCCAGCGGCGGTGCGCTCCAGGGCGTGGCGATCGCGGGCGACCTCGGCGACCAGCAGGCGGCCACGTTCGGGCAGACGTGCTTCTCGGTCGGCGAGGCCAAGAACACCTACGGCACCGGCAACTTCCTGCTGCTCAACACCGGGACCGAGGCCGTCGCCTCCAAGAACGGGCTGCTCACCACGGTCGGCTACAAGATCGGCGACCAGGACGCGGTCTACTGCCTCGAGGGCTCGATCGCGATCACCGGCGCGCTGGTGCAGTGGCTGCGCGACAACCTCAAGATGATCAAGGCCGCTCCGGAGGTCGAAGAGCTCGCCCAGACCGTCGAGGACAACGGCGGCTGCTACATCGTGCCGGCGTTCTCGGGCCTGTTCGCGCCGTACTGGAAGTCCAACGCGCGCGGCGTGGTGGCGGGCCTCACCCGCTTCGTCAACGCCGGGCACATCGCCCGCGCGACGCTGGAGGCGACCGCCTACCAGAGCCGCGAGGTGGTCGAGGCGATGAACCAGGACTCCGGCGTGGCGCTCGAGTCGCTCAAGGTCGACGGCGGCATGGTCGGCAACGACCTGCTGATGCAGTTCCAGGCCGACCTGCTCGGCGTGCCGGTGATCCGCCCGAAGGTGCCCGAGACCACGTCGCTGGGCGCCGCGTACGCGGCCGGCCTGGCCACCGGCTTCTGGGGCGAGGTCGAGGACCTGCGCGAGAACTGGGTCGAGGACAAGCGCTGGGAGCCGAGCATGGACTCCGACAAGCGCGACGAGTACTTCAAGTACTGGAAGAAGGCGGTCACGCGGACGTTCGACTGGTTCGACGCCGACGAGGCCTGACCGGCGAGGACACGGGGGCGGCGCTCGCCGCCCCCGTGTCGCCGGCGCAATAAAGTGGGGAGCGTGCCTCCTCTTCGGGCCGACGTGCTGGTGATCGGCGGTGGCGCCACCGGCGCGGGCGTCGCCTGGGATGCCGCCCTGCGCGGCTTCGACGTCGTGCTCGCCGAGCGCGGCGACCTCGCGGAGGGCACCAGCGGCCGCTTCCACGGGCTCCTGCACTCCGGTGGCCGCTACGTCGTCAAGGATCCCGTGGCGGCCGAGGAGTGCGTGGTCGAGAACGCGATCCTGCGCCGGGTGATCCCCGACTGCATCGAGGACACCGGCGGCCTGTTCGTGACCACGCCGGACGACGATCCCGCCTACGGGGACGCGTTCCTCGACGGCTGCCGCACCGCCCACCTCCCGGCCGAGGAGATCGACGTCGCCGAGGCGCTGCGTCGCGAGCCGCGGCTGAACCCGGGAATCCGGCGCGCGTTCACCGTGCCCGACGCGTCGATCGACGCGTGGAAGACCGTCTGGTCGTTCGCCCGCGGCGCCGCGCAGCACGGCGCGCGGATCCTCACCTACCACCGCGTGATCGAGCTGCACCGCAGCGGCGACGCGATCACCGGCGCGCGCCTGCGCAACGAGCGGACCGGCGAGGACCTCGACGTCGAGGCGGGCTTCACGCTCAACGCCTCCGGCGCCTGGGCCGCGCAGATCTGCCACATGGCCGGGATCGAGGACATCGGCGTGGTCCCGGGCAAGGGGATCATGATCGCGATGAACCATCGGCTGGTGAACACGGTGATCAACCGCTGCACGATGCCCGCGGACGGCGACATCCTCGTGCCGGTCCGGACCGTGAGCGTGATCGGCACCACCGACAGCCGCTCGGCCGACCCCGACGAGATCCCCGTCACGCAGGCCGAGGTCGACCAGATGCTCGACGACGGTGAGCGCCTGGTGCCCAGGTTCCGCGAGGCGCGCGCGCTGCGCGTGTGGGCCGGCGTGCGGCCGCTGTTCCAGGACGCGCGCGCGGGCGAGGTGGGCGACACGCGCGACGTGAGCCGCACCCACGCCGTGGTCGACCACCGCGAGCGCGACGGCATCGACGGGCTGCTGACGATGTCGGGCGGCAAGCTCACGACGCTGCGGCTGATGGCGCAGGACCTCGTCGACGGGATGTGCGCCCAGCTCGGCGCGGAGCGGCCGTGCCGCACCGCCGAGGAGCGCCCCCCGGGCAACGAGGACGGCGCGGCCTACCACCTGGGCTCGCGGTTGCGCAAGCGCGAGGCCGCGCTGCAGGACGAGCAGCTGATCTGCGAGTGCGAGCTGATCGGGCGCGGGCGGCTCGAGGAGGAGATGCGCCGGCGCGGCAGCCCGAACCTCGACGACATCCGCCGCAACCTGCGTCTCGGCATGGGGCCGTGCCAGGGCGGGTTCTGCATCTACCGCGCGACCGGCATCCTGCACGGGGTGGA
>JAABUR0100004421.1_pt1 | contig 18803 bp, 14 predicted proteins | sample 5560091 | NCBI WGS metagenome assembly JAABUR01 (sample SAMN10711879, study PRJNA513375) | rock metagenome | isolation source: Antarctica rocks | place: Antarctica: Victoria Land, University Valley sud | reverse complement strand
CCGTGCCGGTCAGCGATGTGATGGCCGAGATGTATGAGCACGCCCGCGCCGCCCTGGCCGCTCACGGCTACACGCAGTACGAGATCAGCAACTGGGCGCGGCCCGGCCACCACTCCCGCCACAACCTAGCCTACTGGGAGCAGACACCCTACCTGGGCTTCGGCCTCAGCGCGCACAGCTACTTCGCCGGCCACCGCACGGCAAACCTGCGCGGACTGGATGGCTATATCACCCGCCTCACCGCTGGCCGCTCGCCGATCATCCACAACGAGACCGTGGATCTGGACCGCGCCCGCTCCGATGGCCTGATCCTGGGCCTGCGGCTGACCGCCGGGGTGGACGTGGCCGACTACCGCGCCCGCTACGGCGCGGCCCCTGCCGACTTGTGGCCCGAGGAGGTCGCCCACCTGACCGCCCTGAGCCTGCTGGAGCAGGTGGAGGGCCGGCTGCGCCTCACCCCCGCCGCCTACCTGATCGGCAACTACGTGTGGGAAAAGTTCCTCTGAGCCGCTAGCCTCTCGCCAAAGCTGCATTGAGGGATCCGTATCAGGGCATTCCCCCGCGCCCGGTCCGGCCAGAGCGTGAGCTAGACGACGGGCCACTACTGTTGCTGGCGTAGCGTGGCCGTAAACGAGAGGTCGGTCACCGTGTGCGCGGCGGTCTGGGTCACGGTCAGACGGCCAGTCTGCTTGGGGGCGGGGACGCTGGCAAACTGCTGCGCCAGATCCACATGGCCGACGCCATTGACCCGGATCACGCCGCCCAGGCTGGGCACGAAATAGGCCGTCATCCTGAGGTCCTGGGCGCCCTTGACCCGCAGCGCCGCCCCGTTGGGCTGATAGGTCTGCACATCCACCGGCGTGGAGGCCTGGGTCACGATGCGGGCCACCCGCAGATCGTTCTGCTGCTCGAAGCCGTCCAGCTTGCTGTTGGCCAGCGCCGCCTCAAGCACCATGTAGGGGGCGTTGATCACCGACGAGCGCTGCCAGGCATGGCCCACCTTGACATCACCGGTGGGGAAGGAGGGCAGGCTGGCCTGTACCATGGTCAACAGGTTCTGCAAAGGCTCGGCGCTGCTGCGCCCGCTGGTGGACCCCAGCTGAATGGCGTCGTTCTTGCCGCCGCTGGTGGTTACCGAAATGGGCGTGCTCGCCCCGACGCCGGGGAAGCGCACCTTCTCCACGTGACCATCGTTGTTGATCTGGAGCTCAGCGGTGTTGATCCGTAGCGTTGACGCCTGCATCGTCTTGCCATCCACCTGCACCGAGGGCTGCTCCACAGTCACCCGCACCGTAGCGCCGTGAGCGTCCGTGCTCAGCACCTTCTCATGGGTGGCCACATTGACCTTTGTGATAGAGGGGGCCGCCGAGGCCCCCGATTGCACGGTGTTGGTCACCACCAACGCCACGTCGTACGTGGCCTCGTTGCCGCTCTTGAACTCGTAGGCCAGCACCGTATGCGTGGGCAGCGCGCTATTGTTGCGCGAATAGAGCACAATAGCAAACGCCACCACGACCAGCGCCCCGGCTATTATAATACGTCTCATGCGTCTTCCTCTGCTTCGCCAGGCCCGCCCCGTGGGGACGGATCAGGGGGTACGGACAAAATCTACCGTCATCACCAGGAGCCCGCTTGGCTGACGCGCCACCCCGATGCCCACCCTGTTGAAGCCGTTGAGCAAGATATTGGCCCGGTGTCCGGGGCTCAGCATCAAGCCGTCAATCGCCCCCCGGATGGCCATATCCGACGCCACATCTTCGCCAATCTGGGTATAGGGCACCTTGGCCAGCTTAATGCGATCCTCCGGGCTAGATCCGTTCGAGCCCTGGTGAGGATGCACATCGTAGTAGTTGTGGGTCACAATGTCTATGCTATGGGCCCGCGCGCCGCTCTGCAGGGCTGGCAGCATGATAAAGGGGGGCCGACCATACTTTGCCCGCAGGGCGTTCAACGTCTGCAGGGCCTTAACCTCAAGCGCGTTCGAGGTCAGAGTGGCGTCCTCCGGCGGGTAGGCGGCACGCATCGACGGGGGCGTGTATTTGACGCCGTAGAAGACGGGTAGGTTGAAGATAGCAAAGCCGTTTGCCGCGTTGATCTCTAACTGGTAGATGCCGGCGCCCTTGGCCAGCGGCAATATGCCGTGGTACTTACCGCGGTCTACGCTGATCGGCTGCAAACCGGCGTCACCGTTGGGGTAGGTCACCGCGTAGGTGTTCTCCATCGACTGCCTGGCCAGTCCAGCGAAGGGCAGCGACTTCGCCGAGGCGGGCATCTCCTGATCGAACTTGTTGAGCACATCACCCGTCGCGTCGGTGAAGGCGCTCTGCAAACCCGAGCCGCCGCTGAAATCAAACGAGATCGGCCCCTGGATCAGCCCGTTGCCAGGCATGCTCAGCGTGAGCGGCGGACGCAACTGGTAGCCCAGCGCGGCGGTCTGCAGCTGCACGCGGGGGGCCCCTGGGATAGTTAACGAGTAGTGCCCCGTGGTGTCGGTGACCACCTGCTTGCCCGGTGTAGCCACCGAGGCGTTGAGCACGGCCTTGCCGGTCAAGCCATCCTTGACCAAGCCCGAGATCACGGCGGTCAGGTTGCCCAACGACTTCAGACCGTATGGTCCCTTGAAATCCCAGGGCACGTTGCCGCTGAGCACCGCGCCGCCCGCCGCGATGGTCAGCGACACGCTCAGGTAGCCAGCCGCCGAGGCAGTGGCCTGAAAGCTCTTGCCGGCCGCTACGGTCAGGGTATAGTGTCCCGCACTGTCTGAGGAGGCCGAGGTGTTGGCGATGACCACCCTGGCTCCAGCGATGGCCGCCTGGCTGGCCGCGTCCTGCACGACCCCGCTGAAGGTGACCGTGGCCGCCGCGCTACCCTGATGGCGCGCCGGGCTGCTAGAACGCGCCGCCGAGGTCACAAGAACGGCCGCCAGAACGGCCACGACGCTAATCACACTGTGTAGACGCCGACGCGAGTCGCCTCCTTGGCAGGGAGGCTGGGAGGTGGCCGATGGTCTCATGTACGCTCTGTCCCCTTATCTTTACGCTTCTGCCATACCGAATAAGACACAATTCCTATAGTCGGTGTATCGGCTCATCGCTACGGCGTCTGTAGGGGCAATCGCGAGTCTAAATAGCGCCACACTCAACGGGTGGTCAGCGGCACGGAGAATGGCGGGACGATCGTGGCTGCGGTAGCACACGTTCAACAGAGCATCGTCTGCTGACGCTACTTAGTATAATCTCCTGTTGCCCCACCTGCAAGACGGTCGCGGAAAAACGTCGGGGGTGGCAACGGACCCGTTGCCACCCCCGACGGCTATTCTCCTGCCCCAGAGAACCCTGGGGGTATCACCATGTGCTCGCGTTTACCCTCGGGTGGTCGGGCGGCGCCCGGCGAGGCCAACCAGCGCCAGGATCATGGCCCCTAGCGCTAGCGAGCCCAGCGGGAAGCCGTCGCCCGTGTCCACCATGCCACCGTTACCGGTGTCAGGCAGCGCGCGGGGCACGATCACCGGTGCGGTCCCTGCCACTGCGATTGGGTGACCACTGGGCCGCTGGGCCGCCACACCGGCGACCGGCTTGGGCACGGCGCTGGTCACGGGCCTGGAAGCCACGCTGGCTACTGGCTTGCGTGCGGCGCTAATCGCCGGCTTGGTCAAGGCCGCCGTGACCCGCTGGCGCGGCGCGGTGACCACGCGGTGGCGGGTACCAGTGGACACTGGCTTGGTGGCCTGATGGGCCGCTGGCTTGGTCACGGGCTTAGTTGCGGGCTTGGTCGTGAAGGCCGCCACCGTCTGCTTGCTCCTGGCCTTCGGCTGAGCGTTGGTCACTATGCCGTTGACCTGCGCCGGTGTCGCCGACGCCGTGCTCGTTGGCGGCACAGCCGTTGCCGTGTTCGTCGGGGGAACAGCTGTCTCCGTCGCCGGAGCAGCGGGTGTGTCAGTGGTTGTGGCCGGCACGGTCGTCGCCGTCGCCGCCGTTGTGCTGGTCGCGGTCGCCGGGCTGGCCGTCTCGGTCGTGGTTGGCACAACCGCGGTGGCCGTGCTAGCTACGGTTGGCAGCGCGGCGCTGGTGTTCGTTGGCCCTGGCGTCGCCACGGCGTTGGCCCCGGCGGGCGGAGCCGCGACGACCACAATGGGCGCTCTGGGCTGCGGTACAGGGGTGCTGGTGCTCGTCAGAACTGCAGGCGCCGCAGTCTGCTGCGTCGTGGTCGCCGTACTGGCCACCACGGACGTCTGTGTCGCCGTGGCCGGTATCGCCGTGCTGGTGTTCGCCGGCACAACGATGGGCGTCTGCGTCGCCGTCGCGGGAGCCGCCGTGTTTGTGCTGGTGGCGACTACCGGTGTGTTCGTCGCTGGTACCTGGGTTGCCGTGTTTGTCACCGTCGCTGGCACGGACGTGCTCGTGCTTGTGCTCGTCGCCGGCACGGGCGTGCTGGTCAATGTCGCGGGTGGCGGTGTTGTCGTACTGGTCACCGTTGCGGGTACCTGGGTCGCCGTGTTCGTGCTCGTCGGTGGCACGGACGTCGCCGTGTCTGTCGCCGTTGCGGGCACGGAGGTGTTCGTTGCCGCTGGCGATGTCGAAGTCGCGCTCGGGGCCACCACTGTACCAGTCGCTGTCGGCCCCATCGGGGTGTTCGTCGCAGCTGGCGGTGTGTTCGTGCTCGTGGCTAGCGCTGGCGTCGTTGCCGTCGGGGACACGGGCGTCTCAGTGCTCGTCACCGTGGCCGGAATAGGTGTCGTTGTCGCTGTCGGGGGCACAGGAGTCATCGTCGGTGGTACTGGCGCCGCCGTGTTTGTCGCCGGCACGGCCGTGCTCGTCTTTGTAGCTGGCACGGCTGTGTTTGTCTCAGTCGGGGCCGCCGTGTTGGTCTCGGTGGGAACCGGCGTATTCGTCTCAGTCGAAACGGCCGTGCTCGTCACTGTAGCTGGCACAGACGTGTTTGTCTCAGTCGGAACTGCCGTGTTTGTCGCTGGCACGGCCGTGCTCGTCACTGTAGCTGGCACGGGTGTATTCGTCTCAGTCGGCGCCGCTGTGTTGGTCTCGGTCGCCGGCGGCACGGGCGTGTTCGTCTCGGTGCTCATGGGGACCGCTGTGTTCGTTTCGGTCGGCACAGGCGTGTTTGTCGCCGTCGGTGGCACGGGTGTCTTGGTACTCGTCGCGCTAGCTGGCACAGGTGTGTTCGTCTCAGTCGGGATTGCCGTGTTGGTCTTTATGACTGTCGGCGCCGGTGTGCTCGTCTTGGTCGCCATTGGGATCACTGTGCTAGTCTCAGTCGGCGCCGGTGTGCTGGTGCTCGTGGCCGGCACAGGCGTGCTCGTCTTTGTAGCGGGCACGACTGTCGCCGTCGCGGTCCCACCCTGCCCCAGGTGACACGCGCCGCTCTCGCCGCCGCCGCCCAGGTACAGCACGAATGTCGTCTCGTCGTCGCTATGGTTCCACAGGTCCACATAGGCCTGGTGCAACAGCGTGCTGACTGTCTGCCCGTTGTAGGTCTCGTTCAGCAGGCCGGGCGTGTTCGCCGCGTTCAGCTCCGCCGCGACCAGATGGATCTGGTAGTCTGTCGAGCCAGACTGGGGGCTCAGCAACGCCACAATCTGCTCAGGCGTCTGGCCTTTATAATCCAGGGTCGCGTTGATGATCGCCTGGAACTCGGCCCGCGTGTAGTGGTTGTTGTAGTTCTTCCAGTACCCGGGGCTGTATATGCCCGCGCAGGGTCCCGTCACCGCAGTGGCCGTCGCCGTGCTCGTCGCGCCAGGCGATAGGTGCTGATGCTGCGTAGTAGCCCCGGTCGTGGCCGCGGCGACCGTACTCGCCGCCTGCGCGGACATAGCGCCGCGCATGGGCAGCACGGCTACGCCCGCATTGGTTATCAGCAGGGCCGCGCACGCTATGCGCACTGCCGCTCCCGCTCCCAGCTTAACGCTCCACGACGCTGGCCCTCTGGCCCGTGTCTTCCTGTTGCCCCAACTCACCTGCATGTCCGTCTCACCACACCTTTCGCCGTCACTCGTCAACCCTGTCTTGCACCATCACAACCCTTAGTTCACCGGGGATACGTCCGTGCCACCTAAGGGCAACGGCACGCTCTCGCTCGTGCTCCAGTCCTGCCGCCTGGGGACCACGGCAGGCATAGCGTCGCTACAGTCCTGCCGCTTGGGGACCACGGCAGGCATAGCGTCGCTCCATGGGAGCATAGAGCCTGCGTTTACAGGCTGATTGTCCTTAGGTACCGCGATCCGAAGGCCTCGCTGGGCCTCTCCAACCTGGGGACGGTGGAGAGGCCGACGCGGCGCCGCGCTACTCTAGGCCGGAGCACACGTTGACGTGCTGGGGGACCTCACGGCCAGAGAGTAGGGCGCACCCTCCTTGGGCAGCCTACAGCCTAGTGTACACCTTGTTAGCCTACCTGTCACGCCTCTTACCCCAAATGTCTCCCCCTATTTGGGCTGGTCCTGGTGGGTCGGGCTGGCCCATCCTTCCTATACCATAGGCGGATCAGGCCACGCGGGATAGGGGCTCTTGAGGATTTTTTTGGCAATTGCGCCTGATTGGGATCAATCCTCGCGCACCAAGTGGAGGCGTCAGACACGGCGCCCGTGACGGCAGGCGCCGCTCAATCCGCGCGCTCCAGGTGGGGGGGCTGCCGTTGCGCCGCCTCGCTCCTGTGGCGCTCAATCCTCGCGCGCCAGGTGGGGGACTGCTAGACGACCAGCCGGGTATACACCACAAGGCGCTGATCGTAGATGTGGTCCTTGTTGTCCCAGGCCCCACTGCAGGTGATCAGGTTGAGGCTGCGCTGGTCGGTGCTGCCAAAAATGTGCTGCAGCGGCGCGTTCTTGATCCCGTAGTTCTCGCGGTCCACCACCTCGAAGGTCCGCTGCACGCCCATATCATCGGTCACAAATAAGCGATCGCCCTGCTGCAGGTTGCGTAGCCAGAGGAAAACAGCGGGACCCGTCGCGCTGTCCAGGTGACCATCAATCACCGCGTTGCCCACGTTGCCCGGTCGCGTGCCCAGGTTGAACCAGGCGACATGCCACACATTGGCTGGCACACCCATCGCGCCATCAGCGAGCATGCCCACCTGCTCCACCTGGGTGTCAATGCCTAACCGTGGGATGATCAGACGGACCGGCACACCTGCCTTCAGGGAGACCGGGGTCGCCGTCGGCGCTGCTGTCGGCGGCGTCACGACGACTGCCGTGGGCGGGGCCGCCGTGGTAGCCGACGCCTCCGCGGTGGGTAGCGACGTAGTAGTGGCCGTCGCCGCCGGGCCGGCTGCCAGGCCAACGTGCCGGCTCGGCGGGGCCACGTCGGCACGCACGGGTCGGGTAGGTTGCGGACTCGGCGGGGCCGCCGGCGGCACGTTGATCCGGTGTGCTGGCCGACGCCGTTGTGGCGTCGGCTGGACCGCAACCACGGCGGTCGCCGCTGGCGCCGTGGCGGTGGCCGTCATCTCCGGCGCGGCCACCGGCGGTAGGGCGACGGCCGGGGCCAATAAGCTCCAGCTCAGAGCCGCCCCCACCACCACAATAACCAGTGCGCTGATCGCCGCCACCCACCGTCGCGTATGCCTCTGCCGCTGTTTCATCGCTCTCTGTTACCATCCTGACTCGATGATCACTGCCGCTGGATACCCTATGCTTTGCACAGCAGGATACCATGGTCCTGATCTATACCGTATGTCGCGCCGCCTGGTGGCAGCCCCCTAGATTCATCGGTTATCGTTACAATAAAACGAACTGGCTGGCCCGGCGGCCACACTAGCCCATCTTTTAATCTACTGGTGTGGGAAGGACTATGGAGACCTCGCGGAGTTCGGCTCTACCACTGGCCGATGAACTGACCCTGGCCGAGGCCGCCGCGCTGGCCGGCCGCTTGGCCAAGACACTGCGCCGCGCCGTGAGTAGTGGTCAGCTACCGCGCCGTTATACCACTGGCCCCTATGGGCCGCGGATGGTGTTCGCCCGCGCCGATGTGCAACGCTTCCTCGGCCAGCGTGAGGCCCAGGTGCAGGCCTTGAGCCACCGGCGCGCCGCCGAACCAGCGTCCCAGGCCATGCAGACCCGCCTGCTATCAGCCACGCCGCCGGACGGAGACGAGGCCACCACGGAGTTGCGGGAGCAGGTGGCCGCCCTGCTGGCTGCCCTATCAGCTATAGAGGGGCGCCTGGCTGACCTTGAGGGGCTGAGCCGTGACCCCAGCAGGGCTGAGGGACCTACGCTGGCCGTGCGCGAGGTGGAGGACCGGCTGGGCCGTCTCGTGCAACGAGTCGCCAGGCTGGAGCAGGGCTCCGCCAGCCCGGGCGCCCCGGCCGAGCAGGCCCCCACGACCCTGGGCCAACGCCTAGCCCGGCTGGAAGAGCAGCAGCGCGCCGAGGCGGCGCGGCAGCTGCAAAACGCCGGTGTCTACGAAGGGCTGGAGGCCCGGCTGGAACGTCTGGAGGCGGCCACCACCACCCCTGAGCGCCCGCCGGAACGGCGCCCCCCATGGCGGCGGCCCCGCTAAGCCCCCACGGGTCGCCTGTCAGACCCGCGGTGCGTGATCCGGTGTTGGGGCGTCTCCCCGCGCCCGATCCGGCGGTGTGAACTTCGTGTAGGGGAGCGCCAGCCCGTCACATGATCAGTGCTAAACGCCCCGGTAGCGTAAGACGACCCGCTTTAGCGTATACTGTGGACGTATCTGGCACCGCGCCGTGATACCCGTGTAGTCAGTACCGCGCAAGGAGGATAGACATGCCGTCCAAGAAGGCCGCGCCCGCTCCTGCCGAGACGCCCGCTCCCGCCCAGACCGCTGCGCCCGTGCAGAACGAGGGCTACTGCGTCAAATGCAAGGCAAAGCGGGTCATGAACGAGCCCCACGAGGTAACGACCAACGGTCGGCGCATGCTCAAGGGGACGTGCCCCGTGTGCGGCACCAACATGAACCGCATCATGGGCAAGGCCTGAGCGGCATTGCGCGGGCTGTCTTTCACCTGTCAGCCTACTGATTCAGCAAGCCGCGTCCCGCCTACAGCGCCCCCGGAACACTCCGGGGGCGCTGTGTGTTCATTCGCCTTACCGCCATGTCAGGTGATAGAGGATGTAGGCGGCGAAGCCCGTCGCGGCCACCGTGTTCAGGCGCATCACCCGCCGGTAGTTGCCCAGCACCCCCAGCGAGTCATAGCGCCGCCACCACGAGACCAGCAGCGCCAGCAGCAGCGCGTAGAAGGGGAGCAGCAAAACCAGCTGGCCTGACCCATAGCGCCGCGTCACCACGACCAGCAGCACACAGCCCGCCGCTCCTAGCAGCACTGTGGCCAGCCCAAAACAGCGTTGCATCCCCCAGGCTACGGCGGCGGTGCGGTCGCCCCGCGCCCGGTCTTCCTCCACCTGGTACAGTCCCGTCAACGGATATAGCCCCGTGGTCAGCAGGGTCGCGGCAACCCCACCGGTGATCGCCACACTGCTGACCAGGCTTGTCCAGTGTGGTTGGGCGGTCAACCACCCGGCGCTAAAACCGAGCATGCCCTGGCCGACCGCCACGGTGATCAGGGCGCGCACTGGCCCCTTCTTCAGCCGGATGGCCGGATGGGAGTAGGCCACGAAGAGACCAAACATCAGGCCATAGACAAGGGCCACGGGGACATTGATGACCAGGGTCACCGCCCACCCTAGTAGCTGCATACCCAGCGAGAACGGCAACAGCGCCCCCACTACCATCGGCGGATGCTCCAGGCCGCCGATCGGCCCCTCATCGCGGTCATAGTACGAGTTGAACGCCGTGCCGCCCCCGTAGTTGCACACATGGAAGGCCCCAAACGAGACCGCCAGAGTCCAGCTCCACCGCCCGTCGGCCAGCAGATAGCCCCATAGAAAGATGGGCGCCAGCAGCAGTTGGAAGTGCAAGCGCAGATGCGTCACCAATGTGCCCACCTACTCCCCTTCCTCTCACCCCACCCACCCGTGTTTCCCTGGTCGTGCGCCACAGCCAATCCCCACGGAGGGCATTTCCTAACTCAGTTTTCCCAACGTTCTAAAGGTGGAAGGGCGCTCCCCACAACCCTGGCAGGCCCGCTGGTGGGCCGTCGGGTGTGGTCACAGCCCTGGACGCGCCCGTGGACATCTCTGCTCATAGATCGAGATAGCGCCTGGAGCGCCCAAAATCAGGTCCTGAAACGCTCTCCCTACACCCTGGACAGCACTCTCGAACTGACTTAACACGCGTTCCTGCCTCACTAAGCGATGTGCCGTCGGTTGGCCCATCTTGTAACCTATGTGGCCCTGATCGCTGGCCATATCTAGAGTATCGCCTGGCCAGGTTTTAGGACGGATGTCTAGGCATGTCCATGGATGGGTATGCTTTGCGGATTGGCCTGCCCGTGGGCTTTGCCGGCCCGTAGACCGTCAACTCTGCTATACTGATCGTACCATGCTGCCGATGCGCTATCACGGGAAAGGACAACGCGATGGGCAAGATCGCCGATACTCTTGAGCAACTTACCCTGGGCGCCCGCGTGCGTCAGAACCACGCCCTGGAGCACGCAACTATCGCCCTGATGGAGAGCAGCCAGGGCCGCGCCTCGTATCGGGGCCGCGCCACGGTCAACGGGTTCTATGTCTACGGTGAGGCCGACCCCGCCGACCTCCAGAAACACGCCGAAAGCGCCCTGGACCGACTACGCGGCGATGAGCCTGGCCTGGCTATCCACCCCCGCTGCGGCACAAACCTGGCCGTGGCCGGCCTGCTCACCGGCGTCTGCTCGGCCCTGGCTGGTGAGATCCGGCCCAAGCGGAACCGCTACCCCCGGGCTATCCTGGCCTCGCTGGGCGCGCTGTTCTTTGCCCCCTCGTTGGGCCTCTACGTGCAGCGCCACTACACCACGCTAACCCCCCGGCCTACCCTGCGCATCCTGGGCATTGAGCCAGGGGCCACGCTCATGGGCAACCCCCTGTTCTTCGTGCGTACTGCCCACGAGGGGTAGCCCGGCGGGAGGTTCCCCCTACCTAATAGCCAACGCACGGGCCGCCCTCGCCTACAGCGGGCTACGCGCCGTCGCCAGGGCAACCCGGTGGAACTGGCCGCCAGCGCTAGAGGACAGCCCTGTTCTTGGAGCGGACGCGCTCGTAGACAGCCTCCATGGCTTCGATGAATGAGTTGCCCCGATGCCAGAACGGCGGGTAATCGCCCTGCTTCTTGACCACCAACGCGGCCACGCCGGGGTGCGTCGGCGCGGCGTCAGGCTGGGCTGGCCGCCGCGCGCCGGCCCAGTAGCCGCGCGGGTCCACATGGGCCGGCGCCTGCTCGGTGGGCACGGGCGTGTAGTATGAGGCCGCCGGGGTCAGGGGAGCCTCCACCGCGTCTAGCTGCGCGGACAGGATCTGGCCCAGCGGCGTGCTGGCCAGCTCTTTTTGCAAATCCTCCTTGGAGAGGCCGCGCAGCGCGAACAGCAGGAAGGGATCGTCATCAAGTTGCGCGGCCAGCACATAGCACAGCCCGGCCACGTGCTTGCAGGGGTTAGCGTAGTCGGGACACGTGCAGCTGGTGTGGAACTCGGCCGTTCTTTGAGGCAACAGGTGCAGGCGCAGCGGGGTGAAGGCGTCCTCAATGTCGTCGGGCATCTCGTTCATCAGCAGCCGCGCCACAAAGCCCGCGTTGGCTGATAATGCGGCGATCGCTTTTGTCCAGTCGGCGGTGGAGATAGACGTGAGTTGGATGGTCGTGGTGTAGCGCGGCTCCTTGTAGACGCCGTAGTAGGGATTGATCGAGCCACGCACGGTGGCCGTGACCGTACCCCCCTCCAGCCTGTAGTTCAGCACGCGCCCGCTGCTGGCATAGGAGCTGCCCCGCGATAGGCGGCTGGGATCGGTGAAGCGCTCCAGCGCCTCAATAAATAGCTGGCCCCACCAGGTGCGGCTGAACTGGGGCATACCCGTTCTCCTTCCTTTGTATCCCTGCTGCTGACAGTCACCCGGCGTCCTCGCCAGCGCTACTCCAGGATGGCCTCGCGGTTGAGCGCGATCAAGCCCTTAAAGGTCTCGTTGTCGAGTTCGGTCAGCCACGACTCGTCGCTGCCCACAATCGCCCCGGCCAGCTTCTTCTTGTCCTCGATCATGGCGTCAATGCGCTCTTCCAGCGTGCCCAACGCCACGAACTTATGCACGAATACGTTCTTGCGCTGGCCAATACGGAAGGCGCGGTCGGTGGCCTGGTCCTCGACCGCCGGGTTCCACCAGCGGTCGAAGTGAAACACGTGGTTTGCCCGGGTCAGCGTGATGCCCACGCCGCCCGCGCGCAACGACAGGATGAACACCGATGGCTCCGATTGGTCGTCCTGAAACTGGGCGATCATGCGCTCACGGCGCTCACGCGATGTGCCGCCGTGCAGGTAGTGCGTGGTGTAGTGCAGGGTATGCTTGAAGTAGCTCTCCAGGGCCTCGCCGATCTCCGTGTATTGGGTGAAGATGAGCATGCTCTCGCCCTCGGAGAGCACCTCGTCCACCATCTCCAGCAGGCGGGCCAGCTTGTGCGAACGCTCGGGCGAGAAGGCGCTGCCGTCGCCCAGGAACTGCGCGGGGTGGTTGCAGATCTGCTTAAGCCGGGTCAGGGTGGCCAGGATCAGCCCACGGCGGGCCATGCCTTCCTCAGCTTGCTCCAGGGCGGCGTCCACGTCGCGCACCACCGCCTCATAGAGCGAGGCCTGCTCACGGGTCAGGTTGCAATAGACCTTCTGCTCCACCTTGTCAGGCAGATCGGCAATGACCTGCTTGTCCGTCTTGAGCCGCCGCAGGATGAACGGCTCGACCAGCTTCTTGAGCATGGCCGAGGCTATGGGGTCGCTCTCTTTCTGGATCGGCGTCTCGAACAGCTTGCGGAACTGCGCCTCCTTGCCCAGGTAGCCCGGGTTCAGGAAGTTGAAGATGGACCACAGGTCCAGCAGGCGGTTCTCCACCGGCGTGCCGGTCAGGGCCAGCCGGCGCGGCGCGGACAGCTTGAGGATGGCCCGCGTCTGGGCCGCCTGCGGGTTTTTGATGTTCTGCGCCTCATCCACCACGATGCGCCGCCACCGCACCGCCCGCAGCAGCTTCTCGTCCATGCGGGCCAGCGGGTACGAGGTGACCACCACGTCGTGCTGGCGGCTGCGGCCGGCAAAGGCGGCCTCGCCCTTGATCCGCCCCGCCCCATGATGCACCAGCACGCGCAGGTGGGGGGCAAACCGCTCCACCTCTTTCCGCCAGTTGCCCAGCACCGAGGTGGGCGCAATCAGCAGGGTGGGCGCCCCGGCGCCCCCATCGTCCCCGTCCATTGACTCCTTGTCGTTGACTAGCTGGGCGATCACCTGAATGGTCTTTCCCAATCCCATGTCGTCAGCCAGGCAGGGGTTGAGGCCCAGGCTCTCCAGGTATTGCAGCCAGGCCACGCCGCGCCGCTGGTAGTCGCGCAGGGTGCCGTGCAGCCCTGGCGGGTCGGCGATCGGCTGCAGGCGGCTCTTGTCGTGCAGCAGCGCCAGCATGTCGGCCAGGGCGTCGTCGTGGGCCACCTCCACCTCATCGCCGTCGGCCATCATGCGCAGCACCTCGGCCACGGTCAGCGGGTGCTCCTCCTCGTGGCCCCTGGTGCGCCAGAACTCCAGCATCTGGGCCATTCGTTCGCGGTCCAGCTGCATCCACTCGCCCCGGAAATGCACCAGCGGCGCCTTGGCCGCCACCAGCGTGGCCCACTCGGCTTCGCTGACCGTCTGGCCACCGATCGCCAACTCGTAGTCGTACCGGACCACCGCGTCCAGGCTGAAATATCCTTTGGTGGCCGCCGAACCCGCCGCCTTACGGCCACCCTGGGTACGTAGCCGCACCTTGGCCTTGCGGCGGCCTTGTGGTGTCCACCACGAGGGCACGATCACCGTGTAGCCAGCGTCCTCCAGCACCCAGGCGCTCTCGGCCAGAAAGGCAAAGGCCTCCTCCAGGGTCAGCCGGAAGCCGACCGGTTGGGCGGTGGCCATGCCCTCCCAGATCTTGGGGTAGATCCGCGCGGCGTAGCCCAGGGCCAGCAGCAGGTCGCGCTCGAAGTGTACCCCGTAGCGGGCCACCATGCTCTTTTTGGCCGCGCCGCGCAGCCCCCAGTAGTCTTCCAGGGGCAGCCGAAGCGAGGGGTCGTCGCGGGCGGCCACCAGGAAGCGCACCTGCCAGCCGTCCGGGTCGTCGCCGGGCGCGTCCAGCAGCTGCAAGCACAGGGTGAACGAGGCCGCCGTGTGCGCCTGAGCGATCTTGTCCCGCCAGCCCCGCCACTGGCGGTACTCCTCCAGCGGGCCACCGGCCAGTTCGGCGACGGGCGTCAGCGGGTGCAGGCAACGGTAGACCAGTGAGCCGACCACCGCGTCGTCAATCTTGGCCGTGAAGCCAGACCCCGTCACCACGCCACGCAGGGTGATTTCGGCGAAGTGGCGCAGCAAGCCCTCGCGACCATGCATGCTGGCCGACGGCGGTTCGGCGGGCCAGCCCGCCGCGCAGGCCAGCGGCATGGCCGCGGCAAAGGCGGCCACATCACTCTGGTAGTCCGCCGAGACGATCTCCCACGAGGGCAGTACCTCAGGACGGCCCTTTTTCTTCTTGCCCTCAGGTGGCAGCTCACGATAGACTAACGCGGGGATATAGCGGTCGCGGGCGATCACGCCCTTGAAAGCCTGCGCATAGTGGTACCAATACAGCAGGTCGGCCCCCATGATCAGCTCGGCTGGAGTCGACTGGGCCAGGTAGTGCAGGTCCTTGAGCGCCTTGAGGTGATCGCCCACGCGGTAGCAGGTCACCCGCCAGGCGCCTAGCGCGCACTCCTCGGGCAGGTCCTGGCCCAGGTAGCGGGCCATCTCTAGTGAGGGCAGCGGCTCATCGTCCGCCGTGGGCAGGGTGAACCAGCGCTCCATTAGCACGCCAGACGCTGGGTCGCGTAGCCCCACGGCGTCCTTCAGGAACGCCTCCAGCGCGGGGCCGGGCAGGCTCCGGGAATGCGTGTGATCTCCCTTACCCCTCCGCGCTAGTCCCTCAACCCCGTCGGTCTCAACCCACAGGTAGAACGCGCCGCCCTGGGCAAACTGGCACCCGTCGTCAGGGATCCATGTCCCATGCAGCACATGGATGCTCCCACTACGTCCCTTATTAGCCCCATTCTCCACAGTCAACTGCTCTCCACCTGGGAGCCACGCGGGCTCCCACCCCGTCGCTATCGCTCAATACACGATAACACAGAGCCGACCAGGTCGCGGCGCTGGGACGGCCAGCCACACACATCAGCGTTGTCCCACCGTCGTCAGGCTAGTCTGGCCAGGGCTAGCCACGGTCGAGTTGCTCCCAGAGGCGCCGCCAGTCTCCTAACTACCAGACGGTTCTCCGTCTCGCTCACCGGTGGCGGCTAGTGGTTCGTCAAGTCCTTTTTGACACGTTGCCCGAAGACTCTGCCTGAGGCCATCAACGTATCACATGACAATTGACAGACCACTAGTCTCTTGTCAGCCCTGCATGGCCTATCAGTGTAGGGGTGTTCCCCCGCGCCCGGTCCGGCCTGAGCGCGGAGGGCGCCCTTACCAGAGCGCAAACCCCTCATGTGACGATCCGGCTAGCTCTATCTCAAGCAGCTGCTGGCCCGGCGCGCTAGCCTGCCTCGGCAAAGGCCCGCGCGGCTCAAAGTAGGCCGACGCCCCCATCGTTGCCGCACGCTGCACACGATCCAGCGCCGGTTGCCCGCCCACGCTCACCGCTCTTGCTCATCCCGCCTATCGCCCCCCGTGTCGTCGGCCGGCCAGGACACATACTGGCCCTGGTGGTACAGCAGCGGCCGGCGCCGCGGGTCCGCCCGAGCCTGCACCACCTGGCCCACGTAGATGGTGTGGTCGCCGCCATCGTGCGCCGCGTGCAGCTGACACTCCAGGCGCCCGGCTGTACCGAGCAGCAGGGGCAGGCCCAAGATCCCGGCCACATGGGGTATCGCCGCGAACTCCGCCTCCGCCGGGCGGCCGCGGGTGGCGAAGTAGCGGGCTGTCTCCTCCTGGCCCTCACTCAGGATGTTTACCGCGAAGGCCCCGCCTCGCTCAATTAGCCCATGCATGCGCGCCGTCTTGCGCACACACACCAGCACCAGCGGTGGGTCCAGTGAGAGCGAGGAGAACGCGTTGGCCGTCATGCCGTGGAGCCAGCCGTCCACGGCAGTGGTCACCACGGTCACCCCGCTGGCGAACGAGCCCAGCACCACGCGCAACGCCGCCGTGTCGCCCCCATTCCGATCCCCGGCCTCGGCCACCCTGTCTCCTGTCACTGCGTCCGCTATCGTCAAGGGCCCATCCCCACTCGTCCCGTGTGTCCCGCGCTTCCCCCGGCAGGGCCACTCCGCCTACGAGCGATTATCGCGGTCAGTTTCTCGTGACCTTTGTCCCGCGCTTCCCCTGGTAAAGCCGCGCAGCCCTCACGAGTGCCCCGGTCGGCGCACAACCCGTGCCTGCCTGGCCCATACCCATGCCAGCGCTCCACCCCCGTACTCTGTATACCGTAGGCGTCACGGCGCGTCAACCCCCGCCCCTTCGGCGCGTGGCGGGTGGTCGGCGCCCGCCAGCAGGGTGTAGGCAGCCAGGGCGCAGCAACCCAGTACGGCGATCACCATGGCCATGGGCAGGGCGGTCATGCTCCCGCCCAGGCCCACCAGCGGCGCCGCGGCCGCCCCAACGGCGTACTGCAGCACTCCCAGCAGCGCCGAGGCGCTGCCGGCGCTGTGCGGGTGACTAGCCAGGGCCAGCGTCGAGGCGTTGGGCAGGATCAAGCCCAGGCTGGCCACCACCACGAACAGGGCGGGTAACACGCCCACCAGGCCGACGCCGCCGGCCACGATGGCCAGCAGGGCTAGTCCACCCAGCGCCGTGGCGCGCAGGCCTAGCCGCAGCAGCCGGCGCGGCGACACGCGGCCCACCAGCCACCCGTTGACCTGGCCCATGGCCACTAGTCCCAGCGCATTCAGGCCAAACAGCACGCTGAACAGCTGCGGCGAGACGCCGTAGATATCCTGTAACACAAATGAGGAGCCCGAGATGTATGAGAACATCGCCGCGAACGCCAGGCCGCAGGAAAGCGCGTAGCCCATGAATGCGCGGTCGCCCAGCAGCCCCCGGAACGTGGTCAGGGTGGCCCCCATGCCGCCAGCCTGCCGGCGCTGAGGTGGTAGGGTCTCCCGCAGCCCCGCGGCCGCCGCGATCAAAAGCCCTCCGCCGATCACGGCCAGGGCTACGAACACGCCGCGCCAGGGCGTCACGCGCAGCAACTGCGCCCCAAACAGGGGGGCCAGGATAGGCGCTAGCCCATTGACCAGCATGAGCAGAGAGAAGAAGCGGGCCAAGGCGATGCCCGAGTATAAGTCGCGCACAATCGCCCGCGCGATCACGATGCCGGCCGCCCCGGCGCACCCTTGCGCAAAGCGCAGCCCCACCAACGCGGGCGCCGTCGGCGCGACGGCGCACAGCAGCGAGGCCACCGCGTAGCCAGCCAACCCCACCAACAGCGGCCGGCGCCGGCCCAGCACGTCGCTGAGCGGCCCGGCCACCAACTGCCCCGCCGCCAGGCCCAGCAGACAGGCGCTGAGGGTGAGCTGTACCTGCGAGGGGCTAGTCCCAAAGTCGCGCGTCAGCGAAGGCAGCGCTGGCAGATACATATCTATGGACAGCGGTCCGAACGCGGTCAGCGCCCCCAGGATCAAGATCCGCGCCGCCGGCCGCTGTGCTGCAGGCTCTTCCCCGCTCTCCCCCTGGCCGCGCTTAGCCGGCAACACGGCGACGCTCATCATCTCACCCCACGCGCTACACATCCCCCTATAGCTATAGTAAGCCACGACCAGGTGGCATCGTGCGACACGCGCATCAACGTACCCGGCATGAGCCGAGGGCGACACGAGTCGCCCGTCGGAACTGCGCTGAGGGATCCGTATAGTGGCGCTCCACCAGGGCGCGAACCCCTCATGTGATCAGTGCTACATGACTAGCGCGGCGGTGTGCGCAATGGCGGACTCAGCGTCGGCTCTGGAACCCACCTGCAGCAGGATCGTGTTGCGCCAGGGATCCTGGATGGCCACGGCCCCGCCGACGGCGCTCGTGGTCAGGCCAGCAGCCCGCACGCGGGCGATCACGGCGGCGCGGGCTTCCTCAGTGGGCAGAGAGATGGTAAACAGGCGCAGGCCGACCGTGCCCGCTGGCGCGGCCGAGGCGCCCTGGCTGTGCCATGTGTTCAGGCCGATATGGTGGTGGTACCCGCCCGCCGAGACGAACAGGGCCCGCGGCATGCTGGCCACCACGTCGAAGCCCAGCACATCGTGGTAAAAAGCGGCGGCCGTGGGGATGTCCCCCACCTGCAGGTGAACGTGGCCCAGGCGTGTGCCCGCCGGCAGGCCGGTCCACGGCGCGCCCTGCGCGTCGGCGTCGGCTATCAAGCCCCTGATGTCCACCGGGTCGCTGGCCATGCGCACCCGCCCGCCTGCCCACGTCCAGGTGTCCCGCGGCCGATCACGATACACCTCAATGCCGTTGCCATCGGGGTCAGATAGGTACAGGGCTTCGCTAACCAGGTGATCACCCTGGCCGGGCAGCGCATTACCCTGCTCCAGCCAGTGGCGCAACCAACGGCCCAGGTCCGCCCTGCTGGGCAGCAAGATGGCTAGGTGGTAGAGGCCGGTGGCCTGGCCCGTCCACGGGCGCGCCCCCCTCTGCTCGGTCAGCAGCAACAACGGCGCGCCGCCGGTGCCCAGAGTAGCCGCCCCGTTGCGCTGCTCCAGCACACTGAAGCCCAGCTCAGTGGTGTAGAA
>JAABUR0100004420.1_pt1 | contig 18803 bp, 33 predicted proteins | sample 5560091 | NCBI WGS metagenome assembly JAABUR01 (sample SAMN10711879, study PRJNA513375) | rock metagenome | isolation source: Antarctica rocks | place: Antarctica: Victoria Land, University Valley sud | reverse complement strand
TGCCACCACACACGCCGAGCTGGGTGCTGGGGCGCTGTGAAGGGGGGTATCTGGCTGGCCAGCTGGGCAGCAGGCGTGTGAGAAAGCTACCACGTTGATCAAGCTCCACAGCTAGAACACACGACCTGCGCCCATGCTGGCTGAAACCTTCCGCGGGTGCGCACCCGGCCCGCAACGGGACGTGCGCCCACGAAGGTGCTGGAGAGCATAGAGGCCGCCATAGTTGCAATGTTGAAAGTGCTGGTGCTGGGCTGCTTTGTGGCTGCCTTATCGCGCTGCAAAAGATAAGGCGAGATTCCAGGCGCATGCAGGGTTGCAGGCTGCGTTACGCCGCCATTTGGGCCGTAGCGCTGTTCTGTCACACAGCCAGACGATCACTGGCAAGAAATTTGGCACACTCCGCGCTTGAAGAGACTGTGTGGGTTGATTATTTGGGAGGCTCTTCCAGGAAGAGGTTCACACGCTTGGCAAGCAGCAAGCACCTTGTACATATATATGCCATAAACCAGTACTGTCACAGCAACAAAGTGTAAGCGGTCAGGTTGCAGCGTCTGACAGCAGGCCACAGGAGACGTCCCGGCACAGTCAGGCAGCATGGCGGGCAACCAATTATGCCACTTTGCCGTGCTCCTGCGTTGGCGGCCCAGCACTGAGGCGCCCGCTTTGTGGCCTGCCTTTTAAGCGGTCCAGACAGCGGACTTGCACAAAATCTGTGTACCGTGAGGGACACCTTAGCTGCGCGCCTCACTCCAAACTGAGGAGCAGAAAAGCTCACTCGAGCAGTGATGTTAACGAGTCCGTGAGCATTGTCTGGCACTGTATAATTATGGGGAGCAGCCCCTGTGCACTTTTCTTGGGCGTTGAAGGTCCACTGCAAAAGCAGCGGGCTCGTTAACGCACTGCACCTGCAACACTTTCGGCGTGCTGAGCTGGGCTGCTGCAAGTATTGTGCGAGAAATATGTCCAACCAAGTTCTGTCCATGCGCAAGACAATTGACTTGCGTCTGCCGAGCTCGAAAGCTTTCGAAACAGCCTAACCCTACCCAGGCCCTCTCCTATCGCTGGAGGGCGCAAGCCGAGATCTTGCGCCATTCAATCACCTCTCGCATCTCCCTTCGCTATACACACCTCGTTAAAATGGCAGCTGCTCTGATCGCCAGCCCCCTTGCGGCCTTCAAGGTGGGTGGGGCCGGGTGCCAGAGCATGTCTGCTTGTTACTGTTTCTTCGCGACTTCTGGCCGCATCGTGACACGCCGGCTGCCCGCTCGCAGGTCTCCACCGCCGGCAAGGGCAACAAGCAGGTCACGCGCGCCGCGATCGAGTTCTACGGTGATTCTCCCCAACAGCGGCCCGCAAAACCACCCCACCCGCTCGGCACTGGAGTGCGGGAGGCTTGTGCTCTCGCCCGGACCGGCAGGGGCCATGTGGGTATCTGCTGGAGGCGCCACGGTGGGGCCGGGCTGCTGCTTTTTGGCTGCTCGGCCAAGTCCATCCGCCGGCAACCGAAACCGCTGCCGCAGACTGAGCCCATGCTCTGATTCGCCTGCAAGCGGGCTTCTCAGCTGCTGCCACAAGCGCCGGAGCGGCTAGCCTTGAGTGACCACCGACACAAGCAGAACGTTATCTTCTAGATTTCTGGGTGCCATCGAGCTTGCAAGTCAGTCAGTCAGTCACAGGCTGGCCAAGCTTTTGGACGTGTGCCTGGCGCGCGTCTGCATGGCGCATTGACGCGCGTGTGCCGCCCCCGCGCGCGCAGGCCCCGACCGCGTCAAGTTCCTGGGCCCCTTCTCGGAGGACTACACGCCGTCGTACCTGACCGGCGAGTACCCGGGCGACTATGGCTGGGACACCGCCGGCCTGTCGGCCGACCCCGAGACCTTCGCGCGGTGCGCTCGCGAGCCGGTGCCCGCCAGTGTGCGGTTGTGCGTCTGGCACTGCGCCGCGCTGTGCTGCCAGCGCTGCAGATCCGGGCTCTCCAGTGTGGTGGCCGGTCAGTGCGGTGGCTGGTCGGGCATTGGCGACATGTGAGCGCGATGGTGATTGGCGAAAGGCCGCTCTGGCACACCCAGGCGCAGCTCAAGCGCGCGTGCGGCCCCGCGCGCAGCTACCGCACGATCGAGGTCATCCACGCGCGCTGGGCGATGCTGGGCGCGCTGGGCTGCATCACGCCCGAGCTGCTGGCCGGCAATGGCGTGAGCTTCCAGGAGCCGGTCTGGTGGAAGGCGGGCGCGCAGATCTTCCAGCCCGGCGGCCTGGACTACCTGGGCAACCCCTCGCTGGTGCACGCGCAGAGCATCATCGCCACCCTGGCCGTCCAGGCGCGCCCCTGGGCCTCCCGTTGCGTGGTGCTTGCGCGGCGGGCACTGATGGCTGACACCTGGAGTGCCAGCCCCAGTGTCAGGAAAACGAGTGGGTGTCAAAAGGAGACCAAACGTGCCTTCAGTTTCGCGCGTTTGATTATGAAACGGACTACGTCGTGAGCACTTGCATGCTGAAGTGCTGTCGTGCTGCAGGTTGTGCTGATGGGCGCTGCCGAGTCCTACCGCAACGCTGGCGAGGCGCCGGGCGTTGAGGGCCTGGACCCCCTGTACCCGGTATGTCCTGGAGCGACGACCCTCCTGTTTGCTGCCGCTGTGATCGCTTGCGCAATGTTTGACTGGCCTGGGAACCGCTCCCTGAAGACAGATCAATCTGGCGTATAAGATTTCCAAGTAAATGTTACTGCTGGCAGCAGTGTGTATCACATACCTGCATGGCGCCAACACCTGTCACCTGTTTATTTTCAATCAAGGGGTATGGTCTTCATGTACTGCAGCCTTGGTGCCACTGCACTCTATCACTTGACACTAAATATAACTGTACTTGGGTGTAGTGCCATGCCGTGGGCTGCTGCAGCAGCTCAGCCTTGGCGGCGCCCCTGACGAGCGTTGCCGCGGGTGCGGCAGGGCGGCCCCTTCGACCCCCTGGGCCTGGCTGACGACCCGGACACCTTCGCCGAGCTGAAGATCAAGGAGATCAAGAACGGCCGCCTGGCCATGTTCGCCATGTTCGGCTTCTTCGTGCAGGCCATTGTCACCGGCAAGGGCCCGCTCGAGAACCTGGGTACGCGGCCCGCTGACCCCACTTTGTCAAAGTCACTCCAAGCTGCTGCTGTGTGTACCGTGCGGTGGCCAGCAAGTTAGTGCAGCCTGCATGTTGCTTGCAACAATGCAATGTGAACACTACTGTTGATTCTCAAGGGTTGTTTCAATCTTTCTGTTTGATTGCGCAGCCGACCACCTGTCGGACCCGGGCGTGAACAACGGCTTCGCCGCCGCCACCAAGTGCGCTCCCTCCAGCCACACGCAATTCCAGCCCACTCGCTGTCAATGTTGTTTCCTGTGCGCATTCTGCAGCATGCGCAGTTACGCTTATGGCAATGCCCACGCTCGGAGGCTTCTGAGAGGTCCAGCGGGCGCGTTGTAATACACAGGGTCAAGTTTGTTTTGGTCTGCGCGAGGGCTGAAGCTGACGGGCTGCGTGTGGCCGCGCTTGCAGGTTCGCTCCGTGAGCAGGTTCAGCAGTGTGCGCGCTCGGCGCTGCCCGCCCACATCGGGTGGGTCAGCGGGGGCAGCGTGTGCTCCTGCCTTGACATTCTTAGGCATGCACGTGCGATGACGGGGCGGCTGCGGCGGGCAGCGCCCTCCCGCTGGCGGAGGGTAGCGGGGGGTCTCTTTCCACACTGCGCATCGCCGGTACTATGCTGGGTCACCTTTGTCGGGTGTAAATAAGACGCGCATTTCACACGCCTGCTCCTTGGTAGATAGACGAGAGAAACATGATGATATTACATGCTCCAACATGATACGGAGTAAAACGTAGGTAAGTCGAGTAGGGTCACCGCGCACAGCATGCGCACCCTATGATCACAATTCTGCATGCGTACCCTATGATCACAGGTCTGCATGCGCAGCCTATGATCACAGGTCTGCACACAACCACAGAGAAACCAGTACATAGGTGCTGCTGCTTGGCGGTCATGCGGCCGATGTGGTCTTGGCCACGCGTGCTGCTTCAAGCACTGCGGCAAAGTCCTCCTCGCCGTGGCCATCTGCCATCGCCTGCAGAGAAGGCGGGCAGCGCGCGTTATGCTTCTTGCGCAGTGCTCAAGAAGTGCAGATGCCTGCAGCAACGTGCCTGGTGGCAGAACCCATCGGCAATGGCTTCCTCCACGGCATCCCGTCTGCCAGCGCCGGCTGTGCAGGTGGTCAGGGCATGGTGCATAGAAATAGTGAGACTAACACTGCAATCTCTGTCGCAAACCTCGTTGCACTGGCTCTCCCTCTTGCAACTTGAAAACAACGCTTTGCACAACGGCAGTCAGTGCACCTCCAAGCGCAATGTGTTGCCGCTCATCAGCACCAGGCATCATTGCAGCGAGTGCGAGTCCCTCTGCACGGGAGCCGCTGCCGCCTGCACGCATGTGCACCGTGGCGCTTGCTTGCCCCCAGGCGGCACGCGCGCGGCCCGGCCGGGCGCCCGGCGCCCGCGCGCTCCAGGCCGCAGCGCGCGCACGCGCCTGCTCATACAGCTGCCGCGCGGCGGCGGCGACGGGCAGGGGCTGCCCCGCGGCCTCGCCCAGCTCCAGCGCGAGCCGCAGGTCCTTCAGCTGGTGCTTGAGCGGGAAGGCGGGCGGGTAGGCGCCGACCACCATGCCCGGCCCCTGCGCACCCCGCATCACGTGCTGGCGTGCAGCAGCCACGGCGCTGCGGCGCGGCGGGGCTGCAGGCACTGGGTCGGCGCTCGTGCGGAGGCTGCAGGCTATGATCGAGCCACGCTTCAGCACCCGCATGGCAGGACCAGCCGCTTGCATGCACAGCCGGCCCAGGCCCGCGTACGCTGAGGAATGCTTGGACACGGGGTCGAGCACCCCAGGCCTCACTGGCACACAGCACGCGGCACACAGGCGCGCCTTCAGTTTGAACATGGGGTTGGCCATCGCGCCCAGGCTCAGGACCTCCAGCAGCTCATCCTGGGACAGCCCGGCATGCTCTGCCAGCGCCAGCGCCTCTGCCAGCGACGCCATCATTGTGCCCACTGCGGGGCACTGCTTTTCATCCTGGCGTACCATCATTCGGCCGGCCATGGCCTCCCTGCCTGCTCGTGATGTTGCTGCAGGGCAACCTGCACTTTTGGTTCCCAGGTTTGGCACTGCGTATAATTGCTGTGTTGCTCCGTCCCTGCTTGGGGCTTTGGACGCACACGGCGGCCCCCGCGGCAGGAGCACAGCAGAGCAGAGGCATCCCTCTTGGTGCCTGTCCATGCACAGACGAGCGGGCGGAGCCCAGCCAGGCAGGTGCGTGGCATGCGGAGCAGCATGAGCAGAGGCTAGGGTAGGGTTAGGGCATGCTGAGCAGCAGGGGCAGCGGCCGCGCGCACTCAGCTGGTTGACGACCAGCTTCATCCGCGCGCCCGCGCCGACCTGCGCCGCCCACACCCGGGCGCCTCACGCAGCCCCGGTGCGCCAGACGGCTGCTGTCTGTGCACCGTGCCCCTACCCCTAATCTTATCCCTGTCCACACAAGTCTGTGCTGGCCGGCCAGAGAGGATGGCAGGGCCACAAGAGTTCATGGCTGCATGCTGCGCGGCAGCCTCTGCACCATGATGTCGCGGACAGCAGTTACCTACGGCGCATGCACCCTGCGCAGCGTCTGGTCTTGCATGCCATGCGGCATCAGTCACAGCAGACACAGGCACACTTATATCAGTCCATTCTCACCTCATTACCAAAGGTGGGCTTGATGCGTAGGGGGAGGGTGCGCGTGCCTGCTCTATCGAGGCGGGAAGGGGCCCGCACGGGGCCGAGGTAGAAGGACGCCTTGCCCATGACGTCCAGCGCGGGCGCCGCGCGGTCAAAGAGCGCGCGCTCGCCGCCCGCCAGGAAGACCAGCTGCCCGGCCTCCGCGGGGCCCTTGGAGCCGCTCACGGGCGCCTCCAGGTATGCGGCCCCGGCCGCCTCGATGCCCTGCTGGCGATGGGGCCCAGAAATGGTGATCTGGCAATGAAGTGGGCACAGCGCAACCTCTTGCAGCTGCAAGCATGGGCAGTCCTGCTAGGGCCCGCTGGGCCGCCCTGGGCGCGCGAGCTCCTGGCTGGCTGCCTGCTTGCGTTTAGATTGTTCATCATGCATGCATAACATACATCGTGGCGCAACACCTCTTCAATAACCTATTGCAGGCCATGCGCTGCCCGGGAGGCTGCTGTGGGCACACAGAATTGTGGACGTGCCAGATTTACAAACCTGCGAATGCGGGGTGTATCGTCTCGCGGAGACCCAGCATGTTGCGTGAGCACGCCAGTGCTGGCCCATGACCTGGCGGACGGTGCATGCATGCAGTGCAGCCCGCAGCACTGGCTGCAACCCAGAAGCAGATGAGGTGCTTGGGCGGCACACAAGTGCCTGCGGTGTTTGCACGCGCCTTGCTAACATGCTCGGCCGTGCCCGCGTCAACAGTCGAGACGTCTATGTAGCCGCACCCTGCACCGCAGCATCCCGCGCTTACGCATTCCCGCATGAGCTCCTTGCTGCCAGGCGCATGCATGTAGCACATGGCTGCTAGGACGGCGCTGGCAGCTATATACTTGCTCGCCGCCATCATATAATGGCTCAGCCCAGCGGCGCCACTCGGACCAGCTTGTACCTCCAAACATGGGGTGGGGGCAGGTCTCGCTGCACACTGTTCGCACAAAGCTCGTGCCCGACTGATACAGGCCGGCCCCATGCCCAGCAGTGTTGCAACGTGGCTAGTGGGCAATTACTTCTCAAGCAAACATTGCTGTGCCTGAAAACCGCAGCGAACCGGGGTTCGGAGGCTGGGCGCGCGCCCGCGCGTATACTGCGCGCCACCTCCGCGCCGACGGCGCGCGCGGCGTCCGGCGAGGACAGCGTGGCAAAGGTCAGGTCGCAGGCCGCGGCCGCCTCGCCCGCCGTGGCGGCCACGGCCGCGCCGGCGTCGCGCAGCGGCGCGCAGCGCTCGGGCGTGCGGTTCCACACCGTCACCTCAAAGCCCGCCTTCAGCAGGTTCTTCGCCTGGCCAGGCCGCAGGCAGAGGGTCAGTGTATGTTGAAGAGTGTGCACACATGTGTGTTGGAGAGTGTGCTACACTGTGCCGCAGGCAGAGGGTCAGTGTGTGTTGGAGAGTGTGCTACACCTGTTGCTACAGGCTCGGCGTTCAAGGGCATCGTGTGCGCAGGCAAAGGCCCGTCCAGCAGCAGGTCGTGCTCCCCCGCAGTGCCCCGAAGTGAAGTAAGCGAGGTGCCAGTCTGCGCAGAGTGGGCCGGTACCATTGGTACGCCGAGGATACCCATGCCGAGGAAGCCAATGCGGGTGCTTCCCGGTGCGGCCGGGCCTTCGGCATGCGCCCTGCATTGCAATGACGCTCGTTTCCAAGCGCGTGTCCTGTTTGACTGGTGGTGCTGCGGCCTCCTGCATGGCGTGCTCAAGCCACTGTGCATGCAATGTGCACTGCTGGCAGAGTCATGAGGGCGTAGGCCCGTCAAGGGCGCTCGCCAGCACGGGTCTTGGGCAAGCGTGTGGGTCTGCATATAGGCGTTGTCTGTCTGCCTCTTGGAAGTGCGCACTACTGAAAAGGGGAGCGTGCAAATGGAGTTTGGTGAGGGCTGGACAGGGGTTACGCAGAGTAGGGTACGTCCGAGCAGGTGGCCACCAGGTTTGGGGCTGTGAGACTTTTTCTCACAGCATGAGGTGCTCTCCTCGTGAACCTAAACCGCACGCCACATATGCGGCGCAGATACACTCTGCCTGGACCGACAGTCACCGCAGCCGGAAAAGAAATGAGCGGGCAAGGGGGACGACCAAGCCCACACCGGCAGACCTCACACCTAGCCCGACCAAAACACTTCCCTAATGCACGCCACCTAGGAATAAATAACGACACTGCATGCATATGCCCAGCATGGCACCGGACAGAGCATGCGTTAGCGTAGCCGGTCAGCGCGCGCGCGCTTGTCACATCTTTGCAGGTGGCCGGTCCGCCAGCAGCGGCCGCAGCACGGGGTCCCAGGCCGGCCCCGCCTGCACACCCCGCCAACCCTCAGCTTCCCAGTGGTGCACACGCAGGTAGCGAAAGAGGGCCAGCAGGCGGCGCGCAACGCTGCATGCATGCCCAGCGCTTGAACCAATCGCCGACAGAGCATTTGCAGGAGCACCCGCCTGCGAGCAGGAGGGCAAAAACAAGAGCCTTAGATGGGTGGCTCACGCATGCGGCCCACCTGGCACCTGTGACCATCCATTCTGCGTCACCCTGCGCTGGGCGCAGACCACGCGGACACGAGGCCGCAGGCACCGAGTTGACAAACAGCGCGCGCCTGCGTGGCGTTCAGCGGCGAAGCGCGCGCGGCGGCCAGCAGCGCGCGGTACACGTCACCGTCGGCGCGCCCGAGCGCGCTGTTGAGCAGGTAGTCCTCAATGCCGAACGCATCCACCAGCGCGACCGCGTCCGGCCGCAGCGCCGCCAGCAGCGCGTACTGCTGCGCGCGCGCCCAGGCCGCCTGCGCCGCGTGCGCCCCAGGCTCTTTCAACCTGCACATCCAGACTGCTGCCACACGGCGACCTCACTATGAGCAGGGACGCACACCAACAGCACACTGCATCCAATTGCAGCCTCATGGTGCAGGATGGATTATGGCTGCTAGGGATGCTTACAGCGCATCACAGTGGCAGGCACACTCGCCATCAGAACTGCACTCAGCACTTGCCAGCCACCGCCCCGCGATCGCCTGCACGCCCATCGCGCCAGCGGCGTGGCACGACCTACGGCATCCTGCGTGCACTCCCATGGCGGTCCACCAAGTGGACCACGCAACAACTGTACCATGCGCGACCCTGTCCTCCAGCCCCCAACCCACCCACCTGCTCGCCAGACAAGTAGCCGTCCTCCAGGAAGTCGCCCGCCTCGCGCGTCAGCGCCGCGAGGCCCCACAGCGCCACCAGCCGCTCCAGCACCGCCGCCGTCGCCTCCGGCACCGTCCCCTGCCGGCCCCCACGCGCTTGTTACCGCGCCTCTAGGCTCATCCAAGTGAAACGGCGCACAGGTCAGCGGCGCAAACAGACCGTCTGTGCCGCAAGAGGGTACCTGAGCTCCACCTGAAGAAGCTGGCCCTGTAGCGTTGTCATCGTTACAGCACTTTGCGCAAAGGCCAGACTCAGGTGCGACACTCGAGAAGTGGCTCCTCATGCGCAAAAGGGAGTGCCACCGCCGGCCGCGCAGACCCCGCCGCACCTCGTCGGCGAGCCGGCGCACGCTGGCGGCGAACGTGCGGTGCAGCACCAGCGCGCAGTGCGCCTTGGCCAGCCGGATCAGGTCCACGGTGCGCCCGTTCCAGGCGGGGCCCTCAAACGCGGGCGTCCCGCCGCTCGCCTTCGCCAGATCCGCGGTGACCTCGCAGCACAGGCGCGCCGCGCGGTGCCTGCGCGCGCCATGCCTCAGACGCCCGCATGACGGCCTGCGCCCGCGTTGTTGCGGGCTCCACTGCCCGTTGCCTGGGGCCTGCCGGTCCCCCCGCGCGCCTGCGCACGGTTTGCACCGACGGCCATGTGCAAAAGCGTCTGGATCTGGTCAGCCACCGGAGCAAATCCCATGCTTTCGAGGCAACAGCACAACAGCAGGCCAGCGCCCGCCTGCTTGCCTAAATAGCACAGCACAGCATGGCCTGCGCACCACTCCAAGCAGCACCACGACCCGCCGCAAAGCAACGAACGCCACATGCCTTCCCAGGCACGGCACGGAGCGCAGCTACAGTCTGCGCCCTACCCTAACCCTAGGACAACACCCACACGAAAGATGGTGGGCATGCACGGCGCTTTACAGCCGGGGCAGAGTGTCCTTGCGCAGGCGACAGCCGCAGCGTGCGCCCCGAGGGCCCAGACCCTGCTGGAGGACGCACCGCAGCGCGGCGACCTGCGCGTCGGGCGCCAGCCAGCCGGCGGCCGCGCGCACAGCGCAGCGCTCGCGCAGCGCGGCGCGCGCGTCCGCCACATACTCCACGCTGCCCGCGGGCGCCTTGCCGCCCTCCGCTGCCAGCAGGCTCTTGACCAGGAAGCGCGCCGTCTGCGCGCGCGCAGGCTCGCTCACGCGGCGGCTCCTGCACAGGCTGTGCAAGCCGATGCTGGCGGAGGCCGGACGACTGACTCCACCAAGTCTACGTTAGAGCACCTCTGTCTACGTCAGGCGAGAACGCAACCACGCACCACCCATGAGGAGCCCTCCTACAAACCCTCAGCTGACACATTCATCCACGGCTGAGACCGCAGGGAAGCGCGGTCACAACACCGGGCCACCAAGACGACCCGCATAGCTAAAGAAAGCTTTGCACGGGGCGCGCCTGCAGCAGCATGACGTTGTTGTCGCCCTCCCAGGTCACATTCTGCACGTACGACTGCAGGATGGACGGCAGCCCGGACAGCTGGCTGAAGCCGTGCCCGCCGCACGCGCGCCGGCAGGCCTCCATGCCGTCGCTGGCGATCCAGGTGCTAAGCGCCTGCGCAGCGCTCACACGAGAGCTAGTCAACCTCTACGTGACCGGGCAATTGCTGCCAAAGCCCAGTTGGACCACATGCAAGTGTGAATCCAAGCACAAAACTTTCATGATAAAATGAGGGCACAATGCATGGCCAGCCAACTGACGTGCGCAGGACGGGCTGCCCAAGGACTTACAGCAGCACACAGCACTAGTCAAGCGAGAAACGCAGGCCCATGGTCCTGCGTTTCAGCGAGAACACCTGGGTGGCAAGACAAAGTCCCAATATCGCCGCACTTCAGTGTTTCGGGAGGGACAGCCAGGGCGCGCTGCCAAGACCCGGCGCACCTTCATGCCAGACAGCGTCGCATGCAGCTCGGGCAGGCCCTCAAAGTCGCCGCGGTCCCTGTCGGATTCAAACTGCCGGTAGCTCTCCATGCCCGCCTTGCCCTGCGCGGCGCGGCAGACGCTCGGGCCCCACACGCTGCGCCGCTGCTCTGTAAAAATCCGGCCATGACCGCTCAGAACTTTCACCGTTCTGGAGACCCTGTCAGGCAGCACCTGACTGAGAAGCGGCTCAGGTGAGAGCGGCGCAGGCGGGGCGGTCGCGCCGCCCGACCGGGGCGCGCGCCATGAAGATGAGCGCGTAGCATGCGGCCACCAGCGGCAGCAGGTCGGCGGCCGTGTTCTGGTAGTCCAGCACCTGCACCTCGCGCTCGCCCGCGCGCGCCGCGGTCTGCCGCCGCACCGCCGCGTAGCGCACCTGGCGGCCGCGGCGCGGCCCCGCGCGTCAGGCGCCCGGCGCGACTCGGGGCCCCTGGCGGACCCGGTCCCGGCGCCACAGTGTGCTGAGGACGTGCGCAAACACACGAGCTTATCGCATCATCCACCACATTTCCCTTTCTTCTCTAGCAGATTGGTATGTACCACATAGAGGTAGCACCTGCGCATGGAAGCCTAGCAGAGCGCCCGCGGGCACCAGGCCGCGCGGCGGACAGGCGAACATCGTCACGGGGCCGCCCGCGCGGCCGCCATGGCAGACGCGGGCGCACCGCGATGGTCACGGAGCGCGCGAGCAACCACCCGGCGTCCTCCACGATTGTCGCGCGCACGTACACCATGGTCGCGTACGACGCCTTGCTGTTGGCGGCTGGCGGCGGCACATACTTGCCGTCCTCCGTCACCTGGCGGAGCGCGCCCCGCCGCGATCAGGCACTCGCACCTCCGCGCCGAGCACACTCAGCCCCATTTCAAAATGCGCTCATAGTGCCCCTCAACCTCAAGCCCTTCGAAGGTCCAGCTGGAAGGCTCAGCAAAGCGTGCTTAGTGTCAAACTCGCACGCACGCCGCTACAACATATGCCTCACACGAAACCTGCCGCAGAGCACCGGCACGCCCCGGGCTCGGCCAGGGCAACGCTGGCCTGTGCCAGCCCCCAGCCCCCAATTAGACGCGCGTGCGGGGGGCGCGCCTTGGCAAAGCGCATCAGCATGTACTCGCGCGGGACGCGCACGTGGTCGAAGCTCAGCTGCGCGGCCCCCAACACCCATCAGCTGACGAGCACACGAGCCGAGGCCGAGGATTTGGGGTGTACTGCAGCAACCTGACAAAACACCCTCCAGCAATGCTCCATCGGCAACTTTGACGCATCCGCTGTGAGTATCAATCCTACACCCCTCATGTGACGCCGGCCAGATAAGTGACGACGCTCGTAGAGTGGCAAACGACAATTCCAGGCACTCCCGCTCCGCCCGGTCTGCGGCACCTGTAGACATGCTGCCGGCCGCAGACCGCATGCCACAGGACACCCGTGCTGCGCGCGCGGGGCGCACATAGCCATTGTCCACGCCGTTGTAGCCGAACTTGGGCCCGATGTCGCCGACGTCGATGCCTGGCAGGGGCTCGTGCGTGGCCATGTCGCGGATGGGCAGCACGAACGCGTGCGGCCCGTAGTCGCGCCCCTTGATGAACAGGCGCGCCATGGCCACCTGCGCAGAGCACAGCGGCGTCTCAGGAACGCGGCCGCACATGCGGCTAGCATAGTGGCTGCCTGCCCCTGCCCCAGGGCAGGCGCCGCGGCAGGCGCGCGCGCGCAGGCCGCGCTTTTGCACGCCAGCCTAACAAAGCTCCGCGCACTTGTTCACGACATGCTGGTGCGGGCCACAGACAGGCCAGCGCGTGCCTGCGCGGGCACATGCGGCTGCAGCGGCGGCGCGCACCACGTGTGTGGCCGTCTTGCCCAGCCCGCCCGGCCACCACTTGGTGGCGGTCAGCGCAGGCGTGTGCAGCACAAACTCCTGCGCGTCTGCGTCGTACGTCGCCGTGGTCTGCAGCCCGCGCACGAACGTGCCGTGGCCCAGCTCGGTCTGCGCATACGTGCCGATGAGGCGCAGGCCCAGCGCCTTGGGCAGCCACTCCGCCTGCTGGTCCGGCGTCGCTTGCGACAGCAGCGTCGGGATGAACATCTGCCGCGCCGCGCAGAGCCCGTCAGTGTGGCGCCCCAGGGGCCCCGACCAGGCCCCGCTGCACGGCAGTCTCCCAGCAGACTGCTGCCTCTGCTGAAAAGCATCGGGTTGGGAAAGACAGGTGAGTGCTTTTGCAGGGCGCTGCAAAGCAGCGTGCAAGGCAACAAGTAGCACCAGCTCAGGTGTGAGCAGGCTGACGAGGAGAGGCCACAGCACGAGTCGAGCTGACTGAACTTGTGGTGCATATATGCGGCACTTAAACTCCAAGCGCGCTTTGCCGGCCGGCGGTTGCGCACCCCGATATGCAACTCCAGGCCGCCCGGGAAGTTGAGCAGTTTGCGAGCCTCCAAGCCGTCCTCCATGCTTATCTTCTTGCTCCGGATGAGCTGCCTGCGCGAGCTCGCCTCTCAGCTGTGCATGCGCGAGCAGCAGAGTCCCCCTTACAGGCGGGCCGGCCGGGGGGCGCACCAGATGCCCAGCGCGGCTCTCAGGCCCTCGACATACTCCTCGGTGCGGGTGAGGTAGTAGCGGCGGCTCTTGTCGCCCCACTCCGTCTCCTTCAGTATGCCCGCCAGCTCAGCGCTGCGCGCCAGGAGCCTGTTAGTCCTTGACTTGTATGCAGTGCAACCAGCAAGCAGTGCTCTGGTTGCCAGCAGTCGTCACATACTTAGCTCTCCAGCAGCAGCCTCGTCGACAAGCGCGCCGCGGGCGCACATGCGCTGCAGCTTCTCCTTGCCGCCGTTGAGGTGCTCTGCAAGTTGGCGCGAGTCCAGCGCAGAGCGCGCGCGCTCGGCCTTCATGTCCTCGCGCGGCTCCACGTGCGTGGCCAGCACCACGCGCGAGCTGGCCGCTACCAGCTCGCGGGTGCGTTCATCGACCTCACGCGTGCTGCGCCAAGGCTCCTCCATCCCTGTCGCTGCCTCCCACCCTGCACGCCGAAATGCAACCCACGAGGGCCTCGCACGCGCCGACCAATCAGACAAGCTTTGTCAGCACCAGCGCTGTCAGACAAAGGCTGCTGCTAGTTCTCTTCGAGTGCTCTCCTCTGGCTCTGCACCTGTGGTAGCAAGCAGGTACTGAAACCCTGAGTCAGGGTCTCGAGGGCTTGACTCCATGCGATGCCTGCTGAGGCAGCTGATCAAGACGCGCTACTTAAACAGACCCGTGAGTTGGTTAGCTGCCGTCATAGCTGCAGCAATGTGACTGACTTGCAATCCTACTGACTTGCAGCCACGAGGCCTGATGCACTCTCCAGGGGTGACGCCAGGGCTTGCGGGCGCCTTGCGTGCTCGCAGGCGGCAGCAGGGAGGGCTACGGGCTCTGGTGCAGGCACGCACCATCTTGCTGCACCAGATGTGTACAGTGTCCAGGCTCTGCCGCACAGCCTGTTCGCTCGCCACGTGTCGTGCTGGACATCAGCACGCTGTGCACTGGCAACGCAGGCCTTGGGAGGCATCCGGCTGCACAGACAGCCCAAGGCGTTGACACTGCTCTCCTTATGGCTCCTCGGTCTGTTGGCCATGTGGCTGCCGGCCCCGCAGTCGATAGATGCTCCCGCCCTCCAGAAGTATGAGGAGAAGCTGAACGAGGCCGCGAAGGGAGACCACGCACACAGCCTTGCCATGCAGGTGCTTGCAGCCTGTCTCGTACCCTGGCGTTGCGCCTTTAGTTCACTGGCGCATCACAAGTGCTTCACACAGCATGGCAAGCAGAGTGTGGTTGCGGGGCTGCAGGCGTGGTGGGAGGCGCAGGCGGAGCTGCAGGATGAGAGGACCTGGTTCTGGTTCCTGGTGAGCCGCAACTCTGCGCCTGTGTCTGCTAACCACGGGCGAGTAGACAGTACTCAGCTCCTGCCACTGGCCGGGCTTTGGATGGGACGGGTTCTAGGTGGCTGCCCTGAGACACTGCCGGGAGTGTGTTGCAAGACTTTGCTTGCTCGTCGACAGGATGCGGAGCGGCGAAGCGCGGTCGCCGGGAAGAAGAAGCTTGAGCGCGCCGCGCGCGCGCGCGTGCTGGAGCTGGAGCGGCGGCGCGAGCGGCTCATGTCGGACGCCAAGGCGCGTGCGGGTGCCCTTCACGCTTGCTGCCGCTGCAAGCTGATGCTGCAAGCGTGTTCCCCGTTCCCACCTGTTGCCTACCTGCTGGCGTGAGGCCTCTGCGTGTGGAGGAACTGTGGGTCAGAGACGCGAGCGCCGCCCGGGGCGTGAGCCCGGAGCCTGTGCGCTGCAGGCGAGCCTGGGGCTGTGGTCGGCAGCGGGCGTGGATGAAGGCCGGCAGCTCTTCTGGCGGAGCTTCGAGTCCGGCAAGGCGAGTCCCTGCCCTCAACGCCCATGCTGTGCGCACGTTCAGAGCGCGGTGTGGACATACATGAGCTCAAGGACGCAGCAGGACGCTGCTTGCGACATCCCCGGTTGAGCCTTTCTGTCACCTTGTGCATGCCCGCCGGAGCAAAAGGTGCTCCCCCTGGCCGTGCATAAGGCCGGCGCAGTATGGCGCAGCGTGCTTGGCAGCGATGGGAGCGGACACAAGTAAGTAGGCCTGGAGCGCGTGCGCGCTGTAAGTAGGCCTGGAGCGCGTGCGCGCTGCGCGCGCCAGGTGTTTGGCCGCCGGCAGACCTTCTGGGACATGATCTTCGGGCTGCTGGGCGCGCGCGACAAGAGCCTGCCCGTCATCCTGCTGGAGCTCGTCGCCACGGTGGTGGTCAACTTTACCGCAGGCCTGACCGTGAGCGTGTTTGCGTTCCTGTTCCAGGCGCGTCTGGCCTCCTGGCTCCGGCTGCGCTGCTCTGTGCTGTGGCTGCGGCCCGGCTGCAGCACTGCAGTCGATCGGCGCCACAGACGGCCTATGCACATCATGTTAGCTTTGTGTCGTTGTGACATAAAGCTGGGCAGCAGGTGCCGAAACTGGTCGCGAGCTACCAGGCCAACTTTGTCAATGGCGCGCTCTTTTTCATGATGTGCACCCTTGCATCAGGTGCCGAGCCCCCATCCATCTTGCACGTGGACGAAGTATGTCGTTAATGCCACTGGTGACTCAGAATATCCCACGTATTTTTTGGTCCTGCTCACGCAGTACGGTGCGCCGTGCTCGTTCTCACTGGTGGCAGCGGGCCGCAGTCAGCGTGGTGGCGACGTTCCTGGCTGGCCTGTACGCCGCGGGCGCGACGGCAGTGTATGCGGCAGCGACCCTGGTTGCCTCGAACAGGCGGTTGCCTGCCGGCGGCCCGCCGCGGCCAGGCCTGCGGTATCATATGGACTAGCAGGCGCCAGCAGTGCGGCTTGCAGGCGGCATGGCAGCAGCGGGGTGCTGCCAGCAACAGGGGCGCGTTTGTGTAGCCTATGTCAAGCTGTTCAACTGGATCATAGGAGTGGTGTGAACACCTGTGCATGTGTGTACTGAATGTATATTGAACTGTTTCAGTAGGAATCTTTGAGGAACGGCGTGGTCAAGTCACTCAGTGGGCCTCCTGTCAAGACAACGTGGTCACCTCACAGCTTTCACGAGCTTGCGCGCTGACGGTGTGCCTGCCTGTCAAGGTGCTGAGGGGGACGACTCTGCATGTGCAGGCGCGCGACAGCTGGTGCAGGTGGGCGGATGCGCATGCCATGAGCATTGCTCACCCCTATCAATGCACCCGTAACGCCTATCAAGTGACGAGCACCGATGCTTCCGCAGGCACCTCCACCATCACCAGGCACACGCCGTTATAACTCCAAGCTCACAACGTACCGCCGTGCCCCTCGCTGACATGAAGGCCATGGCGGAGTAGTGTTGGCGCTTCAGATGACTCTTGTCGCAGGAAGTTACGAGCGGTTTCTGTTTGGCTTCAAGAGCACAGGCGGGAGCAATGTATGCCCCCTTGCTGTTCAGCTGGTGTAGCGCTGCAAGAGTTGCGGCCGCCACATGTGTTTTTGCTGCACAGGAACCTGGACTACCGCGGACATTTACTGTGCCTGCGCACAAGGTGTGCAGAGCTGAGTGCGCCGTGGCCGCCCTGGTGCACTATGGGCACTGCTGGCCTGTCACGAGGGTGCCGCTCGCACACGCGGCCCAGCATGTTGTGCTGCAGGGACCCATCAAGTGCGTGACGGCGGCGGCGCCCTTCCTGGCCTCCGGAGGCTCCGATGACACAATCCACCTGTACAACTTCCAGGCGCGCGCGTCGTCCCAGAGCTGTAGTGCGCAACCATGCGCGGCTGCCGCCTGCCGCCTGACGCAGCCCTGCCGCCGCAGACGAAAACAGACATGGGCTTCCTCATGAGCCCCGGCGACGGCGCGGTCAGCGCGGTGCGCTTCTTCGCGCCGGCGGCCGCGGCGGCGCCCACGCACCTGCTGAGCGGCGCGGCCGACGGCAGCATCAGCATCTGGGCGTCCGGCGGCGACTGGGACTGCCTGAAGACGCTGCCTGGCCACAAGTGCGCGCCCCTGCGCCGCACCCGGCGTCCTCTGCTCGCCCACAGCCCACAGGACTGCAGTTCAAGCGGTTTGGAAGGCTTTGGTTCATAGCACCGCCGCTCTGCTCCGCCCCGGAGTCACCGCAGTGTGGGAGAGAAGGGCCGGCGCCCGCTGAGCCGGCAGGAAGGAGGTGAGCGGCCTGGCGGTGCACGCGAGCGGGCGCCTGGCGCTGAGCACGGGCCGCGACGGCGTGCTGCGGATGTGGAACCTGGTCAAGGGCCGCTGCCAGTACAAGACGGGCCTGGCCGCGGCCGCCGAGGCGGTGGAGTTCAGCCCCGGCGGCGGCGTGTACGCGCTCGCCTGCGGTTCAAAGGTGCGCGGGGCGGGGCGGCCAGGGTGGGGGTAGGGTTCAGGCCTGTGCACGCGCTGTGAAGCTTGGGATGAAGAGGCGTGCGGGTGCGGTCCACTCGCTGCGCACTTGTGACATCAGGGGCTCTGCGTGGTCCCTGCGCGTGCCGACTTTGGCGTCTCTGTGTACCACCCGCCCTTGCTGTGGCCACCACAAGACCGCGCGTTTATTGCAAGGAAGATGATGGTCATAGCATCCTCCGAGGGGTGTGGAGCTTTGACGGCTCGTGTGCAGTGCTGACACGTCCAAGATCTTCGCGTGACACCCCAGCTCACGTATGCAAGGTCAGGGCCTGCTCCGTGGCATGTCCGAGCTCCAGGGCGCCTGCGGGCGATGCGCACGCAGGTGACCGTGCAGAGCGCAGAGGGCGCCGTGCTGGCCGCGTTCGACCAGCCGCGCCGCGCGCTCTGCCTGGCCTTTATAACAGAGCAGGCGCGCGCATGGGAGTCAGCAAAAGTCAGAAGGCTGGCACATGCGGTGCTGGGGACTGCCGGAGAGTGCACGCTCTGCCAGCGTGCAGGCGTGCCTTGCACTCTTAGTGCGGTTTTGCTGCACTGGGCGCCCGGGCGCAGCTGGTGCAGGTTTTGGCGCCTGCAGCAGGGGTCCGTGCAGGCACCCTTACCTCACCACTCCCACATGCCAGCCCCCCCCAGTACCCCCGCGCCCAGCCTCAGCCGACCATGGGCGGCGCGCGGCAGGTGCTCGTGAGCGGCGGCGAGGACGGCAGCCTGACCGCGTGGGACCTGCGCGCCGGCGCGGCGGCATTCTCGCGGCCGCGCGCGCACGCCGCGCGCATCCGCGGCGTCGCGGCGCTGGGCGCGCATGCGGCAGCCGGCGGCGGCGGCGGCGGTGGCGACTGGCTGGTCGGCGCCGCATCCTCGGACGGCGTGGTGCGCCTGTGGGACCTGCGCGCCGCGGGCGGTGGGGCCGCGCCGACGCCGGGCGCGGCGTGGCTGGCAGAGGCGGCGACGGGCGCGCGGCTGACTTGCCTGTGCGCCGCCGCGGCGCCGCCGCCG
>JAABUR0100004419.1_pt1 | contig 18805 bp, 28 predicted proteins | sample 5560091 | NCBI WGS metagenome assembly JAABUR01 (sample SAMN10711879, study PRJNA513375) | rock metagenome | isolation source: Antarctica rocks | place: Antarctica: Victoria Land, University Valley sud | reverse complement strand
GGATCATTCTCGCGATGCTGATCGGTGTCGGCTTGGGTGCGGTCGGCGTTCGACTGCCTTCGGTACTCGTCCCGATCGGCCTCATCGTCATGATGTATCCGCCGTTTGCGCGAGTTCGTGGTAACGGTCGATCACGTGCTGCTGCCTTCGTCGGTCACCTCGACCCGAGCCAGATCAGCATTAACCGAACCGAAGCGCTGGGGTGCGGCATGTCCCGCGGCCATCAGGAACGGCTGACCGCACCTACGCGTCGGAGCTCAGAGCGCGCTCGTGCGACGCCGGAGGCGGCACGCGGGGTGGAACGGTTGGCGCACCAGGTGACTCAGCGTGCCCTCGAACGGCTACTCGTCGTAGAGGAGCAGGCGACGAAGACCATCGTACTACCGCATCGCGAAGCAGTGAACGCGTCCGGCAGCGACGCGGAAGAGGGCGTTAATGAATCGTCTGGGTGTACACGCGTTGGTGTGGACTGGCGGCTGGACGCCGAGTGAGGCCGCGCATGCGATAAGCGAGTCACGACGGGTCGGCTACGACATCATCGAGATCCCGTTGCTCGACCCTACCTCGATCGACGCGAAGATGACGCGGAAACTTCTCGACGAGTACGGACTTGAAGCGACCTGTTCACTCGGACTTGCCGCCGCGACGGATATCTCGAGTGAGATTCTCGTTGCGGTGGAGGCCGGAGAACGACTCTTGAACGCTGCGCTCGACTGCGCAACTGCAATGCACGCCTCGTACATGGGAGGTATCCTGTACAGCGCGTTCCAGAAGTACATGTCGCCCCCAACGCCGATCGGCCGCGCCAACGCCGTCGGGGTTTTAAAGCGTCTAGCGCGGACCGCAAGAGCGCGCGGCGTGACGCTCGGGCTCGAAGTGGTCAATCGCTACGAGACCAACCTGCTGAACACGGCGGACCAAGCTCTCGCGTTACTTGCCGAGATCGACGAGCCTGGGATTGGTGTCCATCTCGACACGTACCACATGAACATCGAAGAAGACGAGATGTCCGGCCCCGTAAGGCGTTGCGGCGACAAGCTCGTCTATGTCCACGTCGGCGAAAGCCACCGCGGCTACCTCGGCTCAGGATCAGTCGACTTCTCGTCGTTCTTCAAGGCGCTCGCTGAAATCGGCTACAGCGGGCCCATCACGTTCGAGAGCTTCTCATCGACCGTCGTGTCCCCGGATCTCTCGCGCACGCTCGGCGTGTGGCGTAACCTTTGGAACGATGGATATGATCTGGCTGAGAGGGCGAGAGCGTTCGTCACCGCACACCTGCGAACGTGAATGTGGACGTGCAAGCACCGTGACCGGCGCTGCCGCGGCAGGCGACGCGGTCCGCATCCTCGGAAAAGGAGCGGCCATCAATGGAGCGCCGCCAGGCGAAGAACGCGGCAGCCGGGCGACTCAATCGATTGTTCCGATGAGGCGCTCGCGCCGAAGCTCGCTCTCTGTGCTGAGCGGGCTAAAGAACCGTGCGCCGGGCGGGGTCGTCGCGATCGCGAAGCGCCACAAACTTTGTCGTTTCCCGAGCCCGCGAGCAGAAGCAATCGTGCATGAAAACTTAAAAGACATCGAGCGGACGCTCGGCGTCGCGGCGCATCGGAAAACCGCGCTGACCACCGAGCTGCTCAACGAAGTCCTACATCCCTTGGATACGAGTCTCCATGGTCGCCGGGACCGGGCACTCCTTTCGACGCCTTGTCTCCGAGATGCGTCAAAATGCGATAGGCGGCTCTGACCCGCGCCGAAATCCGGTAGGGCTTATTTGCAAGCAGAACGATCCCGACTTTTTTTCCCAGAATAAACGCGACGTACGCACCGAAGCCGCTCGTCGAGCCTGTCTTGTTAATGAGAACATCGCTTCGCGGTTCCAACGGGGGCGAGATGTGGACCGCGTGGTTTTCTTCAAAAAGCAATTGGTCGGAGTTGCCCCGTAGTAAAGTCAACAATGGAGTCGGGTAGCGATATTGCTCCCAGATTAGATCCTGCGTCAGCATACCGACACGATAATAGCTGATATGCGTATCGATAATTGCCCGGCGTATTACATTGTCAAGCTCTAAAAGCCCCATATTAGCGTCGAGGAAGCGAAGCAAATCGTTCGCCGTCGTTCGGATCCCATACGCTTCTGCGGCTAAAGGTCCGGGTGACATACGCCTCGGTGTGTCCGTCGTCGAATAGCCCTGCGCGTAGTGCGATAGTCGGTTTTCTGGTATATCCAAAAACGTATCGCAGAGCCCCAGAGGTCTGAACAACTTCTGCCGCATCAACGGAATGAAGTCTGCATGCATCGTTCTCGCCGCGATTAAACCGAGCAGCATGATGCTGGGATTTGAATAGAGCCGGTACGTGCCCGGCGCGTGGGAAGGCTTCCATCGCTGGTAATAGTTGATGGCTTCGTCATCGGTCTGGACGCCCTCTGGAAATTGCAGGGGCAGTCCGCCAGCGGTATAGGTACCCAAGTTGATCAGACGGACGTGATCGAAGCTCGTGCCGTGCAGCGACGGAAGGTCAGCACCGACGTCACTAGCCAGTGAGAGCTTCCCGTTAAGTCGTGCATAAGATACGAGGCTCGCCGTGAACGTCTTCGTGATCGAACCAATCGAATAGAGTTTTTCCGTCTACGGGCGTTTTTGCCGCCTTCGATGCGAAACCGTAGTCAAAGATGTAATGGCGTCCACCAATCGTGAGTCCGACCGCCATTCCAGAGATGCCGTATTGTTTCATCATCGGGCGAATGGTCTGCGTCACAAGTACTTGAAGGCGACGATCTTGCAGGGTCGTTGCGTCGGCGGCGTGCGACATGGCGGAGCCTGTGAGGGACGCGGCAAACATAGCGCGGAGAAACAATCGCATTGTGGCAACGGTTCAATAGAGGCCCTGGTAGACCCGTTCCTCCAGCCTGAACCATCTTGCAGACGAAAGCCTTGCAGATGGACGATTTCGATGACGAGCCAAGGACTGGCGCCGATCCGTACCCGTTATCGTAAAAGCCGCTCGAGGCGGCCGATGGAATCCGGCGCCGCATCGTAATTCGCTTCCGTGGCCGCCCCGTCGACCGCGTTTCAATCGTCACACGCCGCGCGATACCGACGAGCCGCTGAGCATTATCTCCGGTTCGCCGCGAAACTGCTTTCGAAAGTGACGCTCGGCGATGTGCGAAATTTCAGCGACACGCTCGTCGGGAAGGCCAGTTCCCGACGCCGCTAAACTCGAGCTCGCGCGCGTCAAGTGGTGAATGAGGTCACGATCCGCGGGAGCGCTGACTTCAAAGAGCGAGCGCTACGTCTTGCGGTGTAACGCGCAATCATTCCGGAGCTGCAAGGTCGATAACATAGTCTCCGCATCGGAGCTTTCAGAGGAGTGCTGCACGCCGGCAACGCGCGCTGAATCGCGCGTTGCCGGCGTCACAACTCATTCCTTCAACGACGCTCCGAGCGCGTTAAGAAGCTGCTCGGTGCCTTGTTCTCGCGAGTCGGCGTCGTCATAGCCGTCGAGAAACGCGCCCTGCTCAGTAACAAGGAGCGTGGTTTTCCCGTCCTCGGCTTGCAATTCCATCGTTGCTAGCGACACCGATATCTTCTTGTCGTCTAAGTACATTTCGTAGGTGTACACGAGCCGCTCGTTCGGGATTACGTCGTGATAGATCGAATCGAACGTCGACACGACGCCACCTTCCCAGCGGCCCTTGAGAATCTCGCGTCCGCCGACGCGCACGTCCACGCGGCGCTCGAGGCGTTCCCACCGGCCATCCGTTCCGCCGAACCACTTTTCTTTGGCAGCTTCATCCGTAAGAGCCATCCACACGCGCGCAACCGGTGCTTCGTAAGTCCGCTCGAGATGAAAGCTCGCGTGCGCAACGGAACGAACGTCCGTGGCAGTTGCGCCTCGCATACGCATCACTTCGCGCTCGAGCTTGTCGAACGTCATGCGCCAGCCTTCCGGCGCACCGGCCACCATGGGCGCTGCGATCGACGGATCGACGAACGTGTACGTTTGCATCACATCCATCTGCGTCCCGGACAGCGCGTCGGAGAAATCAACTTCGGTGTACGCCCGAAAGAGTTGGTTGCCGGAAGAATCGATCACGTGCAAATCGAGCACGAGCCGCGTGTGAGGCGTAACCTCCGCGAAGGTTCCGCGCGTCCAGTGCTCTTCGCCGTCGGGGGCGCGCATGCAGAACTCGAAGATACCGCCGGCGCACATGTCGATCGTTGCGTCCGGCACGGTATACGTTTCCGGGCTGAACCAGCGCTTGATGTGATCCGCCGAACTCCACGCCATAAAGACGGTCTTGCGTGGCGCGTGAAACGTCCGTGACACTCGGAGCGGCGGCGGCTGTTGCGCGGCCGTGTCAGTCATCTTTTCCATCAGGCTCTCCTTGCGTTTCGATGGTTTTCAAGTACTCACCCAACCGGTCGAGCCGATGTTCCCACTCGGTGCGGCGCGCGTTGATCCACTGCTCAGCTCCTTGGAGCTTTTGCGGCTCGAAGGTGCACATGCGAACGCGACCGATCTTTTGCGAGCGCACGAGACCCTCGGCTTCCAGGATACCGATGTGCTGCATGACGGACGGCAGCGACATCGGCAGCGGGCGCGCCAGTTCGCCGACCGACGCGGGTCCGCGGCTGAGCCGCTCGACGATCGCGCGCCGTGCGGGGTCGGCCAGAGCGTAAAAGAGACGGTCGAGATCGGACGATTGGTTAAGCATGTACCTAAGTGTCAGCGTAGCAGATTCACAACACTAAGGCAATAGGCTTAGTGTTGCGCTTGGCCATAGGGCAGTCGGCGCCAGTATAGCGTCGAGCGCCCGACCCGCAGGACGCGGGCGACGTGGTTCGAACTCTCGCCGCGCTCGAGCATGTTCTTTGTTTTTCGAATCTGTGTTGACGAGAGGGCCCTCGGCCGGTCACGGTGTTCGTCGCGTTTCTTGGCGGCTCGCATCCCGGCGACCGTGCCCTCGCGTAGGACATCGCGCTCGAAGTGCGCGACGGCACCGAGCACGGCGTACAACATCCGGCCGGCGGCGGTCCCCTTGTCGATGTGGTCCGTCAGTGATCGCAGCGCGACGTCGCGCTCGCGTAACATATCGGAACTATCGAGCAGGTCGCGCAAGCGAACATCCTAGGCGGTCGAGCCGGCCAGACGACCAGCGTGTCGCCGGCACGGAGATCTTCGATCAGCGCGGCTGAGACCCAAGCGCGATCGTGACGCCCCGGAGGCCGAACCTTCGTGGATCGCGGCGCATCCGGCCGCGCGCAGCGCGTCGAGCTGTAGCGTCGTCGTCTGCTCGTCCGGGGAGACACGCGCGTAACCGATGAGGCGCGGTTCGGCGAGCGGGACGACCTCGGGCCAGCCGGCTAGACAAACGCGATCTCAGAGCCTTCTTCGCGGCTGCTTTCAGGCGTATTGGCTTCGCTTTCGAACCAACGTTATGCCCTTGCGCTCGTGCCGACATCGACGCCAAGCTGCAAGCGGCCACCGAACACTGAGACCACGAGATCTGTCACTCTACCGGGCCGCTGTCGGGGATGGCCAGTGTAATTCGGTGGGCAACGGCGTTAGGATCCTCGTTGGCTTCAAGCTGCACGGCGATGCGCGGGAAGCGTTCTCCTCGTGTCTCGATAACCAAAACATCGTCTTTGCCTGTCACGTCGCAAAATATCAAACCTTGCGGATTAGCGAAGACACCAGCCGTTTTGAGGAAGCCGAAATTGGTCCCGGTGAGCTTATATTGCAACTCTAGATCTTCAAAATCGCTCACGAAGGCGTTGGTCACATGGGCGAGCGGGATATGAAAGGACCCGTGAAACGCTAACAGCTCGTCCATTAGCGACAGCTTTATGTCCAAGTAGTCATTCTCGATTTTCACATCAGCCATGGGCATTGCTCCTCATACGAATGTTCGGACTCTTCACGCTGTTGTGCTCGTCGGTCAAGATGCGAGCGCAGCCGAGAAAGCGCGATTCGACGATCGGCCGAACCGACGTGACTTTGAAGCCGTCCACCCGGCTTAAACGCGCTCCGAATACTTTCTTTGCGATCCCGTTTTGTCGGTTTGCGCACCTCGGCGGCGTCGGCACCCATTATCGACGCCGGGACCACCGAACCGCTGTAGCGGCCCATGAGCGCCCCGAGCCGGTCTTCGCAAGCGGCGTGCGCGGCGAGCAGCTCGTCGAGCGACATTCCGGCCTTGCGTTTCGGGACCGACCTTCGAGACACGCTAAGATCTTTCGTTACTGGGCCGGCACATCATCCCAAACGATACGGTGTTTCGTGTCAAGCGGTAGCATGGGCCGGATCGAACGTGCGGCCGGACTTGAAAACCCCGTAAACGAGCGTCAGAAGTTTCCGCATGACGGCGACAATGATGGTCATTTTCGATGTACCGCGCTCACGCAGACGGGCCGCGAATTGAGAGAGTGGCGGGTTAAAGCGAATCGCTACTATCGCGGGAAAGTCGACCGCTTGCCGAAGATGAGCGTTCCCGGTCTTTACCAATCGGCTCGGCCATCGCATCGTGCCCGACTGGTGGTTTCGGGGTGATAGACCACAAATGCGGCTACCGCCTTTCTCCGAGAATCCTTGCCGCGGTCGTTACGCCGATATCGGGAATCGATGTGAGCAAATCCCGTCCTCGACGAAGTCGTAAATACTCATCGAAGACCCGCTCGGTTTTGCGATTAACTTGTTCGAGCTCGCGCGCAATATGCTCAAGAGTCATCTCGATCGATTCTTTGACCGCCGAAGCGACAATCGGAGCCTGACGCCGATTCTGCCCCTCGCGGCGCATTTGAATAAGACTCTGATGCCGGCAGACAAGACTTTGCAGCGCCAGGATCTCCTGGGCGGGCGGCGTCCATGGCGCAGGCGCGTGCATGCGGCAGAATCGTGCGATTGGTGCGGCATCCACCGCATCGGTTGTCGTGCGCAGCAGTTCGCTCTGCGCGAACGCCTTGATTCGAGCGGGATTGACAATCCTAACGACATGACCGGCGTCATGTAGGGGCAGCGCTACGGCTTCGCTCCAACCACCGGTAGCTTCGAGGCAGACATGCACTTGATCGGCTTTGCGATTCTTGAGCCAATGACGTAAGTGTGCAATTCCAATCGCCGAATTGGAACGCTCTTGCCTGCCGACTTCTGGCCTTGGAGAAGCAAGGCGTGTAGGTCGTTCTTGCCGAATCGATTTCGAGACTATTCAAGACGAACCTCACGCAGCAAGACCCATCTCTTTCGATCATCCTGATACATGAAAGCTTCGCTTACGCGGCCTGCGCGACGGTTCGATCTCGCAAGACGGTAGGATGTGGGCTGGTCATCGATCTTTTGAACGAGCTCGAAGCTCAAGGGGTCGGCCGATGTGCCAGACCGCTCCCCGCTTCTGCGGCTGGTGAACCGTTGGACACGGCTCTCGTCGATCATATCAGGGGTTCTTTTCGGGGCTCAGATGGAAGAATATCCCGGGGGCTGGCGCTTTTTTTCATTAACGTGTGGGGCTATTGTGTAAAGTCGCTCGCTAGTCTATCTTGCGTAAGCCGATTACTTTGTGATACAAAGTTGACCATGCTAGGTCTGTTGAAACGTCCCAGCGCCTACATTCCCCTTGTGATTTCGGCAGGGTTTCTCACCGCGTTCACCATTGGAAGCGTCCACGGAACGCTCGTTCGTCAGCCCGACGAGAACATGGGAGCGCACCTATTTCAAATACTCATGCCAACGCAGGCGCTGATCATCGCCTTCTTCGCAATTTCCTGGCTGCCGCGTTGCCGAAGGGCCGCGGTCGAAGTGCTAGCTGTACAGAGTAGCGCGGCGATCGCCGTTCTTGCCGTAGTTTACTTTCGGCACCTATAGCCGGCCGCTTCTCCGCCGTGCCGAAACGGGTCCCTTCGGAACTGGTTTCCTTTCGACGGGGTTGGTCATCATACGGTCGGCAACGTTCCCCCGTCGACAACGTATTGGCTGCCGGTGATTTAACTCGCACGATCGGAAGCGAGGAAGAGAACGAGGTGCGCGACCTCCTCCGAACGGCCTTGCCTCCCCAGAGGTATCTTCATTGCTTCGACGGCTTGTGTACGCATAGCATCGACATCAACGTCGAGATCACGTGCACGCTCTCCAAGGCGTTTGTTCGAAGCGGCGCTTTCAATGAATCCCGGTACGACGGCGTTCACACGTATCCCGTGAGTGCCGACCTCGTTCGAGAGGCCTTTGCTGTAGATGGTGGTCGCCGCTTTCGCCGCGGCGTACGGCAGCGAGCTTCGTCCAGGAAGCCGCGCTTGACCTGACGTGATGTGGATGATGACGCCGCTTCGCTGCGCAATCATCGACGGCAGCATCGCGCGATCGAGCCGGACAGCTGAAAGCAAATTCGTATTCAAGTCGCGTAGCCAGTCATCGTCGGTCATCGCCAACACTCCGGCTGGGACATAGGACTGACTTCCAGCATTATTAACGATTACGTCGATTCCGCCGAGCAATTTTAAAGCGGTCGTCGCCAAGGTCGCAACGCCTTCTGGCGTAGCGACGTCGGCTCGCACGAACTGCGCTCCTGACGAACGCGCAACGGGCGTGCGTGCTGCGACGACGACTTTCGCCCCGGCCTCAGCAAATTGTCGAGCGATAGCCGCTCCGATGCCTTGCGTTCCGCCGGTAACAACGACCCGCTTATCGTGGAAGGTCAGGCCGCCCACATCGGCGCCGTTCGATACGGTGTTGCTCATGGGAACGGTGGATTACCAGGCCCCTGCGATTTACCTCTGGCTGCTCGCCCCGTGCAAACTACTCCTCGCCGTCAAAGTAGTCGAGATCTTGAGTAGTGCTGTGGCGAATCATCATTTGGCCGCCGGGAACGAGCACGTGCGCCTTGCCCGAGTCGGGATAGACGCACGGATCGATCGGCGGGTTGTCTGCGATGAGAAGATAGCGCAGCTCACCCGTTCCGGTGTGCGAATCTGGTGCGCCTCCCCGGGCGGGTGCATGATGGCGTCGCCCGGCTTGACGGTAAACCTCTCGCCGTCGCGGCGCACCGTGCCCTCGCCCGAGAGGATATAGAAGAACTCCCATTGTGCCGCGTGCGCATGATAAGGGCAACACGTCTCCCCTGGCGCGAGCACTTCGAGCGCGATGTCGAAAGGGTGGCCGCCGTCTGCTGGCCCGGCATCCTTCTTGGCACCGAGCGCGAGCGAGATCTCGCGATAGCGTCCGCGGAAAGCACCCTTTGGGGAAACGAACTCAGTCCAAGGAATGTCTTCTACGTTGATGTTTGGCATGAGTCACGGTTCCCGGACCGTATCGAATTTTCCCGAGTTGGCGCCGCAGGGTGAAGAAGCATCCGCTCACGCTTTCGCCTCGAACAGGCGACGCTTGCGTTGCCGACAGTTCGTCGAAGTCCTTCGGCGCCTCGAGCGTTCCCACACAGCAATTCCAAGCCATCTTGAATAGGGTCCCTTAGGGATACAGAAAGCAGGCAGCACAACCTCAGGACAGGTCAGGGCGGCGGAGACCTGGACGCCCAGTGCGAGCAAGTGTTCAGCAATATCGGGCTTGCGCTGATTTCTCAGGGTGCGAGCTGGAAGAACGTCGTCGCCTTCACCATCTACGCGAGTCGGCGCGGAGAACCTCGCGGCGATCGGGGCGTTCCGTCTGCGCCGTTTTCCAACGCTCTTCGGCCGATGGCGGTTACCCTCCCAACACGCTCTTGATCGTCGAACGCCTTGCGCAGCCAGAGTGCAAATTGAGATACCATCTTCAGATCTACGAACGACTGTCGGATAATTTGCGGTACGTTTGCTTGATTGCTCTCGCTGGTCCAGAAGTTGAACAGAATTCCGGCCGAGGCGGCGAGGCTCGCGGGAATCGTAACTCTTCCGTGGCTATAGCGGATAAATTCGGCCTTCCGCAGCGTGGCCGCCGCGAGCGTCACGCCCGAACGGTTTGGCGCGTGCATCATGGCCAGATATCCCCTGCGTCAAGGGGATCTCCGTCAGCTGCAAGCGTTCTTCGCTCAACAGCAGTCAGCACGCGCAGCGCTCGTACACGCTGTGCAGCCGGTTGCTGGCCGCGAGTCGACTCATCATGTATCGTGGTCACGATCGAGAGCACGGACGTCAGCGGCAAAGAGACGGCGTCGATCGGCTCTTTGCGCTTGTAGATGCGCTCCGGAGAGAGACCTGCACCAGTCTTTCGCCATCGGATACGACCCGCACGATGGGCGGCTTGAGGTCGCGAGGGGTGCGTTCGGCGCGACGATCTTGCGTGTTAGAATTCCATAGCAACTATAGTGAAAGCAACAGCGTTACGCTCGTCGGCTTTGAGACGCGGTTGCGCCGTTCTCGTTTTGCGATCTACGGCGCGATGAGCGCCGGCCAGAGCTTCGCTAGCAGCACGTTCGGATCGGGGATCCCGGCGCCGGCCGCGGCACCGGCGGCCAGTATCGAGTACCCATGGACCGAGCACCAGGCGAGCGCCGCCCGTGCGGAAAGTTCGCTTTCGGAAAGCTCGCGCTTGTGCACGCGAACGTACGCCATCCGCAGCGCGTCTTCGAGGCGCGACTTGGTCGCTTCCGCCGCTGTCCGCAGTCGCACCGATCCGGTTTCACGGGCGCCGATGTCCGACATAATGCGGAAATGTTGCGGGAATTCCGCGGCAAAGCCGATGTATCCGAGCCCTGCGGCGCGCAGCGGCTCCTTTGGAAGCTCGGCGGCCGCTTTTTCCATGATGGCGCCGAGGCGCTCGTAGCCGTCGGCGGCCAGTTCTGCCAACAACTCCGCGACGTTGTTGAAATGGCTCGCGGGGGCCGCATGCGATACGCCCGCGCGACGAGCGCAGGCGCGTAGGGTGAGCGCTTCCACTCCTTCGTCCTTCACGATCGCCCAGGCGGCTTCCAACAGGGCGGCGCGCAGTCGCCCGTGGTGGTACGGCCGCCTCACCGCTGAAACGCGCTTGGAACGTTCGGTCCGGTTCACGCGGCGATTCTACCAGCTTATCTTGTCGATGTCTAGATCAGCTTCATGCGCACGTCGCATAGGTCGGCTTCCGCTTCGTAGTTGATCACGTTGTCGACGCCGATTTTCGCGCAGAAACCGAGAGAAAAGACGACTTCGTCGCTCTTCACTTTCACGATACGAAGTAAGCCGACATATGCAGTGAGTCCAGGCGGAGCCGCAACCCCCAGAAAGACCTCGGGCGGCAGATCGAGCGCCGGTAGTTTCTGGAGCAAAGCCGGGTTGGCGTTGAAGGCCTCGAGCCGGCCGAGCATCGACTGAACGAAGTCGCCCGGCGCGAACTCATCCGCCCTTGATCGAGTCACCTCGCCAATCGCTCCACCTTGCAGCGGCTCGCCGATTCGAAACGTGGCACGTAGCTCTCGCGCGCCATCATCCGCCCACACATGTAGGGATCGACCGACATCCACAGGTTGCGAATTTGCACTTCGCCAGGACCGGGCGGGGCGAGATCGACGTCGGTAAGCTCGAAGTTCTCGAGCGTCGGGCTCCCTTCGGGACGCGAGGCAAGCCGGATTTCACGGTACCTGGTCGGAATGGTGATCGTGATCTGCTCCATTATTCGCTACGCTTTGCCTCGCGCGCAGCGATAAACAGCGAACCGATGAGGCCAGATCGGCGCCGATGGCCTACGCCGCCAGGATCGTGCCGCCGTTGGCGGCGACCTTCTCGATAAACGATCTGACAACGCCCGCCTTGCACTGGGCGATCACGAGATCCGGAGTCCAGATAATGAACGGGGAGTCGCATAACGCAGACGCAGACGCGACGAGACGCTTTTCGGTCAGCTTCCTCTCGGGTCGTGCGCATGGATGCCGTCTTGAGGCGGCGGGAACCGTGTGGCATGCGGGAATCAGCGCCCAGTGTCCGGCGCCCAGTTGCCGTGGAAGCCGAAGGGTACGCGAACCGGGAGTTCAATGGCAGCGATCGGCGGTCCAGAGAAGTCCTGCGCCGCGAGGATGACGACGTCGGATTTGTCGCGGTTCGCGTCGTACACGTAGGCCATCACATAGCCGTCGTCTTCATCCGTGGCGCCCTCGCGCTGAACGAACACCGCTTCGGACGCCGTTCTTCCCAGTCCGTAGTCATGGATGGTCCTCGATCCGCTCTGCATGTCGTGTTTGACCGTCCCGCCGAGATCGCCGACCTTGTCGATGGTCGCGGTATATCCAAAGCGGTACGCGAGGCTTTGGCAGGTCTCGTTCATCCGCGGAAACTCCGAACCGTGTTCGTCCACGATCGTCTCGGATAGCCGACCGGTTTCCCTGTCGAAAATCCAGCGCGCGAGAATCGGCGTCCCCTCGTAGATGTCGGACGTCGCACTCGCGACCATCTGCGGATGCCGGATGAAGTCGACGACGACGTTTGCGCCGTCGTCGTAGCTATTAAGACAATGGAACGCAAAGCATCTGGGCGCCTCGAACCATTGCATCTTCGAGACGTTTCCATCTCGCGGGAGCAGGCCGACGCGCGCGCCACGCTCCGGGTCCACGCGTATGGCAAGTTTCCCGATCCCGATCGGGCGATGGGCATCGAGAACGTGACGGGAAATCGAAGACGACCACGCTGGACTGCGTGATGCCGATATCGTGGATGAGCGGCATATGGCTCAGGTCGATTTCGCAGCGCTGCCGTGCGACGCCGTCCCGGTCGACGACCAGGTACTGGACGCGCGGCACCCCACCTTGATAGGCGATGGCGAAATGCTCGCCGGTGCGCGGGTCGGTCTTTGCATGGGCGGCAAAACCGCGCGTTAACCCGCCTCCGAGATCCGTGCGCGAAACCGAATCGAGTTCGTACGAGAGCCTGACGGGAAACGCGTACGGGCTCGGCAACGATCTGTTGCTTCATACGTTCTCCTGTCGGCAACGCCGCATCTTGACAACGACAAGACAGTCATATACGCTGTTATCTAGACAGTGTCAATATCGGGAGCCCTACAAGGCGCGACGGCGGCAGCTCTCCTAGCGCGGCGGGCTCGCCCAGAACACGGCGCAGTCTTTAGCGGATGGCGCCGGTCGCCGCGGTTGAATGCCGCCTCGGGCCGCGCGTAGCGGCTACCCGATCATACGCCCGCCCCGTTCGGACTGCCGAGATTGCTACCGTCGCGCCGATGTACGGTGGTACGCCGGCCGGAAACCATGTAGACGACGCGTGATCGCGCCGCGATAAGGAACTACCTTTGCTGAAGGGCTTCCGAATGAGCCGAACGACCGTCTAAGCGCTTTCGTTCGTGCTGCAGTCGTGGATGCGGGCGACCAGAACATGGTACGGGTCGCTGACTCAACCCATGTGTTCCATCGGGCGCCGCTTCGCAAGCGTAAAAAGCCAGATCGCGACCGCGCCGAAGATCAGGTTAAGCCAGAACGTGTAGTCGAGCGAGAAGTGCGTCACCGTCGCGCGGACGTCGGTGTGCGCGGGCACGAGGTGCAGCGCGCGGAACGCGAGCTCCATCACGATCGCGCTCGCGACCATTGTGGCGTAGAAGATTGCCGTGATGTACGCTGCCATCTTCAAGCCGTAGTACTTGCGATAGACGTCGAGGAGCGGCAGCACGATGAGATCGGCGTAGAGGAACGCGAGGACCCCGCCAAAGCCGATGCCGCCGCTCCACAGGATCGCCGCCATCGGGACGTTGCCGATCGAGCACACGAACGTGAGCATCGCGACGATCGGACCGATGAGCGCATCGGCCGGGATCTGCACCCACGCGGGTGAGCTCGAGAGGAAGAGCCGATGCCAGAGGGCGTTCGGCACGAACGCGGCGAGCGCGCCCGCGATCAGGAAGCCGCCGATGAGATCCTTCCAGAGCATCGACCAGTCCATCGACGCGTGCTGCGCGACCACGATCGGGAATTGCGGATTGCGGAGCTTGTCGCGCCACGTCGCGCCGTCGACGGTCATGTCGTGATCCATCCCGCCCGTCACGTCGCGGGCATGCTCGCGGGCCGCCTCGACGAGTTGCTTCGGATAGGTGAGCTTCACGAGCAGCGCCATGATCGCGACGAGCACGAGCCCGCCAATCCACTCGGCGGCGGCGAACTGCCACGCGAGCAGGAGCCACAGGACGAGCCCGAGTTCCACGACGAGGTTCGTCGAGGAAAAGAGGAACGCGAGCGACGGCACGAGCGCCGCGCCCTTGGCGAAGAGCGTTCGCGTGATCGAGGCCGATGCGTACGAGCACGACGAGCTCGCCGCACCGAACGCCGTCGCGATTGCGATCTCGCGCGGCCCGTTTCGCCCGAGCAGCTCGCGCATCTTCCGATTCGAGACGAGCGTCTGCACGGCGCCGGAGAGTGCGAAGCCGAGCACGAGGCTCCAGCCGACCTCCCAAAGCATGCCGGTCGCGATAACGACGGCCTGCCAGAGGTGCGCGGGGAACCACATCACGCGCGCTCCCGCAGCCGCAGGATCTCGGTGAGCTCGCCCACGGCGGCCGCGGCCTGACCCGCCTCGATCCGCTCGACGAGGCAACGCTCCAGGTGATTCTCGAGTTCGATGCGGCTGACGCGATCGAGCGCGGCGCGGATCGCGGCGATCTGCTTGATAACGTCGACGCAGTAGACGTCGTCTTCGACGAGCCGGATTACACCGTCAAGATGACCGCGAGCCGTCTTGAGCCGATTGAGAACGCCACGCTTTGCCTCGGCGGGAAGGGTACTGTTCCTTGACACAACTGCGTGCATCTACCCCAGGTGGGGTGGGCTCTAATCGGCCAAGTTGTTGCCGCTGGCGCCGTTTCCGGCGATCGGTCCGACCTGGGGGGCGTTTGCCGCTCGACGCAGTAGCGAGACTCGACGCGATCGATCCACCACGCGGCGCAGCGCCGGCCGCGCAGCGCTGACGGCCGAACGTCGCCCGCGATGGCTGCTCGCGGGTGCGTTCGCACGTCGCATAAATCCGCGCATGATTAACAAAGGTAGCGATTCTCGCTTCAGTGGACTCGATCGGCACGCAAATCTTCGACGTGACCGCTCGATTTCTCGAAGCGGGAGTGCAGATCACGGCCAGTGCTTGGGATCGCGATGCAGATTTTGACGTGCGGTAACTTCGAGGCGATTGGCGCGGCTTCGCCATCGCTTTGTCAAGCCGCAGCCAGATTCCGAACGCGTTTATATTGCCGTGGCGAACAGTTCATAGTTCGCTTGAATGCGGCGCTGAAGGCGCTCTCGGATTCGTACCCGAGCAGAGTAGCAATGGCGGAGATCGGGTCGCCCGAATTGGTCAGCCTGTCGCCGGCCAACTGCATCCGCCATTGGGTCAGGTATTCCATGGGTGACGTCCCAACCGTGCCCTTGAATTTCAAAGCGAAGCTTGACCGCGACATGCCGACGCATTGCCCAAGTTCCTGTAATGTCCAACGGCGCGCCGGATCTTGGTGCATCAGATCGATCGCCATGCTCATCTTCTTGTCTGCAAGGGCGAATAACCACCCAACACCACCTCGCGGACCCCCCGCCAGGTGCAGCCGCAGGGCCTGAATTAACATCATTGAGGCAAGGTGTTGCGCAACGAGAGAGCCGCCCGGCTTCGGCTCCCGCAACTCTTGCATCATCCGCTCGAGCAACCAGCGCAGATCGGCCCGGTCCGATTCGTTCCGGATATGCACGATCGGTGGAAGGATGCTTAGCAGCATGTCGGCATGGTCGCCGCTGAGGGCGAATTGCCCGCCAACGCCAAAGCAATCTCCGCCGCCATTGTAAGTAAAGATCCCACCCTGAAGGGGCGCGACAATGATTGATTTGAAGTCGGTTGGTGTCAGCGTGAGATCGCTCGCAATTCGGAAAGCGCGTCCCAGCGGCAGGAGAAAGCAATCTCCCATCTCGAGCCGTAGCGCGTCGGGGACGCCATCGACGGACAGCCAGCATTGGCCTGAGACCACGGCGTAACACTTGATGCCTTCATGTGCGGGGAAACCGATCGACCAGTCTCCGCCGACATCGAAGCCACCGTACATATAACTGCGGGGTTTTAGCAGCGTTAAGATATCCGAGAGCGGATCCATGGAGCACTCCTGGACGATCGCGACGATAATATGGACGCTATAGCCTGTTTCGTAGTTCTTCGATACCCTATCCTCCAGACGTGAGCAAAGTTCTCGTCATCGGATCATCGGGATTTCTCGGAAAGCGTGTTGCTTTGGCGCTGCGCGAGGAAGGCTACGCAGTCCGCTGTTCGGCACGGAATCTCTCTCGTGTGCAAGATTTAGCGCTCGCCGGCTGCGAGATTATCCAAGGCGACATCTCCGATCTCGCGTCGATGCAGCGCGCCCTGGAATCCGTGAATGCCGCCTACATCTGCATACATACGCTCTCGCCGCAGCACGCAGCACCGGAGGGTCTAGGCTTCATGGACGTAGAGTTGACGGGATTGCAGAACATCGTGACGGCGTGCATGGCGAACGGCGTGCATCGCCTCATCTATGTTACGTTCCTCGGGACCGCCCCTGATGCATCGAGCGAGTGGGTACGCGGGCGCTGGAAGGCAGAGCAATTGTTACTCAAGAGTGGCCTCGACGTTACCGTCATTCGTCCTGCGCAGATCGTCGGCGTCGGGGGATTTGGCTTCAATACAATGGTACGCCAAGCCAAGAGGCCGGTCAGCATTAATTTGTTCGGCAACGGTCGGCAGAGAATGCGTAACATCGCTGTTGATGACATGGTCTACTACCTCGTCGGGGTGCTCAATGATCCGCGCGCTTACGGGCAGTTTTACGACGTAGGCTGCGATGACGTCCTAACGAATAACCAGATGATCGATATTGCTGCCGACGTCTTGGGCCGACCGCATCCCATTAAAATTGATTTGCCACGCACAATTGTTGGCTTGCTCGCACCGTTCGTTGAGCGCACAGCCAAAATGCCAAAAGGTTCGATTAAAGGTATTCTCGATAGCGTGAAGACCGATAGCATCGGCAATGCCATGCCGATACGCGCGATTTTGCCTCGACGACCACTGCCCTATCGTCAGGCCGTGAAACAAGCATTGACCTCCTCTCCGACGTCTGGGAAATAGGTCGATGCGAGTTTTCGTTACCGGGGCAACGGGATTCATCGGTTCTGCAGTCATCAAACAATCGATCGGCGCCGGCCATCAGGTACTCGGACTTGCACGCTCAGATACTTCCGCTCAATCGCTGATTGCTGCCGGTGCGCGCGTCCATCGCGGGTCTCTCGAAGATCTCGAGAGTCTGCGCCGTGGAGCGGCTGCGTCGGAGGGCGCGATCCACACTGGCTTCTTCCACGAGTTCACGCATGCGATTCTTGCGACGCGCCTTCGCGTGATCTTCGGCGGCGCGCCCGGCGCGATCGTTTCTCGGTTCATGGCGGCGGCCGCCGAGACGGACAGACGCGCCATTGAGACGATCGGTCGGCCCTCGCAGGCCCTGACCGCTCCCTCGTCGCGGCGTTTGGGACGCTGGGCCATCGAGCCGGGCCAGCTCGCGACCGAGGAGGACGCGGCCGACCTAAGTGGCTTCCGCGCTCCGTGCCGCGTCAGAAGCGGCGATGCTCGAAATGAACGCGTCCGGCCTGTGCACGTCCGTTGTGCGCCTTTCCTAAGTGGTTCATGGAGATGGCGATCGTGCCGGCTTCGTTCCGCGCCTCATCGCGATCGCGCGGAAGAAAGGCGCTTCGGCGACCGTCGGTGACGGCCGTACGCTTACACTCGACACTCCTCGCTACCACACTTCTCGAGCGGGAGGTCGATCGGACGATCCGCCCGGTGTGCCTGATCTGCACCACCGGGCTGTCGCGACGGTACCCCTCGCCGTCGCGTTGCCGTCCGTTTGATCGGGCGTCGATCCCGTTCCGTGCCGGCGCATGGGCCGGGGTCGAGAGATCGTGCTCGACGCCTCGGGCGACTAGGCGAGGATAGCGCCGCCGCCCTCAAGCGGCGCGATTGGGGGCAGCGCGTGGCCGCCTGCGCCGTTTCGGAGCTCTGAGCTGACCAGGGGCCGGTCCGGCGGGCGTTTTCACCTCGTCTACTTCAGCTGGAATACATGGTCTCTTGCGTGCCTGAGAATGGCTGTGTTCTTAGGCACGATTCGTTCAATGCTCAGCTGTGGGCGTGATATTAACCGAAACAACCCTTGCTTGATTTGCCTTATGGCGTACAACGCATTTCGCTCGCTTTCGCTACGTTGGTGAGTGTATTCAATCGCGCAGTACGCACTGGTGTTATAATGATGTGCGAAAAAGGAGCTGATCCGCTTCGCGGTCGTTCGGATCCTAGCCATCCTGCCCTCATAAGACATGATGATGGCCCTGTCACGCCTGGCATGCATCGGCCGGGAATCGAGGCGTTCGCAGAATGCAACGCTCGGGTATGTCACCGCAGATCCGCAGTGGTCGGCATGGTTCGAGCGCGGTGACTTTCCTGGTAATTTGGCCGCGTTTCGGATGGATCCGAGAACGCATTCGAGTAAAGAAATTGACGTCATGCAGACGGTCGCAGTGCTTCCGGAATTGTCTGCCGCGAGATCACGCGATTATTTTGAGCAGTGAACTGACTGCCTACACGCTTCTCGATAGCCATAAAATATAGGGACGTAGCGCTACATCTTCAAATAAGTGCGCGACTGATGAAGCGACTTACTCTAGCACTTCTATCTTGCGTGTGGTTTCTCACAGAACAAGCTCGAGTTGATGCTTCGTTCAGGAGCGTCGCCTTAGTCCGGTAGGGACGGGCATTGCTGCCCGCCCCCCGGTCAGATCCGAGCATGCACGATTCGCGCACTCGGCTCCCCTCTTGGGTATCTGACGGCGAAACGTTGATTCGGCCATGGATGAAGCACG
>JAABUR0100004418.1_pt1 | contig 18808 bp, 19 predicted proteins | sample 5560091 | NCBI WGS metagenome assembly JAABUR01 (sample SAMN10711879, study PRJNA513375) | rock metagenome | isolation source: Antarctica rocks | place: Antarctica: Victoria Land, University Valley sud | reverse complement strand
GGCGCCGAGCTCGCGGCCGAGCTGGGCAGCCTGCCGTGCGCCTGGCCGGTGACCAAGGAGATGGTGAGCCCGGAGCACCACCCGCTGGCCACCGACGAGGTCCGCTACGTCGGTGACGCCGTCGCGGTCGTGGTGGCCCGCGACCGCTACGCGGCCGCCGACGCCCTGGAGGCGGTCGAGGTCGACTACGACCCGCTGCCGGTGGTCGTGGACATGGAGAAGGCGCTGACCGACGAGGTGCTGGTCCACTCCGACAAGGGAACCAACGCCTGTTTCGTCTGGCCGTTCGAGGCGGGCGAGGTCGACCGCGTCTTCGCCGACGCCGAGGTCGTCGTGGAGCGCCGCTACATCCAGCAGCGGCTGATCCCGACCGCGATGGAGCCGCGCGCGGTCGTGGTCGCGCCGATCGCGGCGGCCGAGGAGTTCACGCTCTGGTCTGCGACGCAGGTCCCGCACATCCTGCGGATCATGCTCGCGCTGACCACCGGCATCCCGGAGCAGAAGATCCGCGTCATCGCGCCGGACGTGGGCGGCGGTTTCGGCTCCAAGCTCAACGTCTACGCCGAGGAGGTCCTAGCCCTGGTAGTGGCCAAGCGGCTGGGCCGCCCGGTGAAGTGGACGGAGTCCCGTAGCGAGGGCTACCAGGCCACGATCCACGGCCGCGACCAGATCCAGGACGTGGCGATCGCCGCCACCCGGGACGGCCGGGTGCTCGGGCTCAAGGTCGACCTCAAGGCCGACATGGGTGCCTACCTGCAGCTGGTGACGCCGGGCATCCCGATCCTCGGCGCCTTCATGTTCCCTGGCATCTACAAGATGGACGCCTACCGGTTTCGCTGCACCGGCGTGTTCACCAACAAGACGCCTACCGACGCCTACCGCGGTGCCGGCCGCCCGGAGGCGACCTTCGCGATCGAGCGCCTCATGGACGAGCTGGCCGCCGAGCTCGACATGGACCCGTTGGAGCTGCGCCGGCGGAACTGGATCCCGCACGAGGAGTTCCCCTTCACCACCATCGCCGGGCTGACCTACGACAGCGGCCACTACGAGGCGGCGACCGACAAGGCGACCGCGATGTTCGACTACGACGGGCTGCGCCGCGAGCAGCAGGAGCGCCGGGATCGGGGCGACCCGGTGCAGCTGGGCATCGGCATCTCGACCTTCACCGAGATGTGCGGCCTGGCCCCCTCCCGAGTGTTGGGGTCCCTGTCCTACGGCGCCGGGGGCTGGGAGGCGGCCTCGGTGCGGATGCTGCCCACCGGCAAGGTGGAGGTGGTCACCGGCACCTCGCCACACGGGCAGGGCCATGTGACCTGCTGGAGCCAGATCGCCGCCGACGCGCTCGGCGTACCTTTCGAGGACGTCACCGTCCTGCACGGCGACACCGCCTCCGCGCCGATGGGGATGGACACCTACGGCTCCCGCTCGCTGGTCGTGGGCGGGGTGGCCGTGCACAAGGCAGCCGAGAAGGTGGTCGAGAAGGCGCGCAAGGTGGCCGCGCACATGCTGGAAGCGGCCGAGGGCGACGTCGAGTTCGACGGCGGAACCTTCCGGGTCAAGGGCTCGCCCGAGGCGGCGAAGACCATCCAGGACGTCAGCCTGGCGGTGTTCGCCGCGCACGACCTGCCGGACGGTATGGAGCCGACGCTGAACAGCGACTTCGTGGTCGACCCCGAGAACTTCTCCTTCCCGCACGGCACCCACTTGTGCGCGGTCGACGTCGACACCGAGACCGGGATGTCCACCATCCGCAGCTACGTCTGCGTCGACGACGTGGGAAAGGTCATCAACCCGATGATCGTCGAGGGCCAGGTGCACGGCGGCCTGGCCCAGGGCATCGCCCAGGCGATGTTCGAGGAGGCCGTCTACGACGCCGAGGGCAACCTCGTCACCGGCACCATGGTCGACTACCTGGTGCCCTCCGCGGCCGACCTGCCCGACTTCACCGCCGACCGGACCGAGACGCCAGCGACCTCCAACCCGCTGGGCGTCAAGGGCGTCGGCGAGGCGGGGACGATCGCGTCCACGCCGGCGGTCGTCAACGCGATCGTCGACGCCGTAAGACATCTCGGTGTCACCGACGTCCGGATGCCGTGCTCGCCGGAGCGGGTCTGGCGGGCGCTGCAGGACGGCTCCACAGGTGCGCCCCGTGCCGCCGAGGGGACCGTGGCCTGGGGTGGCGCCTCGACCGCCACCACGGCCGGGAGTGCGGGCGACACCACCACCGCCCGCGGAACCGACCCGAGCGCAGGTGCCCGGTGATCCCGGCCCGCTTCGACTACGTCCGGGCCGACTCGCTCGCCGGGGCGCTGCGCGCGCTCGCTGACGCCGGCGAGGACGCGAAGGTCCTCGCCGGCGGGCAGAGCCTGCTGCCGCTGCTGCGGCTGCGGCTGGCCTACCCGTCGGTCCTGGTCGACATCGGTCGGGTCGCGGAGCTGCGCGGCGTACGGGAGGAGGGTGACCGGGTCGTCGTCGGGGCGATGACCACGCACTACGAGGTGCTCCGCGACCCGCTGGTCCGCCAGCATCTCGGGCTGCTGGCCGCGGCCACCGGGACGGTGGCCGACCCGGCCGTCCGGCACCGCGGGACGCTCGGTGGCTCGCTCGCCCACGCAGACCCGGCCGGCGACCTGCCGGCGGTTGCCCTGGCCCTCGACGCCGAGCTCGTGGTGGCCGGCCCGTCCGGGCGGCGCAGCATCCCGGCCGAGCAGTTCTTCCTCGACTACCTGGAGACCGCCCTGCAACCCGACGAGCTGCTCGTCGAGGTCGCGTTCCCGAAGTTCACGGGCTGGGGCTATGACTACCAAAAGTTCCAACGGGTCGCGCAGGCGTGGGCGATCGTCGGGGTGGCGGCGGCGGTACGACGTGAGCACGGCAGCGTCGGGGAGGTGCGGGTCGGGCTGACCAACATGGGCCCGACCCCGGTGCGAGCCCGCCAGACGGAGGCCGCCCTCGCCGGAGCCGGCCTCGACGCCATCCGGTCGGCCGCCGAGTCCGCCGCGGAGGGCACCAACCCGGCCGCCGACCTCTCCGCCCAGCCCGACTACCGCCGCCACCTTGCCCGGGTGCTGACCCGCCGGGCGCTGGAGACCGCCGCCGGGTCGGTTGCCGCGGCCGGCTAGACGGCGGCTCGTGCACCCGGACGGATCCCGCGGACTGCTGCCGGCCGGGGTCGATGCGCCCGCGGACCTGCAGCCACGGCTGACTGACCTGGGCTACCTCGCCGACGAGGGGCTCGCCACCGCCTGTTACCTGTCGCTGCGCCTGCACCGGCCGTTGTTCCTGGAGGGGGAGGCCGGGGTCGGCAAGACCGAGCTGGCCAAGACGCTGGCCGCCCTGCTCGAGGCGCCGCTGATCCGGCTGCAGTGCTACGAGGGGATCGACGCCGCCCAGGCGCTCTACGACTGGGACTTCCCGCGGCAGCTGCTGCACCTGCGGGCCGCCGAGTCGGCCGGGCTCGCGGGTGGGGAGGCAGCGGTGGAACGGTTGGAGTCCGAGCTCTACTCCCGGCGGTTCCTCATCGCCCGCCCGCTGCTCGCCGCGCTGGAGACCAGCCCGTGCGTGCTGCTGGTCGACGAGGTCGACCGGGCCGACGACGAGTTCGAGGCCTTCCTGCTCGAGGTGCTGTCGGACTTCAGCATCTCGGTGCCGGAGCTAGGGACACTGCGGGCGGCCGTCCCGCCGGTCGCCGTGATCACCTCCAACCGGACCCGGGAGGTCCACGACGCGCTCAAGCGGCGCTGCCTCTACCACTGGCTGGAGCACCCCGACTTCGAACGGGAGGTCGCGATCGTGCGGCTCCGGCTGCCGGCGGCGACCCGGGCGCTGTCCGAGCAGGTGACCGCGGTGGTGCAGCGGCTACGGACCGAGGACCTGCTCAAGCCTCCCGGGGTGGCCGAGACGCTGGACTGGACCGAGGCGCTGGTCGCCCTCGGTGCCGACGTCCTGACCGCCGAGCTGGCCACCGCCACGCTCGGAACGGTCCTCAAGTACCGAGAGGACCAGGAACGGGCCCGGCGGCTGGACATCGGCGTACTGGTGGCCGAGGCGGTCCGCGGGTAACGATGTCGCCGACCCCGCTCCCCACCACCTCGACGGACGCCACGGCCACGGTTGTCGGGCTGGCCCGGACCCTGCGAGCGGCTGGCGTGCCGGCCGGGCCCGACCGGGTGCAGCGGCTGGTCGAGGCGCTCACGGTCATCGACGCGACCTCTCGGGCGCAGGTCTACTGGGTTGGCCGGTTCTGCCTGTGCGCCAGCGCGGCCGACCTGGCCAGCTACGAGCGGGTCTTCGCGGCCTACTTCGGGGGCGAGCGCCCGGTCGCCTGGCGACGTCGCAGGGACATGGCGCTGCGGCCGGTGCCGGGGCTCGCCGGCGTGGCGCCGCCGACGGATGGGCCGACCGAGAGCGACGGCTTGGCCGCGCTGGCCGCCACGGCGAGCGCCGTCGAGCTGCTGCGCTCGCGCGATCTCGCCACCCTGGGACCCGCCGAGCGGGAAGAGGTACGCCGGCTGCTGGCCGCCTTCCGGCTCCGCGGGGAACCACGTCGGTCCCGGCGTTACCGGCCGTCGCCGCGAGGACCGATCGATCCCGCCCGCACCACCCGCGAGCTGCTGGCCCGCGGCGGCGAGCCGGCTCGGCTTGCCCGCCGCAAGCACCGGTCCCGGCCTCGCCGGGTCGTCCTGCTTGTCGACATCAGCGGTTCGATGAGCGGCTACGCCGACGCGCTGCTGCGCTTCGCCCATGCCGCGGCCCGCGGCAGCGCCGCACCCACGGAGGTGTTCACCATCGGCACCCGGCTGACCCGCGTCACCCGCGAGCTCTCGCATCGCGACCCGGACACCGCGATGGCGGCACTGACCGCAGCCGTACCGGACTGGAGCGGCGGCACCCGGCTCGGTGAGCTGGTCAAGGCCTTCCTGGATCGGTGGGGCCAGCGCGGCCTGGCCAGGGGGGCGGTGGTCGTGGTGCTCTCCGACGGGTGGGAGCGCGGCGACGCCAGGCTGCTCGGCGAGTCGATGGCCCGGCTGCACCGGCTGGCACATCGGGTGGTCTGGGCCAACCCGCGAAAGTTCCGGCCAGGCTATGCGCCGTCGGCGGCGGGGATGGCGGCGGCGTTACCGCACGTTGACGAGTTCGTGGAGGGGCACAGCATGGCCGCGCTGGAGCAGCTGGCCGCCGTCGTGGCCGGCGCCCGGCGGAGGCCCGCCGGTGCGTGACATCCTGCCGGCGCTGCGCCGGTGGTACGACCTCGGCGCCCCGGTGGGGTTGGCCACCGTGGTGGGCATCAGCAAGAGCGCTCCTCGCCAGCCCGGCGCGACCTTGGCGGTCGGGCCGGACGGCGAGGTCGTGGGTAGCGTCTCCGGTGGCTGCGTCGAGGGCGCCGTCTTCGAGCTGGCCCAGGAGGTGCTCTCCTCCGGCGTACCGAGCCTGGCGACCTACGGGATCAGCGACGAGGACGCCTTTGCCGTCGGCCTGACCTGCGGCGGAGTTCTCTCGGTGTTCGTCGAGCCGGTTGTCAAGCACGCTGTGCCGGGGCTCGGGGCGGCGCTGGCCTCGATCGAGGTGGGGGAACCGGTGGCGGTGGCGACCGTCATCTGCGGACCGGCATCGTTGGGGGCCAAGCTCGTCGTCTGGGCGGACCGGGCAACGGGCAGCCTCGGCACGGAGGGGCTCGATGCCGCGGTCACCAACGACGCGCGGGGCATGTTGTCCCAGGGCTCGACCGGGCAGCGGCACTACGGTCCGCGCGGCGAGCGCCGCGTCGACGAGGTGACCGTCTTCCTCGAGTCGTTCGCCCCTCGGCCGCGAATGCTGGTGTTCGGCGCGATCGACTTCGCGGCCGCCGTCGCCCGGGTGGGCGCGCTGCTCGGGTACCACGTCACGGTCTGCGATGCACGCCCGGTGTTCGCCACTCCCAAGCGTTTCCCGGAGGCCGACGAGGTGGTCGTGGCGTGGCCACACCGTTACCTCGCCGGGACGCAGGTCGACGAGCGAACCGTGATCTGCGTCCTCACCCACGACCCGAAGTTCGACGTACCACTGCTCGAGGTCGCGCTGCGCACGCCGGCGGCGTACGTCGGTGCCATGGGCAGCCGGCGCACCCATGAGGACCGGTCGACGAGGCTGCGCCAGGCTGGTCTTAGCGATGCGCAGCTGGCGCGGCTGCGCTCGCCCATCGGACTGGACCTGGGCGCGCGGACGCCGGAAGAGACCGCGGTGTCGATTGCCGCCGAGATCGTCCAGTGCCGGTGGGGGGGCACCGGCTCGCCGCTGTCGGGCACCGACGGGCGGATCCATCACGATCCGGCCCCCTCGACGGCGACGTCGACGTGACGGGCACCTCTACCGCCGACCGCCCGGGCACCGTCGCCGGGGTGCTGCTGGCGGCCGGTTCCGGTAGCCGGTTGGGCCGCCCGAAGGCACTGGTCCGGCTCGGGAGCTCGCTCCTGGTCGAGCACGGTCATGCCCTCCTGTCCTCGGCCGGCTGTGAGCCGGTCGTGGTGGTCCTCGGCGCGGCGGCCGAGGAGGTGCGGGCGGTGGCCGAGCTCGACGGCGCGCAGGTCTTGGTCAACCGGGACTGGGTGACCGGGATGGGCTCCTCGCTGCGGGTCGCGCTGGCCGCACTGGGCCCCTCCGTCCCGGCCGCCGTGGTCGCGCTCGTCGACCAGCCACTTGTGGGTCCTGACGCCGTACGGCGACTGGTGACGGCATGGCGGGACGGCGCGCTCGTCGCTGTGGCCACCTACGGTGAGGCACCGCGCAACCCCGTACTGCTCGATCGCAGCACGTGGCCGGAGGTGAGCCGCAGCGCGGTGGGCGACGTGGGGGCGCGGGCCTTCCTGCGGGACCATCCGGACCTGGTTCGTTGGGTGGCCTGCGACGACACCGGCGCACCTGACGACATGGACACCGAGGACGACCTGAGACGCTTGGAGCAGCGATGCAGCTAGAGCACTCGTTCACCGTGCCGGTGCCGCCGGCCGAGGCGTGGCGGGTCCTGCTCGACCTGGAGCGCGTAGCTCCGTGCATGCCGGGCGCAACCCTGGAGTCGGTGAGCGGGACCGAGTTCGCCGGCCAGGTGAAGGTCAAGGTCGGGCCCATCACCGTGACCTACCGCGGCACCGGGCGCTTCACCGAAACGGACGAGGTCGGGTTGCGGGCCACCGTCGAGGCCAAGGCGAAGGAGACGCGGGGCACCGGTACCGCCGCGGCGACCGTGCAGGCATCGCTCACGGCTGCTGAGGGAGGCGACACCAGGGTCGATGTGCGGACCGATCTGGCGATCACCGGCAAGCCGGCGCAGTTCGGCCGGGGGGTGATGGCCGACATCGGCGCCAAGCTGATCGGCCAGTTCGCCGCCTGCCTGGCCGAAGAGCTGGCCGGGCCGGCGTCGACCAGGTCGCTGCCGTCGGCAGTGGAGCCGATCATCTCGCCGCCGCCCGAACCGCCGGCCGGCCTGTCACCCGGGGCCGCCGAGGACGGTCAGGGTCCCGAGCTGGAGCGCCGTGCACCGGCCGACCGGCCGGCGGTGACCCCGCAGCGGCGTCGGGCGGCCGACCCGATCGACCTGTTGGAGACCGCCGGCGGCCCGTTGGCCAAGCGGCTGGGCCCGGTCCTCGCCCTCGTCGGCTTGGTTGCGGTTCTGGTCGTCGTACGCCGCCGGCGGCGCTGAATCTGTCCGCGGCGTCGCGCGCCCGACACCGGCTGTACACATCCAGGTGTACGCTGCGCCGATGGGACGGACGAACATCGAGCTCGACGACGCGCTGGTCACCAGGGTCATGCGCCGTTACCGGCTGCGGACCAAGCGGGAGGCCGTCCACATGGCCCTGCGGAGGTTGGATGTCGAGCCGATGGGCGACGCGGAGGCCCTCGCCATGAGGGGCACCGGCTGGCACGGAGACCTCGACTCGATGCGTGACCTCAGCACGCCGCCGGAGTGATCCTGGCCGACAGCTCAGCCTGGGTCGAATACCTGCGCGACACGGGAAGCGCCGTCAGTGAGCGGATGCGGGCACTGGTCGTGCCGGTCGGACGGCTCGCCGTGACCGAGCCGGTGGTCATGGAGATCCTCGCCGGCGCACGCAACGACGCGGAATGGTCGACGCTTCGGCGGCTGCTCTACCGCTGCGAGCTGGTCCCTCTTGCTGGACTGGAGGACTTCGAGGCAGCGGCGCGCGTCTACCGGGTCTGCCGTGGCGCCGGCCAGTCGGTCCGCAGGCTGCCCGACTGCCTCATCGCGGCGGTGGCCATCCGCGCGGGGCTCGACGTGTTGCACCGCGACCGGGACTTCGAGGCCATCGCCCGGCACACGGACCTCCGGGTGGTCGCGGCGTGACGACGCACGCCGCCTGGTGGCCGTTGGCCGACCTGCGGATCATCACCCCGGACCTGACCCTGCGGCCGTTGGCGGAAGCTGACCTGGGGCCGCTGGCCGCGCGGCTGCCGGCCGATGTCGAGTTCGACCCCGCCCTTCCGACCTATGGGGGCGCCGACCCCGCGGTGGCCCGGGGGACCGGGCTGCACCAGACCTACTGGCGTGCGCTCGGCAACTGGCGCATCGAGTCGTGGGACCTGCTGCTCGCCGTCGTGTTCGACGACGAGGTCATCGGAGTGCAGTCGCTCGAGGGCAGCGACTTTGCGCACCGAAGGACCGTGGAGACGTGGTCGTTCCTGCTGTCGGCGGCCCGCGGCCGTGGGTTCGGGAAGTCGATGCGCCGGGCCGTGCTCTCGCTGGCGTTCGACCACCTCGGTGCGCTCGCCGCCGAGACGGAGGCACTTGCGGGCAACGGCCCGTCGCTGGGTGTCTCCCGAGCCCTCGGCTACCTGCCGAACGGGGAGACCTTCCACCCGCACGCCGACGCGCTCGAGGTCATGGTCCGCATGCGGCTGACGCGCGAGCGGTGCCGATCCTTGGGCCGTACCGCGGACGTGGACGTTGCCGGTCTCGAAGCCTGCCGGCACCTGTTCGGCGTCTGATCAGCCGCCGGTGATGCCCCAGGCGCCGGTCCAGGACTGCCCGGGCTCGAGTACGACGAGGTCCTCGCCGGTGACGAAGGCGTTCGGCGGCGCGGTCATCGGCTCCACTCCGAGCCCGGTTCGCCGCCTGCCTTCGGGCAGCGTGTCCGCGGTGAACACCTCCAGGTAGCGGTAGGCCGCGTCTGCCCAGAGCGACACCGACCCGCCCGCAGGGGCGGTGAGCACCAGGGAGACCACACCGTCAGCGTCGCGGTCGAGGTCGAGGAACGCGAAGTCGATCGACGTGTCGCCGATCTCCCGGGGCGAGCGGAAGTCGTACGGCGTACCGTCCACCGGCTCGCGGCCGGTCGGGATGCCACGGTCGTCCGACGGCAGGTAGCCGGCGGCCGGCAGCCGCAGTAAGGCGGTGTCGATCGTCGGTGTGCCGACGGTCAGGTAGGGGTGGGAGCCAGCGGCGTACGGGCAGGGGGAGTTGCTGCGGTTGACGGCCGTGGTGCGCACCGTCAGGCCGTCGTCGGCGAGTGCGTACGCGATCTCCAGGTCCAAGGTCCAGGGGTAGCCGGGCTGCGGGTGCAGGCGCGTCGCCATGACGACACGATCGGCGGCCGACTCGACCGCCCGCCAGGGCAGCCAGCGGACCAGCCCGTGGATCGCGTTGCCGCGGTCCGGCTCGGTCAGTGACAGCCGGTAGTCCTGGCCCTGGAAGCGGTACCGGCCGCCGTCGACCCGGTTCGGCCAGGGCAGCAGCGACTGGCCCTTGGCGCCGATGCACATCTCGTCCACGGCGTAGCCGTCGAGCACCGGCCGGTCGCCGATGCTCAGCTCCCGCAGCGCGCCGCCCACCTCTACGACCGTCGCCCGCAGGTCGTCGTGGATCAGCTCGTACTGCTCGCCGGACGGCGGCACGCGCTCGATCGGGCTGGTCATCTCGGGCCTCCACCACGCGATCCGCGGACGGATGTCCGCGGCGGCAGGTAGTTTCGCTCATCGTGCGTGTTGCCGTGCCGACGGAGGTCGCCGAGGGGGAGCGGCGGGTGGCCGCCGTCCCCGACACGGTCGGCCGGCTGGTCGCGGCGGGCCTGTCGGTCTGCGTGCAGGCCGGGGCAGGGGAGCGGGCGGCGTTCCCGGATCCGGCGTACGCCGAGAAGGGTGCGGCGATCGAACCCGACCCGGCCGGCCTGCTCGGCTCCGCCGACGCGCTGCTCAAGGTCCGGCCGCCTACTTCGGCCGAGATCGAGCGGCTGCGACCCGGTACGGCGCTGATCGGACTGCTCAACCCGGTGGGCGACCCCGACCGGATCCGTGCCCTGGCGGGGCGCGGGGTGACCGCGTTCGCCCTCGAGCTGCTGCCACGGATCAGCCGCGCGCAGAACATCGACGCGCTGTCGTCGCAGGCCATGGTGGCCGGCTACCGCGCGGTGCTGATGGCCGCCGACAGGCTGCCGAGGTTCTTCCCTATGTCGATGACCGCGGCCGGCACGGTGCCCCCCGCCAAGGTGCTGGTGCTCGGCGCCGGGGTGGCCGGGCTGCAGGCGATCGCGACCGCCCGCCGGCTGGGCGCCGTGGTGGCGGCCTACGACGTACGGGCCGCGGCCAAGGAGGAGGTGGCCAGCCTGGGCGCGACGTTCGTCGAGCTGCCACTGGAGACACAGGACGGCACCGGCGGCTACGCCCGGGAGCAGTCCGAGACCTTCCTCAACGACCAGCGCAAGCTCATCGGCCGGCACGTAGCCGCGTCGGACGTCGTCATCACCACGGCCGCGATCCCAGGCCGGCCGGCCCCGGTGCTGGTGACCGAGGCAATGGTCGCCAGCATGCGCCCCGGCTCGGTCGTGGTCGACCTGGCCGCCGAGAGCGGCGGCAACTGCGAGCTGTCCCGGCCGGGGGAGGACGTCGTCTCCGACGGCGTCGTGGTGGTCGGCGCGCGCAACGTCGCGAGCTCCATGCCGGCGCACGCGAGCGCCCTCTACGCCCGCAACGTCGCCAACCTGCTGCTGTTGATGGTGCGCGGCGGCGGCTTCGCCCCCGACTACGACGACGAGGTGGTGGCCGGCACCTGCGTCACGCGGGACGGCGCCGTGGTGCATCCCGCGGTGCGGGGGCGCACGTGACCGGGTCGCTCACCTTGGTCACGATCTTCGTGCTGGCCGTCTTCGTCGGCTTCGAGGTGATCTCCAAGGTGTCCTCGACGCTGCACACGCCGCTGATGTCCGGCGCCAACGCGATCCACGGGATCATCCTGATCGGCGCCATGATCGTGCTCGGTACGGCGGACAGCGGCCTCGCCCAGGCCGTCGGCCTGGTGGCGGTGATCCTGGCCACCGTCAACGTGGTCGGCGGCTTCGTCGTGACCGACCGGATGCTGGAGATGTTCAAGGGCCGGCAGCCCCGGGACCGGGGGCCGCGCGCGTGAGCCGCTCCGACGCGGTCGAGCTGGCCTACCTCGTCGCCACGGTCTGCTTCATCCTCGCGCTCAAGGGGCTCTCGTCGCCGCGGACCGCCCGCCTGGGCAACGCGCTGGGCGCGGCGGGGGTGACGCTCGCGGTCGCCATGACCTTCCTCGACCGGCGGATCGGCCATCTGACGCTGATTCTCGTCGGCATCGTGGTCGGCACGGCGATCGGCGTACCGGCCGCTCGGACCGTGAAGATGACCGCGATCCCGCAGATGGTGGCGATCTTCAACGGGGTGGGTGGCGCGGCGGCGGCCCTGGTGTCGCTGGTGGAGTTCGGAACGACCGGCGCAGATGCGGGTGCAGGGGCCACCGCCGCAGCGGTCTTCAGTACGGCGGTGGGCGCGGTGTCGTTCAGCGGCAGCGTGCTGACGTTCGTCAAGCTGCAGGAGCTGATGACCGGCCGGCCGGTCCTCTACCGCGGCCAGCGGGTCGTCGGCGCCGCGCTCGTCATCGCCGCGGTCGCGCTGGCGGCCGTCGTACTGGCTGCGCACAGCCTCCTTGCGCTGGTCGCGCTCGCCGTCGTGGGGCTGGTCTTCGGCATCGCGTTCGTGCTGCCGGTGGGCGGCGCCGACGTCCCCGTGGTCATATCGCTGCTCAACTCCTTCACCGGGCTGGCGGTCGCGGCGTCGGGGTTCGTGCTCGACAACGTGCTGCTGCTCGTGGCCGGCACGCTGGTCGGCGCCTCCGGCACGCTGCTGACCCGGTTGATGAGCACGGCGATGGGGCGGTCCCTGCCCAACATCCTCTTCGGAGCCTTCTCCGCCGCTCCCGCCGGCGTCGACGCGGCCGGGCCCGCCGGCGACCGGTCGGTGCGCACCGGTACGGCGGAGGACCTCGGCGTCCTGCTCGCCTACTCGCGACGGGTGCAGATCGTGCCCGGCTACGGTCTGGCCGTCGCCCAGGCGCAGCACACCGTGCAGGAGCTGGCCGAGCTGCTCGAGTCGCGCGGGGTGGAGGTCAGCTACGCGATACACCCGGTGGCCGGCCGGATGCCCGGGCACATGAACGTGCTGCTGGCCGAGGCCAACGTGCCCTACGAGTCGCTCCAGGAGATGGAACAGGCCAACCCTGACTTCCCGCGCACCGACGTCGCCCTGGTGGTCGGCGCCAACGACGTGGTCAACCCGGCCGCGCGCAGCTCGCCCGGAAGCCCCATCTACGGGATGCCGATCCTCGACGTCGACGCCGCCCGCCACGTCGTCTTTCTCAAGCGCAGCATGCGGCCGGGCTTTGCGGGCATCGACAACGAGCTCTTGTTCGACCCTCGTACGACGATGCTCTTCGGCGACGCGAAGGAGTCGCTGTCTGCCCTCGTGCATGCCGTGAAGGACGCCTGAGAACGAGGCCCGGCCCCAAGTTCTCCACGCCGGGCCGGATTCGGTCGTCGCGGGGCATCGTTACGCCGGCGGAAGCCGTACGACGAAGCGGGCCCCGGCTCGTCCACCGGGGCGTTCCTCGCAGGTCACCTGTCCGCCATGTCGGACCACCATGGCGCGCACGATCGCCAACCCGAGACCTGCACCGCCGCCCGCACGGCTGCGGGATGGATCAAGGCGTACGAACCGTTCGAAGACGCGCTGGCGGTCTGGCGGTGGGACGCCCGGCCCGTCGTCGCTGATGCTCAGCTGGGCCCCATCCCCGGTGCTCCGCACCTCGATGTGCACGCTTCCGCTGGGACCGCCGGCCGTGACGGCGTTGTCGAGCAAGTTGCCGATGACCTGGAGCATCTGGTCGCGCGGCGTCCTCACCACGACGTGGTCGTCGGTGACGAGCTGCACGTCGACCGCCGGTGCGCGGCGGCGTAGCGTTGCGATTGCCTCGGCCGTGACGGCCACCAGATCGCACGGCTCCTCCTCCTCTGGCGCGACCGCCGGGTCGGCGTCGAGTCGGGCAGCGCAGAGCAGGTCGTTGACGAGCCGGCCGGCTCGTCGGCTCTCGCGCACCATCGCCACGGCAAGATCCTCGCGCTGCTCGCGGTCGGGGTCGGTGCGTAGGAGCGTCTCGGCGCTCGCCTGCAGTCCGGCGACGGGTGTCCGCAGCTCGTGTGAGGCGTCGGACAGGAAATCCCGCATGCCTCGCTCAGAGGCCTCGGCGGTCGTCAGTGCCACCTCGAGGGCATCGAGCATCTCGTCGAACGCTGCTGCTGTCCGGCCAATCTCGGTACTGGGGTTCGAGGGCAGCAGCCGACTTCCCCGGGAGCCGGCTGCGATCTCGCGGGCTGTGCGGGTCATCCGGTCCAGCGGCGCGAGGGCGGCACCGACGACCCGGGTGAGCACCAGCCCCACGACGACCAGCAGCGCCAGCGAGACGAGAAGATCGACGACGCGAAGCCGGGCCAGCGTCCGGTCGACGTCCGCCAGGCTGGCTTGCAGCACCAGCGTCTGGCCCTGCCCGAGCGGCTGGTCGAGGGTCAGCAGCTCTCCCTCGTGCCGTATCGCCGGCTGCGGTCCCGGCCGCTTGGCCGACCGTGGTGGCGGCGGTCGCGAGGTTGCCGGCCGGGAGCGGCCGACGACGACCCGGCCGTCGCCGGCGCGCAGTTCCGCGGTGACTCCGTCCCCAGCGAGGCGGTCGGCCAGCGCCTGCGGTGCCAGGCTGCCGTCCAACGCGCGGGCCGCCACAGCCCGGTCGACCAGCCGCGCCCGGAGGTCGGCGCGCAGCCGGCCGCCGAGGATGATCTCGACCACGCCGGAGAGCACCAGCAGCGTGACGACCAGCAGGACGAGCACGGCGACGGTGACCCGCACCCGGAGTGAGCTGGTGCGCATCAGCCCGCACCGGAGCCGGGCCGCAGCACGTAACCCAGGGACCGCACCGTGTGCACCAGGCGGGGGCCGTGCGCTTCCAGCTTGCGACGGAGGGCGCTGACGTGCACCTCGACCAGGTTGGGGTCGTAGTCGTCGTACCCCCAGACCTGGGTGAGGATCTGCGTCTTGGACACCGTCCGGCCGCGGTGGCGGGCGAGAAACCCGAGGAGGCGCAGCTCGGTGGCGGTGAGGCCGAGCTCGGCGCCGCCGCGGCGCGCTGTCCCGCACGGCTCGTCGACAATTAGGTCATCCACCTGGATCACCTGTGAGCGCAGCCGCCCACTCCGGCGCAGCACCGCCGTGACGCGGGCGAGCAGCTCCTCGAGCACGAACGGCTTGACGACGTAGTCGTCGGCGCCCACTCCGAAGCCGGTCAGGCGGTCTCGGACGTCGTCCCTCGCGGTCATGAAGATGACCGGACACGCGGTTGACGAGCGGAGCTGGCGAGCGAGCTCGAAGCCGTTGCGACCCGGCAGCATGACATCGAGCAGCGCCAGGTCGGGCCGGAAGTCGACCAGCACCTCTGCGAAACCGCCGCCGTCGTCGAGAGCGAGCACCGCATACCCGGAGTCCCGTAGCGCGCGGGTGACCGCCGTGCGCAGGGACGGCTCGTCCTCGACCACCAGGACCCGAGCCGCGTCATCCACATCCTCAGTGTCGGGGCTCACCCTGAAGAGTTGCTGAAGGAGGCGGGCGTGGGCGGCTCGCTTCAGCGCCGCTTCAGGTTGGCCGGGCACCGTGGTCCACGTCGGATACCCAACGTCCAGGAGGACCCCATGCCTTTGCTCCCGCTGCCCGCGCACCGCTCGGTGCGCCTGACCACCGCCGCCGGTGCCGTCATCGCGATCGGCTCGCTCGGCACCGCCGTCGCCGTGGCCGAGACCGGCACGCCCACCCCCGCTCCGTCGTCGTCGAGCATCGCCTCGCCCCCCGCCCCGCCCGCACACCGTGGCGACAGGCCGGGTCACGGCGGGCCGGGTCGCGCCGACGTCGTGACGGCCGTCGGCAACGACAGCCTGACCGTCCGGACCATGACGGGCACCACCAAGACCTACGGGGTGACCTCGGCGACCAAGATTCACCGGGGACCCGCGACGGCCCTGCAGCTCAGCGATCTGCGCGTCGGGGACCGAGTAGGGGTTCGAGCCACAACCGGTGGCGGATTGACGGCCGCTGACATCGACCAGCACCTAGCCCACCTCGACGGAATCGTCACCGCGGTCGAGGGCGACACCGTGACGATCACCGACCGCGATGGCTTCACCCGCGTCGTTCACCTGCAGGACGGCACCACTTACGCCAGCTCCGGGACCTCGGCCCCTCGCAGCGCCGTCAAGGCGGGCAAGCAGGTGCGGGCCGAGGGCCGGGTGGCCAGCGACCGCACGTCGCTCGACGCCAGCCGGGTCGACGTCTCGACACCGGGGGAGCAGCCGGCTGCAAAGGCCAAGCATGGTGCCTCCCCAGCTCCGGGTGCTGCGCCTGGTAGTGCTGCGCCGACACCGCCCGATGGCGGCGTCGGTGGATCCTGACCCGTCGGAGCAGCTGCGGCGGGTGCGGGCGCGCCGGCTGGACGACACCGCGCCGATACCCGTCTACCGGGACCAGCCGGCGCCGCACCGGACGAGGCCGGCCGCGCTCGCGGCGGCCGGCCTCGTCGGCGTAGCCCTCGGCCTGCTGGCGGGCGCCCCGCAGTCGCCCCTGCAATCGGTGCTGCCCGGCCGGTGGCAACGCCTGCCGGCGTCGGCGGGAGCGGTGCGGCCCGCAACCGGACCCAGCGGCGAAGCGGGCACCCCGGTTCCGGCTGTCTCGACTCCGGTTGCTCCTCCCGGGCCCGGGACGAACAGCACCGAGACCGACGGGAGCCAGACCGGCGTCGCCCCGGCCGGCCCCGCCGATATGCGGCCGGGCCGACACGGAGCAGACCGGACCGGCAGGCGGCGGCGTGGCCCGCTGCCGCCCGGCCGGTCGAACGTGGGCACCTCGGATCTCGGCGGGACCAGAGCGAACAGGTGACACGCTCTCGTCCACCCACCGTGCAAGGATCGCTGCCGAGCTGGACTCGGGCCAAGCGATGAAGGAAGCGTGTGACTGCTGATCACCGAGCGGCGGCGGCTACATCGGCAGCGTGGTCGCCGCGCGAGGACGCCGTGCCCGATGGCACCGCAGCGTGAAGGACGCTTGAGGTCGGTCTCCGCATGCTGTCTCGACCTCGCCGGCGGCGTGCGGCTGGCGCAGGACGCGCACCGGCGGCACTACGCCGCCAGCACGGTCAAGCTGCCGCTGATGATCGAGCTGTTCCGGCTGGCGGACGCCGGCCCGCTGGACCTCGACCGGCCGGTCGGGGTCCGCACCACCTTTGCTTCGGCGTACGACGGGTCGCCGTACGTCTTGGACCCGGACGACGTCGACGCCGACCTGGCCGCCCGGGCGGGGACAACACTGCCGGTGCGCGAGCTGGTGGAGCGGATGATCACCGAGTCCAGCAACGAGGCGACCAACCTGCTGTACTCCCTGGTCGACCTCGGCTCGCTGGCCGCGACGCTGACCCAGCTGGGGACGACGGACACCGTGGTCACCCGTCCCATCGGTGACCGGGTGGCGGAGCGCGCCGGGCGCACCAATCTCGTCAGCGCCGCCGACCTCGCCCGGCTGCTGGTGGCGATCGCCGCGGATCGGGCGGCGAGCCGGCGGGCGTGCGAGGAGATGCTCGCCGTCCTCGGCCGGCAGCGCCACCGCGGCGAGATCCCCGCCGCCCTGCCGCCCGGGGTCCGCACGGCCAGCAAGAACGGCTGGGTCGCCGACGCCCTGCACGACGCCGCGCTGGTCTGGCCACCGGATGCGCGGCCGTACGCCCTGGCCGTCGCCACCAGTGGGATGACCAACGCCGAGTCCCGAAAGGTGATCCGAGATTTCTCCGCGGCGGCGTACGCCGACCGGCACGCCACCGCCTGTACGTGATCGCTCTCCATCGCCGGCGGTAGCAGCCGGCCGCGTCCGAGCCGAGGCCTTGCCTCCACTACTCACTCGGTGAATAGTGGACTCGTGTCGGTTCCCCATGTCCTGCTAGGACTGCTCGAGGAGCGGCCGCGCCACGGCTATGACCTCAAGCGGGAGTACGACCGGCGGTTCGCGGCCAGCCGACCGATCGCGGTCGGCCAGGTCTACTCCACTCTCGGACGGCTGCACCGAGATCGTCGGGTGTCGGTGGCCGGCGTCGAGATCGCCGATGGACCCGAGCGGACGGCGTACGCGATCACCAGTGACGGCGTCGCGGAGCTCGAGCGCTGGCTTCGCGAGCCGGAACCGCCGGCGCCCTACCTGCAGAGCGTGCTGTACGGCAAGGTCGTGCTCTCGCTGCTGTCGGGCCGGCCGGCCGCCGAGGTGCTCGACCGGCAGCGCGCCGCGCACCTCGTGGTCATGCGGCAGCTGACCGCGAGAAAGCACGGCAGCGACCTGCCCACCGCCCTCGCCGCGGACTTCGCCCTCTTCCACCTCGACGCCGACCTCCGGTGGATCGAGCTGACCGGAGCGCGCCTCGAGCGCCTGTCCGAGGAGCTGTCATGACCGAGTCCGGCGCCCCGCTGCTCCATGCCGTGGACCTGCACCTGCGCTTCGGGCGCACGGCCGCGCTCGTCGGCGCCTCCGTCGACGTGCGTCCCGGCGAGATCCTCGCGCTGCTCGGTCCCAGCGGCTCCGGCAAGTCCACGCTGCTGCACTGCCTCGCCGGGATCCTCGTCCCGGACGCGGGGGAGGTGCACTACCGCGGTTCGCGTCTCGACGTGCTGCCGGACGCCGTGCGGAGCCGGCTCCGACGGGACGACTTCGGCTTCGTGTTCCAGTTCGGCCAGCTGGTGCCGGAGCTGACCGCGCTGGAGAACGTCGCCCTGCCACTGCGGCTCGGGGGGGTACGCCGGCGACCGGCCGAGGACCAGGCGCGATCGTGGCTGGGGCGGCTGGAGGTCGACGACGTCGCGGACCACCGGCCGGGCGAGATCTCCGGCGGCCAGGGGCAGCGGGTCGCCGTCGCACGCGCCCTGGTCACGGGCCCGCGGGTGGTCTTCGCCGACGAGCCCACCGGCGCGCTCGACTCGCTCAACGGCGAGAACGTCATGACGCTGCTGACCGAGGTCGCCCGCGACCAGGGTGCGACGGTGCTGCTGGTGACCCACGCGCCGCGGGTGGCGGCGTACGCCGACCGCGAGATCGTGCTGCGCGACGGCAGGGTCGCCGAGTACGACGGGGCGCCGAGGTGAGCCGGCTCCCGGCGCTGGTGCTCGGCGTCCGGCTCGCGGTCGCCGGTGGGCCTGGTCGGCTGGTGCTGATGGCCACGGGTGTCGGCCTGGGGGTGGCGCTGCTGCTCGGCGGCCTCGGCGTGCTCCCGGCGTACCAGGCGCGGAGCGACCGGCTAGCGGACCGGAACCCCTACGGGCTGACTCCTGGCGAGACCACGAGCGGCGCCCGTGAGGGCGTCCTGGTCGTGCAACGGCCCGACCGCTACCACGGCGCGCCGATCATCGCCGTTCGGATCGCCACCGTGGGCCGGGCGCCGGCACCGCCCGGCCTGAGC
>JAABUR0100004417.1_pt1 | contig 18809 bp, 20 predicted proteins | sample 5560091 | NCBI WGS metagenome assembly JAABUR01 (sample SAMN10711879, study PRJNA513375) | rock metagenome | isolation source: Antarctica rocks | place: Antarctica: Victoria Land, University Valley sud | reverse complement strand
AACCCTGTGGCGCCAACAAATTAACGCCATCTCCAGCCAACAGCAACTCACCCCGCAAATCTTGGACATGCTCATCGACACGCTCGCACGAGCCGCCTGACCCACCGGGAGAGTGCGAAAGTCCACTCGCAGGCTGTTTCGGTGAAGGAAGCGGCAGAGTGGACACCTCACGGCTGCGACAACGGCGAGAACCACAGGTCGATCGGCCGCTTGACCCCCTCCGGCTCGAAGGGCAGGGCGACCCGTCGCCCCGACCCGGCCGCCTGGTGTCCCGCGAGCATGAGCTGCATCGCCATCCGTCCGTCGTGCCCGGTGGCCTGCGGCTCCTCCAGGCCCTTGACGCACGCGGCGAAGTGCTCGAGCTCTTGCGGGAAGCCGTAGTTCCACAGCTCCTCGTAGACGGGATACGTCCAACCCACGGTGCTGGGCGCCTTCTCGACCGCGTACCCGTAGCCGCGCTCGGAGTATGTCGGCAACGCGTTGCCCATATGGAGGTTGCCGTAGGTGACGCCCTCGCTGCCGTAGACCTCGATGCGGTCGTCCATCCCACCGCGACGCGCCCAGCTGTCTTCGACCTGCCCCATGGCTCCGCCCTCGAACTCGACCACGGCGAAGGAGTGGTCCTCCCCGCGGGTCCGGTCGCCGTGCACGTAGGTGCCCATGTGCGCGGTGATCGACACCGGTGCCGGCCGTCCGAGGAACCAGTAGGTGAAGGCCAGCCCGTGGCACCCCATGTCCATGAAGACGCCTCCACCGGACTGCTCCACATCCCAGAACCAGTCCGCATGCGGGCCGAAGTGCATCTCCGACTGCTTGACGAGAAACACCGACCCGAAAGCGCCTTGGTCGGCCATCTCCTTGGCCTTGACGTACTTCGGGGTGAAGAACAGCTCCTCGGCGTAGAAGAGGTGCACACCGGCACGCTCACACGCCGCGATCATCGCGTCGCACTCCTCCAACGACATGGCCATCGGCTTCTCCACGACGACGTGCTTGCCCGCGGCTGCCGCGTCGAGCGTTACCTGGCAGTGAAGGACGTTGGGGGCGGTGATGGTCACCATGTGGACGTTCGGGTCGCTCAACATGTCGTGGTAGTCCGTGTACGTCGCGCCGATGCCATAGCGCCCGGCCAGCTCCTAGACGTGTCCGGGAGTCGGAGAGGCGACAGCCGTCACCTGGCCGTGGGAGCCCATGGCCACGGACGCGGCGTGGATGTCCGCCTCGAACTGCGAGCCGACGATGCCGATTCCGACTCGGTCGTTGGTCATGATGTCTCCTTCGGATCGAGGATGGTGGCGGGGGTGGCCCTGGAGCTGCGGGCTGCTCGACGTCCATCGGACGACGTGCCCGCGCGGCGTGCAGTGGCGAAGTAGGAGTCCGTCCACGTCGGTGCGTCGACGTCGAGTCCGGCGCGCATCCCTAGCGTTGCCGCCAATGCGGTGGCGGCCGGGAAGGTGCTCAACGCCATCAACAGCGGGTCGGCACGGCACTCCGGCGGCGTGCGGATGACCGCCGCCCCCCTGCTGGCGCAGATCGACGCGGCCTCGTCGGCGAAGGGGTCGGCTTGACCCTCGAGGACCAGGCACAGGTGGCCGTCGGCGAGCGCGTAGCTGCCGGTGGTGACGCCCTCCCGTGTCTCGAAACCTTCGGCCGGTATGCCTGCCACTTCCTTGAGCAGCAGCGCGGACTCCAGCGCCGCTGTCGATCCGCCGGCGGTGCCGAGGACCACGGCTGCCCGCAGGTCGCCGACGGACGGCTCGGTGCGCTCCGCCCACTCGGGAGCCAGCTCCACGAGCCGGGCGAACTGGTTCGGCAGCTCCTGCAGGGCCGGCCCGATCTCAGCGGTCAAGGCGCCATCGGTCACGCCGTCCCAGATCAGCAGCGCGGCGAGCACGTTGCCGACGAACGCCTGGGTATGGGTCACCGCCCGTTGATGCGCAACGGGCACCACGACCGCGGCGGTCGCCGCCTTTCCCAGCGAGGAGTCGGGGTGGGAGGTGAGGACGACGAGAGTCCCGGGGAGCCCCGCCGGCAGCAGGTCGACGAGGTCGCGCAGCTCGCCCGAGGACGAAACGGCGAGGGTCACATCGCCGGGGCGCCACTGCAGCCCGCCCGCGGCGATGAGCCCAGCAGGGACGAGGCACGCCGTGGGCGCGCCGGGGAACCGGTGCGCCGCGTGCCACAGCGAGGACGCGGCATACAGAGCGGCTCCGTTGCCGGTAAGGACGACTCTGGATGCTCCTCGCAGCAAGTCAACCGCCGCCGGAAGCCCTACTACACCGCCGAGGACGTCGGACAACACGCTCGGGCACTCCGCCAGGTCGGCCCACAAGAGGGAACGAAGCAGTGACATGCCGGTACGGTACTGGTACCTAACTGGTTACTCAAGGGTCTTGTCCCGGCTATGGTGACGTGCATGTCGGTCGAGCAGACCAGCGTCACCCCGACGTTGGCGGTGGCCCCTCGTCGCAGCGAAGAGATCACCGCTGCGATTGCCAAGCAAGTCAACGATCACGAGCTGCCGCCCGGCGCCCGACTGCCCTCCGAGCGGCAGCTCTGCGAGCGGTTCGCTGCGAGCCGAAGCACGGTACGCCGCGCGCTCGCACACTTGGTCGCCCTCGGCCTCGTCCGGGTGGAACATGGGCGAGGGGCGTTCGTGCAGCCGCCCCGCATCGGGGAGACCACCAACGCACTGCTGAGCTTCACCGAGTTGGCGCGCGCTCGCGCCCTGACCGCCACCTCGCAGGTGCTGCGCCACGAGACGCGTGCCGCGACGATCGACCAGGCATCGCTCTTCGGGATGGCTCCCGGCGCGCCGCTGTTCGTCCTGCGACGGCTGCGCATGCTGGACGGGCTTCCCGTCTCGGTCGACGAGAGCAATATCCCCTTGACCCTGGTGCCTGGCGTCACCGCCGTGGACTTTACCACCGCCTCCCTGTATGCCACGCTCTCCGACCTGGGCCACGCCCCCGTTCGGGCCAACTACACGATTGAGGCAGCTGCCGCCGGGCGGGAGCTGGCCCGCCAGCTCGAGGTGCGCGTCGGTACCCCGCTGCTGCGGGCCGACACGGTGAGCGTCGACGCGCAGCACATGACCGTCGAGCACGGCGAGATGCTCTATCGCGCAGACCGTTACCGCTTTCATGCGACCTTGTCGCGCACACCCGGCCGGCCGGCGTGGACGTGAGTCCACCTCGTCGGCCGACGCCTGCGGTCGCCGTCGACATCGGCGGGACCTCGATGCGGGCCGGTTGGCTCGAGAGCCCGACGGTGGCCCGGCGCGGGCTCGACCGCGAGACGTCCGTGTCACGTCTGGTGGCCTTGGTGAAAGACGCGCTCGATGAGTGTGGGTGCGAGTCACCGGAGCGGGTTGTGGTCGCCGTGCCGACCTACGTCGAGGAGGACGGACGCCTGCTCGACTGCCCAAGCCTGCCCCAGCTGACCGGCACCCCACTGGCGCAGCTCCTGCGGCAGCACCTCCGCGCGGGCGAGGTCGACGTCCGACCGGACCTGGCTTGCGCAGCCATGGGGGAGTCGCGGCTGGGGCGGGGACGAGGCGTTCGGCGCCTGCTCGTCGTGGCCTTGGGTACCGGCGCGAACGCCGCAGCGGTCGTCGACGGCGCTCTGGTGGAGACGGCATACGGCTGCTTCGGCGACGCTGGTCACGTCCTCGTCGAGCCGGCCGGACCGGTATGCCCGTGCGGCGGCCGAGGGTGCTTGGAGGCCGTCTGCTCCGGGTGGGCTCTCAACGCGGCAGCGAAGCAGCTCGGGCTCGGCGACGCGATCCAGCTTCTTCGCGCCGCCGAAGCCGGGCGTGCCGACGCACGCGCGGTGGTGACCCGCGCCGGCGTGGCGCTGGGCAGGGCGATCAGCACGTGGAGCGTCCTGCTGTGGCCCGACGTCGTCGCCGTCGCCGGAGGGGTGGCCGCAGCCGGGGACGTACTGCTGGGGCCGGCGCGAGCGGAGCTGCATCGGGTGGCTCCGCCGTACATCGGGGACCGCATCACCGTCGAGATCGCCGAGCTCGGTGCGAATGCCACACTTGTCGGCGCACTTCTGTTGGCGACGGCCGACGAGGCTGGTGTCATGGCGTGGGCCGGCGACCGGTTCTGAACCGGTCCCCAGTACCAGGCCGACGCCGGACGACTCCCGGGACGACGGGGTGACCCGTCCGCGCCGCCTCCACCGCGGCGAAGCAGAGGGCCAGCCCGGGCAGGGCGGAGCGGGCCGTGTTAGTCGGGGTACGCCCCTCGTCGAGGGCCGTGAGCAACTCCGCCATCGTGCCGGTGAGGCCGGGTCTGAACCAGTCGGTCGCTACCTCGAGAACGTTTTCGCTCTCGTCATCGTCCTCACCGTTGACGACGACGATATGCGGCCCGCCCAGCGAGGCGCCCTCGTGCAACACTGATCCGCGCTCGCCGTCCACGCGGTAGCCGCCGCGTTCGGCGCGGCGCTCTGCGGCGCGGAAGCGCAGCGAGACCTGAGCCTCGTCGTACTCGACGAGAACCTGTGCCTGGGTGGGGGCGCTGATCCGTTGCCCGAGGCGCCGGCCCACCTGCGCACTCACGACCCGGGCCTCACCAGGGACGAGCACGCCGATGAGGTCGAACCAGTGGATACCGAAGTCGTAGAGGACGAGGTCCTCCATGCCGGCGAAGGCCGGCATCCCCGCGACCACAGCGTCGTGCGGCCAGTAGACCCAGAAGTCGGCACTCGTCATCGCACCGATGCGACCCGACTCCACGGCATCGACCAGGGCCGCGAAGTGCGGCGCCCACCGGCCGTTGGCGTCGACCGCGAGGGTCCGCCCGAGGCGGTCGGCGAGGTCGCACAACCGCTCGCCGTCGTCGAGGTCCTCGACGAACGGCTTCTGGCTCAGGACGTCTCGCCCCGCGAGCAGGGCCCGCTCGACCAGCGCGGGACGCCCCGCCGGGTGCGTCGCGAGATCGACGACCTGGACCGCAGCGTCGGCGAGCAGCGACCCCACGTCGGGGTGCAACACCGCGTCGGGGTAGTACGCGTCACGCAGCCGCTCCGCCTTGGCCGGGGTGTGGTCGGTGAGGGCGACGACGGAGAACCCCGCATCCCGGTAGGCCGCGAGCTGCATCGACGCCACCCAGCCGCAGCCGACCAGCCCGATCCCCCGGGTACGAGCCTGGCCGCGGACGCCCGGGGCGGTGGCCGTCACAGCCGGGGGCCGTCCGGCGTGACCTCGACCCGTCGACCGGTGTCGGCGCTCAGCACGGCCGCGTCGACCATGAGCTGTCCGGTCCGGCCGATGGCCATCGAGACGGGCGCGTCGAGCGGCGCCCCCGTCTCGAGGTGGTGCAGCACCGCCGCCAGCCCGGTGCTCACCTCTGGCGCCAGGGTGTCCGACGCCACTACGAGGCCCTCGATGTGGCCGGCGTTCTGGAGGGTCACGTGCGGGTCGTAGTCGTAGCTCGAGACGGTGCCGTGGGTGCCGGCGACGACGAACCCGGTCCGCGGCTGGGTGAGGTGGTTCCACGGGTCGGCGAAGGTCCCCCACCGGGTCTGGAAGCTGGACAGCCCGCTGCGGTACGCCGCGACGACGACGCTCTGCTCGTCGACCTCCAGCCCGGGCGCGCCATGCGTCTCGGCGGTGACGGAGAGCGGCAGCTCGCCGTCGCGGAACCAGGTGCCGAGCGTCGTGCCGTAGCCGAGGTAGTCCAGCAGCGAGCCGCCGCCTGCGGCCTTGGAGTACCACCAGGACCCGGCCTTATCGGCCTCCGTGGGCTGGACCTCGATCTTGTCGTGCAGGTGGTGGAGCGGTCCGCGGTTGCCGTCGTAGAAGTGGACCTCGGTGACGGTCCCGATCTCCCCGTCGGCGATCAGGCGTCGCGCCGTCCGGTGGGTGGGGTACCACGCGAGCGGCCAGTTGACCGCCAGTGTCGTGCCGTGCCGGTCGGCCGTCGCGATCATCGCGTCGACGTCGCCCAGGTGGGGGCCGAACGGCTTCTCCACCTGGACGGCGATCCCGCGGGGGGCCAGGACCTCGACCCACTCGCGGTGCCGCGCCGTAGTGGAGCAGACGATCGCCACCTCAGGCCGATAGCGGTCCAGGGCTGCCTCGATAGATCGCGACCCCGGATCGCCGGTGACCTGCGGCAGGTCGGACAGGCCCACGGCCGCGCACACCGAGGCCATCCGGGCCGGGTCGTCGTCGGCCACGGCGACGAGGTCGGCTCCCGGCTCCGCGGCCGCCGTGCGCAGCTGATCGCCCATATGCATGTGGTCGAAGCCGATGCCGATCACGCGTCTCATGAGGTCCTCCTGTCGGTCACGGCAGGTGCTCCGCCGTGATGTGTAGTGACGTGGTCCGGGACTCCTCGGGCGACAACGCGGGAAGGCGGCCCGCGGCCCGGTCCACGCCGCGGCCGAGGACGGAGCAGTTCGCCGGTTCGACGCCGAGCACGTAGACGCCCGACCGTGGGTGCACCCACTGGTGCAGCCGAGGCATCGACCCAGCGCTCCAGGACACGGTGACCGCCACCCGCAGGGCGTCGTTGACGATGCGCACCTCCCGGCGCCCGGCGGCCTCGTCGAAGAGGTGCTCGAAGACCCGTTCCCGCGCATCGGGCGCCGGGGTCGGCGCGACGTCCCAGCCGTCCAGAGCGGCTTCCGCGTCGACATCCCTCGGGACCGTGGCGGCGCGACCTGGAACCTCGAGCCGGGCTCCCGGGCTCCACACGGGCGCACCGACGTTGACGTGGTAGAGCATCGGGGCGGCCAGCGGTTCGGCACCTCGGTTGGTGACGACATCCGTGAGCGTGAGGTGGGCCGACCCGGTGCGCGTGGTCACCGTCCGGCGGCACTCGAGGAAGGTGTCGAGCGCGTCGCACTCCTCGACCAGGCCGCTGACCACGAGCTCCAGCTCGTCGCGCACGACCTCCCGCGCGACGTGGACCGACGACGCCGACGCCGACGAGAAGGCCCCGTGCTGACCGTGCCCCTCGGACGGGCTGCCGACGTTCTGCAACCCACACGTCGTGACGAGACCGCCGCCAAAGGCGCGGATCCAGTCGCCAGGTGCGTCGGTCGGCCTCCCCCGCACCTCGGCGACCCGGGACACCCAGGCGAGGGGTATGCCGTCCCACCATGCCGCGGTGATGTCGAGCCCGCGGTCCGGCAGCAGCCGCACGGACAGGCCCCCGAGGACGTCGAGGTCGATGGCGCGTTGGGCGTGCCCCCGGTCGAGCCCGGACACCGACTCGCGAGCAACGGCGACCTGGTCTGCGTGGCCCAGCAGCCCGTCGGCGAGCAACCGGGCAGCGGACGTGGGCGGGACGTCAGGACGCGACATGGCCGACGTTTCCGTTGATGGTCAGTCCGCCGTCCACCACAAGCTCCTGGCCCGTGACGTAGCGCGATGCCGGTGAGGCGAGGAAGGCCACCACGTCAGCAACCTCCTCGGCGGAACCGATGCGGCCCATTGGGATTCGCTCGTGGTAGGTCCCACGGACCGTGTCGTCCCAAGCCTGGCTGTTGAGCGGTGTCTCGATCGCACCGGGCGCGACGGCGTTCACGGTGATGCCACGGGCGGCGAACTCGACGGCGATCGTCTTGGTCAGCGCCACGATGGCGCCCTTCGCCGCGATGTAGGTGGACAGGCCGGCCACCACGAGGATGCCGGCTGCCGACGAGACGTTGACGATCCGTCCGGTCCGCTGTCCGCGTTCCGCCGACACCATCCACGCCGCCGCCGCGCGGCATCCGTAGAAGTAGCCGTGGAGGTTGGCCCGGAGGAGGGAGTGCCAGTCGTCCGCACTCACCTCGAGGAACGGCTGCACCCGCAGCGCGGCGGCGTTGTTGACCCAGATATCGAGCCCGCCGAGCTCGGTGACTGCGCTTTGGGCCAAGGCCTGCACGGTCGCCTCGTCACCGGTGTCGCCGTCGACGACCAGCACCCGGCGGCCCAGGTCCGTCACGGCCCGCGCGGTCTGCTCGGCCCCGCCGGCGTCGCCGCGGTGGATACCGGCGACGTCGGCGCCACGGGCGGCGAGCGCGACGGCGACCGCACGGCCGATCCCGCGCGAGAGGCCCGTCACGACCGCCACCTGCCCGGCGAGGTCCTGCGCGACGGGAACGGCGGGCTGTGTCACGGCTCGGCTCCTGGGTCGATGACCACCTTGACGCCGGCCGCTCGGCGGGTGAGGTCGAAGCACTCCTGCCACTCGGCGAGCGCGCCGACCCGGGTCACCAGCGGGTCGAGCCGGACGAGACCCGCCGAGACGAGCTTCTCGGCCCGGCGCCACGAGCGGGGAGTGCTGGCGAACCCCGACGTGACGGTGATCTCGTGCAGGCATACGACATCGATCGCCAGTGGAATCGGCTTGCCGCACAGGCCGATCTGCACGTAGTGCCCGCCCTTGCGGGTCAGCTCGAGACCTCGGCCGATGCCGGCCGCGGACCCGCTGCAGTCGGCGACCACGTCGAACCCGAGCGGGGGCGGCAGACCGCCGCCTGACGGGTTCGCGTCCAGGTCGTCGACCAGCACCGCGGTGAGGCCTAGGCTGCGCGCCAGGTCGAGCCGCACCGAGTCGCGCTCGGTCCCCACAACGGCGACGACCGCGCCCTGGGCCCGCAGCACCTGTGCGGCAAGCAGGCCCATCGTGCCCGGACCGACGACGAGAGCAGTGTCGCCCGGCGACGCGACGGCCGGGTCGCAGAGGCAGTGCGACACGCACGCGAGCGGCTCGTACAGCGAGCCGGCGTGCAGGCTCACCGACTCGTGGACCTCGTGGGCGTTGACGCCGGGGACGACCACGTACGAGGCGAACCCGCCGTCGACGTGGCTTCCGATGGAGCGTCGCTCCGCGCACAGGTTGGGGCTGCCCGAGCGGCACTGGGCGCACCGTCCGCAGGTCGAGAAGTACGTCTCGAGAGCCACCCGCCGGCCGACGAGGCGGGAGTAGGCCCCGTCGCCGGCCTGGTCGACGATGCCGCTCACCTCGTGGCCCATCGTCACGGGCGGGGTGCTCGGGAACTCGTCGAGCAGGATGTGCAGATCGGTCCCACAGATGCCGGTCGCCCGGACCGCCACGCGCACCTGGCCCGGGCCCGCCTGTGGGCTTCCGACCACTGCGAGGCCCACTGCGTCCGGTCCGGGACCGGTCTTGCGCAACGCGACCATGCGTGAGGTGTCGAGCACCGCGCCAGTATGGCTGTCCAGACAGCTTCCGGCAATCACGTCGGGTCAGTGCCGCCGCAGCTGTAGGTCGAAGACGTACTCGTTGCCGGCGTAGCGCGTCTCGGTGCGCTCGATGCGGGTGCCGTGCTGGTCGTCGATCCGGCGGACCTCCACGAGGAGGGGCGAGCCCGTCTCGACGTGCAGGTGCTCGACGTCGGCCGGCCCGGCGAGCGCCGCGACCAGGCTCCCGAACGACTCGGTCGGCGTGATTCCGTTCTCCTCGAGCGCCGCGTGCAGCGAGGCGGTCGACAGGTCGAGCTCGAGCACCGAGGAGCAGCGCGGCGTGAGGTAGGTCCGCTCCATCGCCATGGGCACCTCGTCGGCGTAGCGGACCCGCTCGATGTAGACGGCCCGGCTGCGCGGTGCCAGGGCGAGGTCGGCCTGCAGCTGGGGGTCGGTGGCCACCCACCGCTGCTCGAGCACCTCTGAGCGCACCCGGTAGCCGCGCTCGCTCATCTCGGAGGTGAACGACCGCAGCTCGTTGAGGACGCGGTGGGCCTCGTGGCCGGAGGCAAAGGTGCCGCTGCCGGGGACGCGGTAGAGCAGGCCCTCGGCCTCGAGCGTCTTGACCGCCTGGCGAGCCGTCATCCGGCTGACGCCGAACTGCGCAGCCAGCTCGGTCTCGCTCGGCAGCGCCTGGCCGGCGGGTGTCGTGCGGGCGCGGCGCCGCAGCGCGTCCGAGATCTCGACGTAGAGGGGAACACCCGAGCCGGTCATCGCCACTCCCTCTCACGCCGCAGCCGACCACCTGGCCGGACCAGAGTACGGTCCCCGCCCGCCACCTGGCTCGTGACGCGGACGGGACCTGAGGGCTCGTACCGGTAGGCCCGCCGGCGCGGCGCAGGGCCGGCGGCTGGTTGACATGCCCCGGAGCCGAGGCTAGCCTCGCGACACCCGTCTATACAACTAGGGGCGTCAATATGATGTTCTGGTCCGTCACCGGGGACCCGGCCGGGTGAGCCCGGCACCCCCGGCCTTCCTCGGCGTCGACGTCGGCGGCACCCGCATCAAGTGGTCGCTGACGACCGGCGGTGCTGTCGTCGAGGACGGCGCCCTCCCCACCGCCCGCGCCGGTGGTGACGAGCTGGTCGCGCAGGTCGCCCGGCTCGTCGCCGACGTCGGTGGCGGCGCGGCCGGGGTGGGCCTGGCCATGCCGGGCACCGTCGACACGAGTCGCCAGGAGACGCTCGTCATCCCGAATGTGCCCGGCGACTGGTTGAACCGACCGGTCGGCGAGCAGGTCCACCGGCTCACGGGCACGCCGCTGTGGGTGCTCAACGACGCCCGCGCGTTCGGCTACGCCGAGCTGCACGCGGGTGCGGGGATCGGCCGCCGTGACACCCTGTTCCTCACGCTCGGCACGGGGGTCGGCGGGGCCCTGGCCAGGGACGGGCGGCTCGTCGTCGAGGACCACGACCACACCCCGGAGATGGGCCACGTGCCCGTCGAGAGGCACGGCGAACGCTGCGGCTGCGGCGCCACGGGCTGCCTCGAGACCGTCGCCTCCGCGTCGGCCATCGTCGGGCATACGGCGCGCGCCGTGCTGACCGGTCAGTCCATGCTGCTGCGGGAGCGGTGTGGAGGCCGGGTGGACGACCTGACCGCGGAGATGGTGTCGCAGGCTGCGGACGCCGGCGATCCTTTCGCGCGGGCGGCCTTCGAGCGCGCGGGTGCCGTGATCGGGATGGCCGCAGCCGGCTGCTGCCTCGTCACCGGTGTCACCACGGTGGTCATTGGCGGCGGCCTGGCCGGGGCGTTCCACCACCTCGCTCCCGCCGTCGAACGCGTCCTGCGTGAGCGGGAGAACCTGACCGGCCCCGTCAGCGTGCTTCCGGGAATCCTCGGCTCCAACGCCGGCTCGCTCGGGGCCGCCCTCTATGCGCAGCATCGCTGGTCTGCGCTTCACCCCGTGCCTTCGGACGCGCGCGCCGCGAAGCACCTCGGCCACGGCGAAAGGGACCTCGCATGACCTGGATCAGTGAGGCGCGGCGGGTGCTCGACGCCATCGAGACCACCCAGCAGGAGGCCATGAAGGCCGCCGCGCGCGTGGCGGCCGACGCGATCGCGGGCGGCGGCGTCGTGCACACCTTCGGCACCGGCCACTCCCGCATCCCGGTCGAGGAGATGTTCCCGCGCTACGGCTCCTACCCCGGATGGCACCCGATCGTCGAGCTGTCGATGACGTTCCATACGGAGATCGCCGGCGCGAACGGTCAACGCCAGGCGATGTTCATCGAACGCATGTCGGGGCTCGCCGAGGCCATGCTCGCCAACTTCGAGCTTCGGCCCACCGACGCCATGATGATCTTCAGCACCGGCGGCCGGAACGCCGTGCCCGTGGAGACGGCGATCATCGCGAAAAAGGCGGGGCTGATCGTCATCGCCGTAACCTCCCTGCTGGAGGCGAGGTCGGTGCCGCCCACCCACGAGTCCGGCACCGTCCTCGCCGACCACGCCGACGTTGTCATCGACCTGTGCACCCCGCTGGGCGATGCGGTGATGGACGTCGAGGGCTGGCCGAACAAGGTCGGCCCGGTCAGCACGGTGGCGAACGTCGCCATCGTCAACACGGTGAAGGTCCTGACGGCGCAGCACCTGGCGGCCCGCGGCGTCGAGCTACCCGTCCTCACCGGTGCGCAGATCGTCGGTGCAGAGCGCTCCGCCGAGCTCTTCGAGAGTGCCTATCTCGAGCATGCCCGGCGCAAGGCCGGCGTCCTCAAGGTGGGTCCATGACACCAGTGACCGACGACGGCCGCCGAGCCTGGGTGGTCGGCGCGACGGGCGGGATCGGAGAGGCGTGCGTGCGCCGGCTGACGGCCGACGGGTTCGACGTGCATACCTCGGATCGCCCAGAGGAGGACGTCACCCTTCCTGGCGTCGCGGACCAGGTCGTGGGCGGACTTGGCGGGCAACGCCTTTCGGCTGTCGTCCACGCCGTAGGTATGAGTGGCCGGCGTCTGGGCGATGGCCCGGTCGGCAGCTGCACCGACGAGGGGTGGGCCGAGGTGCTCCGCGTGGATCTGACGTCGGCGTTCCTCGTCCTGCGCGCGGCGCTCCGGTACGCCGCTGACGGCGCCTCGATCATCCTCATCGGTTCGGCGCTCGCCTCCTCGTTGGACCCGGACTTCCTCACCGCGGCCTACCGGGTGGCCAAGGCCGGCCTGGTGCCCCTCGTCGAGGCCGCGGCCTACGAGGGGGCCGCCCGGGGCATCCGGGTCAACATCGTCGCGCCCGGGCTCGTGGAGACGCCGATGGCCGCGCGGGCCCTCTCCGACCCGGCGATCCGGGCCCGGTTCCCCGAGCTGATGCCCCTCACCGCGCGCCCGGCCACGGCGGACGAAGTCGCCGCCGCCGTCGGGTGGCTGGCCGGCCCCGGCTCGGGCCAGACGACGAACGCCGTCATTCCGGTCGACGGCGGGTGGAGCCTGCGCGGTCGGCCCTGGGTGGCCCAGCCGGTCGAGGAGGGCAGGTCGTGACGCTGACGACGAGGTATGCGCCGGACGAGGTCGCGGAGGTCCGCTGCGGGTGGCGCGGCGACGTGGTCGTCGTCGGCGGCGGGTCAGCCGGCTGCAGTGCGGCGGTCGCCGCGGCCCGCGCGGGTGCGCGGACCCTGCTGGTGGAGTCCGGCGGGTTCCTCGGCGGTACGGGTACCCGCGTCCTCGACACCTTCTACGGGTTCTACGCGCCGGGCGAGCGCGGCGAGCGGGTCGTCGGCGGCATCGGCTGGGAGGTGTGCGAGCAGCTCGCGAAGCGTGAGATGTCGTTCGAGCGCCCGAACACCTACGGCGCAGGCACCGGGGTCACCTACGAGCCCGAAGCGCTGAAGGTCGTCTGGGACGAGCTCGTGAGCGGCGCCGGCGCGGACCTGCTGCTCTACGGTCTGATGGCGGCGGCGGTCGTCGACGACGGACGCGTTGTCGGAGTGGTCGTCGAGACCAAGGCCGGACCGATGCGCCTGGACGCCACCGTCGTCGTCGACGCCACCGGGGAGGGTGACGTCGCGTGGCGAGCCGGTGCGGAGCTCGCGCCAAGCCTGCCGCTCGACGGCATCCAGCCGGCGACGTCCACCTTCCGGCTCGGGGGAGTCGCCCGGGAAACGGCTACGACCAAGGAGATTCACGCGTTCATGGCACGGGCGATCTCGTCGGGCACGTATGCACTCCCCCGACGCGAGGGGTCCATCCACGTCACGACCCTGCCGGGCGTCCGCCACGCAAACATGACACGGGTGGCCGGACGCGACCTCACCGACCCGTGGGAGCTCTCCCGCGCGGAGCAGGAGGGACGCCGGCAGAGCTGGGAGTACGCCCGGTTCCTTCGCGACCAGGTGCCCGGCTACGAGGGCTCATACCTGCTCGGTACCTCGCCCCGGTTGGGGATCCGGGAGACCCGGCGCCTCGTCGGCGAGTACGTGCTGAGCGGTGTGGACTTCCGTGGCGCCCTGTCGCACCACGACGACATCGCCCGTTGCGGTGCCCCCATCGAGGACCACTCCGCGGGGGGCGCGACCCGGTGGGAGTACGTCGGCGGCATACCCGAACCTGACGGGGCGACCTATGGCATCCCCTTTCGCACCTTGGTCCCGAAGGAGCTCGACGGGCTGCTGGCGGCGGGACGGTTCTTCTCCGCTACGCACGAGGCGCACGCGTCGGCGCGGTCGATCGGGCAGTGCACGGCGATGGGCCACGCGGCGGGCCTGGCGGCCGCTCTGACCGCTGACGCCGGGCACCAGCCGCGCGCCATCGACCGCGAGCGGCTGCGAGCACGGCTGGCCGAGGACGGCTGCCATGTCTGACCCGACCGGTGCGACGGGAGGACGGCCATGCCGGTGACCACGGTGCTGGGCCCGGTCGAGGGCCACGCGCTCGGCCGGGTCGACGCCCACGAGCACCTCTTCCTGCGTAGCCCGGTCCTGCCTGGGGAGGACTTCCAAGACGTCGACCGGATGGTGGAGGAGGGGCTGGCGGTCCGCGCGAGCGGCATCGACACCGTCGTCGACCTCACGCCGATCGGGTTGGGACGCAAGCCGACCGCGACGGCCGAGCTCAGCCGTCGCACCGGCTTGAACGTCGTGCTAGCTACCGGCATCCACCGCAAGGCGCACTATCCAGCCGGTCACTGGGTGCACGTCCTCGGCGTCGACGAGCTCGCCGAGCTGATGGTCACCGACATCCAGACCGGGATCGACGAGCGTGACTGGCAGGGGCCCCGGCCGGTCACGACGGAGATCTGCGCCGGCATCATCAAGCTCGGGGCCAGCTACCACGTGGTCCAGGACGTGGAGCGACGATGGTTCCGGGCCGGGGCGCTGGCCGCGATGCGCACGGGGGTACCGGTAGCCGTCCACGCCGAAGTCGGTACGGCCGCGCACGACATCCTCGACCTGCTGGAGCAGGGCGGCGTCCCACCGCGCCGAGTCATGGTGGCACACCTCGACCGCAACCTCGACCCGAGGTTGCACGCCGAGATCGCCGCCCGGGGCGCGTTCCTCGGCTACGACACGATTGGCCGGACGAAGTACCACTCCGACGCGGCGGTGCTCCGCCTCATCAACGAGGTCGGGTCGCTCGGGCACGGGTCACAGATCCTTCTGGGCACCGACGTGGGTCGCCGGACGATGCTGCGCGCGTATGCCGGTGGTCCCGGCATGGATGTCCTCGGCCGCACCTTCGTCCCCCGGCTGCGTCGAGAGCTCGGCGTGGCCGTCGAGCGGGCCACCCTGGTCGACAACCCGCGCCGCTTCCTGGCCGGATGAGGCGGCCCGTGGATTCTCGCTCGCCCCGTGGGTCGGACGCCGTGGTCGCCAGAGCAACCGTCACGTCGGACGCACGGAAGGTGGGTCAGGCGGGGAGCAGAAGCCGCGCAGTGAGGGCGACCGCGACGACGAGCAGGCCGCCGAGCGCTGCGAGGGTGTCAGCGAGCCGCCACGGAGCCGCACCCGCCCAGGTGCGCCGGTGCGCCCCCGCGAAGCCAAGCTCGGCGCCCGGCTGAACCACCTGCCGTCCGGGCACGCCGGCGTCAACACGGTGTGAATGTGGGCCGCGGTGCTGGCCGGGGCTCGCTCGGTGATGCTGCAGACCCTGACCGGGATCAGATCAGTCAGACCCACGGCACCGCCTGGATGGCCCGGCTGCGGCACGAGCTGCTGCACGTGCCCGCCCGGGTGATCTCCCACGCCGGAGCGACGATCCTGCGCCTCCCACCGGGGCACGAGCTGTCGCCGCACGTCCTGTCCCGAATCAGGGCCTTACCGCTCCCGGCCTGAACCCCCGCGTCCGGCCGGCGGAAATCCCTTACCACCAAAGGCATTGGAAGCAGCCACCCGGAGCACCATCCGGGCCGAAGCTATGCCCCGGCCCCCTCACACACTCAAAAGTTCAATAGCAACGGGATTCATCGAACCCAGCGGCCTCCAAGAGCGTTACCCGCGGATCTGGGTCCTGGACAACCTGGTCCGCTCACCGGCCACCGCGGCGACCGTGGGGCGCACCCTAGCCCTCACCGCGGCCATCTGCGCGCTGTGCCTCGGGTTCGGGCTCGGCGCGGCGCTGCTGGTGATGCGCACCGACCTGCCGCTGCGGCGGCTCTACACCGCGGTGTTCGCGCTGCCGCTGGCCGTGCCGGGATTCGTCACCTCCTATGCCGGCTACTCCGCCGGCCTGCTCTACGCGCCGCGCTCCGGCCTCGTCAGCAGCTTCGCCGGCGCCAGCGTCATCCTCTCGCTCTCCCTCTACCCGTACGTGTTCCTGCCCTGCGTGGTGGCGCTGCGCGGGCTCGACCCGGCCCAGGAGGAGGTCGCCCACAGCCTGCGCGAGACCCCGGGCGCGGCGCTGACCCGGGTCGTGCTGCCCCAGCTGCGGCCCGCCCTGGCCGGCGGCCTGCTCATCGTCGCCCTGCACGTGCTCGCCGAGTACGGCGCCATGGTCCAGCTCGGCCGACCTACCGTCGCCGTAAGCCGATCCCCTTGCGAGAACTGATCACGCGAGAGCTCAGGCGCGCGGCACGCCGAGATCGTCGCCGTAACACGTTCGGCCTGTGGAACGACTGCACACAAGCGTGAGTGGCCAAAACGTGCGACCCCGTCGCTGACAAAACTCGTTTGAGGGCATTGCCCGGAGGTACGTAAGGTTGGGGGCATGAGCAGCTTCGCAACAATCGTTCGGACCCGCCGCCGGTAACGGCGCGGATCTCTCAACCTCTCACGAATTCGCGCCGCTACTCGGCAATCTGCCGGGCGGCGCTTCATGCTGCCCGGCTCCACCTTCGTCAAGGAGAGGAGTCTTCGATGCCTACGCACCGAAACGCCGGCCGTCATGAGCTCGGCCAGAACTTTCTCGCCGACCGAGCAGTGATCGCCCGCGTCGTCGAACTTGCGAGTGATACCCCCGGCCCTCTCGTTGACTGGGGTACCGGTGACGGCGCGATCACGCTCCAGCTGGCAGCCCTCGGCAGACCACTTGAGGGTGTCGAGATGATCGGCGGCGCGTCCGCAACCTCGCCCGTCGTGTCGGCCCACACGTGTGCATTACCGAGGGCGACATTCTGCGGCACGCGCCGCCGCCAGGATCGATCGTCGTGTCCAATGTGCCGTTTCATCTGACTACGCCGATCCTGCGACACCTACTGGCGTCCTCCGACTGGCGCAGGGCAATCTTGATCACCCAGTGGGAAGTCGCACGCAAACGCGCCGGTGTCGGCGGCACCACGCAACTGACAGCCAAATTTTGGCCATGGTTCGAGTTCGCACTCGTCGAGCGCATACCGTCCCGCGCATTCAAGCCCAGCCCCTCGGTCGACGCTGGCCTGTTGGTGATCGACCGACGCGAGCGGCCACTCGTCTCACCGCTTGAACAGATGCGCTATCAATCATGGGTCGGCCACGTATTCAGCAGCCGTGGTCGCGGACTTGCCGACATTCTCACCCGGAACGAGGTCCCGGCTGACATCGCTGCCCACATTGCAGGACCGCTTAAATCACGGCGGCTCCCGCTACCCCGTGACATGGGCGCGGGCGACTGGGCTCGTGCATATTTGGCAGCTTCGACACCACGCCCTACTTCTCAGAACACCGACTGGTCGCTCGGCGCATGATCGAACTGTTGGAGGTCGCTGATGGCGGGCACTGACTTGAAGGCCGAGCGCAAAGATCTCTACGCACCAAAACTCGGAGTGTTCGTCGATATCGTGGTCCCATCGATGACCTTCCTCGCGATCGACGGCAGCGGCGACCCGAACGTGTCGGAGGACTACCGACACGCGATCGAGGCGCTGTTCAGGCCGTCCTACGCAGCGAAGTTCCCGAGCAAGCGCGAACTCCACCGCGACTACGTCGTGCTCCCCCTTGAAGGTCAATGGTGGGCCGACGACATGGCCACTTTCCATACCCGAGACAAGGCGAGTTGGTCCTGGCGCATGATGATCCGCCAACCAGACTGGGTAGGCGCAGACGTTCTGAGCGAGGTCGTGCGGATCGCCGACGAGAAGGGTGCTATCGCGGCCAGCCAACTGCGCCCGTACACGTTGGACGAGGGCAGATGCGCACAGACGCTGCACGTCGGCAGCTACGACGACGAGGGCCCAATACTTGCCCGACTGCACGACGAGTACCTGCCCCAGCACTCGCTCAAGCCGACGGGTCTACACCACGAGATCTATCTCAGCGACCCCCGCCGCACCGCGCCAGCAAAGCTGCGCACAATCCTGCGTCAACCAGTAGCAACAGCGCCACGGCCATAGGTCACCGCGCGGTCGCCGTCCCAGGTGACCATCCTTATGGGAACGGCTGGAGGAACTCGAGGCGGTTGCCGAACGGGTCGTGCGCGTAAACCCGGCGGAAACCCGGGAAGTTGCCGTCCCACTCGGTCGGCTGCCCACTGGTCCGAAGCCGATCGACGACCTCGTCCAGGTCGTTGACGAGGATGCCGGGATGTCCTTTGCGGGCGGCCCGGAAGTCGTCCTCCACACCGAGATGCAGTTCGACGCTGTCGGCGCGAAACCATGCGCCCCCGCGCGCGGCCAAGACCGGCGGCTTATCGATCTCTGTCATCCCCAGGACGCCCGCGTAGAAGTCCCGGGCGGTCGCCTCCTGACCGGGTGGCATTGCCAGTTGCATATGGTGCAGGCGCTCGAACATGCTGGACATTGTCCCCGACGTGCTCCCGGTACTGGGAAGTTCCGCACCGCCGAAGTGTGCCGCAGGACGATCCCCTTGCCGGTCAGACCGCCCTCGATTGGCGGTCTCCATCTACGTAGGTCCCCATCTACCGGTGCGCTATCGTTGGCTATCAACAGGAGGTGTGTGACATGACCGATGTCCTCGTCCGTGACGTCCCCGAAGAGGTGATTGCCGCGCTCGACGCGCGCGCGTCCCGCCTGGGTCTATCTCGCAGCGAATACCTTCGTCGACGGCTGGCCCAGGAAGCCCAAACCGGTCCCCAACCAGTGACCGTAGAGCATCTCACCGCATTTGCCGAAACATTCGCCGACCTCGCCGACGCCGAGGTCATGAAGGGTGCCTGGGAGTGACTGGCTGGCTCATCGACACCTCTGCCCTGGCTCGGCTAGCCAAAACTCCCGATGCCGGCGTGTGGGCCGACCGGAT
>JAABUR0100004411.1_pt1 | contig 18816 bp, 16 predicted proteins | sample 5560091 | NCBI WGS metagenome assembly JAABUR01 (sample SAMN10711879, study PRJNA513375) | rock metagenome | isolation source: Antarctica rocks | place: Antarctica: Victoria Land, University Valley sud | reverse complement strand
CGTAGCGTGCGTACAGCGCCGCGATCAGCGCCGCCGCTGCGCCGGCCAGCAGCCCGGTGCGCGGGCCGGCGACCTCGGCGAGCCAGCCGACGAGCGGGGCGCCGATCGGCGTCGAGCCGAGGAACACCATCGAGTACAGCGCCATCACCCGGCCCCGCAGCGCGGGCGCCGCCGCGAGCTGGAGCGAGGAGTTCACCCCCGCCGCGAACGTGACGCTCGCCGCGCCCAGCGGCACGAGCGCGAGCGCCTGCAACCACAGCGACGGCGCGACGGCGACGAGCAGCTCGGCCACGCCGAACAGCCCCGCCGAGAGCACCAGGATGCGCGGCGTCACGCGCCCGCGCGCGCCGGCGGCCAGCGCTCCGAGCACCGACCCGACGCCCATCGACGCCGTGAGCGCTGCGTACGTCGCGGCGGTGCCGTGCCAGGTCTGCGCGGCCAGCAGCGGCAGCAGCACCTGGAAGTTGAACGACACGGTCCCCGCCACGACCATCATCACGAGCGGGATCCGCAGCTCCGGCGTCTCCCGCACGTAGGCGACGGCCGCGCGCAGCTGCCCGCGGGCGCGCGGGGCGAGCTCGCCCCGCTCCAGCTGGGCCGGATCCATCAGCCGCAGCGCGGCGATCATCACGAAGAACGTCGCCGCGTTGACCGCGAAGCACGCCGACACGCCGAGCAGCGCGATCAGGGCGCCGGCCGCGGCCGGCCCCATGATGCGCGCCATGTGCACGACCACCGAGTTCAGCGCGACGGCGTTGACCACGCGGTCGGCCCCGACCATCTCCATCACGAACGACTGGCGCGCCGGGTTGTCGAGCGCGGTCACGCTCCCGCGTGCCAGCACCAGCGCGTAGACCATCCACACCTCGATGTGGCCGCCGGCGGTCAGTGCCCACAGCCCGACAGCGGGCAGCGCCATCGAGAACTGCGTGACCGTGAGCAGCGTGCGCTTGTCGATCCGGTCGGCGAGCACGCCGCCCCAGGCGCCGAACAGGAGCACCGGCAGGAACTGGAGCCCGGCGGTGATGCCGACCGCGGCGCCGCTCCCGGTCAGCTGGACGATCAGCCACATCTCGGCGACGATCTGCATCCAGTTGCCCGAGATGGAGACCACCTGGCCGGCGAAGTAGCGGCGGTAGTTCGGGATCCTCAGCGAGGTGAACGTGCGATCGAGGGCAGCGGTCACTCGAGCATGCCCTCGAGCAGCGCGGCGGCCCGCTCGAGCGCGGCGCGGTCCTCGGGTCCGAGCGCATCGAGGCGCTCGGAGAGGAACGCGTCCTTGCGCGTGCGCGCGGCGGCGAGCAGCGCCCGGCCGGCCGGCGTCACGGTGATGAGCGACGAGCGGCCGTCAGCGGGATCGGAGGCGCGCGTCACGAGCTCGGCCTCCTCGAGCCGGCAGGCGAGCCGGGTGACCGTCGGGCGCCGCACGCGCTCGCGCGCCGCCAGCTCGCTCGGCGTGAGCGGGCCGTGACGCTCGATCGTCGCCAGCGCGGCGGTCAGCGACGGGGAGAGGTCGGTGCCGGCCTCCTGGCGCAGGCGCCGCGCGGAGCGCGCGAGGACGAGGCGCAGGCGGGTGACGAGTTCCTGGTCGGCAGAAGTGCTTCGCATCGCTAATCATTCTAGCGAAGAACCACCCGCCCACGGGCGCGCTCAGCGTCGGCGTGCGGCCGGGCTCAGCAGTCGCCGGGGCGGCCCGGCTCAGCAGTCAACCGGGGCGGCCGGGCTCAGCAGCGCCGGGTGCGGCCGGCTCAGCAGTCGGCGGGCGCGTAGCGGCAGGCGACGACCTGAGGCCGCTCGACCGGCGTGCCGCCCTGGATCGACCAGGCCAGCCGCACGAACTGGGCGTGCGTCCAGGCCAGCGGCGTGGCCGAGCGCGTGCCCTGGCCGACGTCGCCGCCCGGCGGCCGCCCGTCCCAGACCTGCTCGGGCAGCATCAGCCCGTCGTTGGCGGTATGGGCCATCGTCCGCAGGTGCGGGAGCGCGTCGCGGCCCGACAACAGCTCGTACTCGCCCCGCTCTCCGGTGAGGATCGGCCATGCGCGCCCGGCCGTCTGCCGCGCGGCGGTCGGGAAGATGTCCCAGTCGCCGCCGTCGGCCTGCTCGCCGTAGCCGTCGAACGTGAAGCGGCGCCACACGCGGCCGCTCGGCGTGTCGACCGCCAGCGGCTCGGCGCTCGTGGCGTCGCCGACCTGGAGCGAGTTGAGGACGGTCTGGTCGTCCCACGGCTTGACGCCGAACAGCACCAGCCCGAGGACCGAGTTGTCGACGATCTCGCGCTGGTCGACCGGCCGCGGGAAGTTGTCCCCAAGCCCGTACGTGGTGGCGGCGTTGGGGTCGGCGTCCTTGGTGACGCGCAGGTAGTACGGCTTCGGGTCGTAGGGGCCGTTGTCGGTCGCGGTCCAGTCCTCGACCTTGCGCTGCCACTCGTCGGCGGTCGCCTCGTAGGCGCCGGCCTTCGCCGTGTCGCCGTTCATGCGCGCCACGTCGGCGGCGCAGATGAGCGCGGCGATCTCCGTCGCGATCGTGTTCGGCGACCAGCCGTCCTGGTTCTCCCAGCGCTCCTGCCCCGTCTTGGGGCCGTTGGCCATGATGAAGTCGGCGCCACGCTGGATGTGCGCCCAGTCGGCGTCGTCGCGCCGCCCGAGCCACCAGGCGAGCACCAGCGGGAGCGCGACCTCGTCCATCTGCAGGCTCGTCCAGTACGGCGTCCGGTCGACGCGCGTGTTCTGCCACCACGAGCCGTCGGGCTTCTGCACGGACCACAGGTAGTCGAGCAGGCGGGTGGCCGCGGCGTCGTCGCCGGCCACCTTCTGGGCGGTGGCCACGTGGTAGAAGTCGCGCGGCCAGACCAGGTGGTAGGGACCGGAGACCTGGTTGCCCTCGAGCGTCAGCGTGCCCCACACCCACGGCATGTTGGGCGCGGCGATCGAGGCGCCGCGGTTGCGCTTGTCCTCGGAGGCCGCCAGCACGAGCAGCGACTGCTGGTAGAGCCGCTTCAGCTCAGGGCTGGTCGCCACGGTGGCCGGGGGGGCCTTGAGCGACTCGAGGTACTCGCGCCACCCGCCCGCGTACCGCGCGGCCGCAGAGGCGAATCCGCGCTCGAGCGAGGCCGCCGCCGCGCGCCGGGCAGCGCCGGCGTTGGGGCCGAAGCCGATCGCGAGCGTCATCCGGTCGTGGCCGCGCCGGCCGGTGAGCCGCGTGCGCGCGCCCTGCACGATGTTGCCGGGCTGGGCTGCCTCGTAGCCGCTCAGGCGCTTGTCGGCCTGCAGGTCCTTCCAGGGGTCGCTCGCGCTGCCGCGATAGCCGCTGCTGGTCTTGCGCAGGGCCGGCTCGGCGGCCACCGCGCTGGCGCCCCTGTCGTCGAACGCGACCAGCCGCCGGGGGTCGCCCCCGGCGCGGTCGTCGTTGCCGTCGTCGCCGGGCGCGGGATCGGCCAGCACGTAGAGCTGGAGCTTGCGACCGGTCAGCGACTCGAGACGCACGCGCGCGAGCACCGTGGCGCGCGCCGGATCGGCGATCCACGTCTTGGTCAGCCGCCAGCGCGCGGTCTTCGTCACCTGCCGGTACGCGAGCGTGCCGTCGATCGGCTCGACGCGCGCGCTCACGCCGGCGGCGACCGGCTCGACGTGGGCGGGATCGTCGTCGACCGTCTCGCGGTCCAGGAACGTCCTGCCGTCGGTGATCGCGAACTGCAGGCCGCGGAACGCCGGCGTGCTCAGGTCCGGGTAGTAGACCTCGGACAGCGACGCGGCGCGCAGCGTGAAGTACGCGTTGCCGGCGAGCTGGTGCGCGGTGCCGAAGCCGTGCTTGTCGGCCGGCGCCCAGGTGTGCGCGGTCCCCGGGGCGCCCGGGGCCGGCCGCGGCTTGGCCGTGGCCGGAGCTGCCGCCGCGAGCGCGGCGCAGATGCACAGCAGGCCCGCGTTGTACTGGCGCTGCCTCACGTGACCTCGATTACCCGCGCGGTGGGGGGAAACGAACCTTACGCCATCAGCGCGCGGCGCCGCTCGCGTACAGCGCGTAGAACGCGAGCAGGTCGCGGCGCATGACCCGCGCGTAGCGCGACACCGCGGTGACGTAGAGCGAGGACGGGTTGTAGCGGTACAGCGCGCCGGCCTCGCTGCCGCGCGCGCCGGCGGCGGCCAGGAAGCGCGCGGCGCCGAGGATCGCGTCGTGCGGGTCGTGCACGTCACCTCCCCGTCCGTAGGTGCGCCAGGTGGCGGGCATGAACTGCATCGGGCCCTGCGCGCCGGAGACGCTCTCGTTGCGCACGCGCCCGAAGTCCGACTCGACGAGGTTGACCGCGGCGAGCAGCTTCACGCGCACGCCCGATCGCGCGCGTGCCTCGCGGTAGAAGCCGAGCAGCACGTCGGCCGGCTCCGGCGGCCCGCGGCGGACCTTCGGCGGCTCGCGCCCCGGGCGCGGGGCGTTGAGGACGTCGAGCGCGCGGCGCGCGGCGATCACGTCGCGGGCCTCGCTGCGCACGCGTCCGCGGAGCCGGGCGAGCGTGCGGCTAGTTCGGCCGCGTCGCGCGGCCAGCGCGCGATGGATGCGCTCGATCCGGGCGGCGCGCGCCGCGACCTCCGGCGGCGCGTCGCCGTGCGCCGGGTCGCCGTCGCGCCGCCACGCGGCGATGGCCTCGCGCAGCGCCGCGTCGGTGGCGGTCAGGTCGGCGGCGATCGCGGCGGCGCTGTGCGGCGGCGGCGCGGCGGGGACGGGGGACGCCGCCGGCGTCGCGGCCGCCCGCGGGGCCGGCGCTTCCGGCGTATCTCCCCCGCAGCCGGCGAGCGCCAGGGCTGCGAGGAGGATCGATGCGAGGCGTCGGCTCACGGAGGACAGGGTAGGTTCCCCGCCATGGCGCAGCGCGACGACGACGACTGGGTCGGCACCCCGCCCGAGGGGCGCCACACGCGTGACCGCGCGAACCCGGGCTTCTGGCAGAACCAGTGGCAGCCCGCCGCCATCACCGGCGGCACGATCCTCGTGCTGCTGCTGATCGTGCTCGTGCTGGTGCTCGTCTAGGGTCAGCGCGATGAACGAGCTGGCGCGGGCCGTGGGGACCGTCGTCGGGCCGTGCCTCGGGGTGCGGGCCGGCGAGGACGTGGTGATCGTGGTCGACCGGACCACGCAGGCGCTGGGCGACGCGCTGCGCGAGGCAGCTGCGCGGCTGGGCGCCGAGCCGGTGGTGACCGTGATGGAGCCGCGCGCGGTCGACGGCGAGGAGCCGCCGGCCGCCGTGGCGGCGGCGCTGGCCGCCGCTCAGGTGTTCATCGCACCCACGCGCCGCTCGCTCTCGCACACCCGCGCGCGCAAGGCCGCCAGCGACGGCGGCGCACGCGGCGCGACGCTGCCGGGCGTCACCGAGGACATGCTCGCGCGGCTCATGGCGTGCGACTTCCCGACGATGGCGGGGCGCAGCCGCCGCGTCGCGGAGCTGCTCACCGCCGCCGACGAGGCGCACGTCAGCTGCCCGCACGGCACCGACTTCACCGCCGACCTGACCGACCGCACGGGGATCGCCGACGACGGCGACCTCTCGGCCGCCGGCGCGTTCGGCAACCTGCCGTGCGGCGAGGGCTTCATCTCGCCGCTGAGCGGCACGGGCACGCTCGTCGCCGCGACGCTCGCCGGCCTCGGCCTGCCCGACGAGCCGGTGCGGCTCACCGTGCGCGACGGCCGGCTGGCCGACGCCGAGGGGGAGTGGGGGGCGCGCTGGACCGCCCTGATGGACGCGGCCGGTGCGGGCGATGGCAAGGGCCGGAACCTCGCCGAGCTGGGCGTCGGCACCAACGAGCGCGCGACGCTGACCGGGAACATCCTCGAGGACGAGAAGATGCTCGGCACCGTCCACGTCGCGTTCGGCGCCAGCGCCGGGATCGGCGGCACCGTTGCGGTTCCGGTCCACCTCGACTGCCTGATCGCGGACGCGACGCTCGACGTCGGCGGCACGCGGGTGCTCGACGGCGGCCGCTTCGTGCTCGACGCATGACCCGGCTCGTCGCCGTCCCCAACGTCTCCGAGGGCCGCGACGAGGCGGTGCTCGACGCGATCCGCGCCGCGTTCGCCCGCCATGCCGACGTGCTGCACGTCTCCGCCGACGTCGACCATCACCGCTCCGTCTTCTTCCTCGCGGGCGCGCCCGGGAAGCTGCACCGCGCGCTGGCCGCCGGCGCCGCGGAGGCCGCCGCCCGGATCGACCTGCGCGAGCACGATGGCCTGCATCCGCGCGTCGGCGCGCTCGACGTCGCGCCGGTCGTGTTCCTGGAGGAGTCCGAGCGCGGCGCGGCGATCGCCGAGGCGCTGCTGGCCGCCGACGCGATCGGCGCCGAGGGCATCCCGGTGTTCCTCTATGGCGAGCTGGCCGCGGGGCGCACTCGCGCGGAGCTGCGCAAGGGCGGCCCCGAGGGGCTCGCCGAGCGTGGCATCGCGCCCGACTACGGGCCGGAGACGCTGCACCCGACGGCGGGGGCGACGCTCGTCTCCGCCCGCCCGCCGCTGATCGCGTTCAACCTCGAGCTGGCGCCGCCCGCGACGCTCGCCGACGCACGCACGATCGCCGCCCTGATCCGGGAGGGCGGCGCGGAGGGGATGCCGGGCGTGCGCGCCTTGGGCCTGCACCTCGAGCGCCGCGACGTCGTCCAGGTCTCGACCAACGTCGAGGACCACCGCGCCGTCAGCGCGACCGACGTGCTGGCCGCCGTCGCACGCCATCACCCGGTGCGCCGGGGCGAGCTGGTCGCGCCCGCGCCGCAGGCTGCGCTCGCCGGCTGGCCCGCGGACGTCGAGCTGCGCATGCCCGGGGCGATCGAGGCACTGCTGGGCCGCTAGATTCTTCAGGCCCATGGCCCACACCAAGCGCAAGCGCCGTTCCAAGCATCGCGGCAACGCCGCCGGCAGCGTCGAGACGCGCGGCCGCACCGGCCGCAAGCTCACCGTCGAGGAGCAGCGCAAGCGCGGCACCGCGGACGCGCGCGCCGAGCGCAGGTTCCAGGAGCCGTCGTGGACCAGCGCCGCCACTCGCGCCGGCCTGGCCTCGGTCATGCTGCTCGTGCTCTTCCAGACCGGTCTCGCCGGCCAGGACCAGTCGCTCGTCACCTCGCTGGCGCTCGCGCTGGCCGCGTTCCTCATCTACGTGCCGATGGGCTACAAGGTCGACCGCATCTTCTGGCAGCGCCGGATGCGCAAGGCCGGTCGCCCGCTGCCGCCGCGCCCGGCGAAGGCCAAGCGCTAGATGGACGTCCGCACCTTCACCGTCGGGCCGGTGCAGGAGAACTGCCACATCGCCCGCCGTGACGGCGCCGACCAGGCGATCGTGGTCGACCCCGGCGACGAGCCGGCCCGCCTGCTGGAGGCGCTCGACGCGCTTGGAGTCGAGGTCGCCGCGATCCTGCTCACCCACACGCACTTCGACCACGTCGGCGCCGTCGCGCCCCTGGCCCGCGCCACCGGCGCGGAGGTGTGGTGCCCCGAACTCGAGGTCGAGGTGCTCGCCGACATCATGCGCTTCGTCCCGTGGCCGGGCTTCGGGCCCTTCGAGTCCTACGCCGCCGACCACACGGTGGCCGGGGGCGAGCGGCTGGAGCTGGCCGGGATGGAGATCGACGTGCTGTTCACGCCCGGGCACTCGCCGGGGCATGTCACCTACGCGATCGCCGCCGAGCAGGCGATCTTCTCCGGCGACGTGCTGTTCGCCGGCTCGGTCGGACGGACGGACCTGCCGGGCGGCGATCCGGCGACGCTGATGCGCACGCTAGGTGCGCTGGTCGAGGCGCTCCCGGAGGAGACGGTCGTGTACCCCGGCCACATGGGCACCACGACAATCGGCCGCGAGCGCGCCACCAACCCGTTCCTGGCCCAGCTGGCGTGAGCGACCGGATCCAGGCACCGCGCGGCACGTACGACGTGCTGGGCGAGCAGGCGCTCGCCCGTGAGACGCTGGAGGGCCACGCCCGGCGCATCCTCGAGCGCGCCGGCTACGAGCGCATCGAGACGCCGGCGTTCGAGGCGACCGAGCTGTTCGCGCGCGGCGTGGGCGAGTCGACCGACGTGGTGCAGAAGGAGATGTACACGCTGGACGCCGGCGATGCGCAACCGGGGGGCGCAGGCGGCCAGAGCATCACGCTGCGCCCGGAGGGCACCGCGCCGGTCTGCCGCGCCTACCTCGAGCACGGCATGCACAAGCTCCCGCAGCCGGTGAAGCTGTGGTACCTGTCGAGCTTCTTCCGCCGCGAGCGCCCGCAGAAGGGCCGCTTCCGCCAGTTCTGGCAGGTCGGCGCTGAGGCGATCGGGTCCGACGATCCCGCCGTCGACGCCGAGGCGATCCTGCTGCTGGCCGAGCTGCTCGAGGCGCTCGGCTGCCGCGGCGTGCGGCTGCGGATCGGCTCGCTCGGCACGCCGGAGACGCGGCGCGCGTACCGGTCGGAGCTGCAGGCGTACCTGCGCGCGCACGAGGCCGAGCTGGCCGACGAGGTCGTCGCCCGCATCGACCTCAACCCGCTGCGCGCGTTCGACTCCGATGACGCGGGGACGCAGCGGGCGATGGCCGGCGCGCCGCGGCTGCTCGAGCGGCTCTCCGACGCCGATCGCGAGCACTTCGCGGCGGTCTGCGCGATGCTCGACGCGGTCGGCCAGGGCTACGACGTCGACGGCACCCTGGTGCGCGGCCTGGACTACTACACCCGCACGGTGTTCGAGTTCACCTCCGACGCGCTCGGCGCGCAGTCCGGCGTCGGCGGCGGCGGGCGCTACGACGGCCTGATCGAGCAGATCGGCGGCCCGCACACCCCGGGCATCGGCTGGGCCAGCGGCGTGGAGCGGATCCTGATGACGGCCAGCGCCGTGCCCGCGGCGCCGCCGCCGCTCGACCTGTTCGTCGCCTACGCCAAGCCGGAGCTCCGCGCCGCTGCGTTCCGGCTCGCCGCCGACGTGCGCCGTGCCGGGCGCGCCGCGAGACTCGAACTCGGCGGCCGCTCGCTCAAGGGCCAGCTCAAGCAGGCGGACCGCGCGGGCGCCCGCTACGTTGCCATCCTCGGCGTCGAGGGCACCTCGTTGAAGGACATGGAGACGGGAGCGCAGCAGACGGTGGAGCCGGGCACGGTCATGCACCACATCACGCAGGTCGACCTGTGAGGCCGCCCGCGGCCAACGTCTACCGCGACGCGTGGTGTGGCGAGCTCGACGCGGGGCGCGTCGGGGACACCGTGCGCGTGGGGGGCTGGGTCCATCGCCGCCGCGACCACGGCGGGCTCATCTTCATCGACCTGCGCGACCGCTCGGGCCTCGTGCAGCTCGTCTTCCACCCCGAGACCGCCGCCGACGCCCACGCGGTGGCCGAGCGGCTGCGACCCGAGCACGTGGTCTCCGCCGTCGCGCAGGTCGTCCGGCGCGGGGAGGGCAACGTCAACCCGAACCTGCCGACGGGCGAGATCGAGCTCGACGTCGCCGCCGTCGAGCAGCTCGCGGAGGCCGCCACACCGCCGTTCCCGATCGACGACGAGGGCCCGATCGACGAGACGCTGCGCCTGCGCCACCGCATGCTCGACCTGCGGCGCGAGGGCATGCGCGACGCGATGGTCCTGCGCCACACGGTCATCCGCGCGATGCGCGACTACCTCAACGCGCACGACTTCCTCGACGTGGAGACGCCGATCCTCACCCGCTCGACGCCGGAGGGCGCGCGCGACTTCCTCGTCCCCAGCCGGCTCAGCCCGGGCGAGTTCTACGCGCTGCCGCAGTCCCCGCAGCTGTTCAAGCAGCTGCTGATGATGTCCGGCTTCGAGCGCTACTACCAGATCGCCCGCTGCTTCCGCGACGAGGACCTGCGCGCCGACCGCCAGCCGGAGTTCACCCAGCTCGACCTCGAGATGTCGTTCGTGGAGGAGGACGACGTGATCGCCGTGATCGAGGGTGTGATGGCGCGCGTGTTCGAGGCCGCCGGGTTCCCGGTCACCGCGCCGCCACCGTGGCCGCGGCTGACCTACGCGGACGCGATGCTGCGCTACGGCTCCGACAAGCCGGACGTGCGCTTCGGGCTCGAGCTGGTCGACGTCGGGGAGGAGCTGGCGGGGACCGAGTTCAAGGTGTTCGCCGGCGTGCTCGAGGCCGGCGGCGTGGTCCGCGGGCTCAACGCGGGGGCGCGCGAGGTCCCGCGCTCCGAGCTCGACGGGCTGACCGAGCACGTCAAGCGCTACGGCGCCGGCGGCCTGGTGTGGGCGTTCGTCCTCCCGGACGGGACGTGGCGCTCGCCGACGGCGAAGTTCCTGACCGACGACGAGCGCGAGGCGGTGACACGTAAGCTGGGTGGCCGGCCCGGCGACCTCCTGCTGCTGGTGGCCGACCGGCCCCACGTCGCCGCGACCGCGCTCGGCGAGCTGCGCCTGGAGCTGGCGCGGCGCTTCGATCTCGTGCCGCCGGGTCGCCACGACGTCGTGTGGGTCGTCGACTTCCCCATGTTCGAGTGGAGCGAGACCGACGGGCGCTGGACCGCCATGCACCACCCGTTCACGGCGCCGACCGGGGACTTCTCCGACCCGGGCACGCTGCTCTCGCGGGGCTACGACATCGCGCTCGACGGGGTGGAGATCGGCGGCGGCTCGATCCGCATCAACCGCCCGGACGTGCAGCAGCAGGTGTTCACGGTGCTGGGCATCTCCGAGGAGGAGGCGGACGCGCGCTTCGGCTTCCTGCTCGACGCGCTGCGCTTCGGCGCCCCGCCGCACGGCGGCCTTGCGCTCGGCATCGACCGGATCGTCGCGCTGCTGGCCGGCCGCGACTCGATCCGCGACGTGATCGCGTTTCCGAAGACGGCGAGCGGCGCGGACCCGCTCACGGGCGCTCCGGCACCCGTCGACGACGCGCAGCTCGCCGAGCTGGGCGTCAAGGTCGCCGCGCCGCGAGCCTAGGGGACGCTCAGAGCGGGACCGCGGCGGTGAGGATCTCGCAGCCGTCGTCGGTGATCAGCACGTCCTGCTCAAGGCGCACGCCGCCGAAGCCGTGCAGCTCGTCGACGCGATCCCAGTCGACGCCGTCGCGGCCGCGCTCCCGGGCGAGCAGCGCGGGAACGACGTAGATCCCAGGCTCGACCGTCCACGCCTGGCGCGGTCGGAGCGGGATGTCGACGCGCAGGCGCGGCTGGCCGGGGACGGGCTCGCGCGCCTCGTCGGAGGCCGGGCCGGTGTCGCGGACGCCGAGGCCGACGAGGTGGCCGACGCCGTGCGGGAAGAACAGCGTCGCCGCGCCGCTCTCGACGAGCGTCTCGGGCGAGCCGCGGAGGACGCCGAGCTCGACGAGGCCATCCGCGACCACCAGCGCCGCCGCGCGGTGGACGTCGTGCCACTCCGTTCCGGGACGGCAGGCGGCGATCGCGGTCTCGCCGGCGCGGCGGACCGTGTCGTGGACGAGCGCCTGCTCGGCGGTGAACGTCCCGCCGACGACGTACGTGCGCGTCACGTCGCTCGCGTAGCCGCGGTGCTCGGCGCCCGCGTCGACGAGCAGGAGGTCCCCGTCGCGGAGCTCGCGCGCCGTCGGCGAGAAGTGCAGGACCGCAGCGTGGTCGCCCGCCGCGGCGATCGTCTCGAACGCGAGGAAGTCGCCGCCGTTCCGGAGGAACGCCGCCTCGAGCGTGACCTGCAGCTCGCGCTCGGTGCGGCCCGCGGCGATCGCCGGCACGAGCGCTTCGAAGCCGGCGCGCGTCGCCTCCGCAGCCGTCCGCATGCGCGCGAGCTCGACGTCGTCCTTGGGGCGGCGGACGTGGATGAGCGCGTCGCGGAGCTCGACGTCCGAGTCGGCGGCGGCGCCGAGCCGGCGCACCGGCCGGCCGCCCACCCACGCCTCGACATCGCCCAGCGGGCGCGTGCCTTCGGGCACGCCTCCGCGGTCGCCCTCGAGCCCGGTCCACAGCAGCTCGTCCGGCGTCACCGGCGCGACGAACTCGACCCAGCCGTCGGCCGGCGCGTAGGCCAGCATGCCGCCGGGGCGTTCGCGGTCTGCGAGGTAGAGGTACTCGGAGTGCGCGCGGAACGGGTAGGTGCGGTCGCCGCGCCCCGGCACGGGGATCTCGTCGCCGGCGGCGACGAGCACGACGCCGCCGTCGAGGTTCCAGGCCGCCGCAGCGTCCGCGCGTCGCCGTTCGAGGAAGGCGTCCGTCATCCCCACCGCGCGCGTACGGCGACTCCCATGCGCCGACTCTACCGTCGGCCTGCGCCGCGGTTCGGCCAGGAGGTCGCTCGGTCAATTCTTCCGCGAGATCTAAGGCCGGAGGGGGGACCTGCCGACAACGGGAGAGGAATGTCCCAGATCTCTCCGCCCATCCGGATCCTCCTCGTCTGCTCCATCGCCTTCATGGCCGCGTGGATGCTGTTCCTGCGGCCCAAGGCCGATGCCGGCGCTCCGGCGGCCGCCTCGCCCACCCCCGCGAACGCCAGGCCGGTCGAGGCCGGTGGCGCGACGGCGCAGAGCGGAGCGGGCGAAGTCGTCGAGAAGGCCAACGAGTCCACGGCCGCGACCGACGCCCGGGCTGAGCGGATCGCCGACGGCGTCGAGACGCCCGCCGACGCCGCCGCGGCGGCGAACGGCACCGCCGTCCCGGCCGCGACCGCGCCGGCGCCCACCGCCGCCACCGGCGCCAAGCCCGGCAGACTCGGCGAGAAGTCCGTCGCCGGCCTGCCGGTGCGCGTCCAGCATGCGCTCGACCACCACAAGGTGCTCGTGCTCCTGTTCTGGGCGCCCAAGGCCGCCGAGGACAAGGCGGTGCGCAAGGCGCTCAGCGGCATCGACCGCCATCACGGCAAGGTCGTCGCGCACGCCACGCACATCAAGAAGATCGCCCGCTACCAGCAGATCACGCGCGGCGCGCAGGTCGAGCAGTCGCCCACCGTCGTGGTGATCGACCGCAAGCGCAAGGTGCAGACGCTGGTCGGCTACGTCGACCGCAGGACGATCGACCAGGTCGTCGCCGACGCCCTGCGCGTGAAGAAGGCCAGGGCCAAGTAGGCACCTACACTCGGCGGGTGGACGCCGAGGCCTTCGCAGAGCATCTCGAGTTCCCCCGGGGTCGCGGGCACGCGCCGCCGGCGTCGTTCTCCGGCACGGCCGGCGGCGCCGCGTGCGGCGACCTGATCCGGATCGACCTGCAGGTGCGCGGCGACCGGGTCAGCGACGCCGGGTTCGACGCGTCGGGCTGCGGCGCCGCGGTGGCGGCCGGCTCCGCGGCCGTCGAGCTGGTGCGCGGGGCGACGGTGCTCGACGCCGCGCGGCTCGGGGCGCACCAGCTGTCCGCCGCGCTGGGCGGCCTCTCGCCGGGCAAGCTGCACGCCGCCGACCTGGCGGCCGACGCGCTGCACCAGGCGCTCGGCGCCGCGGTCGCGGCAGACGCCGCGCCGGCTGCCGACCCGGCGCGCACGCTGGTCGCGATGAGCGGCGGCGTCGACTCCGCCGTCGCCGCGCTGCTCGTGCAGCGCTCCGGCCGCGAGGCGGTGGCCGTGACGCTCGAGCTGTGGCGCGATCCCGCGAACGACGCCGAGGCGTCGTGCTGCTCGGCGCACGCCGTCCGGCTGGCGCGCTCGGTCGCGCACCGGATGGGGCTGGCGCACTTCACGCTCGACCTGCGTGCCGAGTTCTCCGCCGGCGTGGTGGCGCCGTTCCTGGCCGACCACGCGGCGGGGCTGACGCCCAACCCTTGCGTGCGCTGCAACGGGAACGTCCGCCTCGACGCGATGCTCGCGTTCGCCGACCGGCTCGGCGCGGCGGAGCTCGCCACCGGCCACTACGCGCGCGTCACGCCCGACGGCCTGCTCCGCGCGGCGGCCGATCCCGGCAAGGACCAGGCCTACATGCTGGCCGCGCTCGCGCCCGCCTCGCTCGCGCGGCTGCGCTTCCCGCTCGGCGGGCTGCACAAGCCGGCGGTGCGGGAGCTCGCGCGCGCCGCGGGGCTGCCCGTGGCCGACAAGCGCGAGTCGCAGGACCTCTGCTTCCTCGCCGGCACGGGCAAGAGCGCGTTCCTGGCCCGGCACGGCGGGCTGCGCGAGCGCCCGGGCGCGATCGTCGACCGCGCCGGCCGGACGGTCGGGCGCCATCCCGGGCAGCACCTGTTCACGATCGGCCAGCGCAAGGGGCTCGGCGTGGCGGCCGAGGAGCCGCTGTTCGTGCTCGCCAAGGACCGCGCGGCCAACACCCTGACCGTCGGCACCCGGTCCGAGCTGGCCACGCACGAGGTCGCGGTCCGCGACGCCGTGCTGCACCGCCCGGGCGCCGAGGTGGACCGGGTCAAGCTGCGCTATCGCACGGCGCCGCTGCCGTGCCGGGTGGTGGCGGGCGAGGGCGGCCGGCTGGGGCTCCGGCTGGCCGAGCCGGTGGACGGTGCCGCGCCCGGGCAGGTCGCGTGCCTGATGCGCGGCGACGTGATCGTCGGGCACGGCCTCATCGCCTGACCGCGGCCCCGGGCGAGTCTAGACTCGCTGGCTTGATGACCTCCGACGAGATCCGCGAGCGCTTCCTCTCCTACTTCGCCGACCGCGGCCACCACCGGCTGCCGTCGGCCCCCCTGGTCCCGCGCAACGATCCCTCGACGCTGCTGATCAGCGCGGGCATGCACCCGCTCAAGCCGTACTTCCTCGGCCTGGAGACGCCGCCGGCGCGGCGGCTCACGAGCAGCCAGAAGTGCTTCCGCACCGTCGACATCGACAACATCGGCCGCACGTACCGGCACCTGACGTTCTTCGAGATGCTCGGCAACTTCTCGATGGGCGACTACTTCAAGCAGGGCGCGGTCGAGTTCGCCTGGGAGTTCTCGCTGGAGGGCTTCGGCTTCGACCCGGAGCTGATCTGGGTCACCGTGTTCGAGGGCGACGACGCGCTCGGCCTCGGCCCCGACCAGGAGGCGATCGACGCCTGGCTGTCGGTCGGCGTGCCGCCCGAGCGCATCGTGCCGCTCTCGCGCGAGGACAACTTCTGGCAGGCGGGTGCCACGGGCCCGTGCGGCCCGTGCTCGGAGCTCTACCTCGACCGCGGCCTGGAGTTCGGCGCCGCCGACGAGCTGCCGGGCTCCGACGGCGAGCGCTTCCTGGAGTACTGGAACCTCGTGTTCATGCAGTACGACCAGGAGCCCGAGGGCGTGCTGACGCCGCTGCCGGCGCAGAACATCGACACCGGGCTGGGGCTCAACCGCCTCGCCGCGATCATGCAGGGCACCACGTCGGTGTTCGAGACCGACCAGATCCGCCCCCTCGTGACGCTTGGCGAGGAGCTGTCGGGACGGACCTACGGCGAGTCCGAGGAGACCGACCGCGCGCTGCGCATCCTCGCCGACCACACGCGCGGCATGTCGTTCCTGGTCGCCGACGGCGTGGTGCCGTCCAACGAGGACCGCGGCTACGTGCTGCGCCGGCTGATGCGGCGCGCGATCGTGCAGGGCCGCCGGATCGGCATCGAGGGCGGCTTCCTGCCCAAGTTCGCCGGCGTGGTGCGCGAGCTGATGGGCTCCGCGTATCCCGAGCTGGGCGAGCAGCGCGAGACGATCGAGATGTGGCTGGGCACCGAGGAGGAGGCGTTCAACCGCACGCTCGAGCAGGGCATGAAGCTGCTCGACGACGTCATCGCCCGCGCACGCGAGGCGGGGGAGGAGGGCATCGGCGCCGACCAGGCGTTCCTGCTGCACGACACCTACGGCTTCCCGTTCGACCTGACGCTCGAGCTCGCGGCCGAGCAGGGGCTGGGCGTCGACGCGGAGGGCTTCGAGGGCCTGATGGACGAGCAGCGCACGCGCGCCCGCAGCGCCGGGCGCGGCGGCCGCGACGGAGAGCGCGACCGGATCCAGGCGTTCGCCGACGCCGCCGGGTTCGGGACGACGTTCACGGGCTACGAGCGGATCGAGCAGGCGACCGCGGTCGGCGCGGTCGACGCCGACAACGGGCGGTTGCTGCTCAAGCTAGTCGAGTCGCCGTTCTACGCCACCGGCGGCGGGCAGGTTGCCGACGCCGGGGTGGTGGAGTGCGAGGACGGCGGCTGCCGCGCGCGGGTGGTCGACGTCGTGCGGCTCGGCGACGACCAGGCGCTGGTGCTCGAGCCCGAGGCGGGCGAGCTGCGCGAGGGCGAGCGCGTCGTCGCGCGCGTCGATCCGGCGCACCGGCGCCCGACGGCCTGCAACCACACTGCGACCCACCTGCTGCACGCGGCGCTGCGCGCCCGCGTCGGCGCGCACGTGCGCCAGGCGGGCTCCTACGTTGGCCCCGACAAGCTGCGCTTCGACTTCACCCACGGCCAGCCGCTCGGTGCCGAGGAGCTCCGCGACGTGGAGGAGCAGGTGAACGCGTGGATCCTCGCCAACCATCCCGTGCGCGCGATCACCACGACGCTCGCCGAGGCCAAGCAGCTCGGCGCGACGGCCCTGTTCGGCGAGAAGTACGGCGACGTCGTGCGCATGGTCGAGGTCGGCGACGGGACGTGGTCGCGCGAGCTGTGCGGCGGCACGCACGTACGCGCGACGGCGGAGATCGGCCTGTTCAAGGTGACCACCGAGACGTCGAGCGCGGCCAACGTGCGCCGCATCGAGGCGATCACCGGGCCGGTGGCGGTCGACCTCCTGCGCCACCACGACGCGCTGTTGACCGAGACCGCGGCGATCCTGCGCACGAGCCCCGAGAACGTCGTCTCGGCGGTCGCCGAGCGCGAGGCCAAGCGGCGCGAGCTCGAGAAGCAGCAAAAGGCCGGCGGCGCCGACCGGGTCGTGGTCTCGGCCGACGCGGCCGTCGACGTGGCGGGCGTTCCGGTGCTCGTCGCCCAGGCCGAGTTCGAGGACCCGAAGGCGATGCCGGACGCCGCAGACCGGCTCAAGGGCCGGCTCGGCGATCCGTCGGTGGTCGTGCTCGGCAGCGCCGCGAACGGGCGCGTCTCGCTGCTGGTCGCGGCCAGCCCGGCGGCGGTGGCGCGCGGCGTCAGGGCCGGCGCGATCGTCAAGGCCGCCGCGCAGGTGGTCGGCGGCGGCGGGGGCGGCCGCGACACGATGGCCCAGGCCGGCGGTCGCGACCCCGACAAGCTGCCCGAGGCGCTCGAGACCGCGCGCGCGGAGATCGCGGCGGCGCTCGGGGCGTGAGCGGCGAGCGGACGTCGGCGCGCGTCGTCGCGCTCGACTACGGCTCGGCCCGCTGCGGCGTGGCGGTCTCCGACCCCACCGGGACGCTCGCCACGCCGCTGGAGCCGATCCTGCGACCGAACACCCGCAAGGGCTTCAACCGCCTGCTCGCCGCGATCCGCGCGATCGGGGCGGGGACCGTCGTCGTCGGCCTTCCGCTGTCCCTGTCCGGGCACGACTCGGCCCAGACGCGCGAGGCGCGTGGGTTCGCCGAGCGCCTCGGCGGCGCGCTCGGGCTGCCGGTCGAGCTCTACGACGAGCGCTTCACGACCGCGCTCGCGCAGCAGCGGCCGGGCGCTGCGGCGGAGGACTCGCGGGCCGCCGCGGTGCTGCTGGAGGACTGGCTCGCGGCCCGCGCCTGAGGGTCGATCGCACGTCAGAGGTCAAGGTCGAGGTCGCTTTGGGCGATCAAGGGAGGGACCGTTCGCTTCTGCCCGTCCGGCAATGGACCTCTCAACCGCTCCTCAGCCGCCAGGCACCCACCACCGCCGGCCCTCCGCCCCGTCCCCGTCCGCGCTCGCTCCGCCCGTGCCGGCGGCGCCGCCCGACCCCGACGTGGCGTCGAGCGATCCGCTCGACGCGCTGCTCAAGCAGATCATCGGCGGCTGGTTCCTCCTCACCGACGGCCAGGGCGCCGTCTCGAAGTGGTCCGAGCCGGCCGAGCTGCTGTTCGGCAAGGAATCGCCCGACGCGCTGGGGCACTCGTTCTTCGAAGACCTGCTGACCGGCCCGCTGTCCGGCGACGCCGAGCAGTGGCGTCGCTTCGTGGTCGCCGGCGACACGCCGCAGGCCCGCGCGCTCGTCGAGGTCACCGGCCGCCACGCGCCGTCGGGTGAGACGTTCCCGCTCGAGGCCGTCTTCGTCCCCGTCAAGCTCGACGAGGGGTTCGACTTCTCCCTGTTCCTCGAGGACCTCGCGTTCGAGCTCCCGATGAACCTGATGCTGCTGCGCATGCGCCAGCAGCACCCGGTCGTCGTGCGCGCCCTGCGCGCTGCGCTGTCCGAGGAGGCCGACGCGTGGGACGGCTGGCGCACCGCCGGCACGATGGTCGCGTTCCGCCCGCTCGGCCCGACCCCGTGGGTCCAGGAGGTGCTCGCCCGGCGCGAGGAGGACCGCGCGGTGCAGGACGCCGAGCGCGAGGAGGCGATCAACAGCCACGACCCGGGCGTTCACGGCGACTCGATCCAGGACCTCGACGACGCCGCCGCGGTCGTCGCCCGCCTGCTGTCCGCGCTGGAGCGGATCGACGGCCTCGAGCGCGCCGCTCAGCAGGCGCGCACCGGGCTGGAGCAGCTCGACGCCGGCTCGGGCGTGGCGGCCGCGCCGAATCCGGCCGCCGAGTCCGAGCGGATCGAGCTGCTGGCCCGGCTGGAGCGCCTGGAGCGCGCCGGGTACCACCGCAATGCCGAGCGCGCCGAGGAGAGCGCCGTCGCTCGCGCCGCCCTGGTCGAGCGGCTCGAGCGCCTGGAGCGGGAGCGCCTGGAGTCCGGCGCCGCCGTCCAGGTCCGGCTGACCGCTGCACTCGGGGAAGCCGACGCTCGCGCCGCCGCGGCGCGCGCCGAGCTCGAGGGCCGCCTGGCCGAGCTGATAGCTGCTTAGAGCGGCGTTGAAGGAGGCCCTCTTCGGCGCGAGCCGGGAGGGTCTTTTTCTTTCTCTATTTGGAGGGGGAGATGTCCTCGGACCTGCTGCTCAGA
>JAABUR0100003777.1_pt1 | contig 18817 bp, 22 predicted proteins | sample 5560091 | NCBI WGS metagenome assembly JAABUR01 (sample SAMN10711879, study PRJNA513375) | rock metagenome | isolation source: Antarctica rocks | place: Antarctica: Victoria Land, University Valley sud | reverse complement strand
CTCAACGACCCCGGGCGGCTGGAGCCGGCGCTGCGCGATGCGGTGGTGCAGGGCGCCCGGGAAGAGATCAAGAGCCGCGTGGCCGGCGATCTGGGAGGTGGCTCGAAGCTCAGGCTCCCCTGAGTGGGGTATAAGGCAGCTGGGAGCAGGGTGGAACCGAGCAGGGCACCGATACGAGGCGCCGACGGGCGCGCTATGACCCCGAAATCGAGGGGGGCGCTGGCGCGGGCCTTCGGGACCAAGAGTCCGTGGGCGTCGATCCGAGAGCTCTCTGGCGCGTCGTTCTGCGGGACGACAACGACCGGTACGTCCTGGAGCGGGCCTTCGAGAGAGACCCCGAGTTGCGCCTGGACGTGGGGTTCGCCCTCATCGCACTCGTGGAGCTCGGCGTTCAGGAGCAGTTCGTGCGAGCGTTCGTGAGCCACCTGCGTGAGGCGGGCCCGCAGGTCCCGCCGGCGCTGGCCGTCCTGCCGGCCGCCGCGGTGGCCCTGGAGGGTGTGCAGTGCAGACCCTGAGCCGCCCGGCCGACGACGAGATCGCCTACCGCGACTACGAGCGCAGCGTGCTCGCGATGCTCGCCACCCGTTACTGCGACCTCGACCCCGACGGCCGCCGCGAGCTTTACCAGGAGGCATGGGCCAGTGTGCTGAAGCGCCGCAGTGACGGGGCCGATATCGAGAACCTCCGCAGCTATCTGATGGGTGCGGCCGACAAGCTGGCGAGCAAGCGGATCTACGGCGCGGACGCCCGTCGTCGTCAGACCTTCGACCCGACGAGCGAGGGTTTCGTCGCGTTGGCAGGTACCTCCGAGCCACCCGACGAGCGTGTGCTCGCCGAGGACGAAGCACGACGCCTGCACATGCTGATCGACGAGCTCGAGGAAGCCGATCGGGCCCTGCTCATCGCACTCGGCGGCACCTCATATGCGGTGGCTACCGGCTCGATCGGCACGAAGCAGATCAAGAACAACTCCGTTCGCACCTCCGATGTCCGCAACGGCACGCTGTCCACCCGCGACGTGAAGCGGGGTTCGCTGGGGGGACGGGCCGTCAAAGAGTCGAGCCTCGGCAAGGTTCCGCGCGCCAGTTCGTCGGATCGGGTAGGCGGCAAGTCAGCCGGTCAGCTTCGGGTGAGCTGCGCTGGGGGGACCTTTTCCACCATGGGTATCTGCATCGAAACGGTGGCTCGGCCGGCGGCCGCGTACAGTTCGGCGAAGATCGTGTGCGAGGGGGCAAATCGGCGACTGCCGAGCCACCAGGAGTTGGTATCGGTTACCGACTCGAACGTCACTTTGTCCCCAGGCGGCGAGTTGACTTCTCACATATATCCGCAGGGCTCTGGTCCCGACTTCCAGGCCCTGATCGTGACCACACCGGCGGGTTCGGTTGGTCTGGTGCCCGATCGCTTCGATGCTCGGCGCCAGTTCCGCTGCGTCGCCTACCCCTCCAACTAAGTAGTTGTGAACCACCTTGCACGACACCTCGCGCCTGACGCGAGCCACGCTTGCCTGCCGTTCCACCCCCGGTGCCCGCTGTGCCGCGACGAGCGACTCCTGGGCACGCCAGACGTCCACCCCCTCGTGTCACGCAGGCTCGGGCTCGGCGCAGCGGCTGCACTGCTGCTGGTCGCTCCTGCCCTCCCGTCGGTCGCCGGCGCGGCGGAGCCCGTCCCGGCCCCACCAGCCGCGAGCGAGCCGGACAGCGAGAACGAGGGCACCGGCCAGGCGCACCCGCCGTCCGGACAGGATGAGGATCGCGCCGGAAGCGATGTGGAAGACACCGACAGCGACCAGACCGAAGAGAACAGCCCCTCGCTGGTGGCGCCCGAGGACACCTCCAAGCCCGACGAAGGCGAGAACGAAAGTGGCCCGGTGGAGACCGCGCCGCCACAGGACGAGACCGACTTACCCGAGCAGCAGGGCGGGGCACCCGTACCGACGACTCCAACACCCCCAACCGATCGTGCCCCTGGCCAGCCCGAAGAAGTAACACCCCCGGGAGGCGATGCTGATCGGGGAGGGAGCGAAGGCCAGCAGGAGGCCGTCGAGGCTCCAAAGCCCAAAGAGAGGAATCACCCACCTGGAGGACCGACCCGGCCCGAATCCAGAGGCCACGAAGATACGCGCAAAGGCACTGCTCGCCACGCGCCCGACACCAACTTCACGGCGCCGGCCGGTCCCCGGGCGCCGCGGTCTCTGGACGTCCCCTCCGACGATCGGAGAAACGCGCTGAATACCGGCAGCCTGTCGAGCCCCGGCGGTGCCCCGAGGGGCGAAGGCACCCCCGATCCCCCGAGCGGAAGCGTTCCGCCGTCCTCCAGCGCGGGCATCCATATCGTGCAATCCGGCGAGTCGCTGTGGTCCATCGCCGCGGCCCGTGTGGGTGGCAGCCCGGCGCCGTCCGAGGTGGCCCGGGAGGTCGAACGCCTCTGGGACCTGAACGCCGACGCCATCGGCACGGGCGACCCTGATCTGTTGCTGGTCGGCCAGCGGCTTTCGCTGCGCTGAACCGGCCCGGCCCGCTATAGCCAGAGGGTCCGCCCGCGCACCGCCTCCTGGCCCGGGCGGTGCTCCAGCAGTTCGTCCAGTCTCTCCACGTAGAGCCCGATCGTGTGCCGAGAGCGCGGCGTGCTCTCATCCGACGTGAAGATCAGCCCGCAGTGCTGCTCGCCCCGCGCCGCCCACTCCCTCGCCAGCGGCGCGAAGTGACGAACGTTGTTGGTGAGCAGCGCCCGTCCCTGGGCGACCGCTGCCTGCATGAGGACGGCGTCGTCGCAACCCTCGAGAGTGGCGTCGCCCTGAACGGCGGTCACGTCGTGTCCGGCCTCTCGCAGTTGAACTGCGATCGCCGCGCTGTAGTGCTCGTCCAGCAGGAGCCTCACCCAATGATCTTCTGCTCGCGACGCCACCGCACTTCTTCGCGACGCGCCAGCTCGCGCTCCTCCTCCGCGTAGGCATCGACCTCACCCTGGAAGTCGGCGTAGTAGCTGACGCAGGCCCGGACCTGGTCGGCAGACAGGCCGAGATAGTCCGCCGCCTCCTCGGCCGACCCGTCGGAGGCGCGCACCGTCTCGATCACCTGCCAGACGTAGAGCCGTGACCCGGTCAGAGCGGGCCTTCTTCCCCCGGCGAAGCCGGCGCGGAAGGAGACGAGCGGGTGGCTGCGGGTGCGCAAGCCTTCGGAGATCAGCTGTTCGGCCAGGCGGTTGCTGGTCTCGCCGCACTCACGGGCTCGCTGGTCGAGCAGGTCCAGGGTGGACTCGGCCAACCGGAACGAACGCGAACGTGTCGGCCGTCCTATCGGCATCGCAACCTATTGTACTGCAGTGCATTGCACCATCGTTCGGCGTTCCCGCGGTAACGCCCTGGCCTAACGAACGTGCAGGGGACTGGGCTCGGTCCGCGGCCGACGCTCTCGCTGTCGGACGAGGCGATGCCGTGGCGCTCCAGCATGAGCGACCCTGCCGCCCCCGGTAGGCGGAGCGGACGAAGGCCTTCCGGCGTGGTCGCGGCGCCGAAAGGGGGTGCTGGGGCGATGAGCACCTGCCTTGCCATCTGACACCCGCCCTGATCTGGTCGTGGTGCAATCACCCAGAGCCCCGCGCAGCCCGTGCTCCTCAACGGCCGAAAGCGCGATGCTCTGAACATGACGCCGTGGCCCAACCTCACCGGTCGGATGGAGGGCCGGCTCGTCGTGGTCGAGCCGCTGGCCCCCGAGCACGAGGAGGGGCTTTTCGGCGCGGGTCACGATCCGGAAGTGTGGACCTATCTGTCGGCATTTCCGGGTGCCTGTGAGACGCGCGAGCGCTTCCATCTCTGGATGGAGGAGGCGCTCGCCGCGACCGCCGCCGGTGCGGAGGGCGCCTGGGCGATCATCGACCGCGCGAGTGGGCGGCCGATCGGCACCACGCGGTATCTCGCGCTTCGGCCCACGGATCGTTCGCTCGAGATCGGCTGGACCTGGCTCGGTCGCCCCTGGTGGCGCACGGGCGCGAACGTCGAGACCAAGCTGCTGCTGCTGGGGCGCGCGTTCGAGCAGCTCGGCTGCGAGCGCGTCGAGCTGAAGACCGACGCGCGCAACGACCGCTCGCGCGCGGCGATGGCCGCGCTCCCCGCGCAGTTCGAGGGCATCCACCGCCGGCACAGGGCGCTGCCGGACGGGAGCTGGCGCGACAGCGCCTGGTACAGCGTGATCGCTCCCGAGTGGCCCGGCGTTCGGGCCCAGCTGCGCGAGCGCTTGGCGCGACACGGCGTGTCAGGCGACGCAGCCCCTTGAGCGACGGGGCGCCGGGCTGCGGACCCGCTTTCGCCGGGAGTGACCGTGGCTGGTCGAGCCTTGACGGTCGGCGTAGCCTTGAGGGCATGTTCGGTGGTCTGGAACGTGGGCGGGTCGCCTTTGCTCTGACCGCCTTGGCCGCCTTCTACAGCGTGGCGTTGCTGGCGTCGGTCATGGCGGTCCCGGGCGACGATGGCCAGACGCTGTTCTCCTCCGAGGGCCCGTGGACACTCGCGATCTTCGCTCAGCCGCTGGCGCTCACGGCGCTGATGTTCGGCCTGCTTCGCGCCCGCTGTCGGACCGGGAGTCGCGTCGCGACGACGGCCGCACAGTCGCTCGCGATCGCCTATCTCCTCTACGGCGTGCTCGCCGGCTTCACGATCGCGGCCGGCGCGCTTCCCGCAGCCTTCCTGCTCGCCCTGGCCACCGGCCTCACGCCGGAGGGGGAGCCCCAGCCGGCCTGAACGGGCACCGAACGGCGGACACGGCCCCTGGAGATCCTGGAGCCGCATTTGGCGGTAAGCCTCTGCAAGGCTACGGGCGTGCTCCCGCCGCCGGTCACCAACCCGGGCAAGATCATCTGCATAGGGCTCAACTACCGCTCGCACGCCGAGGAGGCGGGCAGCGAGCCGCCGGAGACGCCCACCTTCTTCGCGAAGTTCCCCAACGCCCTGGTGGGGGACGGGGCCACCGTGGAGCTCCCGACCGACAAGGTCGACTACGAGGCCGAGGTGGCCTTCGTCATCGGCTCGATGGCGAAAGACGTCCAAGAAGCGGATGCGATTGACCACATCGCCGGCTACACGCTGCTCAACGACCTCTCGGCGCGCGACCGCCAGTTCGCCACCCCGCAGTGGATCCCGGGCAAGGTCTTCGACGGCGCCGCGCCCTGCGGCCCGGCCCTGGTCACGCCCGAGGACGCCGGCCCGCCCGATCAGATCGGGATCGAGCTGCGGCTTAACGGCGAGCTGCGCCAGTCGGCGACGACGGCGGACCTGATCCACTCCATCCCGGCCCTGGTCGCCCACCTGTCCTCGCTGATGACGCTCGAGCCCGGCGACCTGGTGTCCACCGGCACCCCCGCCGGCGTCGGCAGCCTGCGCAAGCCGCGCAGCTACCTGCGGCCCGGCGACACGGTGGAGATCAGCTCGCCGCAGCTCGGCACGCTGACGACTCACCTCGCCTAAGAGCGGTCACCGTCTCGCTTGCTACTCTCGCAGCCGTACTACTTTCGAATCGAAAGCCCGTGAGGTGATGCACGCTTCCGAAACGGCCCAAACACTCGGGGAGCTCGACCGGCTCCGGCTTCAGACGCGGCGCCAGCTCGAGGGGCTGCACTTCCCCCTCGTGCTCTTCGGCAGCTTCTCGCTGGTCGCCGCGGGGCTGAGCGCCGCCATTGGCCAGGAAGCCCAAGGCCTATTCTGGATGCTGGCCGGACCGGCGGGGGGTGTCGCGGTGAGCCTCTACTACCGCCGCCGGGAGCTGGATCTCGGCCTCACCCGGGCGGCGTGGCCCTACGTCTGCACCGCCATCGCCCTCCTCCTTGGCTGCGTCGTCCTCGGGGCCCTCGAGCAGCCTTGGAGCGTCGGGCCGTGGCTTGTCGTCGCCGCTGGGTACCTGGTGTTCGGCGCGCTCGAGCGCAGCGCTGCGGTCATCGGGATGTCGATTGCGCTGGCCGCGCTCGCAGTCGCTGTCGGAGTGCTGGAGATCACGCCGGTGGCCGTCATCCTCAATGCCGCCTATGGCGTCGCATTCCTTGCGACGGGACTTGGCGTGCGCGCCCGGCGCCGCGAGCCATGAGCCATCCCACCGCACGAATCGACAACACGGTCCACCAACGCGTCCGGCTCGGGATCCTGACCGTGCTCGGCGAGGCCGACCGGGCGGACTTCACGTACCTGCGCGACGCCCTCGAGCTCACCGACGGAAACCTCTCGCGCAACCTGCAGGTGCTCGAGGAGGCGGGCTACGTCGCGATCGAGAAGACCTTCGAAGGCAAGCGCCCGCGCACATGGGTGAGCGCCACCAAGAGCGGCGAGCAGGCCCTGGCGGCCGAGGTGGCCGCCCTGCGCGAGCTCATCGGCGGAGTCCAAGGCAAACGCGACACGACGGCACCGCGCCGCGGCGGCTCTCCCTTCCCCGCGAGCGGCGAAGCGCCGGCGTGAGCACGGCCGTCCTCGCACGCGGGCTCGCGAAGTCGTACGGCGACCTCGAGGCCGTTCGCGGCATCGACCTAGAGGTGGCCGCCGGCGAGCTGTTCGCCTTCCTGGGGCCCAACGGCGCCGGCAAGACCACCACGGTCGAGATCCTCGAGGGCTTTCGCCGCCGCTCGGGCGGCCAAGTGGAGGTGCTCGGGGTCGACCCCCAGCGGTTCACGCGCAGCGACCGGGGGCGGATCGGTTGCGTCCTGCAGACCGGCGATTCCGAGCGCAGGCTGACCCCGCGCGAGGCGCTCGGGCTGTGGGCGAGCTACTACCCGAGCCCCCGCAGCGTCGACGACGTGCTCGAGCTGATCGGGCTCAGCGGCAGCGCCGACGTGTTCAACGAGCGCCTGTCGGGGGGCCAGCGCCGCCGGCTGGAGGTCGGCATGGCGCTGGTGGGCAACCCCGAGCTGATGTTCCTCGACGAGCCGACCACCGGGTTCGACCCCGAAGCGCGGCGAGCCGCCTGGGACCTGATCGCGGGGCTCCGAGAGCTGGGTACGACGGTCTTCCTCACCACCCACTACATGGAGGAGGCCCAGCGCCTGGCCGACCGCGTGGCGATAATCAAGGACGGGACGATCGTGGCCGAAGGGCGGCCCGAAGAGCTCAGCGCCGACCGCGAGCCCGTGATCGTGTTCGCCCTCCCCCCTGGGGTCGAGCGCGGCGGTCTTCCGGGCGCCGCAGCCCGGCTCGCACGCGGGGATGGACAGCAGGTGCGCATCCCCACGCGCAGGCCCACGGCGGTGATGGCCGAGCTGTGCGGGTGGGCGAGCGGACGCGGATTCGAGCTCGACGGCCTCACCGTCGAGCGGGCGACGCTCGAGGATGTGTACCTCGAGCTCGCCGCCGAGGAGCCCATCGTCGCATGACGGACGTCGCGCGTGTCGCGGTGCAGCTGCGCACCGACCTCAAGCTCTTCTGGCGTGAGCCTGCCGACTGGTTCTTCACCGCGCTGCTGCCGGTGATCTTCCTCGTCCTGTTCACGGCGATCTTCGGCAACGAGCGCGTCGACGAGCTTGGCGGCATCCGCGCCGCACAGCTCCAGGTCCCAGGCTTCATCGCGCTGTCGATCGTCTCGGCCTCCTTCGTCTCGCTGGCGATCTCGCTCGTGGTCAAGCGCGAACGGGGAACCCTCAAACGCACCCGCGCCACGCCGGTGCCGGCGTGGGTCGTCTTGGCCGGTCTGATCGGCAAGTGCGTCGTGGTCGGCTTGATCGTCACCGTGGTGCTCATGCTGATCGGCGGCCTGGTCTATGACGTCTCGCTGCCGCTCGGCCATCTCCCGGGGCTGGTGCTGGCGCTGGTGCTGGGCTCCGCGGCGTTCTGCTGCCTCGGGGTGGGCTTCACCTCCCTGATCGGCTCCGAGGACGCCGCCCCGGCGATGACGAACGCCGTCACGCTGCCGGTCTTCTTCATCTCCGGCGTCTTCGTTCCCGAGCAGCAGCTTCCGGACTGGCTGGCCAGGGTCGGCGATGTGCTCCCGATCAAGCCGCTGGCCGACGCCCTGGTGGCCGCGTTCGACCCACGGGTCGGCGGCGCGGGCATCAAGCCCGGCGAGCTCGCCATCCTCGCAGCGTGGGGAGTGGCAGGCCTAGCCCTCGCGATCGCGACGTTCCGCTGGATGCCCCGCGGCGAGCGCGACTGACCCCCGGGGCGCCCGTGTAGGCACACTCCGGTCCCGATGATGCGCGACACGGCCAAGCGGTGTCGGCGGCGCGCGACGCCCAGGTGATGCTACGCCGCACTGGCCGATTCGTCCTCCGGAATGCCCGAGATCATTGCCGCGCGTGCCTTCTCGCCGATGTGCTCGCCAAGGGCGCGGTAGGCCTCGAAGCGCTCGTCGCTGTAGAGCTGGTCGGCGGTGCTGTGGTGTGGGAAGACCGGATCCTTGGCCCGGTAGGCGCGTACGTCCCACGGCACCTTCGCGGTGACGACGGTTGGCGCGTAGACGAGCCGCCCCACCTTGTTGTCCCGATAGATGATGTCGCCGACCGCGCAGCTCCTGGCGGCGAGCCCGTCGTCGTCCGGGGCGAGGGCCGAGGGGTCGATCTTCACATCGACGCCAAGCTCGCTGCGCGCGAGTGCGATCGCGTCGCCGAGCGCTGCGGCGGGCTTTCCGCCGCTGGCGTCGAGACAGTAGATCCTGCTGCAGCCGCGCCGCAGAAGCTCGACGAGGCCGAGGTTCTCGTAGTGGCCGCCGTCGGTCACGTAGAGAAACTGCGCGTCGGCGCGGTTGCGCCCCAGAAGCTCTCGGAAGAGGTAGGAGAGGCGCGGGCGCTTGCGAAGGTCTCGCGGGCGTCGGGGCTTGCGAAGGTCTCGCGGGCGTCGGCCGAGGCGCTCGATGCCGCTGACCCTCTGCGCCGGATCGAACTTGTCCTCGCTTCCGAGCGGGCCCCTCTGCTTCCAGTCACCGTTCCTCAAGTGGCGCGGGTTGGGTACCCAGACGCCCAGGCGGACGTTGGCGAGCGCCATCAGCACGCGGGTGGGCGCCCAGGTCAACTTGCCCATCGAGGGGGAGATCGCCGCGCCGGACACGGCCACCGTCGCCGGGAGGGTGATGTCACGCAGCCGGTTGCGCCCCAGCCGCTTCTCGTACTCCGTCGTCTCCGCCGCCCCGGTCAGCGGGCCGCCGATTGCCGCGGGGCTGAAGGTGAAGCTCGCGACGCCGCGACCGGACGCCGTCGCACCCGAATCGGAGATGTTGACGGCCGCGCATACCAGCAGCAGCGGCCAGCGCTGACCGCTCGGACCCGGCCAGACACCCGACTCCGACAGCGGCACGAGCGCGTCGTAGTCGCGCTCCACGGCACGCGGTTGCTCGGACTCCTCACCGGCGACCCGCTTCAGCGCGAAGGCAGTGCACAGTCGCCGCCGGTAGAAGGGATGAAGCGACCACGTGCTCAGGTCGGACAGGAAGTAGAAGACCGCGAACACCGCCAGCGGACCCAGGATGCCGCCGACGAGCATCCATGTCGTCTTGTGCCACAGCGTGAGCGAGGCCCCAAGCACGACGAAGGCGACCAGAACGGCCGGGCCCGCGAGCCCCGCCGCCAGGGCGGCGAAGGCTCTCCGCAGCTTGGGGCCGGCCTTGCGCCAGAGGCTCCCGATGCCTTTCACCTCGGTCGCTCCCGCCGAATTCGTCGGTCGGGCGCGGAGCTCCATGACAGCCGCGATCAGGAGCCCCACCAGGCCGCCGCCTCCGACCGCCGGGCCCGCGATCGTCGGTGGCAGGGTCGTCGTCGGGTCCGTGCCGGACGAGGGCCTGACGAGGGCCACGAGCTCGGGGACCAGGACGAGCAGAAGCGCCGTCCCCGCGAGCAGCAGCAGCAGGCGACTGGACCACGCTTCGAGGCCGCGGCGCCAGTTGTCGTCGGTGATCCGGAACAGCAGAGAGCCAAGCCCGACGAGGGCGGCCAGGACGGCGATCACGCCGAGCAGAGCCCACACCCAGAGCCCCTCCGCCTGAAAGGGCCCGGCCCCTCCATGCAGCGGATCGTAGAAGGGGTGATAGATCGCGACGGCGAGGATGGTCCCCAGGGCAAACAGCGGCAGGCCGACCAGCGTGAGGTTGATCACGAGCCCGAGCAGCAGGCGCCAGACCAGGTAGAGCTTGTCGAGCCCCGTCGGGGCCATGTAGGTGCTGCGATTGCGCAGGTACTGCTCCTCGGGCGACCCGGGGTGAAACGGAGGTTCCTCGGCGGTGACGACGCCAGGGTCGGAGTCCTCGAAGCCTCTATCTCCCTCCTGCTTCGGCGGGGTGCCCTCGGGCCAGGTCTTCGCGACCATGCAGAAGCCCGCGGCGATGTAAGAGCCGCCCGAGACCGCCGCGAGGTACTTCGCCGTTTCGAGCACGCCGGCCTTCTGCAGCGCCTGCAGCGCGCCGAGATTGAACGAGGCGGAGCGGATGCCTCCCCCCGAGCAGCAGACGCCGACCTTGTCGTCCTCGAAGCTCTCCACCACGCCGCGGTGCGCGGGCGAGGGCTCGGGCCGGTATCCACTCGACAACCATCTCCAGAACGCGGCCTTGCCCTCCATCCAGCCCACGGAAGGCTTCGGGACGTGAACGGCGAGAAGGCCCTCGTCCGCGCGCCGACGACTTTCGGACGGCGTGACCAGGCGCTCCCGGCGCTCCCGCGGAGCGGCTCCTTGTTCAGCGCTCATCCTCCCCCTCTCCGACACGGTCCGATGGCGAGCGTACGGCGAGTTGGAGTCGCCGGTCAAGGGCGGCGTCCGGGCGCTCCGGCCGGACGCCCCAGAAGAGGCAGGCTGACTGTGCGGGTACTCACACAAACTGGGCACTCGGACCGCTTGTGTGGGGTGGGTGTTAGACCTCAACATTCTCGGACTTTGCCTGCGTGCGGCACGGAAGGTGCGTTCTCGCCTCTACGCGGTCGGAGAGGCCCTTACGACCCTTGCGAGCAAGGTGACCGTGCGCTTGAAGACCCGATCGAGCAGCGTGCTCGGCACGTTCCTGCGCGGGCTCGGCGAGTTCGTGCGTGAGGTGCGGGCCGCCCGGTCAGCCGCCGTCGGCGAGGGGGCCGAGCGCGTGATGGCCGAGTCGCCGGAAACGGTGGTTGACTCGCGCGACGAAGGTGACTCGCGCGACCAAGCGGCCCTTTGGAGCACGAGCCACGGAACCCCAAGGGAGCTCGATGATGGCCATCGCAGGAGGCGGCGAAGCGCCCGGCGGCCCGTTGTGGGGAGCACGGAGACCGTGAGTGACGCCGACCGCAGGCAGCGAGGGGCCGACGCGGAGTATCTGCGGCGGTTGACCGAAGGGGAGGGCACCGGCGCGGCAGTCCATACCGGGCGTCGCCGCGCATCGGGGCGTGGCGGCACCACCAGGCGGGGTCGGCGCCGTGACGGGGACCGCTAGCAGCGCGACCCGAGCGACTTCGCTTGGCCGCGCGGCCGCCGGTGGAGTCACCGGAATACGTGGGCTGATGGCTCTCGGGCTTCCTCGCATGGACAAGGCCGTGCTGCTCGGCCCGGCACGGGTGGCACGCGCCGCGGCCCGGGGCGCCCGGCGCCCCGAGGAGCGGTGGCTGCTTCATCAGCCTCGCCCTGTGCGCGCGAGCTACGTGCGGCAGGTGCTCGAGGCCGAAGATGAGCCAAACGCCGACGAGGTCTGGATGCTGCGCCAGCCACAGGCCGTCAGGGAGAGCTACATCCGCGACGTGCTGCGCGGCTGACGTCGCTCCCGGTCGTCGAGGGGCGGCCGCGCCAAGCCATTCGGTACCCCGGCGCAACTCTGGGCGTGGGGATAGGTTGTGCCACTAGACACAACCTCTGGATAAGGAGCCGCGCCGGTCATGATCCGTTCACGCCTTTCGAGGCACGTGGTGTCAGGCACGCTGATGGCCGGCCTCGTGCTCGGCGCCTTGGCGGCGCCGGCGGCGGCTTCGACGGCCAAGCTCGTGCAGTTGTCCGGCCCGCCGCCGTGCAAGTACGACCCCACGGGGTGCACGCCGCCGCCGCCTGAGACGGCGCTGGTCTACCTCGGCGGGAGCGAGGCCAACCGCGTCGATCTCCGGGCAGACGCTCAGGGGTTGCGCATCAGCGATCCGGGGGCGCGGATCGTTGCGGGGGAGGGCTGCTCGCGTGGCGATGACCACAACGTGAGCTGCTCGGTGCCTTCGGTCCTCGTCTATGTGGCGACCGGCGCCGGCCGCGACAGGGTCAAATCGCAGCTCGGATCGGCGAGCAGGCTGACCGTGGACGGCGGCGGCGGCGACGATGTGCTGGTTGGGGGCCCCGGTCCGGATGCGCTGCTCGGCGGGCCGGGCACCGATCGCCTGCGCGGCAGCGGTGGAGACGATCGCCTCTTCGACGCCTCATCGCGCAACCCCTTGCGCGCAGGCGATCCGTCTCCAGGCGAGGGCGGCAGCGACGTCTTCTTCGGGGACCCCCGCCGGGCGCAGCTGCCTCCCGGCCGCGGTGGCGACTCCTTCGACGGCGGCCCCGGCAACGACACGCTCGACTACGAAGGACGCCGCGCCAACCTCAGGATCGACCTCGTCGACGGGGCCGCGATCTCTGGTGCCCGCGGTGAGCACGATTCGGTCCGCCGCCTCGAGAACGCCACCGGGGGCACCGGCGACGACCGCATCGCCGGCGACCAGCGGGCGAACAAGCTCGAGGGCGACCCGGCGCCGGGGGCGTCGAGCTCGACCCCGGGCGGGGACGACCGCATCGTGGGCAGAAGCGGCGCCGACACGATCGGTGGCGGCGACGGGCGCAACGTGATCGTCGCGGGCCCCGGCGACGACACCATCCGTCCGCACGGCCCCGGCGGCGGCCGACCCAACCGGATCGCCTGTGGGTCGGGCACGGACTCGACCGGCGCCCTGCTTGCGCTCGACTTCCTGGCACCCGACTGCGAGAAGCCCGGGTTCGACTACCTCGACGTAAAGCTCGGGGGCCCCCTGGACGTGAGATCGCTCCTTCCACTGCGCAAGGGGCGCCCGCCGCGCGTCCTGGGCGGCAACCTGGGCTGCTTCCTGGACTTCGTGTGCGAGGTGAGGGCCCAGCTGCGGGTCCGAGGCGCCGGCAGGCGGCACGGGACGGCGCCACCGCGGGGCACGCTGCTCGGCTCGCAGTCGTTCACGATCGGGGCCCGTGAGGTCAAGGCGATGGACCTGCGGCTCTCCTCCACCGGCCTTCGGCGCCTGCGCCGTCACCGAGCGCTGCGCGTCAGCGTCAGCATCGCCACCCAGCACTCCCATCGGCCTACCAGCTACGTGACGCTGCTGCGAGCCCCGTAGCGAGGGCGGCTCGGCGAGCGAGATCACGCTCGCTGAGGCGGGCTCCCAGATCGCGCGCGGGCTACCGCGGTGCTGTGGCGCCCACCGCCAGGCCGCTGGGCTTTGAAGCGAGCCCGGGCGGGCGGTGGGAGCGTGGGGTGAGGCGGTGCATCGCCGGGCTCTCGACGTATCGCCAGCTCGCGGCACCGAGCGTGATCGCCCCGGCGAACGTCAGCGCGAGATGGGGGCCTGTCGAGATGCCCGGGTCGATCTCGGTTATGAGCTCCTGGACGATGTAGCCCCACAGGAAGATGCCGTAGGACCACCGGCCAAGCGCCTGTGCCGGCCGGGATGCGAGCCACCGCTGCGGCCCGCGCAGCACGGGCCCGTGGAGCACGGCGCCGGCGAGGAGAGCCGCGGCCGCGGCGGTGTCGAGTTGGTCGCGGATCTCCTCGTAGTGCACCGGGACGAGGGCGCTGACCACCGTCAGGGCGAGCGCGGCCAGGAACATCGTTCCCGGCATCTGACCTGGGAGGAAGAGCAGGCGGGGGCCAAGCCCCCGCGCCCGGGCCACCACGAGGACCGCGAGGATCATCCCGATCGCGAACCAGTCCGCGCGCCCGAGCAGGGTGAAGACTGGTTCCCTGGCGATCGGGTCGGTTGCCGAGGTGGTGCGGACCACCCACGAGGCGAGCACGAGCCCGAGCAGCCACCAGACCTCGCGGCGCAGGAGCGATGCGTCTCCTTCTTCGGGGCGGTCACCGCGGCGTCGCCACCAGGACCACACCGGCAGGGCGAGGTAGAAGCTCATGAACAACGACAAGGACCAGGCAGGGAGCAGGCCCTCGAAAGGAGTGTCGGCGCCGAGGGTTTGTGTCAGCGTGAGCACGCGCCAGAGATCTCCCGGACCCATGCTCTGGAGGCCGATCGTCGCTGCCGCGCCCGCAAGGGCGATCCAGTAACCCGGGTAGATCCTGGCGGCCCTGGCGCGAAGGAACGCCACCGCCCCGGGCGCGGGCCGTCGATCAAGCCGGGCGCGCAGGAACCGGATCGACAACAGAAAACCGGTCAGCAGAGCGAAGACGGCGATGCCATGGTTCTGCTGCGACCAGGCTCCCAAACCCCAGTCCTTCTCCACAGCGTGATCGAAGACGACGAGCAGCGCCGCGAGGCCGCGAAGCCCATCGACGGTGCGGATCCGAGACGGGAGGGGTTCCACCGGGCCAGACACTTAGGGAACCCTAACATTAGGGGTCCCTAAGTGATGGCCCCCCGGACGGCGGGCACCGGCGCGGCGGCCAGCGCGAAGGGGCTGCCCTCAGAGTCCCGACAGACGGCCCACCGCTCGCCCGGGTGGATGACCGAGCCGCCGAGCTCGCGGACGCGCTCGAGCGTCGCGGGCAGGTCCGCGACGGTGAAGTACGGAAGGGAGGCAGTGTCGCCGGGACCGGGTCCGCGATCGTGGACCCGAGGCGCGGGCTGTCGGTGTCCGTCTCCCACCCGGATCCGGCCACGGCGGGCCGGGGCGTGAGATCGACCCCAAGGACCCCACGCCAGAACCGGCGAGCACGACCGGCGTCGTCGGCCGGGAACTCGACTAGTGGCGCGGGCATTGAGACAAGTATCGCCGGCGCACGCAGCGCGCGGGTAGGATCGCGCGACGTCCTCTGCGCGAGCGGCGTCAGCCAGAGGTGGCGAACGGAGGACGGGCTCTGGGTCGATCCCTAATACAGAGGCTGATGGCCGTCTACGTCGACAAGCCGATCTGGGAGCAGGGCGGCCGACTCTGGTGCCATCTGACGGCCGACACCGCGGAGGAGCTGCACGCCTTCGCGACCAAGCTCGGGCTCAGACGCTCGCGCTTCCAATCGAAGTCCGCCCGGCCCTGGGTCGACCACTACGACATCGCCGAGCCAAAGCGCGGCCAGGCGGTGGCGCTGGGAGCGGTCGAGATCACGCTCGCCGAGGCGGGCGCGCAGATCGCGCGCAAGCGGGCGGCCGCTCGAAGGGGCTCGGGTGGCTGACCGACTCCGCCTGCGCACTACGCGGTAGCTCGCTTGTGCGCCCGAACACGGGCACGCCGGGCGCGTGGCTACCCTCGCGATCGTGTTCGTGCCCGCCGTTTTGGCCGTCCTCCTGCCACGCTTGCGACGCCGCCCCCGGCAGCCGTGACGGCGGGCGAGTCGTCGCCGGTCGGCGCGGATCTGTCGGTGCGCGTGGCCGGGGTGGGGTTGCTCATCCTGGCCTGCGGGCCGGCCTGGGTCGCGCGATCGGCGCTCGCGACGATCCCCGGAGACTACGATGGCGGCCCCCTGAGCCACGTCGCCGTCGCGGTGCCCGCGTTCGCGTTGGCGGTCGGGATGGTCTACTACGGCCTCCAGGTCTGGGGTGTCAGGGCGGTCTGGTGCGGCGCTGCTGCTGCCCGCTGCGTGGCTGCCTTCGGCGTCGACCGTGCCGCTGGCGGCGGAGTTGGCCCTGACGGCCGCGGTGGCGGTCGCCGGCGCGGTCTGCGCCGTTCGCTCCGTGCGGCGCTGACGCGCGCTCAAGGCCGGGGTATGGTCGAGGGGGCATGCAGAGCGGCATCGTCCAAGAGGTCCAAGCTGGACCTGAAACGAAAGGCTCTTAAGTGGCTGAACGCCTTGGAAGCTTGAGTCTGGCAGCGACCCTGCTGGCGCTGCTGGCGGCACTCGTCGTGTTTTTCGCGCTCGCTCAAGTCAGCCCCGCCCGAGAGAGGGTGGCCGAACAAAGCGCCTCGGCCGCGAAGCGATGCGGCTCGATCAAGGCCCGCGGGAAGACCATCCGCGTGGCGAAACGGCGGCTCGGAGATCCGGACGGTCGGGTCGTCTCATGTCGTACGGCGCGGCGGGTGATCAAGCGTGGCGTTCGAACGCGCGACACCAGCCACTTCTCGTCGGGTGGCTTGGAATGGGTTTGCGGCTACCCGCGTGGGTCACGACGTTTTTGCAATTCCGGAAACCGCATCGGCTGGCTGGTCGTCGGGCGATACCTCTAAGCAGCGGAGGCGTTCCCCCGGGAACGTCATCCGGGATCTCCAGTGTGTTCCGAGACGCCCCGAGCGGAAATGGGCGCCCGGGAAAGTGCCCCCGGGCGCCCGCGTCTGCGCCCGGCCTAGCGGCGCCTCGCCTGGACCACGCCGCAGGCGAAGCGGTCCCCGGCGTCGCCTGTCTTGAGCGTGTCCGCGTCGGGACCGAAGGTGGTGCTCGAAGCATCGGGCACGTGGGAGTGGTAGCGGTCCGGGATGTTCGCGAGGTTGTCCTGCCTCACGTGGATCATGATCGCGCTGCCGTCCCCGCGCACCAGTTCGCCTATGCGAAACGAGTCGGTCACAAATGCGGCCTGGGCCTTGCCGTCATCGCTGACGAGCAGCGGCGGCATGTCCCCGGCGTGCGCGCCGTGGCCCTGGTCGCCCTGCTTGTGGTGGCCGCCGGCGCTCGTGAAGCCCGGCCCATCGCAGACGCCCTTCTCGTGGACGTGAAAGCCGTGAAAGCCCGGCTTGAGCCCGCGTGCGCGCACATTGACCGCGACCTTCCCGTTTCGCCGCTCGCGCAGCCTCACCTTCGCCACCGCGCGGCCGTCGGCGCTCTTGAGCATCACGCGCGCCGCTGTGCCCTTGCGCTTGTCCTTGCCCTTGTCGCCGCTGCCGATAGTGGCCATGAGGCCCAGCCCGAGCAGCGCCGCCGCCGTCGCCAGCATGATTGTGAGCCGTCTTGTCATCCGTTGCTCCTCCAGTCGATTGCCCCCTAGTCTGCCCGATTGGTGCCCGATCCATACGCGCACGGCCAAACCGGGCGCCGAGCCGCCGACGGCCCGCGCGGGCGGGCCGCTGCCACCGCCGCGCTGGACGACTACCCCTCGCGCCGGGCGACTACCCCTCGCGCCGGGCGACTACCCGCCTTCGCCGCGCAGCGCCTGCCCCGCCAGCGCCCCGATCCCCTCCCGCGAGCGCGCCACCGCCAGGAACCGCTTGGCGTGGCAGAACAGCGCGTCGGGCACGCCGGTGAGCGATGCGAGGTCCGGGCCGTCGAGGCCGGCCCAGGCCTCGGGCAGGTCGAGCCTGTTGTCGAAGGAGCCCAGCTCGCGCGGCACCGCCTCCAGGCCGAAGCCCTGGCGCTTGGGGTAGATCACGAACAGTGCCTCGGGAGCGCCGGGCACCGCAACCTGCTTCCAGGGCACGTTCTCGCCCAGCTCGATCACGCGCGGGTCGCGTGCGCTCGCGATCGCCTGCTCCACCAGCCGCGCCGCCTTCCGGCCCGAGGCGGCGGAGGCCACCTCGCGGGCGATGATCGGCGCCGCCAGCGCCACCGCCGCGTCGAATCGGGCCCGCCCCTGCTCGGGCGTGAGGTCCTCGTCCCAGCCCGCGTTGAGCCCGGCGATCACGTCGCTCACGGTCATCGGAGGGCGCACATCCCCGATCAGCGGCGCGACGATCGTCTGACCGACGTCGTTGGCGTCGATCCCCTGCACGAGCACGTGGTCGACCTGGTCGGCCACCTCCTCGTCGCCCCCGCACACAGGCGCGCCGTACTCGCGCCAGACCAGCCCGAAGGAGGCGAAGCCGACCCCGTTGGCGCGCTGCTCGGCAAAGCCGCGCTGGTGGTGGTCGAAGTGGCCGGCGGCGGGGTCGTGGGCAAAGCCCAGGTCCACGCGCAGGTCGCAGGCCGCCATGGCCTCCACGTCGCGGGTGCGCACCACCTCCAGCGGCTCATCGAGGAGGCTCAGGGCGGCGATGGCGAAGACCTCGTCGGCATGGAAGGACCCGTCGTGGGTGGCGACTCTCATGGGCCGATGCTATGCGTCCCGGCCGGCCGTGGCGGACTCCGCGCAAACTGCGGCAACCTCTGCGCCGGGGTCTCCATAATCCCGTTGGTAACGTGCCCTTTCGTCCGCAGCCGAACCTAAGGTGGCCGCATGGAAGTCGAGATCGGTCGGGGAAAGAGGGGCCGTCGCGGGTACGGCTTCGATGACATCGCAATAGTCCCGTCGCGCCGCACGCGGGACCCCGATGACATCGACATCAGCTGGGAGCTGGGCCTCTACCAGTTCAAGCTGCCGCTGCTGGCCTCGGCCATGGACGGCGTCGTCAGTCCCCGCACGGCGGGCATCGTCGGCAAGCTCGGCGGCCTGGCCGTGCTCAACCTCGAGGGCGTGTTCACCCGCTACGAGGACGCCGAGGAGCAGCTCGAGCGGATCTCGGGCTTCGACAAGCAAGAGGCCACCGCGGAGATGCAGCGCATCTACCAGGAGCCGATCAAGCCGGAGCTGATCGAGAGGCGCATCCGCGAGGTCAAGGAGATGGGCGTGGTGTGCGCCGCCTCCCTGACCCCCCAGCGCGTGCGCAAGCACTACGAGGTCGCGCTGGAGGCCGGCCTGGACATCCTCGTGGTGCAGGGCACGGTGATCTCGGCCGAGCACGTGTCCACCGACGAGGAGCGCCCGCCGCTCAACCTCAAGGAGTTCACGCGCGAGGTGCCCGTCCCGGTGGTGGTGGGCGGCTGTGCCTCCTACTCCACCGGGCTGCACCTCATGCGCACGGGCGCCAAGGCCGTGCTGGTCGGGGTGGGCCCCGGAGCGGCCT
>JAABUR0100004408.1_pt1 | contig 18823 bp, 31 predicted proteins | sample 5560091 | NCBI WGS metagenome assembly JAABUR01 (sample SAMN10711879, study PRJNA513375) | rock metagenome | isolation source: Antarctica rocks | place: Antarctica: Victoria Land, University Valley sud | reverse complement strand
GCGCACATCCACATCTTGTCAATGGTGAACGCGGCAAAGTAGTAGCCGACCTGCGCAGCCAGACGAACGGCGTGTCGGACTAATGAGCTTTTGCAGCACTTTTCGTCAGCCACAAGTCTGAGCATGACCACAGAACTGGTCAGCAGCAGGTCTGCCTCCCACAGGATACAATTACAGAGCAAAAAAATGGTAATGTCTACCTATATTGTACGTGATTCGCTAGGCGATTGGGCACGCACCAGCGCCACAAACGAGTTCAGCAGCGTCCAGAGCAGGCCGGTCAGGATGGAAGAGCCCGGGGCGATGATGCTGATAAAGGTGGACTGGAACAGCTTATTGCCGTAGAAGGACACGTCCCTGCGCACAACGGCGTGCTCTGATAAATAAGGCGCACTCGCACACGCTTAGCGAGCCAGGATCCCTGCCAGCAGGCAAGCAGACCTTGTCCACAACACAAGACTCGCACATGCAAGGCATGAGCGCATCGACGCAAGGGGCACAGCATGTCAGGCCCGCACCAGAAGAACCAGGCGCCGGCGGTGCCGACCAGGCGGTGCCAGTAGTGGTACCACATGACCGACTGCTCGCGCGAAGCGTGCTGCGCAGCCACACGCACACTCAGCTCACCTTAATGTATTCTTTCGAAGCGGAGAGCACTTGACAGCGGCACTCGTGCCATCCGCACACTGCAACTGTCACCTAACAAAATAAACCTTATCCTGGGGAAGGAAGGAAGGAAGGCTCGCTGCCAGCACCAGGCTCGGCCGATGCAAGCGTACTCAGCGGGATTGATCAGCGGGGCGCTCACGTCGGGGCCGTGCTTCTTGCGGATCCAAACCTTGGACTCCTGGAGGAAGAACAGGCGGTAGATGAGCATGCCCGTGACGGGGATCAGGCCCAGGCCGAACGAGAGCCGCCACACGGCCTCCAGCGAGCGGTTGTTGTAGCTCTTGCTGGTCTGGCCAAAGATCGCGAGCAGGATGCAGATGATGGCGGTGTTGACGAAGTTGCCCCAGCCCTGCAGCGCAGCGCAGGCACGGTGTCAGACCAAGCAGTCAGCCCATGGCAGCAACAGCGGGCCTGTGCAGGAGCCAGGCTTGTTGCGTCTATGCAAGGGGCGTGCCGCATTCCACAAGTGCATGCCAACATCACGCAGCCGGTGCATGCCTGCATGGCGAAGGTGCAGACAATCATCTCGCCGCGGCGGAAGCGCAGCGACTTGTTCGCCTCGGCGCGCTCGGCCGCCGACGACGACGCGAGCGGGTACTCGCCGCCGACACCGTAACCGTAGATGAACTGCAAGGCGCCACAGGCACAGCCACATGTCAGTATGTGTCCACTGTCCTGCAGCTCACCAATGCTCTCACGGCACTTACAGGCCAGGAATGCATGGTTTTGCAGACAGGGAGCGTCATTGCTTTGCGCCAGCAACCACGCAACACCAAAAGCATGCACAACGCATGCACTACGTTGCAGTCCCATAACAGACTTTATCCCACGCCTGCCGGCTCTGCTTGCTCTGCGTGCAGCAGCACTGCGCGCCTGGGAGACGCTGAACATGACGGCCCAGCCGTACAGCGTGGGCGCGCTGGAGGCGGTCAGGAGGATGCCACCAACAAACATGAAGGCCGCGCAGGCCACTGAGCCCCACTTGCGCCCGACCTTGTCCGCGATGAAGCCGAGCGACAGCATACCCAGCATGATACCCACGACCTGCGCCGCCAGGGCACAGCATTTTCGACGGGCAACCACACTGAGAGTGCAAGAGAGTCCACACCAGAACTGCACTCCTTTCCCGCCCTTGCACGTCCACGGTACCAAACCAGACCAGCTTGGACATGCTGTTCTAGACAGAGCTGAACACCATGCAACAGGCCACCTGGTCGCTACAACACCTCCAACACACTCCGTTACCGACAGGGTCCCCTAATACTGGCACACGCGCGGGCCACGCACCTGGGTGTAGGTCTGCGAGTCGACCAGCTCAGCGGAGCAGTCTGTGTGGGGCTTGCCATAACACCGCGGGTAGATCTGCGTGAAGATCGGCTGCAGACACACACGCACGCGTCAGACCGCCGTGCGCCACACACCCGCGCAGACCCTTCACCAGCACGCGCTCAAAATATCTGTCAACCCAACACAAAAGCTTGACGGCTTCAGAGCTCCAGGCCGCAACAGCAAGCACGCCAATTAGACTTCACAGCACACTTTACAGCAGCGCGGCGCGCTGCCAGAAGCAGGGCGGACCTTCAGGTTGCCGATGGAGAAGATGAAGTACGCCTCGCAGAACATGCCAATACCCGGCAGCGCCCAGCTCTTCACCCAGAAGAAAAAGGCGGTGACCGCGTTGGTGTGCTCGTGGAACCTGCGCGCGTCGGACGCAACCTGAGCAGCGGCAGCAGCGGCAGCAGCTCGCCGCCGCTTTGCAAGAGGCGCTTTAGGTCAAGTGCGCCTCGAGCCGCCTGCTCACAAAAGTACGCGCTATTAGCATTGCGCAGGCGCTGCGCAGCGATACCTATACACACAGCATATCCTGCAGCACTCCACTTACGTGCACTATACGTCGGCAACCCGCCAGCAAGAGGCCACAGTGACGATAAAATGTGCCATGACACCGCACGCCGCCGCGCAGCTTCGCTGCACACAGCACAGGCACCGCACAAAGGCCCCGTTGCAGCGCAGCTGTCCGCAGGCGGAGCGGCCGTCGCGCGCATGCAAAAGGCATAATTGGTAATGCACACAACGCGAGGCAGGCACGCACTCCTCAACCTCCACGCGGTCGGTCTGGTCCGGGTGTGCGCCGTTCTGGACACCCATAGCCTTCGACATGGCGACGCCGAGCACTTAGCGCCACTCCGACGTACCACCAACGCCGCACTCCTGGTCAACCTGCAGGAGCGACGCGCGCTCAGCGCTCGCACGACGCGCGAAGCGCGGGCGCAACAAGAGCCCCTGGCGGCTCCGCGACAATTGCGCCAATCCAACGCCCTACACCCAGGCTTACAGCGCACGATACAGAGCTCCGCAGCCGGCTTGCTCCAGAAACGGTGCAGCAGCTCGCATTCAAGGGCCACAAATAACGTACAAACGCAAGCCCAACAGATGGTCCGTTTGTCGGGGCCAGGCGTGAGGTGCTAGAAGAACCAACGTGACAAGCTGCAGCAGGTGCTACGACACAGCGACAACAGACCCATCGGCGCCGTCGGCACAAGGAGAACCCCATTACCAGACAACACGTTCCGCTGCATGTATAAATGTAAACACCGTCAGGCACGCCCCACCCCGCTGCGCACCTGTCGCCCTCCGCGAGCTCCCTGCTCCCGCTCCGTGGTTTGTAGCGCTCGCCGTCAGGACTTCACTAGATGCTCTACTTGTAGTGCATGCACCCTCTAGGCCGGGGTGAGGCATGGGTAGGTGCCTGGGCCACCGGTGGGCAGCCACATGCATGTGGCTGCGCCGTGCATATGCACGGTCGAATGCCTTAAAATGCCGCGCCCCTTGACTGTGAAGTCTGCGCAGCGGCTGTATGGTAGAGGCTGGTGCAATATGCACAGTACCCTGGTGTGCGTGGAGACCACGTTCTCTTTGAGCTTCAGCGTGTCAGGCAAGGCTCACTGTGATAAAGACGCACACTGCCGCGCTCATTCAGTGAAAGCGCTCGAAGCGCTCTGCCCATGATTTGACGGACAGCATGTGGGCCCAGCCATAGTCACTTGATAATTGATTCAGCTGCCAACCGGCGAGGGAACAGGCCAGCCTTGCTTCGTGGCTGGTGTTAAAGCAAGGCAAGGTTGCGCGGGGTCCCGGCGGCTCAGTGACCAGCCTCCAGCCGGCGCAAACTAGCTCATCGCACCCGTGAGGCGCGCGCCGTCGCCAGGCTCGCCCGAGTCCAGGCCAGGGTCGCCCAGCTGGCCGCCAGGCGCGCCAACCCCCGCCCACCGCTCGTACAGCGACAGGTTGTCGGGGCTCACCGCCGGGCCCTGCCGCGCCACGTGCCCCTGCTTGGCGGCGCACGTAGCGCCCGCCCCGGCGCGCTTACAGCACAGGCCCGCTAACTTTCTCAGGACCCGCTCGCGCGAGGCTGGTGCTCAGCGACCTGCTGCAGGCAGACAGGACCAGGGCCGCGCCTGGCGCTCGGCCAGCCAGGTCCGCTGCGCAGCAGCGCCCGCTGCGGCCGGCGCGCGCCCCTGCGCCCACGGCGGGCGCGCACCGCGTAGACGCGCGGCGGCTGGTGCGCCAGGGCGGCCCAGCGCGCGTCGCCCTCCGCCAGGTCGAGGCCCAGCACGTCCGGCACGAACAGCGCGGTCAGCGCGGCGCCGCCCAAGTTGGCCGCGGCGGCCAGGCCGAAGATGCGCGCGGGCGGTAGCGCGCCGAACCAGGCGCCCGCCAGCAGCGCGCCGGCCTTGCCGGCGGCCGCGGCCGCGCCGTGGCAGCCGCCGCGGTGCGCCGTGGGAAACAGCTCGCTGGGCAGCAGCCAGGTGGTCGCGTTCTGCGCCCCCGGCGTGCGCCTCGCGTGGGGCCGGGGCCCCAGCGTTCCGCATGCCGCATGCGTGCGAACGCATGCATGCAAACGCAAACATGCTGTGGGCATGTCACACGCCGCTAGCAGAGCGAGTGGCACACCACTGTGTCCCGTAGCGCGTCTGCATGCTTTCCATACTACGCACCTACAGCCCTCTCTTGTGGAAGGCATGCTCTGTGCAAAGGGCGCGGGCCAGCAGGGCACGCGTGCTGGCGCACAGTGTCAGTGCCCTCTGCGCGAGAGGCTGCACGCTTCGGCAGGGCCCTGTTGTCTCTTTGCGACCATGCACAGCGCATCATGAGGCATCAGCATGTCAGACGGGTTTGCGCCCCGTGCGGCGCGCGCGCGCACCGGCCCGCACTGCCCGAAGAAGGATGAGAGCAGGTACAGCGCCTGGCGCGCGCGCATTGCGCTGAATGGCCGGCAGGCGGAGCTGCTGTGGCGCTGGGCCTCGGGTAGATCAGCCGCAAGTGACCCCGGCCTCAGGTGGCCCTTGCAGGCGGTACGGCGGTACACCAGCCGTTGATACCCCGCTTTGTCAGCGGGGTCCGCCCTGCTGACAAGGCCAGCACCGAATGGTGTGGGACCTCTGTGAGGCCGGGCGGCTGCACGGGGACTCGCTTACGCACCTGGAAAGCGCGGATGCCGGGCGGCTGCACCAGGGCGCCGTAGCCAGCCGCGCACGCCGCAAAGGCCGCAGCCACCAGCACAAAGCCCATGATCTGCGCCGTGCGCGCCGCAAAGAGCCGAAGCTTAGGAAGCCATACATGCATTACATGGATAGGCGCATGAAGAGAGCGCTGGCGCTGCGGCCGCATGACCCGCAGACACGCATAACGTGCATTTGTACACTGCACTGCTTTTATAGCACGTATGGCCACACCTCGTGCTCAAGCATGCGACCACGCTGCCCGCGGTCACCTCCCAGGCTGCAAGCATGAATGCAATCCCTGGAGTTGTATTTGGTTGCCCTTGGCGGGCATGTGCGGTGTCAGTGCTGTCCAGGACCCCCTCCAGGCACAGCGGCACAACAGGGCTCCAGCGCACAACGGCGTACCTGCAAGCGTATGCGGCCCCTGCGGCCCCAGAGCGGCGCGCATTGGTCAACGACGTGGCACAGCCGCAGGCAAGATGCAGAGCGGCAAGTGCAGGGACAGAGGAGGCCGGGCGCACATCCAGGGGCGATCGATGGTGAGCGCCGCCGCGTAGTAGCCCACCTGCAGGAGACGCATGCGTGTGATGCAGTAGGCGGTGCTTCCCATGTCCATGTGTGTGCTCTTCACTTACCCAAGGAGAGCGCTATCCCACAAGGTGCCTGAGATCCCTAGCTGGGATGTGATGAAGTGGGCAGTGTCTTTCTTCCCTGTGCCCCGTCCTTGTGAGTCGCACAGGGCCTGGGACCATAAGGACTGCTCCCAGTGGCAGCCAGCGCAGGGAAAGCACCGGCATGCCGTGCGACCCTATCCTCACCCTGTCTCTTCCTGGGAGCCTCACACACCTGACAGACCCGCACGCTATGCAGGCGGCAGACATGCGCGCAACGCGGGCGAGCCCGGGCGGACCAGCGCCACGAGCGAGTTGAGCAGCGTCCACAGCAGGCCGGTCATGATGGAGGCGCCGGGCGCGATGACGGCGATGAACGCGGACTGGAACAGCTTGTTCCCGTAGAAGGACACGTCCCTGCGCCGGCGCGCGCGCTGCGGGTCAGCGGAGGCGCCTGCTCCGCTGCGGAGGTGCTCCCGTGCAGCGCGCTGCTCCGGGGCTTGCGTGCTAGCATCTGAACATTCTAAACCGTGTCACAACCTCGTCGCCCGGGATGAAGACCGGCCGCGTCCTGCACCAGCAGCTTCATGTTCTATTGCCCAATGGCGTGGAAGCCACTTATATCAACAACCACAGCGCATGGGCATACAAGTACTGCCGTGTTTGCTGTGGGCAGTGTGATGTGCAGCACTGCCTGACTGCTCTCCGCGCCCCAAGGGCTTTGCATGTAGCTGTAGCCACTGCACGGCATCAGGCCGGCGGTGCGCCCCTGCGCCCGTCTCCAGCGCACCAGAGGAACCAGGCGCCGGCGGTGCCGAGCAGGCGGTGCCAGTAGTGCCGCACCAGCAGCCCGCGCTCGCGCCACGCCGCCTGCGCGGCGGCACGCCTCTGCTATGTGCCTGTTGCGAGACCTTCTACGTCTGCGCCGTCCGCTCGAAGGTCCCGCAACGGGCACATGTGCGCCGTGCGCTGTAGCCAGCCTCGGCCGCATGCGAACAGCAGGCCCGCTGCGGCGGCGCGCCTCTTGCCGCTCGCCACGCCGCTCCCACAGCGCGGACTCGCGCGCGCACAGCAGGCGGTACGCGGCCATGCCGGCCAGCGGCGCCAGGCCCGCGGCGAACGACAGGCGCCACACGGCCGCCAGCGCGCCGCGGTTGTACTCCCGGGTCGTCTGGCCGAAGCCCGCCAGCAGGATGCAGATGACGGCCGTGTTCACCAGGTTTCCCCAGCCCTGCCGCGCAGAGAGGCGCCAGCACGCCTCGCGCCAGACCGGCCACCACACCAGACCGGCCGTCACCAGGCCGGCCGACAGCACACCAAGCCAGGCCGGCCATCACGGCGCCGGTCAGGGGCTGGCGCCCGGCGGCGGGCGCGCGGGGCTGGGCATGGCGCGGGCGCGGGCGCAGGGCGGGGCCGGTGCGCGCGCGCCTGCATGGCAAAGGTGCAGACGACCAGCTGGCCGCGCCGCGCGCGCGCGCCCTCGTCCGCCTCGGCGCGCTCGTTGGCCGAGGCAGCCGCCAGCGGGTACTCCCCGCCGACGCCGTAGCCGTAGACGAACTGCCGGGCGGCCGCGGCAACCCGGCAGAGTCAGCGCGGGCTGCTGCGTGGCACTGGGCCACCCCCACCTTGCTGGGCTGCGGAGCCCCGAGCTCAGCCGCACGTGCGCGCCGACCGCACACGCCTGTGCAGCTGGCCGCCCAGCCAGGTACGTGCAAATGTGGCATCGGCCGGGTTGAATCTGAAGCGCCTGCAAGCATGGCTGGCTGCCCCAAGTGGACAGCCCGCACCAACGGGCGCCAAGCTGGGCCTGCAGAGTGGCGGGGGCCGCCCGGAGTGAGCCAGCACCTGCGCCAGGCTGAACATGAGCGCCCAGGCAGCGGGTGAGGGCCCGGCCGAGCAGGTGAGCAGCACGCCGCCGGTCAGCATGAACGCGGCGGTCGCGAGCGAGCCCGCGCGGCGGCCGACGCGGTCTGCGACCGCGCCAAGCGACAGCATGCCCAGCATGATGCCGGCCACCTGCGCGCGCGCGCTGGCGCACCCATCATATTGACCGCAGCCGCGCTAGAGAGCCCAGTGTGCCGCGCACTGCATGCGCCGTCAGCCTGCAGCGTGCCAGAGTGGTGCAGCAAAGCAGTCAAGACAAGAGTTTACAGGCAGCCGCATGCAGGACACAGCATAACACCATGCTGTTGCAAGTGGTCGACCACGTACAAGACAGCACAGCCTGCCTGCACGCACTGGTACCTCCGCACCTGAGTGTATGTCTGCGAGGCGACCAGCGCTTTGGAGCACGCTGTGTGCGTCTTGTAGCAGTCAGCATACAGCACATCGAAGATAGGCCGGAGGTTGCCTACTGCAAATATGAAGTACGCCTGTCGCAAGCGCCCCACTTGAAGGTACTCCGCCGTGCTGCGTGCATACATCGCGGTGTGCCTTGCAACATTGCGATGCTGGAGGCAAAGCATACGGAGCAAGTAGGAGCTGAGGCTCATAATGTCCCAACAAGGCGCGCCTCGGAAAACATGCCAAGCCCGGGCAACACCACTGAGCTGGCACAGCTCTGCACCCATAGCTGCAGCCTCGCTGCAGCGTCGTGGTGTGGCCGCGCCGCCCTCCCTCTGCCACAAGCGGCCTACATGTGGTTGCAGCAGAGCGAGCATTGTATATTAGCAAGATGCAGGAGGCACAGGCAGGAGGCACACCCTTCCTTGGACTCATCTTCTACGCGTAGATAGGACTGCTGGCGCATCGCCGTGCACTGCTGCACCTTCAAGCTTGTGGCGGTCTAAAGCTGCACGCTCTAGTAACTGCTGTATGTTACGTTTGTGCGACACCAGTGATACACTCCCATAGGTTTACACCTTGCGTTGGGTGTGGTGGTCGGTACTTACACACTTACGAACAGGCTATCTGAGTACGCCAGGCGATAGCGCACACGGCCTGACCGGTCAGCAGTGTCACAGTTTGTCACACCCAATAGCGCTCCTTGTGCCGACAGGCTGTCCATCACACGGGATGAGGAAGACGTCTGTAACAACGCCCAGCGCATTCCTCTTCACTAACAAAAAAGCCCTATAGGGTTGGCTAAGCATCATGACTCATTAGTCCAGTGTCCACCTCAGTTCTTGCTACACTGTAGCAGCTGTTTCCCAGGCGCAGCACTCATTCGTGACAACCCGTCCCACAGCCTCCATGCTCTAGCGGTATGTGAATACAGATAAAAAAGTCAAATGCCCGCTGTAGCGCAGGCTGCGCTGCGGCACCCTGCACAAACCCGTTTCCCCACAAAATGTGCACTGCGGTCACCGCATGCACTTGCAGCAGAGCTGCTGCTCACCGCAGATCTGCACCATCCCTCCTGCCTCTCGAGTACCCCCATTTCTGCCCAGGAGCGTGAGCAGCGCCCGCAAACCTCTCCAGCGTGCACACAATCTGGCAGCCTCAGCTCAGGCTTAATGCCTTGCATCGAAGATTTCGCCAGACTCCTCCTGCACATTGCCTGCACCTCGCCTACTTCACGTTGGTGCGCTGCCTCCAGCTGTGGCGCGCGCCGGGAGCAAGAGGCCAGGCGGAGGCCAGGCGCAGCACGCGAGCGCGCGTCGGCAGCGCCCCTGCTGCCGCTGCCAGCCGCATTACACATGGTACGCGGCGTCCTCAGGCGGCGTCGCGCGCGCCGTCGACGGGCGCGGCGGCCGGCGGCGCGGCCGCGGGGCGCTGGCGCTGGCGCTTGCGCTCCAGCAGCGCGCGCAGCGCCAGCAGGTGCAGCGAGTGCACGCGCTGCGCACGAGCGCAACAGCGCCTCAGCACCACATGAACAGCGCCTCAGCACCGCGTAAAGCTGGGCATGCTGAGCCGTAGAGGACATGTGAGCAGACGATTTTCAGCAAGCTAGACGCGTCTCGGTTGATCCGGAGGGTGTTGTGCAGCACAGGCACACCGGTCCTGACACTGTCGGCGTGTCAGCCTGCGCGCGCTCAGCACAGCGCCGCCGCGCAAGCTGGCAAGCACAGTCGGACCAGAGGTGGCCAGCCACACGCGGCGAGGCCTGCGCGCGCCTGCTGCCGCGGCGCCAGGTGCCGCGAGCGCGACAGCGCGCCGGAGAACGCGCGCGCGACCGCGTGCGGGCTGCCGCCGGCCGGCCGCCGCGGCGACATCGGCCGCGCCGCGGCCGCGGCCTCGGGGTTAGCAGCCGCCCCTCCGCCGCCGCCCAGCCGCAGGACTCCAGTACCACCGCCGTCCGGCCGCGCTGTGGCGCCCTCCGCCCCGGGCCCCAGGTGCGCGCCGCCCGCTGGGCGCCCGCCCACGACCTTCTCGCGGGCCTCGTGGCCGTACCCCGGGCCAAACCCTGCCCCGCGCGACGGCGACGGCCCCAGGTTTGAGAGCCCGTCCAGGTCGCCGCTGTAGCCGAGGGAGTGCGCCCGCCGGGTGGGCGAGCCGCTGAGGCGGCGCTTGGGGCTGGGGTACCGCTCGTCGGGCGGCCCCGGCGCGGGCCGCTTCAGCGACAGGCCGCCCGGTGGAAGCGCCGGCTCGAGCGCGGGCCGCTGCGCCAGGCCGCGCAGGCAGCGCCAGTACCGCGACTGCGCGCATGCAGGCCGCTTAATGCATCGCGACCCTCTTCTGCAGACCCTTCTTCAACAGCGCGGCATTCCTCAATGTATGCGCCGGCGGCACAGGTGCGACCAGCGCCATAAGCACTAACAAGCACCCGCCCGGCATACAGCGCAACTGCGCAGCCTGGATCTGCTCGTGCCCACCGTCACCAAGCAATACCTTCAATTCTTACCCCTCCCCTTTTCAATCGGCAAATATTGAGAAAAAAAAAGTCCAGAAAGCAAGCAAGCCGCCCTTGCATGCGCTCGTCCCTCAGCAGATGGTGCAAACGCTACCAAAGAAACAAAAAGGGCGTGCAGGGCAGCCGTGCAGCAGCACGCTCAGCACGGCGCCCAGATTCTCGCCTCTGTGTCATGCGTCGACGCAATCGCCCCGGGAGGCGAGCAGGGCGGTCCGCACCTGCACGCGCACCACCTCCTGCAGCACGAGCAGCGCGATGGTGGACGGCGCGGCGGGCGCGGGCAGGCGCGCGGGGCGGCGGCCCAGCAGCACGCTCAGCGTCGCCTCGCAGCCCGCCGCGGTGGCCGCCAGGTTGTAGCCGCCCTCCAGCAGCACGGCCAGCGGGGCGACCGCGCCCAGTAGCGCCGCCAGGTGCCCGAACGCCTCCGGCGCCAGGCGGCACCTGCATGCCGGCTGGCTCTTGGGGCTGCCAGGTATGTGATAGATTAAAGGCATTCAATATCTTGGCAAGGAGCTTGATACTCTTTTAGAAAATTGCAATGCTATGCAGCCATGCATCCGGCCGAGCTGGCATAATACTTTGGACCAAATGGACGCACTTTGTGTGAAATTTAAGCAAGGCCTGGTTGACGTTCCTTAGCGACTTTCTGCGGCCAAATGCACAGCGTTTAGGGTCGAATGCTGCGCGCAGCCGTGCTCCCGGGCGCACCCGCCAATGGGGTCGCCGGCCGCCGCGTCAAAGCCGGCCGACACAACAATGAGGTCGGGCGCAAACTCGTACGCGATGGGCAGGATGACGTGCGAGAACGCTGCCAGGTAGTCGCCTGCACGACCGGCACAGGCAGTCTTGCTCGACAGCCCAGTATAGAATGACACGCAGTTGTCAAGAGCACAATTGTCACAGTCAAGCTGAGGTCCTGACCGGTGTCAAGACCTCACCCTGTTTCGCTCCGTCGTCTATGCATCCATCTGGCAGGTATGCACCTGCTGTCCAGCCAGTGGGAGTGGCTACTGTGGTTGTGCCCCTGCCTGAGCGCCATCAGAAGCCCTCCACGGTACAGAGAAGGATGCCACAGCGGGATACTGCTGCGCTTGCCAGTGACGCCAATACGCGCGCGCACCGTTCCCCATGCCGCCGCAGGGCCAGGGCACGTTGACGGTGAAGCCTTCGCCCGCGCCCACGCCCACCTCGCCCGCCGCGCCCGTGCCCGGGTAGAAGTGGCCCCTGCGCGCAGCGCCCCCACTGGTCGTCGCATGCTTTCCTGGACTTAACGGCACCGCTCCATGCACAGCCGGCCCTTGAATGCCCTGCACAATGGCGCACGTAAACACATGCGCCTCCGACTGCAAAAAGGGTGCAGGTACCCCGCCAGGATGTCAATAAAAAGCTCTATAAACCAGTCCACAGCAACCTTTCTCATACTACGGCACAAACCAGGCACTTGACAAACGGCGCCAGCGCCCACCCGTCATATCTGTGGATGGACATGTAGAGCACTGAGGGGTCGTGCTCAAAGATGTGCTGTGTGCCGTTGCCTGCGCGCCGGCGCACATGCTAAAGGCGCCAGAGACAAGACCCACACAGGACGGTGTGCAGAGCACAGCATGCTAGCGCCTTCACAGTGCCTGGCGCATCCTGCGGATCTGCGCCTCTTCCAGGCATTGAGCCATTCCCTGCCTAATGGTTAGTAGGGCCACACTGCAGTGCAAGCGTACAAGGCCACTGCCTGGCCTACCTCGCCACTGACAAGCACAGGTACAGTCATGCAGTGCACACAGAGCGGTGGCCAGTGTCGCAACCAGCAAGGGCACATCAACGGCCCTCACCGTGGTGCACATCCCAATCAAGGATGAGCACACGCTGCGCGCCAGCTGCCTGCGGTCGCCAGCACGACAATGGGTCACCAGTTGTGACTTGGCATATCACAGAAGGCATTTCTGCAACACATACTGGTGCACCTCATATATACGCAGCGATTGAAATAACGCAAGACACACTTTTATTAAGTGCTAGCATAGAGCGTAGTTGCCCAAGCAGGCCCCACTCGAGTGAGAAGCGGACAAGTATAGGAGTACTGCTTCAGCAGGATACTGCAGGCGCATGCCACAAGCTCTGCTGGTGCCGTGCCATGGCAGCACCTGCGCCGCGCGCGCGGCCAGCGCAGCGTTGCAGAAGAAGCAGAAGCCCATGGCCATGCCGCTCTCAGCGTGGTGCCCGGGCGGCCGCACGATGGCCGCGCCGCCGCTCGCCTCGCCGCTGGCGAGGCCCCGCACGCACCCATCAGCGCGCATGACTGCACATTTCCTACTACCACACATGCTCACAGGCCAACTTTAGATAGACAGCCTCAGAGTGCCGCGATGCCTTGTGCATAGCGCGCAGCGCAGCGCGAGCATGCAGGACAGGTGCCAACTGTGTGCAATGACTCGCGTGTTATTCAAGCAGGCGGCAGGTCTTGACAACCTGACAACTTGGGGTCATTGCGCTGAGCCTGGGCTCAAGCGCATAGCATGGCCCTGGGCGCGCACCGCGCCACGGCGACAGCAACGTCGATGCAGGCGCCGGCCGCAAGGCGCGCGCACGAGTCGGTCCGCGCGTTCACGTACGTGTCCGGCGTGAGGTACGCGGGGCCGACGCGCCGCACCTGCGCGGCCGCCACGCGCGCCTTGCCAGCAGCCTAGCAGGCCGGGCGTGCGAGTACAGCAGCACTCTTTGCGCAAAGCGCCCATCCAGCGCAGGATCAACTAGACTCCATACCTGGGCGCCCGCCCGCCACACCTCCTTTTTCAGCTATCCCCTCAGCCTCTCGAACAAAATAACCTGTGAACCGTAGCAGCCCAGCATGGTGGACACGGGCGCGCACCGCGCCCGGCATGTCCGTCGTGCCGCCCGCGCCATCGTACGCCGCCAGCCCGTGCCCGCCGCCGCCGCCGCCGTTGCTCGTGCCGGCAGCGACGGCGGCCGCCGCGGCGGCCGCCTCGTCCGCCACGCGCGCCGACAGCGCAGCCACGGCCGCCATGAGGTCGCGGCGGTGGCAGCTGGCCAGCTCCTCGGTGCTCGCCTCGCGGCAGGGCATGCGCCGGCACCGCCCTGCGATTTGGTACGCCCGCTCACACAAACACGCAGGCGTTATTCTCACAAAACGGTGGCCGCATAGGTGCGGTTGGTGGCTTATGTGAGTAGAGACGACGCACCTGCAGCAGCGCAGCCAATTCCGCACGGGCAGCCTAGCACATCACTTCCCTGCAACTGGACCCGGGGTGCACCTGCAAGCCCGCTGCTCAGCAGGCGCGCGACGACCGCGCGGATTCGGTCGGGGCGCTCAGGGTGCGGGCTGCCGCGGCCCTCCTCGTGCGCCTCCATGCGCTCATCAAACACCAGCACAGTCGCGAGCACGTCAGACGCATCGCTCGCCGGGGCGCCCGCCGGCAGCAGCGCGCCAGCCGCGCCGCAGTCAAACAGCGCCGCGTCGTCGGCCGGGTCGTGCCCGCAGTCCTGCGCCGCAAGCACTCACCTTCAGTTGGCAGCCTGCAAGGTCAATACTGGGCAAGGAACGCAGCCACCCCCATGCGTTTCTGTCGTCAACATGCAGCATGTTATCCACTGTACCAGACAAACGCAAGCAACCAGCAGCTCGTTTGCAGGACTTTCCTCCCAGGATTGCAGTTCTCACAGAGGGACATGCACCGCATGCACGTGCGTCTTTTCCACATCCTGGCTGACAGTTCCAGCAGCAAAGCGCACCCGTCAGACACCCATACTTGCAGGCCGGTCTAGCATATGCAGGCCGCACCAGGCAGACCACGCCGTCCAGCGGCGCGGTGCAGTTGGTGCAGAAGCGCAGCGAGAAGTCGGGGTCGGCGTCGTCGCTGCTGCCGTAGCCGCCGCTGCTGCTGGAGCCGCCGCCGCCGCCGCCGGCCGCGTCCCAGCTGCCGCCGGGCGCCCGGCTGCCAAACCCTACCAAGCCCTCAAGGCAACCCCCCTCTCCGCCGTCCCCGCCTTCCCCGTGCCCCCCGTCCTCCTCATCCTCCTCCTCATCGTCCCTCCCGACCCCGGCGCCTGCCTCGTCCTCGCTGGAGCGGCTGTCGCCGTCCTCGTCGCCGTACGCGACCAGCCGCACCGCCGCGCCGGCCTTGCCCTCAGCCGCAGGGTCGAGCAGGGTGAGGGACAGAGCGCGGCCGCCGCCGTCGCCGCTGGTGATCAGGGGCGCCAGGCGCGCGCCGGCCTCGCTCTGGACCTCCTGGATCAGACGAGTGCCGGCGACAGGAGCCTTCTGCAGGGACCGCACAGTATCCTCCAGCGCGCTGCCTGGCACGCTGGCCCTCGGCTCGCCATCAGAGCCTGCACGCGCGCACGCCGTACTGGGGGGACCACAAAGCAGCACCATCCCTCACCGCTGACACCGCAGCTAGCAAAGCCAGTCGCGACCTAAGCAAACGCATGACAGTACAGGCCTATTTTAGAAGAAAACACATGTCTTCACCCCACCCTGCCGCATCGGTGCCCCAGCCTCGGCTGCTCAGGGAAGCCCGAGCGCGCCTGCAGACTCCATGTCCGCCGCTGATGCATACGCCTCATCCGTGCCGGCCTGCGCAGCTGCGCCCGCAGAGCCCTCCCGCGCGCCGCCACCCTCAGCCTCCGCCGAGCGCCCGTCAAAGACAGGCTCCGCACCAGACGGCCCCGCCCTGGCCGCCCCTCCGGCCACACCGTCCAGCGCAGACACGCCGCCACGCGCGCGGCTGCCGGTGCTGTTGCTGGAGGCAGGCCGGTGCGCCTGGTCGAGCGCGGCGCTTTCGCGGCCATCGCCGCCCGCGTCAGCAGCCGCCGGCGTCGCGGCGCCGCCGCTCGCGCTTGCTGGACCCTCGGGCGGCAGGCGCGCGACCTCAGGGGCAATGAACCCTAGCAAATCTGCACTGGCGGGGTCGTCCGCAGCGGCCGAGCGCGGCCCGCTCGGCATCGTGTGGGGCCGCGCGTCATTGCCTGCTGAGGCCGCGACTGCAGCCAGGTAGGCGCAGCGCGGGTTGAACTCGGGCCGCAGCCGCTCTGGCTCAGAGGCGCCCCAGGCATCGACGGCCACCGAGTCCGATGCATCGACCCAGCGCCCATCAGCGTCCGCATCGGCAGCATCCAGCCAGCCGCCGACTGGCTCCGGCTCGTCTGGCTGCTCTGATACAGACGTGGAGCCCTGCGGCGGTGCACGCAGAGCTCACAAGCGGCTTGCAAAGTCAGGCTTCTCAGCCTGGTCTACATATCCAAACGCGGGAGAAGCCCCACAATTGTTAACGTCAGCTGCACCTAGCAACCCTCTGCCCCGCTCAGGCCTCCATCTGGCCCAGTGCAAGTGATGCGCTCTATGTACAGCAACAGGTGAACACAAGGAGCAACAGTCCTGACCAGAAGGCTCACATAAGCTGTGCACTTTTGCCGTTAGTTAGACGCGAGCCTAGGCAGTTGGCCTGTGCGCTTGTTTAAGCGCTACGCAGCAGTGCCAAAGCCAGGCAACTTGCCTGCAGCTCAGACGAGACCGCTGCCGAAGTCGGGTCGTCCATGGCGCAGCTGGGGCTGCGCAACGTCCGCGCCGCGCAACGTCCAGGAGCCCGGTCGCCTGGCGTCTGCGCGCCGGGGTTACGCCCGGGTTACACCAGGGTCGGTGCCTAGCTACGCAACTACGCAACTACGCAAGCAGCCCACTGAAAGTACTCTGCAGTAAGTGGGTTCCAGAGCAAAAGGTGGTCCAGAGGAGCACAGAAAGCTATGCAGGACATGAGCACTTCACCTGACTTGGCATGGTTTGCACGCCAGTGCAAGAGGCGATCGCACAACACCTCGACCTCGTTATGCAGTCCAGTGCCAGCGTACTTATGCACATAGCACAACGGTAGGTGGCTTAGCCTGAAGACAATGCGCATTGAAGCACTCGGAAACTAATATTGGGAGCTAACACAAGAGCTCAGGTACTCCTCAAACAGAGAGCGGAGCGCTCCCGCCTGCTGTGCCACCACACCAATATTGTGCTTGGGCTGCTCAAGGCAAGCTAGGGCATCGCAGGGTATAGCGCAGGCTGGGAGCCAGGCGCGTGCGCACCGTCCTGCAGCGCCACGCAGCTGCGCTGCCTGTGTTGGAAAGGTACAGGGGTGTCCTAGCCACTATGGGCGCACGGGTGCCTGCAGTGTGGATGGCGACAAAAGCGCGCGCATCTGCGCTTGGGGCCCCGGACGCGTCAGCCTCGCGCGCAGGCTGAGGATGATCAAGGCAGCGTGCGCAGGGGACGCGAAAACCCGGCCTGTCCTCTGCTCGGTGCCCGCCAGCAATTGCTTCGCCAGCCAATCGCGTGTTGCGAAGCAACCTATGTAGGGTAGGCATGGGAAGGCCTTCGCTGCAGTATGTTGGAGTTAATGCGCTGTTCACGGCCTTGGATGCACCACACTGGAGTGCATGCAGCAGCGCGACGATCGCGGTGGTGCTTCGTCCTGGCATGCCTCCAGGTCTACTTTGCCTAAAGCGCCGGACGTCACCTGCCTATCTGTGGGTATGGGATGAGTGCTTGCCTGCCTAATGACCCCGTGCCGAGGCAGCCCTAGCTGGCTGAAACAGGCATATAACCTGACGCGCCTGGGTGCGCCGGAGGCGCGCGCGCTCAGAGCCTCCCTTTCCGGCGGGACTCAGCGCAGGCTCCTGACCCACAGCAGTGTGTGTTTGCGCATGTGCTGTTTTTTCTTCTGCCAAGTGATCTGTTGGCTTGCACCAGCTTCCTTGCGCTCATTGGTCTACCAGCAGAAGCAGCTGAAAGAACATAATGCATGGGGACATTACTGCCACTTTGCATTCCCATCATTCATAATCCCAGAAGCTCAGCATGCTGCACTTTATCCTGCCGCGCTGGGATAAGGCCCCGGTCATAAGGGACCTAGTAGGCGCTAGTCCCCACAGCGCCCAAAACAGACCCAGAAATGCCGCGCTTGCGGAACGCACACGGAACGCACAAGTTCCTGGACATGCAGACGCCGCATCTCGCCGACGAGCGTTTGCTTGCAACTACGTTCCAAACCTGTCTGGTAAACGCCGCCGTGGCGCCACATGCAGCAGGCACAGCAAGCTGGCCCAGCCGCGGGGCATCGGCGCATGAGGCACACTCAATCAAGCACGCGGCGGCAGCCGCCGCTCGCCGCGCCTTCCCAACAGGCACGCGCATCACTTGTACCTCAATTTAGTGTCCCTTGGGGACCCCCTTTCAGGCAGAAGCTCGACCTGCTCGGCAGTCGGCCTCCTCCTCCTCCAAGGCTGCCGGGTGTGCGTGCCGTCCGCGGCCTGCGCGCCGCGCCGCACACACACGAGCGCTCACGCTCGCTTGCAGCGCGCCTGGCGGGCGCACCGGGCCGAGCGCAGGCATGGCGGCGCACTTGCAGCCCACTAGGACGCCCTTATGCGAGCAGGCGGCCTGTACGGGAGCGCAGCAGCCTGGCCCTCCAGCTCGCACCGACGCCTGCCGGCAGGCTGCCCACGCGGCGCGTTGCCGCCCAGAAAGCAATGCGCCCTGTGCAGGCCCTGAACACATGCCCTGAACACACACCAAGGATACCAGCCCTAAACACAAACCCTGGAGGCGGCCGCGCGCCAGCGTTGCCGCCTTCGCCTGGTCCCGTGCGAGCAGGGCCGCGTCGCGCTTCAGCAGGTGCTGCAGGCGCTGCTGGCGCAGCCGCAGGCGCTCCGCGTCGCTCAGCCCCTTGCCCAGGCTCCACTCGGACCACTTGATGGTGATCACCTGCGGCGCAGCGCGCTTGCAGCTCGTGCGCGCTGGGTGCAAGCGGCCGGTCACACCGGGCGCCTGCGCTCTCCAGTCCTCAAACCACAGGCTCCCACAAGAGCCGGGTCTCCACACACCTGACATTGTCATGCAGGGTCACTCCTGCACAAGTGAGTCCACCCTGACACTACCCTGACACCCGACATGTGCAGAAACTGCTGCCTCGCAGCGCTGCTGCTTCTGCAGCCTGGAGGGCATCCTCGCACTGAGGCCCCGCAGAATAGTCCACTTCTGAGCGATGCAGCGCATGAGCCTGCTACAGTCGCAACCCTCTGCGCAAGCTCCGTTCTCCACGTGAACACTCCTCTCCGCCCCTCCCCAGGCCACCCGCGCCCGGTAGCCGTCGGCCGTCAGCATGCGGTTGCGCGCCAGCGTTGGCCCCAGCGGGTAGAACGGCGGGTTGACGCTGAAGTGGTGCGGACCGTCCACCTGCGCACTCGCC
>JAABUR0100004405.1_pt1 | contig 18842 bp, 14 predicted proteins | sample 5560091 | NCBI WGS metagenome assembly JAABUR01 (sample SAMN10711879, study PRJNA513375) | rock metagenome | isolation source: Antarctica rocks | place: Antarctica: Victoria Land, University Valley sud | reverse complement strand
GTCCAGATCAGCGTCCACAAGGGCCTCCAGGCTCGTGTTGGTGTTAGCAACGCCGAGTCTGGACACCCTCAACCCCAAATCACACGCGCCACACCAGTCACACCCCTTGGAATCATTCGTCTAGGGTGGACGCCGTGCCGTCGAAACGCTCGCCCGCTCTGATGACCGAGCGACAACGAGGATGGTCCCGTAGCGACTTCACCGGGTCGTGGCGCCGCGTGGACCCTCTCACGTGCGTAGTCGGCGCCAGCGCCTTGGTTGTCTACGCTTTGCACGGGTTCGACGGGATGCTGAAGCGGGATCTCGCGGTCTACAGCTACGCCGGGCAACAGGTGGCGGACGGAGTTCCTCCCTACGTAGGGATCCTGAACCGTGCCGGTCCGCTGGCGCATCTCATCCCGGCGATCGGCGTGGCCGGGGTGCGCGTGGGCGGTTTCGACGAGCTTCTCGGCATCAGGTTGCTGTTCATGCTCCTTTCGGGCGCCTGCGTGTGCGTCGTGTTCGTTCTCGGGCGCGCACTGTTCGGGTCGCAGCTCGCCGGACTTGCTGGGGCCGCCGCCTTGCTGAGCTTTTCCGGCTTCATCGAGTACGCCTCGAACGGGCCACGCGAGAAGACGCCGATGGTGTTGTTCTTGCTGTGTGCGCTGTTGGCCATGACCAGGCAGCGGTGGGTTGCCGCGGGGTTCTGCTTGAGCCTTGCGACGCTCGTCTGGCATCCCGTCTTCCTTATCGGTTTGTCCGCGATGCTCGTGGCAGTCGTCGGCGTGCCGCGTCCTGGCCGCATCCGCGCGCTTGTTCGTGTCGCTGTGGGTGGGCTGATACCGGCGTCGGCATGTCTGGTGTACTTCGCTGTCGTCGGCGCGCTCTATGAGTTCATCGACGGGTTCCTGCTCATCAACGCTCGCTACACCCAAGCGCTTCCGCTTACCCGAGATCTGGCGAAGAACTGGAATCGCTTGCAGAGTGGCTACGGGACTTCGTTGTGGGTGCTGCTTCTGGGACTCGCGGCGTTAGTGGTTCTTTCCGTGGCTGCGACACGGCGACTAGACCGGCGGCAGGACCCGCTGCGGGCTTCGGTGGCTGCCGTAGGGGCAGCGGCCGTCGCCGGCATCATCTGGACCTTCCGCGACTTCAACGGCTGGCCCGACGCGTTCGTGCTCCTACCGTTGGCTGCCCTAGGTGTCAGCGGATTAGCCGCGGCGGTGCATCACAACCTGTCCCAGAGAGCGGCATTGCCCGTCACTCTCACCTGGGTCGTGGTCGCAGTGGGGCTCAGCATGACCTTCTCGATTGCCGAGCGCGACCATCGGCTCGACCAGCAGCGGGCCTCGGTGGCAGCAGTGCTCGGTGAGCTTCCGTCCGATGCGTCAATCCTTTCCATCCGAGCACCCCAAGCGCTCGTGCTGTCCGGCAAGACGAACCCCACCCGCAATCAGATGTCCACGGCCGGATTGGATCGCTACATCGATGACACGTATCCGGGTGGCACTCAGGGTTTCAGCGCCTGGATCGGACGCCGACAGCCGACCGTCATCGCGCTCGGAGGTGAACCTGTTCCGGCATGGTTCGTCGATACGTTGCACACGAAGTACTGGCACGTGGGTGAGGCGCCAGATTGGACCTGGTACGTGAGCAGTCCGTCGGACCCGTTGTCCGGTCGTCACTGCGCGACGCGATCAGCAACCCATGAGACGGCTGACGGCCCCGCTCGAACTCGTGGACCCATGCTGGCAGGGCGGCGAGCCATGCTGACTCGCGGTTGAACCGGCATCAGCTGCTTGCTCACTCCGAGCGTGATGGGGGTGCAGCCGGGTGCCGGCGCCGCCGGCCAGGATGATTCCACGCATGCGCCTGAGGAGAGGGGCTGTCCGGCGGTCGAGCCCGTCGAGACCGCTTGATCGAAACAGACTCGCTCAGCGGGAGAAGTTGATGGCGTAGACGACGTAATTGTCATTCTCGAACTTGTTCGTCAGCATGCTGCCGTCCAAGGCAGCCAGGCCCTCCAGGTTGGCGGCGTACGCCTTGCTGACGAACAGCCACGACGGGTCGTACGCGCGGACCAACGCCGAGATCGTCTGTTCCGACGGGTCCTTGAACGCCGCGTCGTTGACCTTGAGCCGCTCCGGGTCCGGGGGCGGGATGGAGGCGTTGGCCTTGCCCTTGACGTAGTTCTGGTTGGTCTCGGCGGTGTAGCCCCAGCCCTCGATGACGATCCGACGCTCGGACCAGGCCGACACCCAGAAGTTGCGGTTGTCGCAACGAGAAGGGCGCGGCTCCGCGCAGTGCACGTTGGTGGCGACGATGTCGTCCACGCCGGAGTGCCGCTCGACGTACTCCGCGGCAGCAACGCCGCCCGCGGCCCACAGGGCGCTGCGATTCGGCTGCGGCTGCACGCGCTGGCTGATGGTGTCGTAGGCGAGCGAGTAGACGTTCATCGAACCCAGGCCGAGCACCGAGCAGACGCAGAGAGCCGAGGCGGACCAGGGCGTGACACCCCTGGCGTCCGTACGCCGTTCGAGGAGCCGACCGCCGACCGCGAAGACGATGACGACCGCAATGGGGAAGAGCACTGTGGCGACAAGCGACACGAGGGTCGCATCGGTGCCGAGCTTGCGCCGCGACTCCGAGAACGCTGCCAGCGCCAAGGCGGCAAGTCCCGTGCCGGCCGCCACTCCCGCGTACACCGCTCCTTGCCGCCTCGTGAACGTGGGAACCAGTAGGGACAGCCCCCATGCCGAGAGCAGCGCCACCATCTCGGCGACCGTTCGTTGGAACCACAGCTGGCTCAGACCGGACCGGAAGAACAGGAAGGCGACGCCGATCCCCGCCGGGACCGAGAAGACCAGCCACATCGCCCGGGGGTCCCGCCACAGGCCAGCCTTGAGGATGCCGAACGCGCCGACGCCGTACAGCAGCCAGCCGGTCAGCAGCACGAGGGTCATCACGACCATCGAGAGCGCGGTCTTGTCGACGTTGTCATTGTTCAGGGCCGAGCGAACGGTGGCGAACGGGTCGAACGCCAGCCCGCCGCTTTGGCCGCCGAAGAGCACGTACTGGGCGAACGCGGTGACGACCACGAGCAGCACGGCGAGGCCGGACAGGGTCCTGTCGACGCGGCGCGCGAAGACCAGCATCAACAACCAGGCCGCCACCGCGCCACACAGGAACACGGGCATGAACGTCGCCTTGGCGCCGGAGAGCGCGAACAGCGACAGCGCGAGCGCGAGCCAGGTCAGCCGGCCGGCACGCCTGTCCGGGCGCAGCACCTCGAGGATCAGCATCAGCGCCGGCATCGACATCACGACGCCGTACGGCTGCATCGGGCTCACGAACCGTCGCGAGAGGAACGGCTCGTAGAACAGGGACACATGGTAGTGCGGGCCCATCAGCTGGTAGGCACCCGCGACGAGGAGGGCCGGGGCGACGGCGGCGGCGAACGGACGCCCGGTGAGGCGGAGGGCGACGGCTCCGAGCCCGAGCACCGCCAGCCCCATCGAGACCGACGGCATCACCTCGCGCAGCATCGTGATCGGGCCCAGGCCGGTCGCGTGGTCGGACGTGGCGATCTGCGCGTGGACGAACCAGTGGTAGTCCAGCCGGGTGTCGAGCAGAAACGGAATCTGCGGCGGGAAGCGGTGCGCGGTCTCCGAGATCAGCGCGTGGTGGAACGTCTCGTCGATGCCCGTCGGCATGTCCAGCGGGCGCAGCCCGAACGCGTTGCGACCCAGCCAGGCAAGGCCGTACATCGTGGTGAGCGCCAACGCCCAAGCGGCCCGTACGTCGACGTAGGCGGTGGGCAAGGACCAAGTACGCCGGCCGAGCGGCAACGCGCTCACCATGATCGCGGCGATCGGCAGCAGCACAATGAGCAGCGGGAAGCCGATCCAGACGCCGATCAGGTAGACCGGCAGCTGGATTCCGAAGCCGAAGATCGTCCCGAGGGAGAGGTCCTCGAGCCACGTCGGTGCGCGGTCCTCGTCGTGCAGCGAGCTGAGAAGCAGCCGCCAAGCCAGCACGCCGGGAAGGCTCACGCCGAGCGCCAGGTAGAGCGCGTACACGACGAGGTCGAGCAAGCCCACGTCGTAGTGGAGCAGAAGTGCGAGCGTGAAGACGGTGGTGAGGATGATTGGTGGCCAGGACGTTGACATGACGCGCCGCAACGGCATGCCGTCACCCTATCTGCCGGGTCGGCCCTTCTAAGACGGCAGGACCGGCGTCGTAGATGGCTACGACTACCCTCTGATTCCATAGATGCACGCGACGACCACGCGGCTGCGGTCACGGAGCTCCACCGGCTGCGCGACAGCATCGACAACCTCGACGCCGCGCTCAGCTGGACGGGCGTTCGCGCGACGGCAAGGCGCTCATCAACCAGATGTACCGGGACTGGGAGCCGGGAGCCGAGGAACGGATCCGCCACAGCGCCGAGCGTCGGAACCAAGACCCCTTTCAGAACTAAGGGAGCACCCGACCCCGCGACGTCGCCGCTGCGGGCGGTGTCACCCGCTTAACGCCCTGACCGGGTCCACCCCGCAAACAGTCTGGTGGCGAGACCAGCCCTGCCTTGCGCCGGGGGCGAGTCGTTCGTTGCACCCTGCGCGGCCGCCCGCGCTTTGCGGAAGGCCTTGCGCCGCGCCAGCTTGACCTCAGCTGCGGTGACGTCGTGGGCGATGGCGCTTGCGTCGGCGACCATCGCCTCGTAGCCGGTTGCGAGCTCGTCGAGGCCGGCTTCGACGGTCTCGTCCGCGCCGCGGCTGCTTGCCAGCTGCGTGCAGAGCTGCCAGGTCTGTTCGGCGGTCTCCTGCAGCTGGGCGGGGATGTCGAGATCGCTCCAGCCGACGTGATGGCGGCGCAGGGACGGATCGATGAAGTCGTCAACCGCGTGGTGTGCGCCTGAGGTGAGGTCGGCGTTGTAGGTCAGCTCAAGGTCGTCTCGGAGTCGCTGCAGCACCTTGCGCCAGTTCCCGAGCAGGTCAGAGTACGGCACGAATGCGCGTCTCCTGCCGCGCGTCTGACGCTCGGCGAGGAGGTTGGCGTTGACCCAGCGCGCGATGCTGGTGACTTGGAACTGTCGCACACTGTGCTCGTCGCCCTTGGCGTAGTAGGTGGACCGGCTCCCGATCACCTCGGCCGGGTGACGCAGCATCGTGACGAAGCAGATGGGCATGTCGAGCCGTGAGGCTGCCGACTCCCACAGCAGCGGCATCCACGTGGATCGCGGGTCCTTGACCACGAGCTGGGGGGCGTGGGCGACTTCTTGTGACAACCACGCCACGACCTCGCCCTCGTGTCCGGGCGACAGGATCGTTCGGATGCGCTCGATGGCCTCGGGACGAGAGTCGAAGATGTCGACCAGTGCGCGGTCCAGGATCCGCCGATGGAAGTCGATCGCCCATCGTGGCTCGAAGAAGCCTCGCGGGTTGGAGGCGTTCGCCCCTAGCGACGGACGGGGGCTGTGCAGCCCGAGGTAGTTGAGGGCGCCTGACAGGGTGCTCGTCCCGCTTCGCCCAGCTCCGGTGATGAGCACCAGACGTCGCGGCGCCGACTGCACGAGATCGAGATCGTCGGGCTCCGACACATCTGACACAAGTACCCCTCACAGTGAGTCACCGAGCGCTGGCAGCATACTCGCGCGCTCGCCCCCGCGCAGGCGCGTCGTCGGCTCGGGCCGGCGTGTGCGCCGGAGCGCTGAGGGGGAATAAGGTGGCGCTCTCCTGGAACAGAACCGGAGGACTGACGTCCCTCATGCAGCTGAGCTCGATGGTGCCCCGCCGGGGCCGGCAGCGCGTGGCGCGCACCCTGAGCCGCCTGAGGTCCTCAGATCACGAACCCGAGCTGCCTGAGTCGCCGGCCCTCGTCAGCGTGATCGTCCCGGTCTACAACGTGGAGGCCTATCTCGACGAATGCCTCGGGAGCGTACGCAGCCAGCAGTGGCACAACCTTGAGATTCTCGCCGTGGACGATGGTTCCCCCGACGGTTCCGTGGCGATCGCCGAGCGGCATGCCCGAGAAGACCCCCGGATCCGCATCGTCCACCGACCCAACGGTGGACTTGGCGCGGCCCGCAACACGGGTGTCCGAGAGGCGACCGGTGACTACCTCTGCTTCGTCGACTCCGACGACACCCTGCCCGAGAAGGCGATCAGCGCCTTGGTGGAGTCGGCTGAGGCGACCGGCTCTGACATGGTCGTCGGTGCGTTGGCGCGGTTCGACTCCAAGCGGCGCTGGTTACCGGAGTGGACCGACCTCCATGCACAGGAGCGACCGGGCATCACCGTCGAGGACTACCCGGCGATCATCAGGAACAACTACAGCTGCGGCAAGCTCTACCGCGCCGCGTTCTGGCAACGGTGCGGACTCTGGTTCCGCGAAGGTGTGGCGTACGAGGATCAGCCTCTCGTCACTCAGCTCTACCTGCGGGCGGCGACGCTCGATGTCGTGACCGCGGCGGTCTACAACTGGCGACTCCGCGACGACCGCAGCTCGATCAGCCAGCAGACCCACACCCTCCGCGACCTCAGGGACCGGGTCAGCGCCTGGGACCTCGGCATCGCGACACTGCGCAGCGAGGCACCTCAGGCGGTGTACGAGGTCTGGCTCCGGTCCCTCTACGCCACCCACTTCCACTGGTACCTCAAGAGCGACTCCACGGTTGACGACGAGTACTGGCAGACGCTTCGTGACGCGATCCGTCGGGTCGCGCAGACGGCCCCTGAGACGGTGCTGCTGGGCATCGATCCGCCGCAGCGAGTGGCGGTCGAGCTGGCCCGAGGTGACTACCGCAACGAGTTCCACGAGTTCAAGCGCCGTGGGGGTTACTACCACCCCCACTGGCCCAGCGTGTTGGAGTCCGACGGCGTCGTGCTCGAGCTGCCGACGTACGACGACGTCAACGTGGGCCTTCCCCGCGAGCTCTACCTCATCCGCGACGACGAGGTGAAGGTCGTGCACCGGCTCGACAACGCTTGCTGGACCGCCTCCGGCGACCTGCATGTCGAGGGCTGGGCCTACTTCCGCTCGGTCGACCTGAGCGAGCGGCCGACGCGGATCCAGGTGCTGCTGCGCAACGACCAGAGCGGAGACGAAGTCGCGGTGGTCGCCACCGAGAACCCGCGCAGGACGCCGTTCCCCCCGGTCCAGGACACCTGGGCCGACTACGCCCGGGCTGCCTTCGCGGCTGACCTACCCATCGGGGACCGGCTGAACCAGGCACCTGTCGGCAGACCCGGGCGGTGGACGATGCTGTTGCGGGTCGAGACGGACCGTCTTGATCGCACGCTGCCCGTGACGGCGGTGCTGCCCGGCGGTTCAGCCGCCCACCTCCCACCCCTGCCCGGAGCGGAAGGCTGCTGGCACCGCAGCGACCTGAGGAGGGGCCGCAGCCTCCAGCTTCACCACCTGCCGCTGCTGGTCGTCGCCGAGCAGGCGCGAGCGGACGGAGCAACCCTGACCGGTCGGCTCGGCCTCAACACCGCAGGCAAGGTCGTCGCCCTACGGCTGGTGAAGACGGACTCGGGCGACGTCGTGGACCTGTCGACCGCGGAGCTGATGGATTCCGGCGAGTTCTCCTTCGAGGTGCCGGCCGCCATCTGGGCAGAGCCGAGCAGCATCGTCGACGCAGCTGCCGTGTGGTCTCTGCGAGCGTTGATGCAGTCCGGCAAGACGATCCTCGTCACGGCGCCCACCGGATTCGATGAGCCGCTCGAGTCACGCGAAGGCACCTCGATCTTGTCGTGGCGTCCTTCCCACCGCGGTGCCCTCACCCTGCAGATGTCCGCGACGACCGTGGTGGTGGAGTCGGCTCGTCTCGGCGACTCGGGGCTGACCGTCACCGGACGCATACCCTGCCTCGACCGCACCGAGGTGACGCTGCAGCTGGTGTCGGTGCAGGCGAGCTCCCTGCCCATCACAACAACCTCCGAGGGCGGACGGTTCGAGGTGGAGCTGCCCCTGCGGTGGCGGGCGTGGCGGTACGGCGAGGTCACGTTGCCGTCCAGCCAGTATGCGCTCACCTTCGCCTTGCACGGGGACAGTGGAGAGGCCGCCGGTGAGGCGCAGGTCAGCGAGGAGCTGACGTCACAGTTCCCCGCCAGCCACGCGGACGACCGGACCGCGCTGACGTTGACGCGCGGGCCTGGTCGGACGCTGCGAGTGCAGCTGGTGCCCCCGGTGGCACCGGAGATCCGCGGGCGATTCCACATCAACCGGCTCGAGCAAGAGCATCTTGCGCTCACCTCCGCTGACACGTCGGAGGAACGCGAGGGGCTCCTCATCGAGACGAACTTCGGTGAGATCGCGGGCTGCAACGGCATCGGCATCCAACGCGAGCTCGAGCGGCGTAGTGCCGACGTGAACGTCTACTGGACCGTCAAGGACTACTCGGTGGTCGTCCCGTCGGGCGGCATCGCGCTAGTGCGCAACAGCCTCGAGTGGTTCGAGAAGCTCCGCACCGCCAAGTACCTGGTCGACAACATGTACCAGCCGCCGTACCACCAGCGACCGCCAGGACAAACGATCGTCGCCACGTTCCATGGATACCCGTTCAAACGCATGGGCGGGCCGCACTGGGAGAAAATGCAGTTCTCGCAGTCGCTCATCGACTCGTTCCACCGCAGGTCCAGCGAGTGGGACTACCTGGTGTCCCCCGCTCGCTACGCGACGCCACTGCTGACGCGCGACTGGCACTACGACGGCGAAGTGCTGGAGATCGGCTATCCACGCAACGACGTTCTCGTCTCTGCTGAGGCTGACCAGATACGCGCTGAGACTCAAGCGTCACTGGGGATCCCCGACCATGTGACCGTCGTGCTCTACGCCCCGACGTTCCGTGACTACCTGTCCGAGGACGACCACCACGCCAGCATGGGAACCTTCCTCGACGCGTCGGAGCTCGTCGACAGGCTCGGGGGCGACCACTGCTTGCTGATCCGCGGTCACGCCTTCCACGCCCGGACAAACGAGCGGCCGGACACCGCTGACCGCATCATCGACGTCACCGACTACCCCGACCCGGCCGACCTCTACCTGGCCTCAGACGTTGCGATCCTGGACTACTCGTCGCTGCGCTTCGACTACGCCGTCACGGGAAAGCCGATGATCTTCCTGGTGCCGGACCTGGAGCTGTACGAGGGCACCCGCGGGTGGCTCCTCGACTATGCATCCACCGCTCCCGGCCCGCTTGTGCGGACGACCGCGGAGGTGGCTGCGGCACTGTTGGAGCTCCCGTCGGTCGTGGCCGAGTACGCCGAGGCGTACGAGAAGTTCCGCACGTCCTACCTTGATCTCGAGGACGGCCATGCGTCGGCGAGGTTTGTCGATGCTGTGTTCGTCCCGCGGGGAGACGCTCCACCCGCAGCCGGCGGGTCAGGGAGCGTCTGACCCCACGTCGATGGTCTCCGCGAACGTCGACACCTTCGGATCCATCCGGCGCAGGTCGACGACGTGGCCGGTGTCCTTGGACAGCAGCAGGTCGAGAGAGGCCGTCGCCACCAGCTTGGAGTCGAGCAGCGAGTCGGCCGGCTCGTCGCCGAAGGCCTTCGTGCGCATCGGTGTGCCGGTGCGCTCAGGGTTGATGCAGTTCACCCGGACGCCGAGCGACGCCCACTCGTCGGCAAGCGCCTGGGTCAGGTTGACCACGGCCGCCTTGGCGGAGGAGTAGAGGCTGTACCCGGCCCGGCCCCGTGTGTAGGAGCTCGACGTGAAGAGGAGCAGACTTCCACCGGTCGCTTCGAGGTGCGGCAGGACCTGTTGTGCGATGAGGATCGGGGCCAGATAGTTGACCTCCGTAGCCGAGTAGATGGTCTCCTCCGAGGTGGAGGCAAGAGTTCCCTGGGGGAGCACCGCAGCCGTGTTGACGACGAAGTCGATGCGTCCGTGCTGCGCGAGCACGCTGTCGATGGCCGCCTGCACGTCCTCCCTTCGCTCGACATGGGTGCGGGTGGTGGAGCGACTGAACGTCACCACGTCTGCTCCGTGGTCCCTGGCCAGCGCCGCTATGTCGGCGCCGATGCCGTAGCTGCCACCGAAGACGATCAGGGTCTTGCCCGCGAGAGCCTCGCGGTAGCCGTCCTCGCTGCGGCTGTGCGGCAGGTCCTGGCTGGTCAGCTGGAACAGCTTGTCGACGAGGTAGACGTCGATGGGCTCGGTCACCTTCATGTTGCGCTCGTCGCCGCGGACCACCCAGATCGGCACGTCAGGCAGGTAGCGGAGCACGACCGTGCAGTCGTCGGTCGCCTCGAAGCTGGGGTCCTGACGGGCGAGCTCGTAGGCCCGGCGAAGTACCGAGGCTCGAAACGCCTGGGGAGTCTGGCCGCGACGTAGCGCGCTACGGGGCGGGATGTCGGAGATGGTGTTGGACGCATCGACCTCGATGATCGTGTCGGCAGACGGGATGGCGACGTCCACCGCGTCGTAGCGCTCCAGCGCGTCGTAGCACTCGTCGATGATGCGGTCGCTGACCAGGGGCCGGACCGCGTCGTGCAGCAGGAGCTTGCAGTCTCGATCTCCGACGGCCTCGAGCGCTAGCGCCGTCGTGCCGTTGCGGGTGTCTGCACCCTCGAGGATCTGGCTGACCTTGGTGTAGTTGCCGCTCCTCACCACCTGTCGGACGGTGTCAAGGTGCCCGACCGCCATCATGATGATGATCTCGTCGACCTGTGGGTGCTGGTCGAGAATGGCGATCACGTGCTCGATCACCGGCCGGCCAGCGATCTTGATGAGCTGTTTGGGGATGTCGAGCCCGAGCCTCGTGCCCACACCGCCTGCCAGGATGACCGCGACGTTGCTGTCCGGTTCCGAGGTCACGGCCGCCTCGACAGCAGCCGCGTCGTCCGCGACTTCAGCCCGGCGGCCACCTGTCGCGGCGTCCGGCCAGCGGGCCGGTCGGCGCCTCCCCCGGACGTCGTCGGCTCCGGCGGGCGCGGCGGCTCGTCGTTTGTGGCCCGCGCCTTGCGGCGCTCGGTCTTGACCTGCTTCAGCACCTTGCGACGTTCCTTGGCGCGGGCGGCGTTGAGGCTGGAGCGCACCATCATCTCGGCCTGGCCGTACAGCGCGACGTACGCCGCCCGCAGCTCGTCCAGGTCAGCGGCCGAGTCGATGCCGGCCTGCCCGTCGACGTTGATCGCGCTCGCCTCGAGGGCGGCATAGGCCCGTTCTGCCAGCTCACAAAGCGACTCCGGTACGTCGAAGCCGTCCCAGCTGCGCTCCGTCCGACGCAGCTGAGGGTCGACCAGAGCGTCCGCCGCTGCGAGCTCCTCCTCGCTGCGGCCGGCGACCAGGTCCATCGGCAACACCTTCTCGGTGGCGGCGAGCGTTGGCTTCCACCGGGTCAGCAGGTCCTCGTAGCGGACCAGGGCGCGAGCTGACCCACGCGTTCGCTCCTCCACGTGCAACATCATGTTGAGCCAGCCGGCCATCCTCGTGTTGGTGTCCACCTTGCTGCCGTAGGCAAGCTCCTTGCTGCGTACACTCTCCGCCGGATGCCGCAGCATCGTGACAACCCCAAAATCGGCCGACAGCTCCTCGGCAACGTCGGAGTACAGCCCGACGAACCAGGCGAGCCGCGGATCCTTGACCACGACCTTGTGACTGATGCCGAACTGCTCGCCGAGCCAGGCCGTCAGCTGGTCGCGGGCGGCCTTGCGGTCCTTGACCCGTGCCGTGTCGACCCACGCTTGGGGGCGGCCGTCGTCATGGGTGACATCGACCGACTGCAGCAGTTCCTTGTGGAACGCGACGGCCCACCGTGGCTCGCCGAAGCCGCGGGGGTTGGTCTCGTTCGCATTCAGCTCCGGTTGCGGGATGTGATAGCCGAGCCGGTGGGCCAGCCCCGCCAGCAGGCTGGTGCCGGAGCGCCCAGAACCGCCGATGACGAGTAGCGACTTCTGGCGGTCCCCATCACCGGGAGGCACAGTCATGCCAGCACTCTGTCATATCGGCGGGTGGGGGGGATCGCGTTGGGCGGGCGATGGATCGACCTGTGGACGGGCGTGGAATCGTGGACAGCCGTAGGACGCCCGTCAGGACCCTCAGGCTTGGAGCCGGGCGACGCCCTCGTCCTGCTGGCTCGCCTCTGCTGCCTGCGTGACGCGCTCTTCCCAGGCAAGCAGGTCGACGACGGTGGGCAGCTCACTCGAGCCGGCATCCACAGCCTGCAGCGGCGGTTGAGTCAGCACCTCGTCGAGCAACGCGGACAGCCGTTCCTGAGCGTCGTTGGCGCGACGTGACTCGCGGCGAGCGCGTTCGTCGAGCTCGCCGATACGTCGCTCGGCCAACCGCAGGGTGCCCCGGAGCTGGCTGACAGTGGTGTCGCGCAGACGAATCATCTGGTCACGGTCGAGCAGCCGTGCCGACATCTCGTCACTGAACAGCCGGTGCTCGCGGTGCACGTCTATCAGGACAGCACCGAACGCGCGGGCCTGTTCGGCCCGCTCCCGGGCTGCCTGACTGCGCGTATGGATCACCTCGGTGTAGATGATGCGCGAAGCGATGCCACCGGCGACCACGGCACCGACAGCGGCCACTGCTACGCCGTTGTCAGCGAGCACTGAGGTCAGGGCGGCTACGCCGGCGACCGTAAGCAGCCCGACGGCGACCACGACGCGCACGCTGCGTTGAACTCGACGGCGACCAGACATGCTCCGATGTTAGGCATCGGGGTCCTTGGGGATGCGGCAGGCGCGCTCAAGAAGCATCGCAAAAATCACAATAGTCACACCCATCACAGCAGCAACAAGCCCGCGGACCGCTCTCTCGCGCGGCAGTGGCACGTCGAGCTGATCGACGAAGTTCAGGCAGAACCCCAGGTAGCCCCCCGCCACTACCGCCCCGACGAGCGCGCTGGCCTTGGCGAGCAGCAGCAGGTTGACCGCCCGCTGCGAGGGCATCCGGCGCCGGTCGCGGTGCACGGTCGTGTACGTGGTCCAGGCGCACACGGCGAGCATGCCGGCGATCAGTGCGAGGGCGGCGACAGCCGTCCACTCCACCCGAGGTGCCGTGACGTAGGCCGCCTCCCACAGCGGGACGAACACGAACCCGGCCAGCGCCGCCACGACGAACACGGCCGCGAGGACGCTGAGCCGGGTCGGCCTCAGCGTCCCGGGTGGTGGCTCGCGAGACTCAGTCACCCTCGAGGATCACGAGAGCTCGAGCTGGAGGTCGTCGCGACGCACGACCCCGTCGGTATCGAGACCGTCGAGCAGGTCCGACACTTTGCCCTTGCCGGAGATCTCCGCCTGCTCGTCGATCTCGTGCCACGGAACCAGCACGAAGGCGCGCTCGTGCGCGAGCGGGTGCGGCAGGGTGAGGTCGGGGGTGTCACTGACCCGGTCGCCGACGACGATCAGGTCGACGTCGAGCGTGCGGGGGGCGTGACGCTCCCCGCGTTCGCGGCCGTAGGCGGCTTCGACGGCCTTGGCGCGGTCGAGCAGCGTGGCCACCGACAGCGTCGTGTCGGCGAGCAGGATGGCGTTGAGGAAGTTCCTCGAACCAACAGGCGCGTCGACAGGCTCGGTCTCGTAGACCGACGACACCGCCACCACGTGCACCTCCGGCGTGTCGGCCAAGGCGTTGACCGCGCCCTGGAGGTTGGCGTGCCGCTCGCCGACATTGCTGCCGAGCGACAGTACGGCCGGTCGGATGGGCCGCATCTCGCCCGTCAACGTGTCAGGATCGATGATGTGCGGGTTGGGCGACTCAGTCATGTCGACTCCGATGGATCGTGAGGCTGACGTCGGTGAACGCCACCTGGATCGGTGCGGTCGGTTTGTGGACGGTCACTGTCACCCAGTCGGCGGGTGGCGCGAGGCACACATCTGCCAACCGCTGCGCTAGCGTCTCGATGAGGTCCACGGGCTCGGAGACGATTGCGTCGTGCAGTCGCTGTGCAAGCGCTCCGTAGTCAACCGTAGCCGACAGGTCGTCGCTCGCCGCTGCCGCCCGGGTGTCCAGACCGACCTCCACGTCGACGATGAACTCCTGCCCGTCGCGGCGCTCCGCCCCGAGGACGCCGTGGTGACCACGTGCCCGTAGACCAGTCAGCACGATGCGGTCGGAACCCGGCCCGGTGGGGTCGCTCACGCGTCGCCTCCTTCGTCGTCGCGGGGCGCCACCGACAGTACCGGGGAGGCATGGTGGACCCACAGCCTCCAGCCGTCCGGCGTACGCCGGAACACGTTCGTCGCTGCCGCGCTTCCACCGGCGAACGAGTCCTGGGGCATGTCGGCACCCGCGGACAAGACATTCTCGGTACAGGTGACGGTCGCGATGTCGTCGACCACGGCGGCATCGACGTCGGTCAGGAAGAACTGGATGTACTGCGCGTGCGCCATCAGCGCGAGCCACGACCGCATCACGTCTCGCTGCCCCCGGATGGGGCTCGCCCCCGGGTGAACGCAGACGACGGCGTCGTCGTCGGCCCAGATCGCCGCCATGGCGTCGAAGTCGGCACGCTCGAACGCGGCGTAGAACTCGGCGTTCACGTCCAAGACATCGGCGACCTGCTGGGCGCGCGGGCCGGTTGCCTCGGTCACCGCGCCGACCTCGCCCAACGGCTCGCGACCCGGACCGCATCGAGCGAGCGGGCCACGTCGTGCACACGAACGCACCAGGCACCAGCAGCCGCCGCCAGCGCGGACGTAGCGGCCGAAGCGTCGTCGCGTGCCGTCACCGACCGTTGCTGCCCGTCGTCCGAAGCCAGCAGCCGCCCGAGGAACGTCTTGCGGGAAGCGCCCACCAGTACGGGGAACCCCAGCTCGAGCAGCGACTCGAGCCGGCCGAGCAGCTCCCAGTTGTGCTCACCGGTCTTGGCGAAGCCGAGCCCCGGGTCGACCGCGATCCGATCACGGGCGATACCAGCCGACAGTGCGGCGTCCACACGCTCCACCAGCTCCTGCCGGACCTCGGTGACCACGTCGTCGTACGTCGCCCGGTCCTGCATCGTTGTCGAGTGTGCGCGCCAGTGCATCACGATGTAAGGGACTTCGAGCTCAGCCACGGTGTCCAGCATGGCCGGGTCGGCAAGCCCGCCGGAGACGTCATTGACCGCCGAGGCGCCCGCAGCGACGGCCTGGCGGGCGACACTCGCGCGCATCGTGTCGACGCTGACCACCACCCCCCGACTGCTCAGCTCGGTCACCACTGGGAGGACCCGGGCGAGCTCGTCGTCCACGCTCGGCCGCTCCGCCCCGGGTCGGGTCGACTCACCGCCGACGTCGACGAGGTCTGCTCCCGCGGCGCTGAGGTCAAAGCCGTGGCCGATCGCCGCGGTCGGCTCGAGCCAGACACCGCCGTCGGAGAAGGAGTCCGGCGTCACGTTGACGACGCCCATGACCAGGCACCGAGCGGGCTGTGGCAACCCGGCGACGTAGCGAGGGGGGGTCGAGAACATGCCGGGCAGGCCCGACTAGCTGAGGATGAGGCTCATCGCCTCAGCCCGGGTCGCTGGGTCGCGTAGCTGCCCGCGCACGGCGCTCGTCACAGTCTTCGAGCCGGGCTTCTTGACGCCACGCATGGTCATGCAGAGATGTTCGCACTCGAGGACGGTGATCACCCCGCGTGGCTGCAAGAGTCGCACCAGCGACTCGGTGATCTGCGTGGTCAGCCGCTCCTGGACCTGCGGCCGCCGGGCAAAGACATCGACCAGCCGCGCCAGCTTCGACAATCCGGTGATGCGGCCGTCGCTGCTGGGGATGTAGCCGACGTGGGCGACTCCGCTGAACGGCACCAGATGGTGCTCACACATCGACCACACTTGGATGTCCTTGACGAGCACCATCTCGTCGTGGCCCAGATCGAACGTCGTGGTGAGCACGTCCTCGGGTCGCATCCGCAGCCCAGCGAACATCTCGGCGTACGTCGACGCCACCCGGCGGGGCGTGTCGAGCAGGCCTTCGCGGTCGGGGTCCTCGCCTACCGCGATCAACAGCTCGCGTACGGCCGCCTCGGCACGGGCGCGGTCGAGCGTCGGGATGTCACGCTGCGCCGGCGCGGAAGCGGGGTCGACGCCCATCGGTGCTCCGTCAGCTCTCGGAGTCGCGCGGCGGCCCGAGCGGTGGTCCCGCCGGTGGAGCACCGGGCGGACCGCCGCTCGGAGGTCCGGCGGCACCCGGCAACGAGCCTTGCGGCGTCTCTTGTCCCGGCGACACCTGGATCTCCGACGACGGTTCGTCGCGGCCGTTGACGCCCACCGGCACGGGCACGGGCGGGAGGTCCGACGGGATCCGGGTGTCGGAACCCGTCCACGCCGGCCGCTCGGGGCGTATCTGCAGGTCGGTGAACAGCTCCGCGAGGCCGGCCCGGCCGATGGTCTCGCGCTCGAGCAGCTCGGTGACGAGCGTGTCGAGCACCTGGCGGTTCTGGACGAGGATGTCGAACGCCTCCTGGTGGGCGTTCGTCAGCAGTTTGTTGATCTCCTCGTCGACGATCCCAGCGACCTCTTCGGAGTAGTTGCGGGTGTGCCCGAAGTCGCGACCGAGGAACGGCTCGGCGTTCTCCTCGCCGAGCTTGACCGCGCCCAGCCGCTCGCTCATGCCGTAGCTCATCACCATGGCCCGGGCAACCTTCGTGGCCTTCTCGATGTCGTTGGACGAGCCGGTGGTCGGGTCGTGGAAGATCAGCTGCTCAGCAGCCAGTCCACCGAGGGCGTACGCCAGCTGGTTGAGGAGCTCGTTGCGCGACACCGAGGACTTGTCGCTGTCGGGCAGCACCTGGGTGTAGCCGAGCGCACGGCCACGCGGCAGGATCGTGATCTTGGTGACCGGGTCGGTGCCCGGCAGTGCCGCCGCGACCAGGGCGTGACCGCCCTCGTGGTAGGCCGTCATCAGCTTCTCCTGCTCGCTCATCAGGTGCGAGTGGCGCTGCGGTCCCATGCTGACCCGGTCGATCGCCTCGTCGAGGAGGTGCTCGTCGATCAGCTTCTTGTCCTGGCGGGCGGTGAGCAGGGCCGCCTCGTTGAGCACGTTGGCGAGGTCGGCGCCGGTGAACCCCGGCGTACGACGCGCCACCGCGAACAGGTCGACGTCGGTGGCGATCGGCTTTCCGCGGGAGTGGACCTGCAAGATCTTGTGCCGGCCGTCCATGTTGGGAGCCGAGACGCCGACCATCCGGTCGAAGCGGCCGGGACGCAGCAGTGCGGGGTCGAGCACATCGGGACGGTTGGTGGCCGCGATCAAGATGACCCCTCCCCGCACGTCGAAGCCGTCCATCTCGACGAGCAGCTGGTTCAGTGTCTGCTCGCGCTCGTCGTGCCCGCCGCCCATACCGGCACCACGGTGCCGACCGACGGCGTCGATCTCGTCGATGAACACGATGGCGGGGGCGTTCTCCTTGGCCTGCTCGAAGAGGTCGCGGACACGCGAGGCACCCACACCGACGAACATCTCGACGAAGTCGGAGCCGGAGATCGAGTAGAACGGGACGTTCGCCTCGCCCGCGACGGCACGTGCCAGCAGGGTCTTACCGGTACCCGGGGGCCCGTAGAGCAGCACACCCTTGGGGATCTTGGCGCCGACCGCCTGGAACTTCGCCGGCTGCTGGAGGAACTCCTTGATCTCGTGCAGCTCTTCGATGGCCTCGTCGACGCCGGCCACGTCGGAGAACGTCGTCTTCGGCGTGTCCTTGCTGACGATCTTCGCCTTGGACTTGCCGAACTGCATGACTCGCCCGCCGCCGCCTTGCAGGCTGTTCATCATGAAGAACAAGAACAAGACGATGAGCAGGATCGGCAAGAAGCTGGTGACCAACGTCCAGAACAGGCTGGGCTGAGGCACCTCGACGTCGTACGTGTCAGCAATGTCGCCATTGTCGACCCCGGTCTGCACCAGCCGGGCGAGCCGAGGGCCCTGCGCCAGTAGCCACTGTGCGGTGACCTTGTCACCGTTCTCGAGGGTCGCCTCGATGGTCTGGTCACCGTCGACGAGCACGACGCTCTTGACGTCGCCGGACTGGAGGGTGTCGATCATCTTCGAGGTCGAGATCTCTTCCGCGCCACCGCGAGAGGAGACCTGCTCGAGCACGACCAAGGTGATGATCGCGAAAAGCGCGACCCACACCCACGGTCCACGGAACCAACGCTTCACGCTTGTCATCCGGGGCGAGACGGCCCCGTTCCTCCTACCCATCACTGACGGTCAAGGACTCCATTGTCACCTACCGACAAAATCGGCGGGCGCTCAGTCGGAAATCAGCCGGCAGCAGTGGCGGAGCGGTGCTGACGCGCCGGCGAGCGGCGGAGTCAGGAGTAGACGTGCGGCGACAAGGTCGCCACCGACCGCAGGTTGCGGTACGACTCGTTGTAGTCGAGTCCGTAGCCGACGACGAACTCGTTCGGGATGTCGAACCCGACGTACGTGACGTCGACGGCCATCTGCTGGGCGTCCGGTTTGCGCAGCAGCGTGCAGATGCTGACAGAGCGCGGACCGCGGGACTCGAGGTTGGCCACCAACCACGACAAGGTCAGGCCGGTGTCGATGATGTCTTCGGTGACCAGCACGTCCCTGCCGGTGATGTCGGCGTCGAGGTCCTTGAGGATGCGCACCACACCCGACGAGGTCGTGCCGGAGCCGTATGACGACACCGCCATCCAGTCCATCTCGACGTGCCGGTTGAGCGACCGGGCCAGGTCGGCCATCACCATCACTGCCCCCTTGAGCACTCCGACGAGAAGCAGGTCGCGGCCGGCGTAGTCGCGCTCGATCTCGGCAGCCAGCTCACTGAGCCGGCGTTGGATCTGCTCCTCGGTGAGGAGGACCTTCGTGAGGTCGGCTTCGACGTGCGTGACGTCCACAGGTGCTCCAGCGGGGGTGGGAGGGGCGTGGCAGGCGGGCACTAGCGTCCCACAGCGCGTA
>JAABUR0100004404.1_pt1 | contig 18842 bp, 22 predicted proteins | sample 5560091 | NCBI WGS metagenome assembly JAABUR01 (sample SAMN10711879, study PRJNA513375) | rock metagenome | isolation source: Antarctica rocks | place: Antarctica: Victoria Land, University Valley sud | reverse complement strand
TGCCTCTTTCCTTGGGCGCGACGGTATGCGACGAGACCCTGTCGGACCACGTCGCCACTCGACTACGGCAATCCGGGGGATACGAGCGGCGCCGGTCGGCACGATCGACCGGCGGCGACTAACGCTTTAGCGTTGTCCCGCGCAGACTTGTGGTCGGAACCCCTGAAGGGCGGCTCGAGCTGAGCGCGGGCCTCGATGCCGGTGAGCCGTTGCCCGAGGCGGACGACCTCTACGGCACGACGGCGATCGTGGCCGGTCGGCTCTGCGAGGCCGCGGGCCCGGGGCAGATCCTCGCCTCGGCGGTGGTGTGCCAGGTCGGAGGGTCGCGCCTACCGAGTCTCGTCGGTCCTCCGGGTCCGCTGCGGCTGCGGGGCATTGCCCAGCGCGTCAGCGCCGCCGAGGTGCGCTGGCGCGAGGAGGAGGGCCCCGAGCCGCCCGAGCCCGCCGGCACGGTCGCTCAGCGCAACGTCCGCGTGGTGATCGCCGACGACAGCGCGGACCGGATCACGATCACCGGCTGACCGAGTGCGTGACGCGGCGGTCACCGCGCCGCTGGCGTGACGGCGCAAGCTCGTAGCCCGTGCCGTCGCCGGCGGGCTGCCGGTCAGTCTCCGGCTCAGGGCGAGCGGAGATAGAGTCCCGCGACGTGCGCTTCGAGAAGTGGCAGGCGCTCGGCAACGACTACGTCATCGTCGAGCAGTCAGAGCTCGGGTTCGAGCTGACCTCCGAGCGGGTCCGCGCGCTCTGCGCGCCCCACACCGGGGTGGGCTCCGACGGGATATTGCTGCTTTCGGCGCCGGAGGGGGACGGCTTCGCGGCCGCGTTGCGGATCTTCAACCCCGACGGCTCGGAGGCCGAGCTGTCGGGCAACGGAGTGCGCGAGGCCGTGCTCTACCTGCGCCGCAGCGGCTGGACGGACTCGGACACGTTCTCGATCTCGACCGCGGCCGGTGAGGTGCGCCCGCGGATCACCTCCGAGACCACGTGCACCGTCGACATGGGCCGCGCCCGGCTCTCCTCGAAGGATTACCCCTCGGGGTCGAAAGACGGCGAGGGGACGCTGAGCGCCGCCGGGCGCGAGCTCGCCTTCCAGCACGTCTCGATCGGCAATCCCCAGTGCGCGATCGAGGTGCGCGAGGGCCTCGAGCGGCTCGACCTCACCGCGCTCGGCCCGCCGATCGAGCACCACGAGCTGTTTCCCAACCGCACGAACGTCTCGTTCTGGCGCCGTGAGTCCGAGGACGTCATCAGCGCCCGGATCTTCGAGCGTGGGGTGGGGGAGACGATGTCCTCCGGCACGGGCGCCGTGGGCGCGGCCGTGGCCGCGGTGCTGAGCGGCCTCGACAGCCCCGTGACGGTGCGCCTCGACGGCGGCGAGCTGGAGGTGGAGGTGGGAGAGGATCTGCACGTTGACCTGACCGGCTGGGCGGTGCCCGTGTACCGGGGCGAGCTCAGCGACGAGCTCCAGGAGGCTCTGAGAAAAGCATGAAGACCAGCGCGCGGCTAGACCGTCTGCCCCCGTACCTGTTCGCCGAGCTCGAGCGAAAGATCCGCGAGAAGAAGGCCTCGGGCGTGGACGTGATCAGCCTGGGCATCGGCGACCCCGACACGCCTACGCCTTCCTTCGTAGTGGACGAGCTGGCGAGCGCCGCCGCCGATCCCGCCACCCATCAGTACCCCTCCAACCGGGGACGTCCCGAGCTGCGCGAGGCGTTCGCGCGCTTCTATGACCGCCGCTTCGGCGTCACGCTCGACCCCGAGACCGAGATCGTGCCGGCGCTGGGCGCGAAGGAGTGCATCTTCAACCTCAACCTGGCCTTCCTCGACCCCGGCACCGTCGCGCTGGCCGCCGACCCCGGCTATCCGGTCTACACCGGGGGGCCGCTGCTGGCCGGGGCCGAGCCCGAGCTGATGCCGCTGCTACCCGAACGCGGATTCGGGCCCGACCTCGACGCCATCCCCGCCGCGGCGCGCGAGCGGGCACGCCTGATGTACCTCAACTACCCCAACAACCCCACCGGCGCAGTGGCGCCCGAGGGGCTGTTTCAGCACGCCGTCGACTTCGCCCGCGAGCACCACATCCTGGTGGTCCACGACGCCTCCTACACCGAGACCACGTTCGACGGCTACGTGGCGCCCAGCTTCCTGGAGACGCCAGGGGCCAAGGACGTCGGGGTCGAGGTGTTCTCGCTCTCCAAGGGCTACAACATGACCGGCTGGCGCGCGGCCGCGATCGTGGGCAACGCGGAGGCCGTCGCGGCGTACTGGAAGCTCAAGACAAACATCGACTCCGGCATGTTCGAGCCCGTGCAACTGGCCGCCGCGGCGGCGCTCGATTCTGGCGACGAGGAGCCCAGGCGGATGAGCGAGGTCTACCAGCGCCGCCGCGACCTGGTGGTCGGCGCCCTGCGTGAGATCGGCGTGAACGTGGGCACCCCGAGGGCCACCATCTACGTGTGGGCCCCGGTGCCCGAGGGACACAGCTCGGCCTCCTTCTGCGAGCTCGTGCTCGAGGAGTCGGGCGTGGTGGTCTCGCCGGGAGCCTCCTACGGACCCAACGGCGAGGGCTTCTTCCGAATCTCTCTGACAGTGGAGGACGCGCGCCTGGGTGAGGCCGTGGAGCGGATGCGTACCAGCCTGTCTTCCGGGTAGTCTCGGCGCCATGGAGACCTGGGACCTTCGCGACCTCGACGTCGCCGCGCACAAGCCACATATCCTGTCCTCGAGCAACGCCGCCCGCGTGATCGCGCTGAACCTCCCGGCGGGGGACCAGCTCCAGGAGCACGAGGTGCACGAGCGCGCCTGGCTCGTTGTGGTGGACGGCGAGATCGAGGTACGCCGCGACGGTGAGGAGAGCGTGAGTGGAGGCGCCGGCCTGGTGGCCGAGTTCGCCCCCCACGAGCCGCACGAGGTCCACGCCGCCAGCGACGCCCGCCTGCTGCTGATCCTCGCCCCCTGGCCCGGCGAGGGCCACCCCGGCACCATGTCGCTCGAGGACAAGGCGCACGCGCGCGAGCGGGCCCGAGAGCACTGATAGGAGGATGCTGCGCTCCTCCCGAGACGTTTCGGCCGCGCTCCTCGCCAGGGCTCGGCCGGGCCTAGACTTGGCAGGGATGGCAAAGGGACAGGAGATTCGCAATCCGCGGGCCCGCCAGCGCGCGATGATGATCGCGGCCGGGCCTGAGGAGGCTGATCTCTCCGAGCTGGCGGAGCTGCTGCGTACGGCCGGTGTCGCCGTGGCCGGGCAGATGTCCCAGAAGCGCGTGCAGCCGGATCCGGACCGCTACTTCGGCAAGGGCAAGCTCACAGAGCTCAAGCGCGCAATCGCTGAGCGTGACGCCAACCTGGTGGTCTGCGACGACGAGTTGCTGCCGCGCCAGGAGCGCAACCTCGAGGAGGCGGTCAGCGTGCCGGTGATCGATCGCACCGCGCTGATCCTCGACATCTTCGCCAGCCACGTGGGCTCGGCGGAGGGCAACCTCCAGGTCGAGCTGGCCCAGCTGCAGTACAACCTCGCGCGCATGCGCGGGCTATGGACGCACCTCGAGCGCCTGGGCGGCGCGACGGGCGGGGGAGTGGCCACCAGGGGCCCCGGCGAGACGCAGATCGAGACCGACCGCCGCCTGGCCCGAGATCGGATTTCCGCGCTCAAGGGCAGACTCGAGCGCACCAAGGGCACGCGCTCGGTCATGCGCCGCGAGCGCGAGCGGGCCGCCCTGCCCACCGTCGCCCTCGCCGGCTACACCAACGCGGGCAAGTCGACTCTTCTCAACGCGCTCACGGGCGCCGACGTCGGGGTTCGCGACCGCCTCTTTCACACCCTCGATCCCACCACGCGCTCGTTCGAGATCAGCGGGCGGACCTTCCTCATGACCGACACCGTCGGGTTCATCCGCAAGCTTCCCCACCAGCTGGTCGAGGCCTTCGGCGCCACGCTGGAGGAGGCGCTCGAGGCCGACCTGATCGTGCACGTTGCCGACGCCTCCGCCCCGGAGGAGGACCTGCATGGCATGCTCGGCGCGGTGGAGGACGTGCTGGCCGAGATCGGGGCCGCGGAACGGCCGCGGCTGCTCGCGCTCAACAAGGTCGACCTGCTGGATGCCGGGCGCCGGCGCGAGCTGGGGTTCCGCTTCCCGGCCGCGGTCCAGGTCTCGGCGGAGGCGGGGGAGGGGCTGGAGGCGCTGCGGGAGGCGATCGAGACCCGCTTCCTTGCCACCCTGCGCCCGATGGACCTGCTGCTGCCCTACCACGAGGGCGGGCGCCTGTCCGAGCTGCACGACGTGGCCGGCGAGATGGAGCGCGAGGACACCGCCGACGGGGTGGTCGTGCACGCTCGCGTCCCCGCCGCGGCGGTCAGTCGCTTCGAGCGATTCGCAGTGAACGGCTCGCGCTAACGCGCCGATGCCGTTGAACTTCACGCGGCTGTCGGCGAATGCGGTCACCCCGGCGCGCGCTCACCACGACGACGCCGGCTTCGACCTCTGCGCCTGCGAGGCGGCGCAGCTCGGCCCGGGCGAGCGCGCCAGCGTGGGAACGGGGATCGCCGTGGCGATCCCGCAGGGCCGGGCCGGGCTTGTGCTGCCGCGGTCGGGCCTCGCCATGCGCCACGGGATCTCCGTGGTCAACGCCCCCGGGCTGATCGACTCCGGCTACCGTGGCGAGGTGCGCGTGCTGTTGCTCAACACCGATCGCGCGGAGAGCTTCTCGGTGGGAATCGGCGACCGGATCGCCCAGCTGGTGATCGTACGCTGCGAGGCTCCGAAGCTGGTCGAGGTCGACGACCTCGACCAGACGAGGCGCGGGACGGCCGGCTTCGGCTCCACCGGCACATAATTCCTGCCGGCTTCGGGTACTCGTTACACGTGTTCGCCGTCCGCTACGGGCTTCCCGCGGTCCTCGTCATTGCCGGCTTCGCCTGCCTGGCGGTAGCGCCGGAGAGCACCCGGCTCGAGGGCTGGGCCGGTTTCACCGGGGCGGGGCTGTCGATCCTGCTGCTCAACGTGCTGTACCGGATCGGCGTGGCCGGCGACGCCGAGCGCGACACCGAGCGCGACCAGCGCGACTTCTTCGACAGCCACGGGCACTGGCCCGACGAGGAGCCCGCGGCAGATGGCCGGCGCTGGAACCTGCCCGAGGGCGTGGCCACTCCGGAGTCCGAGGCTGCTGAAACACGGGCGAAGACAGGCTCGCCGGACCTTCCCGGGCCGTGACGGCGAGCTAGACGCCGGCCGCGCGGCGGGCCGATCCGTGGGCGGCGTCCTCGAGGGCGTCGTCGAGGGGCTCGAGCTCGATCCTGAGCGCCAGCTCGATCAGCCGGTCCGCCAGCCAGGCGTTCTTTGGCAGCAGCGGGCCATGGAGGTAGGTGCCGACCACGTTGCCCCGATGCACGCCCTCCTGGCGGTCGGCGCCGTTGTTGCCGTGCCCGCGCAGCACCCGTCCGAGTGGCTGCTCCCCAGCTCCGAGATAGGTACGTCCGCCGTGGTTCTCGAACCCCGCGATCACCCGCGGCCCGCCGCCCAGGTCAGCCTCGATCGCACAGTTGCCGATGAGGCGCTCGCCCTCTCCGCGCACGGTGTGTAGGTCGACCAGCCCTATCCCGGGCAGCTCGCGCTCGCCGAGCTCGTAGCTCTCGCCGAGCAGTTGGTAGCCGCCGCACACCGCGAGCACCACCGCTCCGCGGTCCGCCGCACGGCGCATACCCTCCCGCTTGGTGGACTGCATGTCCTCGGCCACGGGGATCTGATCGCGATCCTGGCCGCCGCCGATGTAGAAGAGGTCGTGTGCCGATGAGTCCAGCGGCTCGCCGAGGCTCGAGGCCGCCAGCTCGAAGCCCAGGCCGCGCCACTCGCACCGCGCCCGCAGCACGGCGATGTTGCCGCGGTCGGCGTAGATGTTCATCAGCTCCGGGTAGAGCGCGCAGACGCGCAGCGTGGGGGTCACGCCGGGCCCTCCAGCGCCACGACGGTGCTGCCCACGTAGTCGCGGGTGGCCGGCACGGCACGCGCGGCGAGCACCCGGTAGCCGGCTTGCCTGCCCTCCTGCTCCAGGCGTGCGGGGGTCACGTGGTCGAGGGTGATCGTGGCCAGCTCCTCGGTCAGATCGCCCGCCGGCGACACCGCCTGGCGATGGCGGTCGATCGCGACCGCGTCGCCCTCGTCGCGCACGCCGACCGGCGTAGAGGACAGCACCCAGCCGTCGATCTCCAGCACGTCGGGCAATGGAGGCAGCGCCTCGGTCACGGGCACCGCGCCGAAGGGGTCGGCCAGCGCCAGCGCCAGCAGGCCGCCGGGGCGGAGGTGGCGGGCGACGGCCGCGAGCATGGCTTTCCGGGCGGCGACACCGCCCAGCAGCTGGACCACCTGCATTGGCGCGATCACCAGGGGATGGCGGGAGCCGAGCGAGAAGGACCGGGCGTCGGAGGCGTGGGCCCGGACGGGCAGCGAGAGTGCCCGCGCCCGCCCGGCGAGCGCCTGGGCCAGGGTCGGGTCGGCGTCGATCCCCACCACCTCGTGCCCGCGGGCCGCCAGGTCCAGGGCCACACGCCCCGTGCCGCAGCCCAGATCCAGCACCGGGCCTCCGTGCTCGTCCGCCAGCGCCCGCCACAGGGGTAGGTCGGCCGCGTATGACGAGCACTCGACGTCGTGCCAGGCGGCGGGCCAGGCCGCGGCGCCGGCCCCGATCACGGGCGCTCCTGTGCCGGCGGCGGCTCCGGGGGCAGGTCGAGGCGCTCGAGGTCGAGCACCGGAAGGTCATCCAGACGCGAGGATTCGGCGAAGGCGCGCTCGTGCCCGGGCCCCAGGGCCACGAACCCGGCACGAACCTTCTCCAGGTAGTCACGCGAAACCACGGCGCGGCCCTCGGCGCGCCCGCGCCTCAGGCGCTCACGACCCTCGGCCGACCCGCGGTAGGTCCACACCTGTCCCTCGAAGCCCTCGATCTGCCGGCTCACGTCCACCCGATCGTAGTTGCGCTCTCGAAGGTCGAGCACCTCCAGCTCGGGCGCTGACACCGGTCGCACGACCCCATTGACCACCGAGGAGGCGTCGGGCTCGATGTCCATGAAAGCGACGTACACAGCCGGCCGGGAGCCGTCGGAGCGGCTGAGGTACATCTTGTAACCGGGGATCGCTCGCAGGTTGTCGGTGGCCACGCCCCACACGCGGCGGTACCCGGGAAGCCGCGCCACCTTGGCGCCCCTGGCGTTATCGATCACCAGCGAGGCGTAGCCGAATATGTGCTCGGCGCTCGGGGCCGGCCTCAGTCCGCCCACCGCCCGGCCAGCCCGCGCCGGGCCAGCAGGTCACGCAGCTCGAGCAGCGCGGTGTAGGTGGGCAGCGCGTACAGGGCGCTCCCGCTCTCCCGTCCCGCCGCCACGGCGTGGTCCAGCGAAGCCTCCAGGTCGCGGTCGGTGTGCGGCGTGGCCTCGACACCCGCGTACTTGAGCCTCAGCGCCATCTCTTCGGCGCGGGTTCCCGAGCAGGTGGCGTGGCGCACGCGGGCGGCCAGCTGCTCGAAGTCGGCGTCCCATATCCACGACACGTCGCGGCCGTCCGCGACCCCGTCGTTGAGCGCGAGCCAGAGGTCGACCTGGCCCTCCTCCAGCGTCAGCGTGCGCAGCACCTCGTTGGCCCCGGCGGGGTTCTTGATCAGCAGGATCGACACCGGGCGCCCCGCCACGGGGATCGTCTCGACCCGCCCGAACGAGCCCCCGAACGCCTCGAGCGCTTCGCGGATCTGCTCCGGCGAGGCGCCCAGCTCGAGCGACAGGGCCGCCGCGGCGATCGCGTTGTAGACGTTGTAGAGACCCGGCAGCGGCAGCCGGAACTCGACAGGCCCCTGAGCTGTCGTGAGCGCGACCTGCGCCCCCGACATGCCCTCCAGCCGCACCCGCTCGGCCACCACCGCGGGAACCGGTCGCGTGCGCCCACAGCTGTCGCAGTGGTAGCGGCCGAGATGTCCCATGTACACGGCGTCATAGGTGTACGGGGCCCCGCAGTTGCGGCAGTGCTTGGAGTCAGCGGCATGCGCGAGGCCGGGCAGGGCCTGGGAGTCGTCGCCGAGCCCGTAGTAGAGCACCGACTCCTCCCGCCCGCGACCGAGATCGGCGATCAGCGGGTCGTCGGCGTTGAGCACGAACCTCGCCCGGCCCGCCTCCGCCGCCACCAGGCCCGCCCAGCCCTCGGCCAGCGACTCCAGCTCGCCGTAGCGGTCGAGCTGGTCGCGAAACAGGTTCGAGAGCAGGTAGGCGCGCGGGTGCAGTGCTGCCGCGACACGGGGAAGCCACGCCTCGTCGACCTCGAAGAGTCCGATCTGCCCGGCCTCGCGACCCGCGTCGAGCAGGGCGGTAGCCACGCCCCAGCCCATGTTCGAGCCGGCGCGGTTGTGCACCACCCGCTCGCCGGAGCGTTCGAGAATCGCGGCGACCATGGCCGACGTCGTGGTCTTTCCGTTGGTCGCCGAGACCAGCACCGCGCCCCGGTCGAGGCGCTGCGCCATGTGCTCGAGCGCGCCCGGGTCGGCGCGCAGCAGCAGGCGACCGGGAAGGGTGGTGCCGCCCCCGCGCCCCGAACGCCGCGAGAGCGCGCGCACCAGCCGCGCCATCGCCCGCCAAAGCGCGGGCATCAGGCCGGCACGATCACGCGCAGGCACCGCGGCTGAACGCAGATGGTGGCCGGCACCGCGCCGATCGGGTCGCCGTCGGCGTAGATGTCGAATGGCCGGTCGGCGTCCACCTCGATCCGCCGGCCGCGAAAGGTGGACACGCTGGGCTCGCTCAGGTGCTCTCCCTTGAACACGCGCGCCATCCCGCGCAGGGCGCGGACCTTGGTTGCGCGGCCGGTGGCGACTACGTCGAGCTGGCCGTCGTCGAGCTCGGCCTGAGGGGCGACGAGCATCCCGCCGCCGTAGGCCTTGGAGTTGGCGACCGCCACGGAGTAGCCCGACAGCTCGTGACGTTCGCCGTCGACGGTGACGGTGAACCGGGCCGGCTTCCATCCTGCCAAGGCGCGCAGGGCGGCGTACAGGTAGACGAGGCGGCCGTGGATCAGCTTCGCCTCGTTGGCGATCCGGTTGGCGTCGGAGTCGAAGCCGAAGCTGGCGATGCCGAGGTAGGCGACGCCGTCCACCTGCGCCATGTCGATCAACCGCTCACGGCCGGTGGCGGCCACCCGAGCCGCCGCGATCGGATCGGCGGGGATGCCTAGCACTCGCGCCAGGTCGTTGCCGCGGCCGCCCGGGATCACGGCCAGCGCGCTCGCACTTCCGCGTAGCACCTGAGCGACCGGGCGCAGCAGGCCGTCGCCACCGAGGGCGGCCACGGTCTCGCCCGCCTCGACCGCGGCCCGGGCCTCCTCTCGGGCGTGCTCGCTGCCGCGGGTCTCCACCACGCGGTGGACGGCGCCCAAGCGGTCGAGCTCAGCCGAGACGGCGGGCACGCGGCCTCCCGCACGTCCTCCACCCGCGGTGGGGTTGACGAGAAGGAGCAGCCGCCTCACTCGGCCATCGCCGCGGCCACGCGGGCTGCCCGCTCGGCCGCAAAGGCGCCGCGCTCGGCGCCGCGCAGGTGCTTCTGCTCCTCGAGAGCGTCGATGTCGGCCATCGCCACCAGCTCGTTGCCGAGCAGACGCTCGGCGTGCGGCTCCTCGAGGTCGGAGGGGTCGAGGGTGAGCAGCACGTCCTGGGCCACCGTGTGCCAGGGCTCGCCGGTCATGCGCTCAGAGGCCACAAGCAGCTGCCCCGGCCGCGCCTGCCAGTGCAGCTCGAAGATGCCCAGCCGGTAGGCGTAGAGGCGCTCGCCGTCAGAGAACAGGAAGTTGAGCCCCGAGAAGGCGGAGCGGGCCACCACCGCCGACATCGCCCGGCGCAGGGAGTCGGCCACGCGGTCGGGGTCGAAGTAGCGCATCAGGTAGTTGAAGATCGCTTCGGAATCGGTCTCTCCCGCCGGCGGAGTCACGCCCGGCTCGATCAGACGCGGGTAGGAGATCACCGTGCCGTTGTGGCCGAACGTGTAGTTGCCGAGGCAGAAGGGGTGCGTGTTGACCAACGTCAACCCACCAAGTGTGGCGCGGCGGACGTGAACGTTGAAGATCCGCCCGCGCGACTCGGTCGCGCGCTCGAAATCCTCGCCCTCGTGGGCGGCCTCCGGGAAGCGCACGAGCCGTGGCTGATTGCCGTCGGGGCGCTCGTAGACGGCCATGCCCCACCCGGAGTCGTGGTGCTCGGACTGGCGGATCATCGGGTTCTCCGCCTCGAGCAACTCGTGGCGGATCGAGATCGGCTCGGCGGAGACGCACCCGAACACGCGGCACATGCGCCCGATTCTACGAGACCGTCGGGTGCGACGCCTACGGGGGCGAGAACGACGGCCCCGCGCCCTGGACGAAGAAACGACCGGGGGTGAAGACCGTGCGAGAGCCGAAGAGGATCTGGTGGGCGCGACCGGGCAAGTTGTGCGCGCTCGAACGCCCGGGTGGGGGAGGGCGCAGCCACCGGCCCGAGCGTAGGGAGGGCGAGATCGCCTGGCTGGCCGGGCAGGGAGTGCGCTACGTGGTCTCGACGATGAGCACCCGCCACAACCTCGCCGACTACGAGCGCGCGGGCTTTGACTGGCACCACGCTCCGGTAGCGTCGGCGGCGCAGGGCGCGGACGCCCTGGAGGAGCTGCTCTGCGTCCTGCGACGCGAGCTGCGCCGCCGCGGCGCCGTCGCGGTCCACGGCAACCGGCATACCGACTTCGTGGCGGCCGTCTGTGCCGCCCACATCTACGAGGTGCGCGGAGTGGATCCCGCCGAGGCCATGCGCGAGGCCGAGGCGGCCGGCCTGCGGGCGACCCCGGAGGCCTGCGCCCTGCTCGGCGTCGACTACGGCTCCGTCCGGGTGCACCCAGGCAGCGTGGCCGCGACGTCGTAGACCTGGTCGGTGACTAGGTAGAGCCCAGCACGAGCTCGCCGAGGTTCGCGGCCTCGGCCACCGGGACCGGCCGCCCCTCGTCGCCCGGCTCGCCCGGACTTTCTCCGGTCCCGATGCCGCTGCGGACCAGCGCGCCGTCGAGCCCGGCCGCCGCCGCGGCCGCGACATCGGAGTCGAGGCGATCGCCGATCACCAGCGTACGCCCGTCGCCGAGGCGGTCGAGGGCGGTGAAGAAGAGCTGGGGCTCGGGCTTGCCCACGATCTGGGCGCGATGGCCCGAGGCGGTTTCGACGGCGGCGAGGATCGCTCCCGTTCCGGGCCACGGTCCCTCGGGGGTGGGGAGGGTCGGGTCGCGGCTGGTGGCCAGGAAGTCGGCCCCGCGGTATACGGCCAGCGTGGCGGTGCGCAGGTGGGCGTAGCGCAGCTCATCGGTGCTCCCGGTGACCACGACTTCCGCGTGGGAGGCCAGCTCGGGATCGTCCACGAGCGTTAGCCCGGCCTGCGCCACATGCCTTCGCAGTGATTCGGTGCCGATCACGTAAGCGGTGCGACCGGCCCGGGTCTCGGCCAGCAGGTGCTGCATGGCGCCCCCCACGGTCACGACGTCGGCCAGAGCGGCTTGAACGCCCATGCGCCACAGCCGGGCCACGTGATCCTCGCCGGGGTGCCAGGAGTTATTGGTGGCGAAGGCCACCCGCTTGCCGGCTTCGCGCAGTGCGGCGATCGCCCCGGGTGAGCCTTCGATCGGGGTCTCGCCGACCCAGACACAGCCGTCGAGATCCAGGATCACCTGGTCATAACGCTCAAACAGAGTGGAAACGCGAGGCACCGGCCGATCCTAGAGAGATCGCCGCCCCTGCCCGCGTCCGCTACCGGGCGCTACTCTGCCCGCCGTGCGCCGACCAGCCGTTCTCATACTGCTCCTGCTCTGCCTTCTCGTCGCGGCCTGCGGCCAGGACGACGAGTCCTCCCCGTCCGCCGGCAAGCCCGACACCACGGCCACCGAGAGCGCTTCCCCAGGGTCGCAGGCCGCGCCGGGCGAGTGTGCACGGGTGCAGGCCCCCGCCCCCAAGCCCGACGGTGGGCAGAAGAAGCCGACCGAGAAGCTCGCAGCGGCCAAGACCTACGAGGTTGACATCAAGACCAACTGCGGGGCCTTCACGATCCGCCTCGATCAGAAGACCTCGCCGGCCACCGCCGCCTCATTCGTCTCACTGGCCCGAACGGGCTTCTTCGACGGCACCATCTTCCACCGCATCGTCCCCGGGTTCGTGATCCAGGGTGGCGACCCGACCGGTTCGGGCATGGGTGGCCCCGGCTACTCCACCGTCGACGAGCCGCCCGCCGGCGCCACGTACACCAAGGGCGTGGTGGCGATGGCCAAGACTGCACAGGAGGCTCCCGGCACGTCGGGCAGCCAGTTCTACGTGGTCACCGGCGCCGACGCCGGGCTACCGCCCGAATACGCGCTGCTCGGCGAGGTCTCCGAGGGCCTCGACGTGGTCAGCGCGATCGGCGAGCAGGGCGACCCCGCGACCGAGGAGCCGCTCCAGCCCATCGTGCTCCAGAAGGCAACGGTCAGCGAGCGTTAGCCCGGCGGGCCCGCTGCCCGCTGGGCCTGCATCTTGGCCTGTCGGCGCCGTCCCAGCAGCACGAGCACCCCCAGGGCGACCCCCACGATCAGCAGGCCGAGCAGGATCGCGCCGACGGTGCCCACGCCACCGAAGGGCAGCGCAACGAGCTTCGCGAGCCCGAAGCCGATCAACAGCAGGGCGAGCACGAAGGCGAGCAGGATCAGCATGCCCCGCAGGCGCAGGGCCACGCTCGCGCCCTCCGCCGGAGCGATCAGGCCCATCATCCGCAGAAGGAAGAGCTGCCCGCTGGACGGAGGGGCGTGGCCGAGCTTCTCGACCGCCTCCTTGAGATCGTCCGGCCGGCGTTCGGCGAGGGCCATCGATGCCTTCATCATCTGCCGCAAGGCGGGCCGCTCCTGCGGGTGACACCCGGCCAGGGCCTCGTTGAAGTAGGCGCGAGCGGCTTTGGCGTCGTAGCGCTCGGCCGCCCGCGCGCCCAGCAGGGCCTTGGCCGCGACGCGATGCTTGGACTCGCTCTTGAGCTGCTCGTCGGTGCGCGGCTCGAGCTGCTGGATCGCCCCCAGCGCGCCGACCTGCATTTGAACCTTCATCTGCTTCTGCTTGGCCACGGGTGAGAGTCTGCCAGACGGCGTGAGCGCGGATTCAGCCGAAGCCGGATCTCGAGCCGAGGTCCGGGGCAGCATACGATCCCGCTATGGCAAGCTTCTACGGCCCCAGCTGCGCCTGATGGAGGCGCCGGCCGGGGCCTTCTACGTCGCCGACGGGGAGCGCTACGCGCCCAGCGAGCTGACCCGCGGCCCCTGGGATCCCGACAGCCAGCACGCCGGTCCGCCGTGCGCTCTCCTCGGCGGGGAGATGGATCGGACAGGTGAGATCGCCGGAGCTCGGCTCGCCCGAATCACGTTCGAGATCCTGCGCCCGGTCCCGATCGCTGCGCTGAGCGTGTCGGCCCGGGTGGTGCGCCCGGGCCGTAGTGTCGAACTCGTCGAGGGCACCCTGACACACGAGGACACCGAGATCCTGCGGGCACGAGCGTGGCGCATCCGCACCGAGACGGTTGAGATCGAAGGCCCCCAGCCGGCTCGAGGGGCGATGCCCGGTCCCGACGCCGGCGAGCCGCGCGACTTCTTCCCTACCGGCCAGCGGGGCTATCACTCCGCGATGGAGGTCCGCTTCGTCGCCGGCGCGTACGTCGAGCCTGGTCCGGCATGGGCGTGGATGCGCCAGCGCGTGGCGCTCGTGGAGGGGCGCGAGCCCTCGCCGCTCGAGCGGTTGCTCGTGGCGGCGGACTCGGGCAACGGCGTGAGCGCGCCGCTGGACTACCGGCGGTTCGTCTTCATCAACACCGACCTCTCGGTGGCGCTGAGGCGCCTGCCCGCAGGCGAATGGATCGGGCTGGACGCAGTCAGTCACGCCGAGCCCGACGGCATCGGCCTCACCGACACGACGGTCCACGACGTTTCAGGACCCGTCGGGCGCGCCACGCAGAGCCTGCTGATCGGCGCCCGGCCCTAGGTGCTCAGCCGCGCCTCTTCGAGGTCGAGGTCGTACTCCACGCGCTCGGGATCGAGGTCGACCTCGGGCACCCCGGGCAAGAAGCCGACCACGACGCCCCCCACCGTGAGCAGGATCGGGTAGGGCACCTGGACCATGCGGGCAACCACGGCCAGCGCCACGGTCGCCGTCAGGAGACCCAGGAGCAGTAGCTCGAGATGCTCCACTAGCCGTGGCTGGTGGCCACGGCCAGCTCGTCCAGCGAGCGGCGAAGCAGGCGTGACACGTGCATCTGGGAGATCCCTATGCGGGTTGCGATCTCCGACTGGGTCAGATCCTCGACGAAGCGCAGACGCAGGATCTCCTGCTCACGGGCCGGGAGTGCGGCCACGGCGGGAGCGACGACGGGGCGCCACTCGGCCAGCTCGTAGGCGGGGTCCGTGGAGCCCAGCCGGTGGCCCAGCGTGTGGTCCTCGTCGTCCGTGGCTCCGGGCTGGGGCGAGTCGAGGCTCATCGGGCTGTAGGCGCCCGCGGCCTCCATCGCCTCCAGCACCTCCTCGAGGTCCGCGCCGGTGTAGTTCGCCACGTCGCGGGGGGTGGGCGAGCGGCCCAGCGCGGTGGCCAGGTTCTCCACGGCGTCGTTGACCTCCATCACTCGTTCCTGCAGATGGCGGGGCACGCGCATCCCCCAGCCCTTGTCGCGAAAGTGGCGCTTGAGCTCGCCCACGATGGTCGGCACCGCGTAGCGCGCGAAGGCGCCCTCGCCGGGGTCGAAGCGGTCGATCGCCTTGACCAGACCCAGGCTCGCGACCTGCTCGAGGTCCTCGATCGACTCACCCGAGCTGCGGTAGCGCCCGGCGAGTCGTTTGGCCAGCGGGACGTAGTGCTCGATCAGCTCCTGTCGCGCGCCGGCATCTCCCTGCTTGTAGCGCTGGAGCGCACCCTCCTCGTCGAACTCGAGCATCGCGAAGGGAGCGTAAAGGGTGAGCCGCACGGGGTGATGTCGGGGCAGCTGCCTCTGATCGGGGGCGGGACGCCCTCTCAGGCGCCAATCGGGTCCGTGCGACACGGGCGAGATCGCCGAAGACACGGAATCGTGACACGAGGGGGCTCTGGCGGCCATATACAGCGCGTTCAACCCCGACCATGGAGCCACCACGTTGCGCAGACGCCACTCGTTCACCCTCGCCGTTCTGGGGACCACCCCCCTCGTCCTTCTCGCCGGTGCCCCCGCCGGCGCCGCGCCCGGAACCGGGGTGAAGGGCCCGACCACCACCGTGGCGCCGTATGTGCTCCCGGTCGCCGACGGGGTCCAGACGACCTCGCTGCTGACCGTCGGGGACCTCCCCGCGGCCAACGGACACAAGATGGTCGGCATCCCCGACGGGCTCGGCGCGCGCCCGGGCACGGGCGGCAACTTCGAGCTGTACATGAATCATGAGCTCGCCGACGCCCGCCCCGCCTCGGGGACCCGACCCGCACAGCCCATACAAGGTATCGCCCGCCGCCACGGTCAGGCCGGCGCGTTCGTCTCGAACTACCAGATCAACCGCAGCACGTTCGCGGTGCCCTCGGGCTCGGACCTGATCGATCCCGGCGTGACCTTCTTCAACTATCCGGCGCAGATGTTCGGCCCGGCTCCGTCGCCCGCCGGCCCGAACCCGGGCCCCGCCGGCGGAACGTTCACGGCGCAGGGCGCGCCGTTCAACCGCTTCTGCTCCAGCACCCTGACCGACCGCAACCAGCTATTCAACGCCGACACCGGCAACGGCTTCACCGGTCGGGTCTATTTCGCCAACGAGGAGGGTGGCGACGAGTCCCGCTCCTTCGGCGTTCTCGAAGACGGGGCCGCCAAGCAGCTGCCGCGGCTCGGCCTGTTCTCTTGGGAGAACACGCTCCCGGCGGCTAACCAGAGCGACACGACGCTCGTGCAGGGCCAGGAGGACAGCGGCGACGGTCAGCTCTGGGCCTACAGCGGCACGAAGACCAACACCGGCGACGCCTTCGACAAGGCCGGCCTCAACAACGGCAGCCTCAGCGTCATCGACACGATCGACGAGTCGGTGAGCACCGACGCCCAGTTCCGTTCCACGTTCGGCAAGAACCTGCCGGTCGAGGTCGACCTCTCCGACGTTCCATCCCAGCAGTCCGGCGCTCAGCAGAATGCGGAGGGCAAGGCCGAGGGGCTCAGCCTCAACCGCATCGAGGACGGCGCGTGGGATCCGAGAAGCCCGCGCGACTTCTACTTCGTCACGACGGAGGGCGGCAACACGACGCCGGCGCCGGGCACGACCACCAGCCGTAACGGCGGCGGGCTATGGCGCCTGCGCTACGACGACATCGAGAACCCGCAACGCGGCGGCACGCTGACGCTGCTGCTCGACGGCTCCGAAGCACCGTTCCTCAACAAGCCCGACAACATGGACATCGACGAGCACCGCAACCTCCTGATTCAGGAGGATCCCGGCAACAACCCGCAGCTCGCGCGGATCGTGGCCTACGACCTCGGGACGGGCCGCAGCGCCGTAGCTGCGCGCTTCGACCCGGCGCTTTTCTCGCCGGCAACGGCGAACGGCACCGATGCCGTGCTCACCACCGACGAGGAGTCCAGCGGCATCATCGACGCGCAGGACACCATCGGGGACGGGGCCTTTCTGTTCGACGCCCAGGTCCACAAGGCCGCCACGGGACCGAACGCGGCCGAGGAGGTGGAACCGGGGCAGCTGCTCGTCATGAGAGTCGACGACTTCGAGCTGGTCTACGCGGGCGCCCCACGGGTCCTTCGTCCCACGAGTCCGCTCGGCTCCGAGGGGTCCACCGGTCCCGGCGGCCCTGCGGGTCCGGCTGGCCCGACTGGCCCGGGTGGGTCGGCGGGCCCCACTGGTTCCCGCGGACCTGCCGGCCCTGTGGGTCCGATTGGTCCGGCAGGCCCCCGCGGCCCCAGAGGTCGGCGTGGGCGCAACGCAAAGGTCACCTGCAAGGTCCGGGGACGTCGCGTGAAGTGCCGCGTCAAGTCCGCCGGCCGGGCACAGCGGGCGCGCCTCACGCGCGAGGGCACGATTTACGCCTCGGGGACGGCTAGGAATCTCGTCACCCGACGCCGGGTCAAGCCGGGCGCGTACACACTGACGCTCGTCGACCACGGTCGCGTGGTCCGGCGGCTGTCGGTGCGAATCCCCTAGATGGGAGCCAGAAAGCGCCTAGACGACCGCGCCTCCTAAGCGGGGGGGCGCGGTCGTCGTTGTAGCACGGCACACACGACGAACTCCCCGACGAACTCCGCCCGTGGCTGCGCCGGTGCCGCCGCGGGGCGGCGATTGGCAGTCTGCGTAGGGGAGGGCCGCTCAGGCGGCGACCGGCAGGTCGCGCGTGACCAGGCCCTGCCCGGCCGCCCACTCGATCGTGCGGGCGAAGGTGTGCTCCACGGGTGTGTACTCGAGGCCGAGCTCGCGCGTGGCCCGCGAGCCGTCGTAGCGGTGGCCGTGCAGGATCGTGCGCACGCGCGCGCGGCACCCCGGGCAGGCGCGGCCGCGGGCGCGGTACAGCGTCTCGGCGGCCGCGGATACGCCTCGGGCGATCGGCGCGGGGACCATCCGCACCCGCTCGCGCACGCCGGTGACCTCGTAGAGGATCTCGAGCGCCTCCTCGGAGGTGAGCGTCGCGCCGTTGAGGATGTACCGCTCGCCCGCTCGGCCATGATCGACGGCGCGCAGGTGCCCCTCCACGCAGTCGTCGATGTCGACGACGCTGACGTGTGTACGTGTGAAGACGCGCAGGGTGCCGTTGACGTAGGCGATCACCATCCCCCCGTTGCCCGACGACCTTCCCGGCCCCTGGACCGAGGAGGGGTTGAGCGCCACCACCTCCACGCCTGTCGCCGCGCCGGCCGCGAAGGCGGCTTGCTCGCCCTCGTGCTTGGAGCGGTCGTAGTTCGACAGGTACGAGCCGCGGTGCGGTGAGTCCTCACGCCCGACCGTGCCGTGGGCCTCGCCGATCGAAGCGGCCGACGAGGTGTAGACCACGCGACCGACTCCGGCCCGCGCGGCGGCGCGGACCGCGCCCTCCGCGCCGCTGACGTTTACCCGCAGCTGCATGTCGGGGTCCGCGGGACAGTGGGAGTTGATGCCCGCGACGTGTAGGACGAGCTCGCAGCCGTCCATGCCGCGTGCGAGTGAGTCCTCGTCGAGCACGTTCCCGCGGGCGACGGTCACGCCCCTCGCGGTCAGAATCTCGGCTGAGCGCTCGGAACGGGCGAGCGCCACGACCTCGTCGCCACGCTCGCGCAGCCGGCCGAGCAGAGCGCCCCCGATGAAGCCGGTGCCGCCTGTGAGGAAGACGCTCGCCACGGTCAGACTGATCTGCGGGGTGCGCTCTCGAGTTCCCCTGCCGCAGGGACTCGACCCGCCTCGGTCGCGGCGCCCGACTCGGCCAAGAACAGCCGCACGCGCTCCATCGTCTCGCTACGGTGCTCGGCCTCACGCGCGCGGATCGGCGCCCCGAAGCGGATCTCGATCGCGTGGCGGCGCGAGCCGGCGGCGCCGTGCTTGTGGCGCATCCAGCGGCTGCCGCGGGGCATCGCGTCGCCCGTGCCCGAGACGAAGACCGGCACAATCGGGATGCCGTACTCGGACGCGAGCACGGCCGCACCCGAGCGCAGCCGGGCAACTCTGCCGTCGTGCGAGCGCGTGCCCTCGGCGAAGACGAGCAAGCTGCGGCGCGAGCGGATCAGGCGGTCGAGATGTGCCGCGGCCGTGAGGCCGCCGCCGTGGCGGTCGATCGGGACCGTCCCGAACAACATCGAGACGAGGATCGCGTTGCGGCGCCGCGCGTAGAAGTAGTCGGTCG
>JAABUR0100004403.1_pt1 | contig 18842 bp, 14 predicted proteins | sample 5560091 | NCBI WGS metagenome assembly JAABUR01 (sample SAMN10711879, study PRJNA513375) | rock metagenome | isolation source: Antarctica rocks | place: Antarctica: Victoria Land, University Valley sud | reverse complement strand
TCCCGATGGAACTCGTCCATGTCCGCGGCGTCTTCGAGGCGAGGTTCCCGGCTGGGCCGGTCGACTACCGCCTGGAGGTCAGCTATCTCGACGGGGACGGCGACAGCACCTACATCGTGGACGACCCCTACCGCTGGTTGCCGACGCTGGGTGACGTGGACGAGCACCTCATCGCCGAAGGGCGTCACGAGGAGCTGTGGACCGTCCTCGGTGCGCACCTGCGCACCTATTTCACCGTGGGCGGATCGGTCACCGGGGTCTCCTTCGCCGTGTGGGCGCCCGGCGCGCAGGGAGTCCGGCTCACCGGGGACTTCGACTTCTGGCAGGCCAACGCGTACTCCATGCGGCTGCTGGGCACAACCGGCGTCTGGGAGCTGTTCATCCCCGACGTCGAGGTCGGTGCCCGGTACAAGTTCAACATCCTGGGTGCCGACGGGGTGTGGCGGGTCAAGGCCGATCCGATGGCCTTCGCGACCGAGATTCCCCCGGCCACAGCGTCGGTGGTCACCTCATCGAACTATGCCTGGCAGGACGAGGAATGGATGAGTCGGCGGAGCCAGACGACCTGGCACAACGCGCCGATGAGCATCTACGAGGTCCATCTCGGGTCATGGCGCAAGGGCCTGAACTACCGCCAACTGGCCGACGAGCTCGTCGACTACCTCGTCGAGACGGGCTTCACCCACGCTGAACTGCTGCCGGTCTCCGAGCATCCCTTCGGTGGCTCGTGGGGCTATCAGGTCACCTCCTACTACGCACCGAGCGCGCGCTTCGGCTCGCCTGACGACTTCCGCTACCTGGTGGACCGGCTGCACCAGGCCGGCATCGGGATCATCGTCGACTGGGTGCCGGCGCACTTCCCCAAGGACGAGTGGGCGCTGGCCCGCTTCGACGGCACTCCGCTGTACGAGCACGCCGACCCGCGCCGCGGTGAGCAGCCGGACTGGGGCACCTATGTTTTCGACTTCGGCCGTCGTGAGGTCCGAAACTTCTTGGTGGCCAACGCTCTGTTCTGGCTCCAGGAATATCACATCGACGGCCTGCGGGTGGACGCCGTCGCCTCGATGCTCTACCTCGACTACTCCCGGAAGGAGGGCGAGTGGCTGCCGAATGTGTACGGCGGTCGGGAGAACCTCGACGCCGTCGCATTCCTGCAGGAGATGAACGCCACCGTCTACAGACATGTCCCCGGCGCCATCACCATCGCCGAGGAGTCCACCGCATGGCCGGGAGTCACCCGGCCGACCTATCTCGGTGGTTTGGGTTTCGGCTTCAAGTGGAACATGGGCTGGATGCACGACACGCTCAATTACCTTGCCCGCCAGCCAATCCATCGGTCCTATCACCACGATCAGATGACCTTCGCCATGATGTATGCCTTCTCCGAGAACTACATTCTGCCGATCAGCCACGACGAGGTCGTCCACGGCAAGGGGTCGCTGCTGGGCAAGGTCCCCGGCGATCGGTGGCAGCAGCTGGCCACGCTGCGGCTGTTGATGGCGTACATGTGGGCCCACCCTGGCAAGCAGCTGCTGTTCATGGGCAGTGAGTTCGGGCAGCCCGGCGAGTGGGCCGAAGGATCCTCGTTGGACTGGGGCCTGCTCGATGATCCTGGGCATGCCGGGCTGAAGTTGCTGGTCGCCGACCTCAACCAGACCTATCGCAGCCGTTCGGCCGTCTGGTCGCAGGACACCGATCCGGCCGGCTTCCAGTGGATCGATGCCAACGACGCGGCCAACAATGTCTTCTCCTTCCTGCGCTACGGCACAGACGGCTCGGTCGTTGCTTGCGTGGCCAACTTCGCGTCGGTTCCGCATCACGGCTACCAGGTCGGGCTGCCGCGCAAGGGAGCATGGACCGAGTTGGTCAACACCGACGCGGATTCCTACGGCGGTTCCGGGGTCGGAAATCTTGGCCGCATCCAGGCCGAGGGCAATGCCTGGCACGGCCAGCCGTACTCGGCCACTGTGTCACTGCCGCCCCTGGGCGCGCTCTGGTTCGAGCCGGAGCAGATCGAGAACCCCGGTCCCCTGGAACCAGGAACCCCCGCGTGAGAATGAGGATCTACGGTATGGCGATGTCGCGGATCCCCCTGCTCCTGACTGCGTCCCTGCTCAGCCTCACCGCGTGCACGACCATGGTCGTCGGCGCGCCCAACCCGGCCAACGGTATCCGGCAGGACGTCGCCGACTCCGAGCTCGAGATCTTCGGGGCGGGAGACGGGGAGGTCGACCAGCTGGTCCGCAATGCGCTGGCCGACCTCAACACGTTCTGGACGGAGCAGTTCCCCGAGGTCTACAGCACCGATTTCGTTCCGCTGGAGGGCGGTTACTACTCCGTCGACCCCGACGATTTCAATGCCGACGACTACCCCGACGCGATCGATGACGACCTGTGCCTGGAAGACCTGGTCGACAACGTCTCCGGTAACGCCTACTACTGCCTGGCCGGCAACGACGGCGACCTGATCGCCTATGACCGCACCCTGCTCGAACAGCTCAGGAACGACTACGGCCCGTTCCTGCCTGCCATGGTGATCGCGCATGAGTTCGGACACGCCATCCAAGGGCGGGTGGGCGTCGACTCGGACAAGACCATCGTCTCCGAAACCCAGGCCGATTGCCTCGCTGGAGCCTGGACCGGTTATGTGGCCACCGATGCCGCCGAGCACTTCAACATCCGCGCGCCGGAGTTGGACCAGCTGATCCGCGGGTTGGTGGAATTCCGAGACCCAGTCGGCGAGGATCCGGACGGGGACAGCTCGCATGGCTCGTACTTCGACCGGACGTCGGGCTTCCAGGAGGGCTTCGACGACGGACCCACCGCCTGCCGCGACAACTTCGACGACGACCGGATCTTCACCCAGATCGAGTTCAACGAACGGGACACGACCGGAGACGCCCCCTACGACGAGACCTTCCAGATCGCTGACAGTTCGCTGGGCGCTTTTTGGACCGATGTCCTGGACTCGGCTGGGGTGGACTTCAGCATCCCGGATCTGATGGGTTTCGACGGGGATGCGCCGGACTGCAACGGTGCAGGGCAGCCCGCCGACATCAACTTCTGCCCATCGGACAATGCGGTCAGCTATGACGAGTCCGAGCTCACCGAGATGCTGCACGAGGACATCGGTGACTACGCGGTGATCATGGCGGTTGCCATCCCGTACAGCCTGGCGGTCCTGCAGGCCCTCGACCGCCCGATCGACACAGCAGAGGCGTTGTCGTCGGCGGTGTGCCTGGCCGGGTGGTACTCCTCCACCTTTGCTGACGGCGACATCCCCTTCGAGGATGAGGGCTCCTCCATCTCGCCCGGAGACATCGACGAAGCGGTCATCTTCCTGGTCGAACAGGCCACCCGCCCCGAAGTGCTACCGCAGGCCGAGCTGTCCGGATTCCAGCTCGTGGACTTCTTCCGGCGCGGCTTCGTAGTGGGACCTGCGGCTTGCGGAGTGGACGGTCTGGACGGCTGAGTCGCCACCGCCACCTCACGGCGCCTTGACTCCGGCGGGCAGAGGATGCGTCCTCGAAGGGCCTTATGCTGCACCGCACAGCACGTCGTCGGCGTGCCGACCTGACACCCGCACCCGGAGGAGGACGACGCGATGCCAGGACGCCTGCCGACTTCGCGGACCGGACGAGCCATGTCATCGAGATCGGTTGGCCGCTGCGCCCTGCTGGCAGTCCTCGCCATCACGGCGACGGGATGCTCGAGCACGCTCACCGGTGAGCCGACCCCGGCGAACGGTCTCCGCCAGGACGTGCCCGACTCCGACTTCGAGATCGTCGGCTCCACCGACAGCGAGATCGACACCACAGCCCGTAATGCCCTGGCGGACATCAACGACTTCTGGGCCCAGAATTTTCCCGAGCTCTTCGGCGCCGATTTCGAACCGCTGACCGGTGGCTACTACTCGATCGACCCCGACAACTTCGATCCCGACGAGTATCCCGACGACATCGGCTGCCTCGACGGTGATCCCGAGAACGTCGCCAACAACGCCTTCTACTGCTTCCCGCAGTCCGGCGGCGCGGGCGACAACATCGTCTACGACCGCACTCTGCTGGAGACGCTGGCCGCCGACTACGGCCGATTCCTGCCGGCGCTGGTGATGGCACACGAATTCGGCCACGCCGTCCAGGCGCGGAAGGCACCGCCCTCGGAGCTGTCCATCGTCTACGAGACCCAGGCCGACTGCTTCGCCGGTGCCTGGACCGGTTGGGTCTCCGAGGACAACGCGAAGCACTTCAACATCCGGGCCCCCGAACTCGACGGCGTCGTACGCGGATTCCTGCTGTTACGGGACGAGCCGGGCTCGGCCGCAGATGACGACAGCGCGCACGGGTCCTACTTCGATCGGGTCTCGGCCTTCCAGGAAGGCTTCGACAGCGGCCTGGCGGCCTGCCGCGACAACTACGACGACGATCGGATCTTCACCCTTGCCGAGTTCAGCCCGGACGACCGGACCGCCGGCAACGTCTCCTATCAGGAAGCGATCCAGATCAGTGAAACAACGCTGGAGACCTTCTGGGAATCGGCCTTCGACCAGGTGGGCCAGCAGTCCTTCATCGCCCCGGAACTGGTCGGCTTCGATGATGATGCTCCCGATTGCGGCGACGACGCCGTGGAGCGCGACCTCAGTTTCTGCCCGGCCGACAACACCGTCAGCTACGACGAATCCGATCTCACCCAGCTGATCGCCGACCGGATCGGCGACTTCGCGGTGACCACGGCGATCTCGCTGCCCTACGCGCTGGCTGCGCGGAATGCCGTCGACCGGTCAGTACGTGGACCGGAAGCGATCGCGTCGGCCGTGTGTGCCACCGGGTGGTTCGCCGCGCAGTTCTACAACGGCACCCTCGCCGACGCGGCAACGATCAGCCCCGGCGACATCGACGAGGCGGTGATCTTCCTCATCGACTACGGGTCCAAGCGCGAGATCCTGCCCGAGGTGGGGCTGTCAGGCTTCCAGCTCGTCGACGTCTTCCGCCAGGGCTTCCTCAACGGCGGAGCCGACTGCGGCATCTTCGGCGGGTGACCAGCAGCGCGGCGTCAGAACAGGGCTGCGGTCAGCTTCTTGCGAGCAGCGACGACTCGGGGGTCGTCGTCCCCGACCAGCGCGAACAGCTCGATGAGTCCCTCGCGAGCGGTGTCGCGGTCCTCACCGGTGCTTGACCGGATCGTCGCCAGTAGCCGATCGAAGGCCTGATCGACCCGCCCCGTGGCCAGCTCGACGTCGGCGGCCGACCGGGCGAGGACACCGTTCGTCGGATCTGCATCGGCCCTTGCGACGGCGTCGGGACCGGCGGCTTCGGCGCGCAGCAGCAGCCGGATCTGGGACAGCGCCAGGCCGGCGACGGGATGCTCCGGTTCGGTGGCCAGGATCGCGGCATAGGCAGCCTCGGCGGCGGCCAGATCTCCCCGAGCCACCGCGTCCTCGGCGGCATCCAGTCTCGGGTCGTCCCCCTCCGGCTTCGGGCCCTGATCGTCCTCGTCCCCCGGTGTCCCGGCCGGAAGCGTTCCACCAGCGGCCTGGACCACCGCGGCGAGGAACTTGCGCACCTCGGTTTCGGGCAGCGCACCGTTGAACTCCGCCGCCAGGGCCCCCTGCAACACCGCCTTGACCGCCGGAATGCTCTGGACCGCCAATCCCTGCGCCAGCAATGGATTGGAGTCGATGTCAACCTTGGCCAGGATCCAGGCACCGTTACCTTCTGCGGCGAGCCGCTCCAGCACGGGCGAGAGCTGCTTGCAGGGCTGACACCACTCGGCCCACAGATCAAGGATCACCGGCACCTGGAACGAGCGGTCGATGACCTCGGCCTGGAAGCTCGCCTCGGTGACGTCTATGACGTAGCTGCCGCCGCCGGGAGCTGGCGGCGGCGCCGCGGCGGCGCGCTCTGCCGCCTCGGCTCGGGCCCGAATGGCTCCGAGGTCGACCGCTCCAGCCAACGAGGCGGCTACCTGAGCCTGCTGAGCCTGCTGGGCCGCAGCGGCGGCGGTTCGGGGCGGGGCGGGGCCACGGTTGGGTTGCATGGCTTCCATCCTGACACTGCCGCCCACCCGACTTCCGGGTGGTTAGAACCGGGCGGGTTCGGTGTAGCCACCCCACTCGGCGCGGAGGGCATCGCAGATCTCGCCGAGGGTGGCTTCCGCGCGGGCAGCGTCGAGCATGGCCGGCACCATGTTCTCCGCAGTGCGGCTGACCTCGACCATGTGTGCCACAGCCTTCCGTACGGTGTCCTCGTCCCGGCTGTTCCGACGGGTGGCCAGATCCCGGCACTGCTCCAGCTCGACCTCGTGGCTGACCCGCAGGATGTCCAATTGATCGTGATCGCTGACCGAGGCGTTGTTCACGTTCACGCCGACGACCTTACGATCCCCCTTCTCCAGCTTGAGCTGGAAGTCGAAGGCCGCCTCGGCAATCTCGCCGATGAACCAGCCCTCCTCGATCCCACGCAGCAGGCCGCTGGTCATCGTGTCGTCGCTGCCCATGCCCTTGATCTGGCTGAATATCTCCTCCGCCTGACGTTCCAGCTCGTCGGTCAGAGCCTCGACGTACCAGGAGCCACCAAGGGGATCCGCGACGTTCCCGACTCCGGTCTCGGCGGCGATCACCTGCTGGGTACGCAGCGCGATCTGCGCCGCCTTCTCACTGGGCAGGGCGAGCACCTCGTCGAGTGCGTTGGTGTGCAAGGAGTTGGTGCCACCCAGGATTGCAGCCAGCGCTTCGACGGCCGTACGGACGATGTTGTTGTCCGGCTGTTGTGCGGTCAGCGAGACGCCGGCGGTCTGGGTGTGGAAGCGCAGCCATTGCGCGCGGTCTGTCTTCGCGCCGTACACGTCGCGCATCCAGCGGGCCCAGATCCGGCGGGCCGCACGGAACTTCGCGATCTCCTCGAAGAAGTCGATGTGCGCGTCGAAGAAGAAGGACAGTCCGGGGGCGAACTCCTCGATATCCATCCCGCGCGACAGGCCCAGCTCCACGTAGCCGAAGCCGTCGGCCAGGGTGAATGCGAGCTCCTGCGCCGCGGTCGAGCCGGCCTCTCGGATGTGGTAGCCGGAGACCGAGACCGGCTTGTAGGCCGGAATCCGCTCGTTGCAGAACTCCATAAGGTCGCCGATCAGGCGCAGATGCGGCTCCGGTGGGAACAGCCACTCCTTCTGGGCGATGTACTCCTTGAAGATGTCGGTCTGCAGCGTGCCGTCCAGGGCGGAGATGTCGATGCCCTGCCGTTCGGCGGCGACGAGATACATGCAGAAGACCGGGACGGCCGGCCCGCTGATCGTCATCGAGGTGGTCGTCTGCTCGAGCGGGATGTCGCGGAAGAGAGTCTCCAGATCGGCGGCGGAGTCGATGGCCACGCCGCAGTGCCCGACCTCTCCCAGCGCGATCGGGTCGTCGGAGTCGCGACCCATCAGGGTCGGCATGTCGAAAGCAACCGAGAGCCCACCGCCGCCCTCGGCAAGGATCATCTTGTAGCGCTCGTTGGTCTGTTCGGCGTTTCCGAACCCGGCGAACTGGCGGATCGTCCAGGAGCGTCCCCGATAACCGGTCGGGTACAGCCCCCGGGTGAAGGGATACTCCCCCGGCCAGCCGATCCGGTCGAAGCCGGCCGGCTCCTGTCCGGGCTCCGGCCCGTACACCGGCGCAACCTCCACTCCAGACAGGGTGCTGAAGTCCGCGTCGCGGACCCGGCTCGATTGCAAGGCCTCGTCGTAGCGCTGTTGCCAGCGGGCGCGGCCGTCCGGTGTTGCGGTCATACCCAATAGTAGGACGACCTATTAAATTATCAAGTAGGACGACCTACTATTCGTGGCCGGGCTGAGTCAGCGCTGGGTCGATCGCAGCCACGTCGCCGGCCGCGTACCGCACGTCGCGCAGCGTTGCGTACAAGTCGTCCAGCCGATCGTCGCCGATGTTCTCCAGACCGAAGTCCACGGCCATCAGATCCGCGGTCGCCCTTTCCACGGTGGCCCGCCCGGCGTCGGTGATCGAGGCGAGTACCCCGCGGCCGTCGGCCGGGTTGGGCCGGCGATCGACCAGTCCAGCGCTCGCCAGTCGCTCGACGGTGTTGGTCACGCTGGTGGGATGGACCATCAACCGGCTGCCGATCACCTTCAGCGGCAGCGTCCCGGTGCGCGAGAAGCGCAGCAGGACCAGCGCCTCGTAGCGCGCGAAGGTCAGCTCGTAGGACCGCAGCGCCTCGTCGAAGCGGGCCAGCAGGATCTGTTGAGCGCGAAACACCGATGTAGCTGCCCGCATCGCCGTGGCCGGCCCCCAGATGCGCTCCCAGTTCTCCCCGGCCCGCTGGATGGGGTCGAAGGGGAGTCGCAGTTGGCGAGGCATGGTGCGCGAAGGCTACGCCAGCCGACCCGTAACCACGGTTATGCGCAGAACCGTCGCCCCGACGCCGGTCTTCCCGCGGTTATGCGCATAACCGCGGAGTGGGCGCGGCGAGCCGGCTATGGGGTGGCGGGCAAGTTGCGCAGGGACGGTGCCTTGCGAATGCCGAACCGTTGCTTCAGCGCCAGACGGGCGGCGTGATCACCGCACATCCCGTGTACGGCGGGGCCAGGCGGCGTGGCCGAAGAACACAGGTACACGCCGTCGATGGGCGTGCCGTAAGTCGACCAACGCGGCGCGGGGCGCGCCAGCATCTGCAGCAGCGAGGTCTCCCCCGCGCTGATGTCGCCGCCGACATAGTTCGGGTCGTATTCAGCCATCTGTGCCGAAGTCATGGTGTGCCGTCCGACCACGAGGTCCCGGAAGCCGGGGGCAGCGGCCTCGATCTGATCCTCGATCACCTGGGTCATGTCCACAGTGGATCTTGCAGGCACATGGCAGTAGGCCCAGAAAACGTGCTGGCCGGTGGGAGCACGGCTCGGATCGGCCACGGTGGGCTGCACCGCCAACACGTACGGGTGCTCGGGGTGGCGACCGGAAGCGACATCCGCTTCGGAGGTAGCGATCTGCTCGAAGGTTCCACCGAGGTGGACTGTGCCCGCCCGCGCGACGTCTGGATTTGCCCACGGCATCGGCCCGGAGAGGGCATAGTCCACTTTGCAGACACCGGACCCATACCGGAAGCGGCGCAAGGCTTTCCGGTACGCACCGGGCAGTGCATCGAGACCAGCCATGCGTAGAAAGCTGTCCGGAGCAACATCGAGCAGTGTCGCCCGGGCCGGCGGCAGCTCGTCGAGACTGCACACCTCGTGACTGGTGATGACTTCGCCACCGGCGGCCTGCAGGGCGGCGACCATCGCATTGCTCAGTTCCTGGGATCCGCCAGCCACGACCGGCCAGCCCACGGCATGGGCCAGTAGGGCGAGCACCATGCCCAGACCACCGGTCACCGGTCGGTCCAGCCGCATCTTGCTGTGCGCTGCGCACCCGGCAAGCAGTGCACGGGCCTGCTCGCCATCGAAGCGGCCGGCCAGGGATTGAGCGCTGCGCAGTCCGTACCGGGTGAAGTGCGCGACGGCTGGCAAACCCGAGGTGGGCAGACGCCGAAATGTGCCCAGAAGCGTCGTCAGCAGGCGAGGCGCGTCGGCGACGAGCGGGGCGAGCAACTGCTCGTACGAGGGTCCGTCGGCTCCGAGCGAGGCGGCTGTGCGGGCAAGGTCCCGGTGCACGAGGACTGCTCGACCACCATCGAGCGGATGGGCGAAGGGCAGCTCGGCGTGCAGGAGGCCGACGCCGTGTGCGGCCAGGTCGAACTCGGTGAAGAACGGGGAGATCGCCAGCATCGGATGTCCCGTCGAGCAGACATCGTGGCCGAACCCGGGCTCGGTCAGGGCCGCGGTCCTGGCTCCGCCTCCCCAGGTCTCGGCCCGCTCGTAAACCCGGACGGACAGTCCAGCAGCGGCCAGCCGCAGGGCCGCGGCCAGCCCGTTGGGCCCAGCGCCGACCACGACCGCGTCGAGACCGGTCTGCCGACCGCTCATCCGGGCATCAGAGCTCCTCGACCAGTGCATCAGCGGCTGTGTAGGGGTCGATCTCACCGGCAACCACCCGCTCGGCGAGCGTCCCGAGGGCCGCCGAACCGTGTACGTCGTCCATCCGTTCGCGCAAGGTCGCTACGGCGATCGCTTCGATCTCGCCTGCGGCCCTGGCCCGCTGACGTCGGACGCGTTCTCCGGAGTGGTCCAGCCAGTGCCGGTGCTTATCCAATGCATTGACCACGTCGCCGATCCCTTCGCCTCTCGAGGCAACCGTCGACAGGATCGGTGGCCGCCAGGCACCGGCATCGGAGTGCCTACCGCCCAAGGACAGCATGTAGCGCAGGTCGCGCACGGTCTGTTGCGCCCCATCGCGATCAGCCTTGTTGACGACGTAGAGGTCCGCCACTTCCAGGATGCCGGCTTTGGCGGCCTGGATGCCGTCGCCCATTCCGGGGGCCAGCAGGACCATCGTGGAGTCGGCAAGCTGGGCGATCTCGACCTCGGCCTGGCCCACCCCCACGGTCTCGATCAGCACGACGTCGCAGCCGGCAGCGTCCAGGACGCGTAGTGCCTGAGGCGTGGCCCAGGCCAATCCGCCGAGATGCCCGCGAGTGGCCATGGAGCGGATGAAGACATCCGGATCCAGGGCGTGTTCCTGCATCCGGACCCGGTCTCCGAGCAACGCGCCGCCGGAGAACGGTGACGACGGGTCGACGGCCAGCACCCCTACTCGCTTACCGGCCGTGCGGAATGCCGTGACCAACTCGGTCGTGGTCGTGGATTTTCCGACCCCAGGGGACCCCGTGAGTCCGATGATCTGTGCGTGTCCGGCATGGCCGACAAGGGCGGCGGCCACCTCTCGCAGTTTGGGACTGGCGTCTTCGACGAGGGAGATCAGCCGCGCGACGGCCCGAGCCTGGCCCTCTCGAGCGCGGGTGACCAGCTCGATGACATCGGCATCGCGCCGGGAGTTGTGCCGTCGCTGGTACGGAGTCTCGGTCTCCTGGAGGCTCACCCGCGGGCGGGGACCCTGACGATCAGGGCATCGCCCTGACCGCCGCCGCCACACAGCGCGGCGGCGCCGACCCCACCGCCGCGACGGCCGAGTTCCAGGGCCAGGTGCAGCACCAGGCGAGCACCGCTCATCCCGATCGGATGGCCGAGCGCGATCGCTCCGCCGTTCACGTTGACCTTGTTCTCGTCCAGACCGAGCTTGCGGGTCGAGACGATCCCGACGGCGGCGAAGGCCTCGTTGATCTCGACCAGGTCCAGGGCGGTCGGCTCGATGCCCTCCTTGGCGCAGGCCACCCGGATCGCGTTGGCCGGCTGCTCGTGCAGCGAGGTATCCGGCCCGGCGACCACACCGTGGGCGCCGATCTCCGCGATCGGGGTGAGGCCCAACTCGGCGGCCTTGGCCGCCGACATCACAACGACCGCGCAGGCGCCATCGGAGATCTGTGAGGCCGAGCCGGCCGTGATCGAGCCCTCCTTGGCGAAGGCCGGACGCAGCTTGGACAGGCTGTCCGTGGTCGTGTCGGACCGGATGCCCTCGTCGGCGCTGAACTCGATCGGGTCTCCCTTGCGCTGCGGAATCTCGATCGGCACGATCTCGTCGTCGTACAGGCCGTTCTTGGCCGCGAGCGCCGACTTCTGGTGACTGGCCGCAGCGAAGGCGTCCTGCTCCTCGCGGGTCAGGTTGTAGCGGTCGGCGTAGGACTCGGTGGATGCGCCCATCGCGACCTGGTCGAAGGCGCAGAACAGCCCGTCGTAGGCCATCGAGTCCACCAGCGTCGCGTCGCCGTACTTGGTCCCCTCACGGGACTTCGGCAACAGGTGCGGCGCATTGGTCATCGATTCCATCCCGCCGGCGACGACGATCTCGAACTCTCCCGCCCGGATCAGCTGGTCGGCCAGCGCGATGGCGTCGAGACCGGAGAGGCAGACCTTGTTGACGGTCAGCGCCGGAATCGTCATGGGGATGCCGCCCTTGAACGCGGCCTGGCGGGCGGTGATCTGGCCGGCGCCTGCCTGCAGGACCTGGCCCATGATCACGTACTCGACCTGCTCACCTGAGATTCCGGCTCGGTGCAGTGCCCCCTTGATGGCGACACCGCCGAGCTCAGCTCCGGAGAAGCCCTTCAGCGAACCGAGCAGCCGACCCATCGGCGTACGGGCGCCCCCGACGATGACCGAACCCGACATGACCAGTCCTCTCCAGGAATTGCCGGCCGTGGCTGGTGGTGACACGGCCGATACGGCTGAGCGGCACCAAGTCTACCGATGCAGTCGTGGCAGGAGCAGGCGTGCAGAATCGCACTCGTGTTCACCCATCTCGATCACGTCGGCATCGCTGTAGCCGATCTCGACGAGGCGCTGGCCTTCTACGCCGAGACCTTCGATCTCCGTTCGGTGCACGAGGAGGTCAACGAGGAGCAGGGTGTCAGGGAGGCCATGCTGGCCATCGGCGACTCGGGCGGCTGGATCCAGCTACTCGCCCCGTTGGGTCCGGATTCCCCGATCGCAAAGTTCCTCGATCGGAACGGTCCGGGCATCCAACAGCTGGCCTACCGGGTGAGCGATCTCGACGAGGTGTGCGCCACGTTGCGTGAACGCGGCCTGCGGCTGCTCTACGAAACGCCGAAACGCGGTACGGCGGACTCGAGGGTCAACTTCATCCACCCGAAGGATGCCGGTGGCGTGCTCGTCGAACTCGTCGAGCCAGCTCCCGACGCCCCCACCAACTCGACTCAGGGGACCCCTGCGACGAACCTATCGTCGTAATCTTCCCCTCATGGCCGATGCGTAGTGTCGGACACGTGCCCCGCCCCCTTGCTGAGCTGATCGATCCGGGTTGGGCCGCCGCTCTGGAGCCGGTGGCCGGGGTGGTCACCGAGATGGGGTCGTTTCTACGCTCGGAAGTCGCCGCCGGACGCTCCTATCTGCCGACCGGTGAGCACATCCTGCGGGCCTTCGAGCGCCCGCTGGCTGACGTACGGGTCCTGATTGTCGGCCAGGACCCGTACCCCACGCCGGGTCACGCGGTCGGGCTCTCGTTTTCGGTCGCCCGCGAGGTACGGCCGATCCCGCGCAGCCTGCAGAACATCTATCGCGAACTCTCCGCCGACCTCGGCGTCGAGCCGGCGGCGCACGGCGACCTGTCTGCGTGGGCCGATCGCGGGGTGCTGCTGCTCAACAGGTGCCTGACCGTGCAGCCAGGTGTTTCCGGGGCGCACCGGGGCAAGGGCTGGGAGGCGGTGACCGACCGGGCCATCGACGTCCTCGTAACCAGAGACGCGCCGTTGGTCGCCATCCTGTGGGGCAAGGACGCGCAGACGCTTCGCCCGCGCCTTCGCACCGTCCCAGTGGTGGCCAGCGTTCATCCGAGCCCCATGTCTGCCGACCGGGGGTTTTTCGGCTCCCGACCGTTCAGCCAGGTCAATAAATTGCTGGCCCACCAGGGCGCCACCCCGATCGACTGGAGTCTCACGTGACAAGGACTGCGCTGGTGACTGGGGCGAGCGGGTATGTCGGGGGGCGACTGGTTCCCGAGCTGGTTGCGGCCGGTTGGTCGGTGCGAGCCATGGCGCGCAAGGCATCCCGGCTGCGTGACTATCCGTGGGCCGAGGATGTCGAGGTGGTGGAAGGCGACGTCCTCGACCGGGAAAGCCTCCGTCCCGTCCTGCGGGGTGTCGACGTCGCCTACTACCTCGTCCACGCGATCGGCTCCGGATCGGACTTCGAGGCCACCGATCGCCGCGCAGCCGAGAACTTCGCCACCGAAGCTCGCGAGGCCGGCGTGCACCGAATCGTGTATCTGGGCGGGCTCACCCCCGAGGGCGAAGAGCTCTCGCCCCATCTGCGCAGCCGCGAAGAGGTAGGAAAGATCCTGCTGGCCAGCAGCGTTCCCACCGCTGTGCTTCAGGCCGCGATCGTCCTGGGCAGTGGGAGCGCGAGCTTCGAGATGCTCCGGCACCTGACCGAGCGGCTTCCGGTGATGGTGACGCCGAAATGGGTCGACGTGCAGATCCAGCCGATCGCGATCCGAGACGTCCTTCGTTACCTCGTCGGAGCCGCCGACCTGCCAGCCGAGGTCAACCGCACCTTCGACATCGGGGGCTCGGACGTGGTGACCTATCGGGACATGATGTTGGGCTACGCCCGGGTAGCCGGGCTGCCGCGGCGCCGGATCTTGCGGGTACCCGTCCTCAGCCCGACACTGTCGGCACACTGGGTCGGGCTGATCACCCCTGTTCCGGGAAGTCTGGCCAAGCCGCTGGTCGAGAGTCTCAAGAACACAGTCGTGGCTCGCGAGCACGACATAGCGGACTACGTCCCGGATCCGGCTGAGGGGCTGCTCGGCTTCGAGGAGGCCATCCGCCGGGCTCTGGCTCAGATCCGGGACGCCGACGTCACGACGCACTGGTCCAACGCCTCGGTCGCCGGAGCTTCCAGCGACCCGCTGCCGACCGATCCCGAGTGGGCGCGCGGGGATCTCTACGTCGACGACCGCAGCAGCGTGGTGGACGCGCCGTCCGAGGCGCTGTGGGCAGTTATCGAAGGCATCGGCGGCACAACCGGTTGGTATTCGTGGAACCTCGCATGGCGCGTACGCGGCATCCTCGACCGGCTCTGGGGCGGACCAGGCCTCCGTCGCGGGCGGCGCAGCCCGTACGACCTCCAGATCGGCGACGTCGTGGACTGGTGGCGGGTCGAGGAGATCGTGGACGGCGAGCTGCTCCGGTTACGCGCGGAGATGCGGGTTCCCGGCCGGGCCTGGCTCGACCTGGGCATCGAGAACGATGGGGAGGGACGGACGGTGTTTCGCCAGCGCGCGATCTATGCCCCGCGCGGGCTCCTCGGCCGCGCGTACTGGTGGGCGGTGTGGCCCTTCCACGGGTTCGTCTTCGGGGGCATGCAGCGCAACATCGCCGCCCGAGCCGAACAGGTCGCCCGCGACGGGTCTGCACCCCGCTGGAACCCATCCGGCCACCGCCCCGCCTGACACGCCAAACTCTGCGGTTATGCGCATAACCGTGGCGATCGGGCCCAATTTGCAACGGTTATGCGCATAACCGCACGATCGAGGGCCGGCGATGTAGGTCAGCGCAGCGCAGGGGCTACCTCGCGCTCGAAGAGTTCGATCCCGCTCCGGTCGTAGGCCGCCTCGGCGAAGTAGCAGATCGCGTAGGTCATGCCCATTTCCTGCGCCGAGCTCAACGCCTCGATGATCTGGTCCGGAGTTCCGACGGCCGGACCGGAGCGCGCCTGCTCGACCGCGGTGTCAGCCCGCTCGGCACCGACGATCGGGCGGTAATGATCCCCGAACCACCTCAAGCGCTGGTCCACCTCTGCCTGATCGGCTCCGATGACCACGTTGTAGTTGGCACTGCGGGTGATCTCCGAGAAGTCCCTGCCGAGGTCCTGGCAATGCCCCTCGAGCACTGAGGACTTGTGCGCGAACGCGTCCGGTGTGCCGTCGAAGTTCGTGTACGCCGCGTGCTGAGCGGCGATCCGTAGGGTTTTCCTCTCCCCGCCCCCCGCGATCCAGAGCGGAGGGCCGCCGTCCTGCAACGGCAGCGGGCGGCAGATCGCCCGGTCGACCTGGTAGTGCTCGCCGTCCAGAGTCGCGGCGCCGGTCTCCCAGAGTTGGCGCATGATCTGGACGCCTTCGTCCAGCATGCCAAGCCGGATCCCCGCACGCGGGAAACCGTAACCGTAAGCGCGCCACTCGTTTTCATACCAGCCAGCCCCGATGCCCATCTCGACGCGCCCGCCGCTGATCACGTCCGCGGTCGCGGCGACCTTGGCGAGATAAGCCGGATTCCGGTACGCCATGCAGGTGCACATCTGCCCCAGTCGCACCCGCGAAGTGCTGGCCGCCAGCGCCGCCATCAGGGTCCAGGCTTCGTGGGTGGACTCGTCGGTCGGTTTCGGGATCGTGTGGAAGTGGTCGTAGACCCAGACCGACTCCCAGGTGTCACCGGTGTCAGCGTGCTCGGCCACCGAGTGCATGGTCGACCACTGCTCGGCGATGTCGATGCCGGCGAGGTCGAGTCGCCAGCCCTGCGGGATGAACAGTCCGAAGCGCATGCCACCAACCTACGACGGGCCGATAGCCGGGGTTGACTACCCTCCGGTAACCCGGCACTGGAGGATCCATCCGTGAAGCAGATCACCGAGGCGATCCTGGCCGACTCGCTGTCCGATGTCGGCGAGCTGCCCGTTCCCGAGTCCTACCGCGCGGTCGTCGTACGCGAGGAGGACCAGGAGCTCTTCGCGGGCATGGCGACCCGCGACAAGGATCCCCGGCGATCTCTGCACGTCCAGGACGTGGCGACCCCCGAACTCGGGCCGGGTGAGGCCCTGGTCGCGGTCATGGCCAGCGCGATCAACTACAACACCGTCTGGACCTCGATCTTCGAGCCGGTCTCGACCTTCGGTTTTCTCAAGCGGTACGGCAAGCTGTCGCCGCTCACCAAGCGCCACGACCTGCCCTATCACGTCGTGGGTTCCGACCTTGCTGGCGTCGTCGTACGAGTCGGCGTCGGGGTCAACAGCTGGAAGCCCGGCGACGAGGTGGTCGCCCACTGCCTGTCGGTCGAGCTCGAGGACTCGGCCGGCCACGACGACACGATGCTCGATCCGCAACAGCGGATCTGGGGTTTCGAGACCAACTTCGGCGGGCTTGCCGATCTGGCTCTGGTCAAGTCCAACCAGCTGATGCCCAAGGCCAAGCACCTGACCTGGGAGGAGGCAGCCTGCCCCGGCCTGGTCAACTCCACGGCCTACCGGCAGCTGGTGGGAAAGCACGGCGCCGCGATGAAGCAGGGCGACATCGTGCTGATCTGGGGTGCCTCCGGCGGGCTGGGGTCATACGCGACCCAGCTCGCGCTCAACGGAGGCGGCATCCCGGTCTGCGTGGTCAGCAGTCCGGACAAGGCGGCCATCGTCGGGCAGCTCGGCGCCGAACTGGTCATCGACCGCAGCGCCGAGGGCTACCAGTTCTGGAAGGACGAGCACACCCAGGACCCCAAGGAGTGGCAGCGCCTCGGTGCCAAGATCCGCGAGCTGACCGGGGGGGAGGATCCCGACATCGTCTTCGAGCACCCCGGCCGGGAGACCTTCGGCGCGTCGGTCTACGTGACCCGTCGAGGCGGCACGATCGTCACCTGCGCCTCGACCAGTGGGTTTCTGCATACCTACGACAACCGCTACCTCTGGATGAACCTCAAGCGGATCGTCGGCTCGCACTTCGCCAACTACCGCGAGGCTTGGGAGGCCAACCGGCTCATCGCCCGGGGCGCCATCCATCCGACGCTGTCGAACGCGTACGACCTCGAGCGCGTCGGTCAGGCGGCTTACGACGTACACCGCAACCTGCACCAGGGAAAGGTCGGGGTCCGTTGTCTCGCACCGAAGGACGGATTAGGCGTACGAGATCACGAGCTTCGCGAACGTCTCGGCAGCCAGCTGCATCGGTTCCGTAACACCTGAAGCCGTGGCTGGGCCCGCATGACAACATTGGCCCATGGATCGCGACAACCAACCAGACATCTTTCCGTCCGACGGCGCCGCGCACAGCTTTGACGTGGTGATCCGCGGATACGACCGGGCGCAGGTCCACGACGCCGTCGACCGCTTGGACGGGGAACTGCGGGTTGCGCTGGCCGACAAGGACGCCTCGGCGGCGCACGCCGCCGAACTGGCCAGTCACCTGGCGAGCATCCAGGCCGAGGTAGAGGCCATGCGCGAGACAGCGCAGACAGCGGCTGCCCCCAACTTCGATTCGATGGGCGCCCGCATCTCGCACATGCTCAAACTGGCCGAGGAGGAGGCCAACGACATCCGGCGCATCGCGGCCGACGACAAATCCCGGTCTCAGGCCGAGGTCAAGGCCTCGGCCGATGAAGCCGCCGGGCTGCGCAAAACGGCCAAGGACGAAGTCCAGCGGATGACCGTGGAGGCCCAGGACGAGGCGCGCCGGGTCACGGAGGAGACCAAGGCCGCCGCAGCGGCGACCGTTGCCGATGCGCAGAAACAGGCCGACGACCTCAACGAACGCGCTCGCGCGTCTGCTGAGCAGGCCGAGGCGCATAGCAAGGCTCGCCTGGCCAAGATCGAAGAAGACTTCCAACTCGCTCAGAAGGCCCGTCGGGCCGAGGCTGCCCGGGTGGAGCAGGAACGAGACCGGGCCTCCCGCCGCGACGCCCAGAACCGGATCGAGCAGGCGCAGCGCAAGTCCGACGACATGGTCTCTGCTGCGGAGCGTCGGGTCACCGGCCTCGACGCCCAGCGCGCCGAATTGCACGCCAGGCTGAGCAAGGTCCGCGACATCCTCGGGGGCCTGCCCGACATCGGCACCACCACGGTCATCGAGGCGAATCCGGTTCAGCACACCTCGGGCTCGGCCGGTCCAGCACCGGTGGGCTCGGGATCGGCCGGCTCGCGATCGGCCAGCTCGGAATCATCCGGATCGAAGGCAACCTCAGGCTCGAACTCCAACGGAGCGCCCGAGCCCAAGGTCGGTAGGGACGCGGGTACGGCGGAGCAGGGCGGCAGGCAGGCCAACGCCCCCCAGACCGAACCGGCCCCGGCCGGATCAGCCGAGGCCGCCGAGGTCCCGACCGACGTGCAGAAGACCCCGCCACCGCCGCCCGCGGCGACCAGTTCGAACTGGCCGGTCAACGCCCCCACACAGGCAATCCACATCCCCCGTCAGGGCTGATCCAGCGGCTAGCCCCCCGGATAGAAGGCGGGCAGCGGGGCGGCGGCAGGGTTGAGGCGGGCCACGATCTCGTCGAGCACCCGCTCGGTGTGACCGACGAAGAGGTGCTTGGCGCCGGCCACGGCCACCACCTCGGCTTGCGGGATCGCCTGGAAACGCTCGCGAGCTGCTT
>JAABUR0100004401.1_pt1 | contig 18850 bp, 14 predicted proteins | sample 5560091 | NCBI WGS metagenome assembly JAABUR01 (sample SAMN10711879, study PRJNA513375) | rock metagenome | isolation source: Antarctica rocks | place: Antarctica: Victoria Land, University Valley sud | reverse complement strand
GATGCCCCACTCCAGCAGATCGAGGGACAGGTGCGCGCTGCCGTCCGTGACGCGCTGCACCGCAGCACGCGCAAGCCCCTACAATGGGGCGGTCTGGCGGGGTACCAGCAACTGGTCGCGATCGAGGAGGTGCTGCGTCAGGTGCCCGAGGAGCCCCAAACCACATCCTTACGCCAACTGGCCGCACGGGTCACCCGCACGGTGGAGGTCTGCCGCCCCGGCGCCGAGGACGTCGCCGTCGCCCATGACTGGCTGCGCCGCATGGCCACCACCCTGGGCTATGCCTCCGCTGTCACGGCCGCAGCCACGGCCCAGCCGCCCCTGCCCGCACGGAGCAGCGCCCAGGTGCGCGCCGAGATGGAGGCGCTGCTGGCTGCGTTTCCCCGCGAGAGCCGCTACCCACGGGCCCAAGGCGCCTTCGTCAGCGCGTGGCGTCGGCTGTGGCGCACCTGGGGACCCGAGCTGCTCCACTGCTACGACATCCCTGCTCTGCCGCCCGATAATCTGTACCTCGACGGGCTCTTCGGTTCCCTGCGGCGGCATCAACGCCGCATCAGTGGCGTCGCCTCCACCCGCCCCCTGCGCGATCTGGGGGAGTTCCCGGTCCTCTTCGCCGCTGAGAGCGAACAGGAGTTGCTCGACCAACTCCGCACGGTGCCCGAGGCGCAGTACCGGGCCCAGCGCCGGCGTCTGGCTGAGGGGGAGGCCGGGCGCCAACATCGCTAGCGCCTGCACCGCGACCCCGCAGGCACGGTCGCTGCCCTGCTCCAGCAGCACACCGCTCGGCGCAGGGTCTTGACGGCTCCTGTGCCCCCTGCTGCCCTGGACTATACTAGTTTGACAGCAAGGGATGCCAAGTACAAGATGTAAGCTGAGAAGTTACGACAACGCACTATGACCTGTACGGGGTCTCCTTTATCGGTAGAGAAACGGGCTGGGCCGTGGGGGCTGGTGGAGTCATTGTGGCCACCGCCGACAGCGGCAAGACATGGTCCCCACAACAGAGCGGAACGAAGCACACTCTCTTCCGTGTTGCCTTTCAAGATGCCCTGACAGGGTGGATTGTTGGAGCGGACGGAACCATTCCGTACACAGCTAACAGTGGGACCAGATGGTCGATGCAGCGCAGCAACACAAAAGAACATCTGACCGGTGTGGCCTTCACCGAAGGAACAGGACAGGGATATGTGGTTGGCGTGCATCGCACCGTCCTGCGGACAGTGGATGACGGCGCGACCTGGAACAAGGGGCTGTAGCTCAGGGAGCATGATCAACGCTATCGCCTCCACTCTAGCCCATGACAAGGTGGCACTCGCTCGGGTGAGGAGAGGCGGAAAGTCGTGCCATCTGGACATCAGGCGGGGCCATGTGTATGATGGCACTGAGGTCCGCAGTATGATCTCCTCCTTACTGACGTGATTGTGGTGGTTGGACCGACTCCTCTTTTCTTCAGCCCTACGGTTGGACAGGATCAGGTGTAGAGATGCCCCCGTGTCAGCATTGTGGCGCCTCTAATAATGCGGCATCAGCGCGCTTCTGCACGACCTGCGGGGGGAAGCTGGGTACCCTCCCGGGCCCGGCTCGGACGCAGCCAGTCCCCCCGCCTCCCCCTTCCGGGGCGCCTCCTGCCGTGTCCGGAGTCGGATTCGCCGCACGCGGCGTCGGCGGGGGACGCTATGTGCTGGAGGGCCTGCTCGGCCACGGCGGCTTTAGCGCCGTGTATCGAGCCCACGATCTGCACTTCCGTGATCGGGTGGTCGCCGTCAAGGAGATGGTCGATCAGTTCGCCGATCCGGCTGATCGGGCGGAGGCCGAGGCGAACTTCGAACAGGAAGCGGACTTTCTGGCCACGCTGCATCACCCCTTGATCCCTCAGGTAATGGACAGTTTCAGCGAAAACAGCCGCCATTACCTGGTCATGGAATACATCACCGGCGCGAGCCTCGACGACGAGATGAACCGGCGCCAGGGAGTGCCCTACCCAGAAGATCAGGTGCGCGCATGGGCACTTGACCTGTGCTCGGTGCTGGCCTATCTGCATAGCAGACAGCCGCCGGTCGTCTTCCGCGATCTCAAGCCCAGCAATATCATGCTGCAATCCGATGGGCAGGTGCGGCTGATCGACTTCGGTATCGCCCGCTTGTTTAAGCCCCACAAGACAGCTGATACTTCCTCGCTGGGCAGCCCCGGCTTTGCCTCTCCCGAGCACTATGCCGGCCAGACCGATGAGCGCTCCGATCTCTATTCCTTAGGGGCTACGCTGCACTACCTGCTCAGTAGCCGCGACCCCAGCAAGCACCCTCTGTTTGTGTTTCCCCCCCTCAGGACGGTCAATCCTGCGGTCTCAGCAGAGATGGAGGAGCTGATCCAGCGCTGCCTGACCTTTGATCGCACGGCCCGCTACGGGTCGGTCACCGAGGTTGCTGCCGCCCTGCGCGCCCCAGGGCAGGCGGGAACACCGCACCTAGCCCCTCAGCACTCATCGCCACAGGGGCTGTCAACGGTTGCTTTCACACCGCCGTCCCTGGTCCTGACCAGGCAAGCAGGCCGGGATGCGCGGGCCAGCTCACCCTATCGCTCGTTGCTTGCCGCCCTGGCTTGCGCAGCGGCGTTCCTCCTGTACATCTGGGTCACCGGCTGGCCCCCTGCCCAGGCGCTGCCCTTCGCCGCCGGACTCACGCTGATCGTGCTGTGGTGCGTGCTCACCCTAGCCGGCGAACGATGGCGCCTGCGCCTGACCTACCGGCATATCGCGCCGGCTGATCACCAGATACGTCGCTGGCTGATCGCCAGCCGCGTGCTGGCCTACACTGCCCTTGGCCTGCTTGCCGCTGCCCTTGTCGTCCAGGGAGGCTCCACACGCACTGTGCTGTGGAGCGTGCCGCTGATCCTAATCGGCCTGGTCACCTGGTGCGGCGAGCCGCTGCGTATGTTTCAGCGCACGCGCACGCTCCGTGCGCTCAAAACGGCAGTGGAGCGTAACGGTGGCCGCGTCGTCGTCCAGTGAGCGCCCTGGCTGAGCTGCTCTGAGCGGGGCGTCGCTTAGCGCAGGCGCACCCACGCCACCATCAGCAATCCTGACATGGCCATCAGGAGGCGCAGGATCAGGGTAAGGTCCCACGGGGGCGCGGCCAAGCTCAAGGAGACCACGAGGGTCGATGACGTGGCGGTTGCGCTGGGCGTGGGCGGTAGCATGGTGGCTGTCGCCCGCACAGTGGGCGCCCCGCTCACTCCCGATCCAACGGCTGGTGGGGTCGGCGTGGACAGGGAGGTGTTCGCTGGCGCCGTGGTTGCGCTCACCCCCACGGTGGGAGTCGACGTGCCGGTCGGCGTGGGCCGGGACGTCTGGGTAGGCGGCGGCGTGGCCGTGGGCGGTGCGGTGGAAGTCGGGCGTGGCGTCGGGGTGGGCTGCGGCGTGCGGGTCGGGCGAGCTGCCGGCCTGGGCCGTGGCGTGGCGGTGACCGGCGCCAGGGGCGCATTGCCCATCTTGAGTACAAAGGCGTCGAAACTGCCCGCGTTGTTGGCCTGGTAGGCATGGACCGTCATCAGGTCAGTGGAGTTGCCCCAGCCAGCGACGTAGACATTGCCGACGTGATCCACCGTGATGCCGCCAGCCCCGTCGTCGCCGGCGCCACCCAGGTAGGTGCTGTAAGCTAGCCCCGCAGTTCCCGGCCCCAACACGGCCATGAAGCCATCGACCGGGCCGCCCCCATAGCGTGGCTGCACCGCGTCGTAGGTCCGCGGGAAGTCCTCGGAAGAGGCCGTGTGCCCCGCTATGTAGGTCTTGCCGCCGCCGCCCACGGCGATGGCAAACGCATTCTCCTCGCCGCTCCCACCCAGGTACGTGCTATAGATCAGGCCATCCCCGCTGGGCGTGAGCCGGGCGATGAAGGCATCATAGTGGCCGCCATACGAGGGCTGCAGCGCGTGGACCAGGGGAAAATCCTCTGAATCTGTCCACCCGGTCACCGAGGCACTACCCGTCCCATCTACGGCAATGGCATTCGCGCTGTCATCCAGGCTACCGCCCAGGTAGGTGCTGTAGGCCAGGGCATCTCCCTTGGGCCTGATCTTGGCCACAAAGGCGTCGCCACCGTCCAGCCGCTCGCCGCCCCCGCCATACTGGCTTTGCACGGCCTGTCCACGCATGGGGAAATCATCCGACCGCGTGTTGCCGGTGATATAGGCTGCCCCGGCCTGGTCGACGGCAATGCCGTGTCCCTGGTCGGCGCCCGAGCCCCCTAGGTACGTGCTGTAGGCCAGATGACGCCCATCTGGCGTCAGTTTGGCCACGAAGGCATCGCTGTTACCGCTGAGCCGGCCCTGCAGCGGGAAGGACAGCCTGAAGTCATCCGACGTGGTCCATCCTGTCACGTAGGCCGCGCCTCGCCGGTCCACGGCAAGCGCGGTGGCTTTCTCGTCGGCGCTACCACCTAGGTAGGTGCTATATAGCAGGGTGCTGCCGTCGGCGCTCAGATGGGCTATGAAAGCGTCGTGGTCTCCGCCGCCATACCGGGGCTGCAGCGCGTTCTTGATAGGGAAGTTGATCGAACTGGTCTGGCCGGCCACATACACGGTACCGTAGCCGGCCACGGCGATGCCAAAGCCGCGGTCCCCGCTGCTGCCACCCAGATATGTGCTGTAGAGCAGCACGCCCTCTGGGTTAAGTTTGGCCACGAACACGTCATCACAGGGGCCGGTGACACCTGAGCTATCCACGCAGCTGCCGCTGCTGTATCTTCCCTGGACCACGTGACTACTGATCGGAAAGTCGTCTGATTGGGTGTTGCCGGTAAGATACACATTCCCGGCGTGGTCGACCGCCACCGCGTTGGCCCCATCGCTGCCCTGTCCGCCCAGGTAGGTGGAGTAGCTGACCACGGGATCGATAATCAGCGTCCGGTGGTGATCGTAGGCTCCCAGCGCGAAGGCAACCTGATTCCCGCCCAGCAGGATGTAGCGCACGCCGACGCTCTGCCGACTGCCTCCGACTATCTGGTAGGCCACCGGCCGGTGCTGCATCACTGTCGTCCCAGATCCCGACAGCAGCAGCGCGCCACCGGCATCCAGGCGCAGCCGCGGAGAGCGCGTTCCCTGGGCGCCGTCCACCCGCACGCGGACGGACCGGGTGGTGGCGCCCGGCGCCACCACGATATCGTACTCTGGACGGTTCCAACGGCCATGGTAGACCAGGTCGATGCCCGTGTAGATAGCGTGGTAGGCCACGCGGCCAAAGGTGGGAATGTGCTGCCGCCAGGCATGGGCATCAGCGCCTACCAGGTAGTTCACCTGACCGCGCAGCGGATCCAGGCCAACCGGACGCGCCCTGGGGTCGCCACCGATGAACTGCCAGCGGACCACCATCGGCGCCGGCCGCGCCGCTTGCCGCTGGGCGCTGCCCCTGCCACTTTGTGGCGCCGGAGCGGGCAGCGCCAGCAGTGCGCCGGTTGCACTCAAGAGCAGTGAATAGCCCGCGCCGTGCGCCACGAAGTCAACATTGCCCGCCACCTGCCCGTGATTGGCCTCGAAACTCAAGGGCAGCTGGCCATACCTCGCCGGCACCCGCGGCGCTGGTGCAGCCAGGCTCGCAGGGGCAGGGCCAGGCGGCCCCCCTATCAGCGGCGACGCCAAGCCTGGTCGCACGCGCTCAAGGGCCAAGGTGGCGCCTAGCGTGGCCAGGAGCAGGGCGGCGATCAGGCTCCACGCGACGAGACAGGACCACACACCATGGGGCCAGCGCTGCCACCTGTGAAACTCTGGTGCGTCCCTCCTGCTACTTGGCATCGATCCAATCCGGCTCGGCCATCAGGCGTCACCGGCCGACGGGCCGGCGCATTGCTCCAGCCGAAGCGCAATGTTGCCAAAGCGCACCGTCGATCCTGCGCGCAAGGCGTTGCGCCCGGAGACGGGGCGTTCAGCCTCCCGCGTGCCCGAAAAACTGGCGCAGGTGCCATTGGTGCTGTCCAGATCGTAGACGACCCAGTGCCCTTCTTCCCAGCGCAGCTGAGCATGATGCGCGGACACCGTCTCATCAGATAGGACAATCGAGTTGCGCGGGTCGCGGCCGATGCTCACTGGCGAGTCGACATGTAGAGGGTACCGGCCGTCTACCGGGCTCATCCCGACCAACTGGAAGGCCATGCCCTCTTCCAGCGTGGCCGGTCGCACCGGCGATGGCTGCCACTCCCGCGGCGCGGGGGCCGACTGTGGGGGGGCCGGCGACAGACCAGCGGGGGGCGGCGGGCTAGTGTGATTCCCGGAAGAGGGAGCAACCGGACTGTGCGTGCGGAAGAGCAGTCGCGTGGCGCCCAGCATCACCTCGTCGCCGTCATGAAGCACAGCGGACCCCCGGGTGAGCTGCTGATTAACCTGCGTGGGCGCCTCTCGGCTCAGCGGTTCAAGCAGATAGCCGCGTGGCGTGCGCGTGATTGTGGCATGGTGCAGAGCCAGTTGCCCATCGCCCCACAGCAACACGTCGTCGCGGTCGTCGCGTCCGATGGATGTCTTCTGCTTGGAGATGATAAACTGAGCGCCCTCGCGCCGGCCACTGAGCACGGTCAGCCAGGCATTCCTGGCCACCGCTTCGATCAGGGCAACGGCAATGCCGATGCAGATGCCCAGCACGATATCGGCGATGAACCGGCTGGAGGTGCCCGTGTCCGTCGCCACGTGCGGTGTGATCGCCCATACCAACTCGAACAGCAGCCCGGCCATGAAACCGCCGATGAGGCCGGCGACCAACCCGCGCCCCGCCCGCCGTAGGTCACGCGTTGCCGCGCCAGGGCACAGCCCGATGCCTGCGCCGTTGATGCCCCAGGCCACGGCACGGGCCAGCACCCCATAGCCCATGGTCATATACATCCATTGGGCCGGTAGGGCAGCCACGCCGCCGCCCACGCCACCAGCCAGCGCCCCGATCAGGGCACCCCTTGCTGCCTGGTGGCGCGAACGGTTGAGCAGGCCGGGCAATGCGCCCAGCACCGCGCCCAGGCCGGCGCTGACCACGGCAAAGTAGATAAAGACCTCCATGTAGACGTTTGGGTTGTGTGGCGAGTTGACGAGCTCCCCAGGCAGCCAGCCGGCAAAGCCGCCGACCCCGCCGGCCAGCGCACTCCACAGCACCGCCGGCCAGTAAACCGCGGTCAGGCGCCGGCTCAGCGACACCGGAACGGAAGGGCGCTGTGTCCGTATCACTGCCATCGTTTGTTCCCCCTCTTCCCTGACCTACCTATCTATTAAGGAGACGGTCCCGCTGGCATCCCACGCTTTGGCACCCTTGCCCGCCCGCGCTGCTAGGCGCCGCTGTCTTTCCGCCGCAGGGACGCGTAGGTGCCCAGCAGAAAGCAACCGGTAAAGCCGGCCAGGACCAGCCAGTAGCCGAGCAGGTGGCCGGCATCCGGCGAACTGTACATCATCTTCGGCCAATCATCTGGTTTAACTGGAAGACTCGCGGCCAGCGTGTTCAGATCAGCCGTGGAGCCCAGGGCGGCCAGGCACCACCTGCTGATCGAGAGCAGCGCCAGCGCGGAGGATGGTCCCGCCAGGTTAAAGACGCCGCCGCTAAAGATGACTTGCGCAATCAAGATGACCGGCACGATACTCATGGCCCGGTCAGCCGAGGAGACCAGGCTTGAAATCAGCAGGCCTCCAGCCAGGCCAGCCAGCGAGGTCAGGGCCAATGTCACATAAATCTCCACGGATGCGGGCAACAGGATGCCTTGCGCCGGAAGATGGGTTGTCTTCAGCGAGACGATCCACAATAAGATCAACGCCTGGACCAGCGAAAGCAGGCAGAGCACGGAGAACTTGGAGAGCACATAGGGCCAGATGCGCACCGTGACCATCCGTTCCCGTAGATAAATGGGCCGCTCCTTGACGATCTCCCGTGCCGCGTTGATCGTGCCAAACCAGATCGCCGCCAGCGTGAGCATCAGCAAGACCTGCTCCGTGGGGAAGGGTTGGGCCGGGTTGAAGCTCTGAGCCGAGGCGACCAGGGCCAGCAGGAGGCCCACTATGGGCGCCTGAGCCAGCAATAGCGTCAGGTTTACCCGATCACGGCGCAGCAACTCGCCGTAGCGACGGGTCAGGATCCGCCACTGGCGCGCCGCCGCCGTGCGCATCTGCCGCTTGCTCCGCCGGGCCGGGGGCGTGCTCACGGGGGCGGCCGGGCCGATCTGACGCTGGCGCTGCTCTACGTAAAGCTGGTGCAGCGGCGAGGCGGCGAACCTCTGCTGCTGCACCTCCACGGCGGTGGGCTGCTGGTCGAAATAGCTATAAATATCTGAAAAGGCGGGCACCCCGAAATGGCCCGGCGCCTCGTCGGGCGGACCGTAGTAGACAAGGCGGCCCCGTCCGGCCACGAAGGCGACCAGACTGCATAACCCAATATGCTCAGTGGCATGGGTGACCAGCACGACGGTCTGCCCCTTGTCGCAGAGGTGCTGAAGCAGCCGCATCACTGTCTTGTCAAGGCCGGGATCAAGGCCGGAGGTCGGTTCATCCAGAAACAACACGCTGGGATTGGCCAGCAACTCCACGGCAATGCTGACCCGCTTGCGCTGGCCGCCGCTCAGCCGGTTAATCATCTGATGGCGTTGGGGCTCCAGGCTCATATCGGCAAGCACCTCAGAGATCCGCTGGGCCCGCTCAGCCGATGAGGTATCCGGGGGCAAGCGCAGTTGGGCCGCGTAATCCAGGGCACGCTCCACCGGCAGATCGCGGTGCAAGATATCATCCTGGGGCACATAGCCGATCATGCTACTATACGGGCCGGGGTTGCGGTAGAAATCCTGGCCGTTGAACAGCACCGTGCCCGTTTGCGCGGGAGCCGCGCCGTTCAGCGCGTTGAGCAAGGTGGATTTGCCCGCCCCACTGCCGCCGACAAGGGCGACAAACTCGCGGGGCAGGATAGAGAGGGAGACGTTATCCAGGATGATCGCCCCACCCTGCGGGCGGGTGGAGCGGGAAAGGCCCACGGCATCAATACGCACATGCGGGCGCTCCACAAACTGCCGTAGCGTCACCCCCTGAAAGACGAACCGTGCCGGACCGATCAGGATCTGATCACCCATGCTCAAAGGCCGCGGACCGGTCAGCCGCTGGCCGTGGACATAGGTGCCGTTGGTGCTTTGCAGATCACGCAGGACGATCTGGCTGCCCTGGCGCTCCAGGAGGGCGTGCCGGCGCGAGACCAGCGGTAGGTCGATCACCACGTCATTGGTGGGGTCACGGCCAAACGTCAGTGCCGTGCCCTGCGGGCCAAGCGGAATCGTGCGTGTCGCATCCAGCACCGGGGGGGCGGCGCCCGGCGTGCTCGTGGCGCCGGGCAGGACCGGCCGCACGGTCAGCGTGATCACGTTGCCATACGGATCGGGAATGCGCACCACGATACCGGGCTCCAGGGGCGTTTCGGCAAGTCGCTGGCCGCCCACGTACAGCCCGTTGGTGCTGCCCTTATCACGCAGAATATAGGCTCCATTGGCCTCGACGATCACAGCGTGCTCACGCGAGACGCTGGGTGCATCCAGCTTGATCGCGCAAGTATCCGCGCGTCCGATACTCGTCTGGCCCGTGCCCAGCGGGAACGAAACCTCCTGCTTTCCCGGCGTACTGACCACCAGTTCCAGCGGCGCCTGGCCAAAGCGCTGCGTTGGTGGCAGCGGAGCGCCACCCGAATGTGGGGCGGCGAGGGCCGTGCCACAGGCACTACAAAAGCGCTGCCTGGGTTGACCGTGCTGTCCACAGGTGGGGCACTGCATTGACGACCTCTCCCCATCACGCCCGCGGCTTCCGCCACGTCCCTTTGGCTGCTACTCTACACCAAGGGGGGTAGCTCTGTAAAGTCGGGTAACCGCCCGTGTCCGGTCGGACACCTCCTGGGCCTCATTCACGCAGGGGTGTGCCCGTATGCGCAACCTCCTCCCGAAAGGTTAGCGCGCATAAGAGCCGGGACAAGTTGGGCGGCGTGCTGCACTCGGTGAGGCTGGGCTGCTGCCCGTGGTAGCATCGGGGCACATCCCTACGCACAGAGAAGGAGAGGTCCGATGCGCAGCATCCGTGTGCTCATCTGCCAGGTGGACGATGGTACCCCTGACCTCATGAACGAACTGGCCTGCTTTGACCTGGCCACGCCCGATGTGGCGTCCCTGCAGCCGGAGACAGCCCTGGATGCCTTGGAGGCGACCACGCAGGAGATCGGCACGACCATTCTGCGGCGCCTGCTGCACGCGCAGTGGGCCGAGATTGACGCAGCGCTGGTAGCCCAGCACTGCGTGCGGGTGGCTCCCGCTCGTGTCCAGCAGGACGGCCAGGAGACGGTCACGGTGGCCAGCCGCTTTGGCCTGCTGCACCTGGCGCGGCAGGTCTGCGTTGATCCGCGCACCCAGAGCCACAGCATGTGTGACTGGCCACGAGTAATGGGTCTCCAGCACTTCCGATACCGATGGCGAAGTCGGGGGGCTCATGCAGCGATGCTGTCGGCCATCAATAACGTGAAGGCGGACGTGCGTGTCTTGGCGCGCGGCACATCAGCGATCCACTCACCCAGGCGCAGGAAGTTCAGCGCGGCCGCCGTCAGAACATGCCCCAGATGCACACGAGTCAGACCGATATAGCGGGTGCGTCGTAGCTCACATGTGCGGAGCCCCCGCGAGAGGGTGCCTTCAATGCCGGCACGGCGGGCGTACTCCTCGACAAAATCCTCCGTGTGTTCGCGCGCACGGGCGGCTTGGAGTGCAACATACGCCTCCTGTCGCCGTATCGTGATGGTACGCCGGGGGTAGTTCTTGGCTGAGCGGGTACACTGTGCTCGGCAGGGGCAGGGGACGCAGTCTTTCATGGAGAACTTGATCTTGATGACCTCATTCGTGCGCTTGTCGATGGCCGGCGTCCAACTGACGCTGGTGTGACCCTGGGGACACCGCGCGCGCTTCTGCTCCCACTCAATCTGAAACTGCTGCGCGGCGAAGCCCGTGTCTGCGTGTGCCTGCCAGCGATAATCGCCCCGGGTCGGACCGCACAGGTCGACGTCATAGTCCCGCTGGCTCTCGACGAGGAGGGCGGCGTCCAGGAACCCCGTGTCCACGATGTGGAGGCGCGGCAGGAGATCCTTGTCTTTGAGATGGGCATGGATGATCGGCGTCACCGACCCGTCAGCGGCTGGCCCAGGCGTGGTCTCGACATTGGTGATCACACGAGGGAGATCATCGTCACACGTCTCGGTGATGTGGACCTTGTACCCCACCCACTGCGTCGTGTTCTTCTTGGCAAAGTGGGCGTCGGCATCATAGGGTGAACTGACAAAGAGGGAGGCTGGGGGAATGCCCGGCTCGTCCGTCCGCCACTGCGGGTGGGGCGCGTCAGCCATCTGATAGTAGTTCTGCACCCAGACGCGCCGCAGCGTCTCGATGGCAGGGACATGGCGCAGCCACGGTGGTGCGGCGGGAGCGTACACAGCGGCAAGCAGCAGGGCGCCATCCGCACCGATGGTCAGCGCGCGTGCCGCACGCGCGGACGCGCTCGTCGGCAAACGATCGTCTTCCGCGCGCCGCGCGTAGCGCTCGACCCAGGCTGGAGGGCTGAGAGCACGCAGCCAGTCAGGCGCGACGACCGCCAGGTCGTTGAGCGCGTAGCGCAGTGTCTCGCCGACGAGTTCGATGCGGTTGAGGGCGCGCACGGCGGCCAGGATATGCGTCGAGTCGGTGCGCTGGCGTCCACGGGCACCCAGGAGCTTGTGCTCACGACACCAGGTCAGCAGCGTGTCGAGCAAGAGGGTTTCGGCCGATCCTTCGATCAGCCGACCCCGGAACTCACTCAAGACGGAGCCGTCAAAGCCGGGATCGCTCAGCTCGAGACGCGTGACATACTTCCAGTCTATGCGACTGCGCAGCGCGTGGGCCGCTTGCAGATCAGACAGAGCCTCAGCGAACTGGAGGATGGTCACCAGCGCCAGCCGCCAGGGGGCCAGAGCAGGCTGGCCCTGAGTCGGGAAGAGCGCGGTGAACGCATCGTCAGCGAACAGGACGCCGCACTCGTCGGCCAGGCGGAGGTAAGGATGTCCTTTGGGGAAGGCGGCGCGAGCAACACGGGCGGTATCATCGGGCACGGGGCCGATGGGCTGGGACCGGAGCATGGCACACCTCCTGACGCTCTGCTGGTGCTGTCTAACGTGATGACCGCTAGGATAGCACCTCCGCTGGCCCCTCGCCATCGCTGGATCAGCGTCCTCTCATGGTCCGTGGCGGCGCGCCCGCCTTCTCCGTGCAGGAACTAGCAGGCGGTGCTGAGCCCGCTGTGCGGTGGCGGTCGCGCAGAACCGCCATACGCAGGCGCGCTTGCACACGGTGCCGTTCGGCGCGGCAGAGGTCACAGTAGGCAGAGACAGGCCCGCGTTCCCCACGCAGGACGGTCTCGCGCTCACCACACGCTGCACAGGTGATCCGCCGTTCCTTAATGGCCATGATCCACTCTCCTCTGCCCTGTTACGCTAGTTTTGTCTAAAACTAGCGTAACAGGGCAGAGCCTCTCTGTCAAGACACCTGCTCCCTCGACTTCGCCATCGGTATCAGGTTTGATGACGCGCTGAGGGCAGGTCATCCGGCGTGAAGTATACGCTGGCGCAGCAGATCAAAGGTCGAGCGCCCGTAGAGCGCGCGTTTGGTTGTCTTCAGCTTGTTCACCTTGCCTTCGGTCTGGCCCTGACTCCAGGGCTCGGTGAGGGCGGCTTCGACTGCGGCGCGATCCATCCAGATGCCCCGGGCGACCGCCTCGAACTCGGGGATGGCGCTCAGCGTGAGGCCATGCAGCCAGGAGTACAGCCCCGGCACATCACGGTCCCGGAGCAGGGTGTGAAACTCCCGAGTGAGCGCCTGAGCCAGCGCGATCTGGGGACAGGCGTGATAGAGATGCGTGCGATAGGTCTGTTCGTCGGATGTTAGGTCCTCCTCGGCGCGCAGCAGGAGCCAGCACGTCTGGCGCGGCGAGGCGGTGACGTGGAGCAGGGGACGCGGCGGCGGAGCGGGCGGCCCTCCACAATGCGGCGACCGTGCCTCGCGCCAGGCGCGCACATAGCCGCGCACCGTGCTCGGGGAACCGGTAAAGCCCTGCGCGCGGAGGTCTCGCCAGAGGTGGTCGGCGTTGTGACAGCCCGCGTTCCAGCGCTCCCGCAGGTAGGTCGCATACGGGGTCAGGCTGGTCGCGCGCGGTGGACGGGGGTGGCGCTCCGGGAAGCTTTCTGCCTGGGCAAAGCGCTCTACCGTGGCGCGGCCCAGCCCCGTCATCCGGGCGATCGCTCTGTGCGTGTGCCCCTGCGCCGCTAGGGAGCGGACCTCCTCATACCGGGCCTTGCGCCGTGCGCGCCGCTCCTCTTGCTCCCGCTGCACGCGGGTCAGCGGGGCGGGTCGCGTCTCCGTGGGCAGCGGGGGCGTCTCTGACGCCTCCGCCCCGCCGTCCGTGTGGGGAGTGGTTTCCTCTCCTTCCGCGTCTGTCTCATCGCCGGCTGTGTCCCCGGCTGCGGCGGCCCTCGTCTCCCCGTCGGCAAAAGCAGCCTGACGCAATACGGCATGGTGGCGGGTCAGATACCGTTCCAGCGCCTCCGTGACATTCATGACCAGATGAAACCGGTCAGCCACCTGGCGCGCCTGAGGGGTGCCCTGCCGCCCGGCGTCGGCATAGGCGCTGGCCCGATCACGGCTGATGAGCGTGATCTCGGGGTGCGCGCACAGCCAGGCGACCGTTGTCGCGACGGTGCGATCAGGGAGAAGATCGATGATGCGGTGCGTTTCGAGGTTGACGATGATCGTGCCATACCGCTGCCCCTTACGTAACGCAAAGTCATCCAGGCTGACGATGCGCACGGGACCACTGGCCGGCGTGGGAGCGGCGCGCACCAGGCGGATCAGCGTCCGGGCGCTGACCCGCAGCCCCTCCATGCACGCGTGCCGTTTGCCCGGTTCTCCGCCAAGAGCGAAGCCCAGCTCTTCGAGCCGCGCCCGCAGGCGGTAGGTGTGCTGGGCCCAGGGGGCGACCAGCGTGGGCAGGCGTTCGGTGAAGATCTTCCGCCGGCACCAGCGTACTCGACAGACAAAGCGGCGGGTCCGCAGATGCAGACAGACTCCGGCCGCCCCGCACGGCAGATCAGCGATGGTGCGGCGATAGTGGGAATGCACCCGCTTTGAGCGCCGCCGACACAGCGGGCAGCGGGCATAGCGCCGCGTCGTGGTCGCGGCCAGGTGCAGGGTCGCTCCCTCGCGCCAGAAACGCTCCACGCGCACCCCGGGCACCTCAGGAAGAAACAGCTCGGTCAGCATGATCTATCCTGGCCGCTGGGGCGTCTCGTTCGACCCTGCTCCCGCGCAGCGTCCTGCGTCCCTGCCCCAGCGGCGGTGTCCCATCATGCGCAGCCCGATCTCTCTCCAGAATACCTCTTTCCTCTACTACGACTACGACTACGACTACGACGGGAACGAGCCACACGGAGCAGTACCGGTGCGCTGCCCGGCGCCCGGCGGGCTCGACCGTCGCTGTGCTGGACGACGAAACCCGCTGTCGCCGTCCTCTGGGGGCTCCACTGGAAACAACGTCATCAAACCTGCCGGAGACCCCCTTTTATCCTAGCAGGCACATCAGGGCGAGGCAGTCCAGCGATAAGCATTTCAACCAGTCGTCGCGCGTCATAGCTGCGGCTCGTACCGGCTCCCGCACAGAGACCGGCGACGCCGCGCATCAGCTCGTAGGGATCCTGGTCTGACCGGATTTCACCAGCAGCCGCGGCGGCGTCCAACAACCGGGCGCACACCGGCACGATTCGCTCAAGGAAGTAGGAGTGCAGAGGGTCGAAACACGGATCATCGGACTGCAGCACACCGGCGAGGCCCTGTTTGGTTACCAAGAAATCGACGAACAGTTCGAACCATCGTGCAAGCGCAGCGTGAGCGCTCTGGCATGTCCCCAGCAAGTTTGGACCAGCCTCTGCAAGAGCCTCAACCTGGTGGCGATAGACGGCGATGATGAGATCTGCTCGCGTTGGAAAGTGGCGGTAGATCGTGGCTGTCCCGACGCCGGCCTTGGAGGCGATATCGCGTATTGGCGCCTCGACGCCTGAGGCCACAAAGACTGCAGCCGCCGCATCGAGCAGAGCCGCTTCATTCCGCCGTGCGTCCGCGCGCTTCGCTCGGGCCATGCTCGCTGTAGCCAGTTCATTTTCGGTCATCGCATCCTCCCCGTGCTCACCAAGCTTGACAAAGCGAGACATTATCCCGTATTGTAACAAAGCGGGACATTGTCCCGTATTGTAAGAGGGACAATGTTGATCACGCCAGGAGGATCGTCCTATGACCAGATCAGACGCGTCAGCCATTCAGGCGCCAGGAGAGCTGGCGGGCGCCGAGGGGACGCAAAGACTGCCGGAGTCCTACAACCCCGTCGTCATTCCGAGAGTGGTCGACACCGGGGAGCCAGTACCCGTCGTCTCAGCCAAGCCAATCGTCCTCGCCGCCCCGGAGCGCGGCGAGGATCTGCAGGTGCGAGTCTCTGCGCCCGTGACTGGACGTGAGCTGCCGATCATCGTCTTCTCACACGGCTTTGGGTCCTCGCTTGACGGCTACGGTCCGTTGGCGGATTTCTGGGCTGCTCACGGCTTCGTGGTCGTTCAACCAACCCATCTTGACTCCCGAACGGTCAGTGTCCCCCCTGACGATCCGCGTACCCTCCGGATCTGGCGGATTCGCGTCGACGATCTGGAGCTCATCCTCGACCATCTCGATCTTCTGGAGGCTGCCGTACCAGGGCTGGCTGGGCGTCTGGATTTCAGCCGTATTGCGGTGGCCGGCCACTCGTTCGGCGGGCAGACGGCGGGCAGCCTCCTGGGCTTGCGGATCGCCGATCCAGTCACCGAGCAGGAAGCGGATCTATCCGATGCCCGTGTCAAGGCGGGCGTGCTGCTGGCCACCGCCGGCAAAGGCGGAGCGGATCTGGTGCCAGGCGTGGCTGAGCGCTTCCCATACATGAACCCGAACTTCAGCGAGATGACCACCTCCTCTCTCGTGATCGCGGGCGATCACGACGACCTTCCGCTGACCGTACGAGGACCCGACTGGTGCACGGACCCGTACGTCCTCAGCCCCGGCGCTGAAAGTCTGCTCACGCTCTTTGACGCCGAGCACTCCCTCGGCGGGATCGCTGGCTACGAGGCCAAGGAGACAACCGACGAGAATCCTGCGCGGGTTGCCGTGATCCAGCAGATCACGTGGGCATACCTCCGCCACGCACTCGGCATCGAGGACGCCAGCTGGCAGGCCGCGCAGAAGAACCTAGCCGCAGATCCCAACCCGCTCGGCCGGATCGAGTCCAAATGACGCCGTCCGGCCGCGCGAACCGAAGCTCCAACCGCGACGGGCGAGCCATCGAGTGGGTTGAAGACGATCGGAGTGGAGGAGCACGCTTGGACTGCCGAGCTCCGAGATGCCCTGATCAAGGTTGGCTCGGATGACACGGTGCGCCTGATCGCTGAGGGCTTCCCAGAGGCCAACGAGTTGCTAGTCGACGTCGGCGATCGGCGGCTCGAGCGCATGGATGCCTCCGGCATCGAGATTCAGGTCCTCTCGATCACCGCGCCCGGCGCCCAACCGCTCAAGTCGCGGGAGGCGGTACCGCTGGCACACGACGCCAACGACTTCCTGGCGGCGGCGGTGTCAGCGCACCCTGACCGCTTCGCGGCGTTCGCCACACTCCCCACGGCGGATCCTGACGCCGCTACCGCCGAATTTGAGCGCAGCGTCAAAGAGCTCGGGATGGTCGGCGCGATGCTCTGTCTGCGGACCGGAGATCGATATCTCGACCACGAGACCCTCAGACCTATCTTCGAAGTCGCGGACTCTCGCGAGGTAGTGGTCTACGTGCACCCTTAGTTTCCTCCGCAGGCGGTCCCCTGCCGGTTGCCGGCCCTGAACACGCGGCCAGGGCCGTGGGCATGCGCCCGATCGACCAGCTCGGCTGTGACCCGGTCGACGCCGGAATGCAATGCACGGTCACCACCATCCTATCCACGGAGGGATTTTAATATGCGCGTTTTCGTCACCGGCGCGTCCGGCTGGATCGGTTCCGCCGTCGTTCCCGAACTCATCGGCGCCGGCCATCAGGTCGTCGGACTGGCACGCTCGGATGCCTCGGCCGCTGCCCTCGCCGCCGCTGGGGCAGAGGTGCGGCGGGGCACGCTCGACGATCTCGACAGCCTGCGGAGTGCGGCTGCCGCGTCGGACGGCGTGATCCACCTCGCGTTCAAGCACGACATCGCCTTCTCGGGGGACTTCCAGGGCGCGGCCGATGCGGACCGCCGCGCCGTCGAGACATTCGGTGAGGCGCTCGCGGGGTCTGACCGTCCGTTCGTCATCGCCTCCGGGACGCTCGGGATGGCGCCGGGGCGCGTGGCGACCGAACGGGACGGGCAGAGTCCCGACCCGGCTATGGCCGCTCTGAGTGGTCCGGCGACCCGGCTGGGTACGGCGCGGCTGACGCTCGCCCTCGCGTCCCGCGGCGTCCGCTCGTCCGTTATGCGACTCCCTCCGACGGTCCACGGCAACGGGGACAACGGCTTCATGGCGACGCTGGTCGGCATCGCCCGCGCCACGGGCGTCTCGGGCTACGTCGGCGACGGGTCTAACCGCTGGCCCGCCGTGCACCGACTCGATGCCGCGCGCCTCTTCCGCCTGGCGCTGGAGACGGCCCCGGCGGGATCGACGCTGCACGCGGTCGCGGACGAGGGCGTGCCGGTGCGCGCCATCGCTGAGGTGATCGGACGGCATCTCGACCTCCCGGTGGTCGCCATCTCAGCGGAGGACGTTGGCCCGCACTTCGGGTTCCTGGCAGCCCTCATCGGGATCGACAGTCCGGCCTCGAGCGCCCTGACCCGCGCGCTGCTGGACTGGCAGCCCACGCACCTCGGGCTCATCGACGATCTCGACCAGGGCCACTACTTCCGCACGCCATCCGCCTAATCGGCCGCGCCCGACGGGGATCGCGGCCCGCGACGTGTGGCTGCTATAGCGGTCCTGGACGCGCTGCGGTCCCTGTGCATCGGGAGCGCGGGAGAGCCTCCCTCCTGACGAGGTGTGCGCCTGTACGGCCACTAGAGCGTGCGAGAGGGACACAAAGAGAGGGGACGGTAGGTGTAAGAACCCTACCGTCCCCTCGTACGCACCATGGCGTCCCCAGCCGCTACCGATCCATGTCCGGCCCGTCGCCCGTCGTCTGTGGAGAGGCCATCGTACCAGGCGGCAGTGACGGCCGGCCCCTCCCCGGCCGCATCCTCGGCCACGCTCGCCGCGCCCGTGTCCCCGGCCAAGGCGTCCCCGCCGCGCTCGTGCTTGGGTTGCACCGCTTGCGCCTCGACCGGCACGGGGGCGGGCAGCTCCAAGGGCGGCAGCGGTGTGAGGCAGCTGCCGTCCCGATCCGGCCCAAGCAAGGGCACCCAGGACGCGCCCGTGGCCGGCGCGCGGCCCGTCACCTCCGCATCATCGACGTAGCGGTGCTGAGTGAGGCGTGCGGGTCGTGCTGGCCTTGCCGGCGACGGTCCCCTCCCAGGACCTGGTGAGCGGGGCAACGACGACGGGCGACCGCGCGACCGTCACAGTCCGCGATCGGCCGTGAGGACGGCCGCCTGGCCCGTACCCTGTGCCCCGTCGCTGCGCGCGGGGCCAGCCTCACTGACCGGGGCCTGGGACCACCCGTGGTCCCACGGCGGCGTGGTGCTAGGACCACCCGTGGTCCCTACCCCAGGATAAAGGGCTAGGACCACGGTGGTCCCACAGGCCCGATTTCCTGTGTGAAACGTGGGACCACGCGGGGACCACGGGTT
>JAABUR0100004398.1_pt1 | contig 18858 bp, 10 predicted proteins | sample 5560091 | NCBI WGS metagenome assembly JAABUR01 (sample SAMN10711879, study PRJNA513375) | rock metagenome | isolation source: Antarctica rocks | place: Antarctica: Victoria Land, University Valley sud | reverse complement strand
GCTGTAGTAGTGGTCGGTGCGCAGGTTCATGCCCGGGTAGTCACGGCCCCCGGCCGCCCGCCACGACGCGAGCTGCACGATGGCGTCGATCTCCTCCACCATCGAGTACTCGCGCAGCAGCTCGCTGAAGAGGTAGTCGTAGCATGTGGTGAACCCGAGTCGGCCGTGCCGGGTCTGCAGGACCAGGCGGTCGTCGCGTCCGCTGTCGGTGTAGTCCTTCTCGACGCCCGGGAGGAAGACCTTGTCGTAGGTGTTCTCGTCGGCCAGGTAGTCGGATTCGCGGTCGACGACGAAGGTCCGATTGAGAAATCGTCCCTGCTCAGCGCCCGCGGTCAGGCCGCTGAGCACGATCGCCTCAAGGTCGCCGCCGAGCAGCGGCCGCAGCTCGCGCTCGATCCAGTCGGCGTTGTTCTCGACGGCCGCATCGTCCATGTAGGCCAAGCAGTCCTCGTGCTCGTCCCAGAAGTAGCCCGACAGGCAGAGCTCGGGAAACACGGCGATGTTCACGCCACGCTCCTTGAAGATGCTCGCGGCCCGCAGGATCTTGTCCTTGTTCGCCGCGAGGTCGGGCACCTCGGCGTGGATGTTGGCCAGGCCCACCGAGAGCTTCGACTCGTCGTCGCAGTAGCTGCGCTCCGCGATCAGGAACTCGTCGACGGTCTTCATGGTCTCCTCGATGGCTGCGGGGCGGCGACCCTACCAGCGGCTCCTCCAGCGATGACGTCGATTCGATCAGCCGGCCAGCGGCCGATGACCCGAGTTCTGTTCGCCGTTGGATTGCTGGGTCGTGCGTTCGTCGCTTTGCGCGATGCTGTCGGTCGTGTCCCGTTTTCTGCTGGCTGCGCTCGTGGTGCTTGCTGTCGCGTCGCCGAGCGCGTCGGCGAGTGTGCGCCTGCGCGGGCTGGACGCCGGGGAGCTCCTCTTCGCGGCTAGCCCTCCGGACCGGGTCATAGCCGGGGATCTGGTGGTTGCCGCGGGCACCGAGCGGGTATTCGGTTGGCCGGTGACCGGAGGTGCGGTGAGACGCCTGGGGCGGCTGCCGGACCTCGGCGACGCGAGCAACGACATCCTCGACGGCGGGGGCTTCGTGCGCGTCGAGGCCGCGCAGGCAGGGCGGGTGGTCGTCGTCCGCGGTGAAGGACGCGCCATCGACCAGCAGCCGGACGTCGAGGCGGGTCACCACTTGGTGGGCGGCCCTCCGGAAGGTCCGTTCCAGGACCCGGCCGGGTGCGGTGAGCGCACTGGCGGCCCCGCCGGGTTGCGCGGCGACCTGCTCGCGTACGTCGCCGCGCCGGCCGGTGAGCCGGCCTGCGTGCCCCCGGCAGCTCCCGCCGTACGAGGGCCGGCCATCGTCGTGCGCGACTTGGCGGCCGGCGCGGCCGTCGTGCGGGTCATCCCGCTGGCGTTCGACGGGTCGGTGGCCGCCATGCGATTCGACGGCCCGTTCGTCGGACTCGAGCTCCGCACCGGACCGGAGGACCCCAACGAAGTGCCCGACAAGCCGCCGTCGCGCGCCCTGGTCGTCGTCGACGTCCGCACGGGCGGCGAGGTCACCAGAGTGCCCGTGCGCGGCTCGGTCCCGTGGGACATCGGCCCGGACGGCACCCTGCTGCGGGGGCGTTATCGCCAGCGGGGCGCCACGCCGACGTGCCCCGTGCGTGCCGATCGGCTGCGCCTGCACGCGGTCGGGGAGGTGGCGGGCCGCGCGGTGGCCGGGACGCCCTGCGGGGTACCAGCGCCGGAGCTGCGCGCGGGCGCCTTGATGCGGCTGGCCCGTCCGCGCCCCGACGGGCGCATCCAGATCGTCGATCGGCGGCTCGACACGGCAACCGACGACGAGATCGCTGTCGTGTCGGGCCCCCTGCTCGGTGGCGATGACCGCCACGTCGTCGCGGCCGACGCGACCTGCCGCAACCGCGACGCACGAGTCATTACCGTGCAGGGCCGCCCGGCCCGTCCGTCCGGACCGCTGAGCTGTCCGTTCCGGCTCCGCGCCCCGTCAACCGTGCGGAGCGGACGCCCTTTCACCGTCCGCGTGTCCTGCCCGCGCGGATGTCGAGGCGCCATCGAGCTCCAGGTCCTGCGCACAAGAGACGAGACCACGTTCGGCTTCGGCCCCGTCATCATCGACCTCGCCTCCGGCCGAGCCCGCACCGTCCGATTCACGCTCCCGCGCAACGCGGCGCTCGAACGTCCGTCCCGGGGAACCCTCACAGTCGGCGTGCAAGGCCCGGTCACCCCGCGCACGACCACGCGCCGCATCATCGTCCGGCCGGCCAACCCCTGAGACCGCGTCGAGCACGAGTGCTCGAAAGCGTTCCCGCGGGAACGCTTCAGAGCGGCTTCGCATACCGTCCGAAGCCGAGGTCCACGTGCGAAACGGATGAAGGGACTCGAACCCTCGACCTTCTGCATGGCAAACGGGAAGGCGGAGGCGAAAGTCAGCAAGAATGCCGCTTTCCGCCTGGGTTTCTGAGCCCTTCCATGGGGTTGCGTGAGGGTCAAGTGGTACCGCGAGTGTACCGCGGGCGAGTATGATTCCGGGGCATGCAGGCGAGACGGACAGCTCACCTCTTGGTCGAAACGCGCAAGACCGGCCCCGCGTACGTCGTCAAGTGGTTCGAGAGCGACGGCCGGGGATCGGCCCAGAAGAAGCGGACGATCGGCCCCGCGTGGATCGAGCGTGGCGAGGATCCGAGCGGTCGGCGCAGCACCCGCCACTCCGGCTGGATCAGGCGCAAGGGCCGGGTCCCCGAGGGCAGCTACTCCGAGTCGGCAGCGCTGGCGGAAGTGCCGCGCATCCTCGCCGCCTACGACGCCGACGCCGAGAAGCGCGAGGAGGACCCCAGGAGCCGGGTGCTGTTCGAGACCGCGGCGGCGGCCTGGCTCGAGCACCGCGTCACCGTCGGCGGGATCAAGCGGACCACCCTGAACGACTACCGCTCGATGCTGCGCGATCCCGACGACGCAGTGGCTGCGCGCGGGCGCGCGCCGGTCGGTCGGATGCACGCGGTGTGGGGTGGTCGCGAGCTCGCCTCCATCACCACGGCCGAAGTCGGGGCGTGGCTGCGAAAGCTCGACCGCGATCCCGCCCTGGCATCCCGGTCGGTCAACAAGTACCGAGTCGTCCTCAGTGCCGTCTTCAACTACGCGATGCGGCCTGACACCTATGCGCTCGAAGAGAACCCGGTGATCGCCACCGAGAAGCGCCGTGAGGCCGAGCCCGCCGAGATCATCACGTACACCGTCGAGGAGGTGCAGCGCATCGCCGAGGCCGCCCGGCAGGGCGCCCACCGGGCCAAGCACGCGCCGGCGGTCACGGAGGAAGAGCGCGAGGCTCGCGCGCTCGAGGACGAACAGGACGCCGCGCTGATCGTCGTCGGCGCCTACTGCGGGCTGCGGATGGGCGAGCTCCTGGCGCTGCGCTGGCGACACGTCGGCTGGGAGGCCCAGCGCCTCCACGTCCAGCGCAGCTACACCCTGGGGGAGGAGTCCAGCCCCAAGGGGCGCAAGGGCCGGACGGTGCCGCTCGCCGACCAGCCCGCCCAGGCGCTCGCGCGCCTGTCCCAGCGCTCACGCTTCATCAAAGCCGGCGATCTCGTCTTCTGCTCCCGAGTCGGCGGGCATGTCGACGGATCCGCGCTGCGGCGGCGCTACAAGGCCGCACGTGACGCCGTCATCGCCGACGACCCGGACGTTCCCGTGCTGCGCTTCCACGACCTGCGCCACACCTTCGGGACGCTCGCCGCGTCGAGCTTCGACCTGACCAACGTGCAGGCGATGATGGGCCACGCCGACGCGCGCACCACGACGCGCTACCTGCACGCCCGACCGGCCGCCGAGGACGCGGCCAAGCTCACGCGGATCTTCGCCGGGGGCTCTGCCGCGGCGCTCGCGCCGGAGGGCGACGAAGCGCCTCGATGAAGCTCAGGACGTCGGTGCGCACGAACCTGCGGTGCTTGCCGATCTTGATCGACGGCAGCACGCCGCTGCGCGCGTAGCCCTCGACGGTCGAGCGCGGCAGCAGCAGGAGCGCGGCCACCTGCTCGGCGGTCATGAGCTCCGGCGGCGCGTCGGGAGCGACGTCGACGTTCGCCTCGTGACCGTTCGTCGAGGTCGGGGTTGCGTGTGCCATACCTCCCTACTGATCCGTTCGGGCCTGATCCCCCCAAAAAACTTGCTCCAGCGGCGCCAATTGCCGCAGTCCGGGCACACGACTTTGCCTGTCAGGCCAATAGTTGGGCTAGTCTACGGGCGTGACCTCTGTGTCGTTGAGCGAAGCCAAGGACAAGTTGTCTGCGATCGTCGAGCAGGCGGAGCGGACCCATGAGATCGTGACCATCACGCGACACGGGCGGCCGGCGGCCGTGCTCATGGCCGCCGAGGACCTCGAGTCGTTGCACGAAACGCTGTTCTGGCTGTCGCAGCCCGGAGTCCGCGAAGACATCGCGGCCGCCCGGCGTGACGTGCAGGCCGGGGAGACGGCCGGCGCGGAGGAGCTGCGCGCCGAGTTCCGTCTTACGGAGTGAGCCCGGCCTACCGCCTCCAGGTCAGCGCATCCGCGCGCCGCCAGCTCCACCGGCTGCCGGACCGGGCGGCCGTCGCGATCGTCGAGTTCATCACCACCGTCCTGGCCGAGAACCCGGCGCGGTTGAGCAAGCCGCTCACCGGCGAGTTCGAAGGGCTCAGGAGCGCCCGCCGAGGCGACTACCGAGTTTTGCTGTGGATCGACGAAGACGCGTCGACGGTGGTGATCGTCCGAGTGGCCCACCGAGCCGACGTCTACCGCCCCGGCTCCACCTGACACACGACGATCCCCGAGGCGACAGCGCGACGTCGCGTCACACCGGGCCGCCGCCCGCGGCGGATCCTCGCGGACGTGAGTTCGGTCGTCAGCGTCCGCGTTCGGGTTCGGGTTCCAAGGATCGCGCTGAGGCGCGGTGGCGCGATCGTGGCGCGGCGGGGCTGTGGTGGAGGTGGGGGCTGCGGTCGGCTGAGTCGACGGTGATCTGGTCGGCGAGCGCGTGGTTGATTGACGGGGTTTGGGTGCCGGGGTTGCGCATGGCGGCGGCGAGGCGGTCGATGCGGTCGGTGTCGTCGCCGTCGATGCCGAGGTCGTCGCGGGAGACGTGCCAGTCGGTGCCGCCGCGTGCGCGGGAGGCCTGGACGTAGGCGCCCTCCCGGGTGGTCTGCCACCCGCCGGTCAGCGAGACCGCGCGCTGCACGGTGGCTCCCTGTTGGCGGTAGAGGTGTTGGGCGTAGGCGAGGCGCAGCGTCCCGATGGCGTTCTCGCCGACTTCGACGTCTCGCTCGGTGCCGTCGAGACGGACGAGGACACGGCGCTGGCGGGCGTCGACGTCGACGATGTTGCCGCGGCTGCCGTTCTCGATGCGCGCCTGCCCGGGGACGCTTTGCGGTTTTGTCCAGGTGATCCGGTCGCCGGCGCGTAGCCCGTAGGGGAGGTCTTCGAGCTCGACTTGGTCGGGGCCGAGCTGGCCGCGCTGCGCGCGTAGTCGTTGGGCGCGGGCGTTCATGCGGTCGACTTCGAGGTTGGGCCCGTCGGTCATGAGCGCGACGTTCTCGACGCCGTGCTCGTGGGCGAGGTGGTCGTAGCGCCGCACGGCGGCCTCGAGCGCCTCGTCGCGGGTGTCGGCGATGTGCAGTTGCCCGCGGCTGCGGTAGTGGGCCATCGCCAGGTCGGGCTGTCCGGCCCGCAGCTGACGCCACGCCCGCTGCTCAGCCTGGTCTGGGGTGCGGCGCACCTCGGACAGCTCGGCGGTCGGGGCGAGCCTTGCGGTGCGGGCGAACAGTCCGCCGGGGCCGATGGAGGCCAGTTGGCGTGCGTCGCCGACGAGCACGAGCTTTGCGCCGGCCTGCTCTACCGCTGCGGTGAGGCGCTCAAGGCGGGCGGTGTCGGCCATACCGGCCTCGTCGAAGATCACCGTGGTCTTCGCGTCGACGGGCATCTGCCCGCTCTGCACCCGGGCCAAGAGCGCGTCGACGTTGACGGTCTGGTCCTGGAGGGCGGGGCTGTCGTGTCCGAGACGCTCCGCGGTCGACCCGGCGACCGCGACCCCGATCACGCGCCGCCCCGCGAGCGTCTCCGCGCGAGCGACGGCATCGATCACGACGCCCTTGCCGGTACCCGCCGGCCCGATGAGCACCGCGGCACGCTCAGGCCCCGTGAGGACACTGAGCGCGTCGAGCTGCTCTTGGGAGAGCGGCGCGCCGAGGCGCTCGTGGACGGCCGCGGCACCCGCTGCCCGATCTGGGCCAGCCGGGCGAGGGCGTCGACGGCGCGCTGCTCTTGGGCGCGGACGCGCGCGGTCGTCAACAGGCCGCCCTCGAGGCTGAGCACCTTGCCGGACTCGCGCAGTCCCCGGATCTGCCAGATCGCGTCGCCCGCGGCGAAGCGACCGGGCGCCTGCTCGAGCGCAGTGGCCCTGAGCTCGCGTTCGGTGAACGTCGCGCGGGCCTGCGTCAGGCCGCGCTCGACATCCGCCCGCCACCCCTCCCGATCACCCGGAACGGGAGACTGGCGGTTGGCGAGTTCGGCGATGCGCTCGGGGTCGCCGAGTCCGACGTGGGCGGCGGTGTCGCGCCAGGCCTGGGTGAGCTCGGGGCGCGTTCGGGGCTGCTTGGCCTGCCGGCTGGCCAGCTTGAGGGCGCGCAGCTCGCCGCGCTGCGGGGCTCGGCCGTACTGCGCGCGGAAGCGTTCGGCGGCACGCCCGACCTCCTGGCTGCGCTTGGAGAACGCCGCGCGCGCCTGCTCACCCACGCCGTGCAGCTCGAAGTAGCGGGCGTCTTTGCCGGTCGAGTGCTCGATCTCATAGCCGAGCTCGGACAGTCGCTGGGCCAGGCAGGCCCGGTAGTACGCCCCGACCTCGCGAGCGGCGCGGAAGACCGGCCGCGAGCGGACCGCGGCGACCGAGCCGTCGGCGCGCAGCACGCTGGTGATCACGCAGTGAGAGTGCAGCTGTGGATCTGGGACGCCGTCCTCGACGCCCCGCGCGGTCGTGTGCACGAACTCGGCCGCCAGCAGTCCCGCGGCCGGCACCTCCCGTGGGGGCAGCCCGGCGCCTTGGTAGACGGCCACCGTTGGCACCGTTGCCTGCAGGTACTCCAGGGCCTCTGCGACCGCGCCGCGATGGGCGGCCTCAAGCGCGTCGCGCTGCCCGCCGGCCGAAAGTGCCCAGGCGATGCTCACCGACTTCGGCGCGCTGAAAGTCACGTCCAGCCCCGCCGCGCGAGTCCCGTCGGCGCCTGCTGCGCGCAGCCATGCGGGCTGCTCACGCGTCGAGCTCGGCGCGCGCCCTTCCATCAGCGCCTCCAACGCCTCGCGCTGCACTGGCGCCGCGGGGTCGACGCCGAGCGCGGTCAAGGCCGCGGCGGGAGCGTGCCAACGGCCCGGGGCCTCGGCCGGGAGGCCGTCGCGGCCGAGGTAGTAGTCGCCGCGCTCCGGGGCGCGGGCCTTGGCGTCGAGGTACTCGGCGTAGGTTGAGGACGAGTCGCTTGAGATGCTGCCCGCGGTCATCATCCCGGGCGGCCTCCGTATGAACTGCGCCAGCCGCTGGAGCGGCGTTCATGATCACCTCTCGGCCGGTAGTCGACATCGGTTCGGATGTGCCCCATAGCCCCCTACTGACCGGCTCGGGCGTCATCCCCTGAGAAAGTTTGGGCGAACATCCCGCTGCGCGAACGGTGTGACACCAGCTGTTGCAGTCACACAGTGCATCTAGTCTGTTCGGAAGAAAGCGCAGCAGTGCTTGCCGGCGTGCGCGGTGGGAGCGGCGTTGTCGTGCGCCTCTTGGGCTGGGTTCGGCAGTCGGAGCGCCCGCGGCAAATGATGTCGGCGTGGGCGTTGGCGCAGGCGCGCGCTGCCGGTGGGCACGAACGAGCGACGGGCACGAGTTCGCGAAGGACTAGACGCTTCGCCGCACGGTCGATCGCGGGGTCTCGTAGTCGCGCCCCCGCGAGGACCCCACCACGCACCTGACTTGCCGTCGCAGGACATCGCACACCCCAGGCCACGGGCGGGTCGCTCACGGTCGCGCCCCGGCCACGGCCGCACGTCCCCCTCGATGATGCAGTTCGAGCGCCCCGCCTCGCGTCGGCGACCCACTGTCCGCGCCGCAATGGGCGGGAGCGCGCGAACCTTGCCGCTTCAGGTCTGCTCCAGCGTCCCCGCCGCCATCAGCCCCCGCACGTGTGCCTCGATCGCCCCCGCGACCTGGGGGTCTGCGATGAGCACCCCCGCCTCCAGGTTCGCCGTCAACGCCCGGGGCGTGAGGTTCGCCGAGCCGATCAGCGCGCGGCGGCCGTCGATGACGAGCACTTTGGCGTGCAGCAGTGCGCCGGTGTCGCGCTGCTCGGCCGGCCAGCGCCAGCGGGTGATGCCGGCGACGCGGGCGAACGGGGTGCCGTGCGCGGTGTAGGAGCCGCCGCTGTCGTGCTCGGTCTCGAAGACCACGTCGACGCAGCAGCCGCGGACGACCGCCTCGGAGAGGTCGGTGGCCAGCGCCGACAGCGTGAACGCCGCGTAGCTGACGAGCAGCACGCGCTCGGTGGCGCTCGCGACGAGCTCGTGGAGCACCGCGGCGGTGAGGCGCTGCTCGCCCGCCGCGCCCGGGCCGGTCCAGACCGGACGAGAGCGGCTGGCCTCGGCGTTCTTCCTTGCGCGAAGGCCGACGCGGAGCGCGAGCGCGACTCCGGCGCCCGTGAGCCCCGGCGTCGCGGTCCAAGCGACGTCCAGGGCGTTGACTGCTGCGTGGCTGGCGGGCGGCGCACCCGCCACGACGGAGGTCAGCGCGCCGCCCGGGGCTCCGCCACCCGCGCACGCCGACGCCAACGCTTCGACCTGTCCGTCGCTCAGGCGCTCGAGGACACGCTCGATCGCGGTATCGAGGCCCACCTCAGCCGAAGTACGCTGGGGGAGCGCCGCCGGCGGCGAGCGTCGCCACCAGGGCAGCGCGGTCGAGGAAGCGGTTGCCGCGCTCGCAGGAGGTCTCCGATGCGAACTGGCAGGCGTGGCAGGCGGCGCGGTGCACGGAGCCGTCGGTGCGCGGGTCGTGCTCGGAGCACAGCGGGTCGGAGGAGCACAGCTGCGCGCGCTCGAGCGCTTGGCCGAGCAGGTGGCCGAGCTCGTCGGGCTCGCCAAGGCGCACCAGGCCGCCGAGCGTTCCCTCGCTGTCAGGCGCTGCGGTATACAGCAGGACGCCGGCCATCGGCTCGCCGCCGCCCGCCCCGGTGTCGGCGTAGATACGCTCCTTGATCGACGAGGCGGTGTAGCCGCACTCCAGCGCCAGCTCGCGGATCAGCGCGTGGGAAAAGGCGTGGAGCAGCACGTAGCGCTCGCCGGGCCAGCCCTCGTCCGGGTCGAGGTTTCGTCGTTCGCGCCACGCGGCGTGAGCGGACCGCAGCGCGCCAGCTGCGCCCGAGTCCCGGTAGGCGGCCTCCCACTCGAGCACGCGCTGCTCGGGGAAGCGGATGAAGATGCCCTCCCCGCGGACCTCGCTGCACGGCAGCCAGCGCGGCGCCTCGCGCGCCAATCCGGCGATCTTGCCGCCGCGCGAGCCGAGGTCGTCCGGCGCGTTGATGCGCGTGAAGCCCCACAGCGCGCTGACCTCTCGCAGGCGCCGCACGAGCACGACGTCGGCCAAGTGCGAGGCGTAGCGCTTCGGCGGGCCGGCCGCGCGCAGCTCGAAGTCGGCGGTCACCGGCGCGCCCGCCGGGTCGCTGAGCACCCGCCACTCCGGCGTGCGGAGATCCTCGGCGTCACCCGCGCCCAGGCCCGAGCGCCGTGCTTCGACGGCCACGGCCACCGCGTCGATCCCGAGCGACTCGACGAGTGGGCGCAGCGGCTTGAGCTCCTCGACGGTCTCGATGAGCGGCCCCAGGATCGCGACGCCGGGCGGGAACTTCTCGATGGTCGCCCATCCCTGGTCGATCGCCTGCGCGAGCTCGCCCTCCTGGGAGGGGATCGAGAGCGCCGAGCTCTGCACCGGGAACCACGCGTTGCTTGCGCCGAGGATCAGCGTTACGGGCTCTCGCGGGCAGTCGCGGTCGAGCACTCCGAGGTGCGGGTGACGCCCGCGGCAGTGCGGGGGCAGGAACGGGCGGGCGTCGTGGCCGAAGGCACTGGAGAGCCGCCGCTGTCGGCGGCACCCGTCGCACGAGAGCCGCACGTCGCCGGGCCGTCCGCCGGCGCCCAGCTCTCGGAGCCGCAGCGTGCCGGTGCAGACGATGCCGCCGTGGAGGAACTCGACCCACGGGAAGTCGTCGAGGTGCCCGTCCTCGCAGGCCATCAGGTACCGCGCGGGGTAGGCGGTCGGCGGGCGGCGCGTGTTGCTCTTCGGGCAGCCCTCGTGCACGTAGCTCGTGCGCTCGGGCCGCCACGGGTCCTGGCGCAGTGTGAAAATGCCGTGCTCGATCGGGGAGAGCAGGCTGCACAGCGGGCAGCGCAACCAACGCGGGAACGGCGCGACCGGCACGCCGCCGCTCTCGCCGTCGGGCACGACCGGCGGCGTGCGCAAGTCGGCGATCTGATCGCCCGCCAGCGCCCGGACCGCCGCCAGCAGCCGCGGCTCGCTTACCGCTTCGGTGAGCTGCCGGGGCCACGCGTCCAGGCCGAGGACGAGCGTGGTCATCTCCGGCAGCTCGACGGTCGCGCCGACGCCGTAGGTGTGCAGCAGCTGGCTCGGGCGCAGCTCGCCGACCTGGTCGCGCGACCTCATGCGTTCTCCGGCGGCGGGATCGCCGCCGACTTCTCCGGGGCCTCCCACGACTCCGCGGGAACGCTGATGCCCGCAGGCCGCAGCATCAGGGGCACCGCCGCCTCGACGTTGCGCATCGAGGTCGGCACGGTGAACAGCTTCCAGCCCTCGATCTCAGGCTCCTCGAGCAGCGACACGTCGGCCTGGCTGCGCCCGCGCGCCTGGTAGACGAGGTCGCGCTGCCCGACGTCGGCTGCGGCCTTCCACGCGTGCAGCAGCTTCTCCACGCGCTCGTCGAGCGCGAGCGCGTCGTCGTGCTTGAGCTGATCGTCGGCCCGGTCGAAGATCGCTTTGCGCGCCCGCTGGGCCTGCTCGCCCGCCGGATCAACGAGCGCCGCGCCGCCGTTGGCGTTGTACTCCTCACCGCACAGCCGCAGCAGCGATGCCAGCACGCCGGTCAGCCCGCGATCGACCGCACGCGGCGCGAACGGCGTGACCGAGAGCGCCTCGACCTGGCGGTAGAGCGTGCGGTGGTAGTGGCCGAACGTCTCGTAGTGGGAGAGGTCGCGGGGGCGGGCCCAGTTGTAGACCGCGAACACCAGGCCGGGGAACTGGCGTCCGACCCGGCTGGTCGCCTGGATGTACTCGCTCGTGCTCTTGGGCTGCCCGGCGACGACCATCGTCCCCAGGCGCGGCACGTCGACCCCGACGGAGATCATGTTCGTCGCCAGCAGCACGTCGATGGCCGGCGCCTCGCCGTCGCGACCGCGGCTCGGCTTGCGCTTCGCCTGCGAGGTGCGCAGCACCCCGAGCTGATCGAGCACCCCCGGGATCTCCGAGGCCGACTTGCGCGAGGTCAGCTCCTCCAGGATCAGCCGCCCGCGGTTCTCCTCCCCGGGACGGAAGAGCCGGCTCTGCACGTCGTCCTCGACCAGCCGCCGCATCCCGCCGAGCTCGCGCAGGGAGTTGAAGTACCCGACGAGCGTCATGTACGCGTCGGCAGCCTCACCGGGCTGGCGACCGAGCACCGTCCACGCCGCGCGCAGCTGCGCGACGTAGACGCGGATCAGCACCTGCTTGTAGCGGCGCCCCGGCGCGCAGACCCCGAGGTAGCGACGGCCCGGCGCACTGTCGGCCTCCTCCGGCTTGTCGCGCTGGAGGGCGAAGAACGAGTCGCGCGCGTCCAGGCCGGGCGGCGGGAAGATCTGCAGCCCACGGTCGAAGAGCCGCTTGACCTGATCCTCCGCGCGCCGGATCGTCGCGGTCGAGGCCACGACCTTCGGCCGCACGCGTTGCCCCCCGATCGTCCAGCCGGCCAACTCGTCGACCGCCGTCTCGTAGAGCCCGACGAGGCTGCCGAGCGGTCCAGAGATGAGGTGCAGCTCGTCCTGGATGATCAGATCCGGCGGGCGCAGGGCCGAGCAGTCCACGACGGTCGCGGAGGGCCGGCCGCCGCGCGCGGGGTGGGAGGAGACGTCGCACTTACGCTCGCTCGGCGTCAGGTACCCGTGGCGCTCGCAGCGCCGCGAGACCTGCCCGAAGAGCGCCTGCGCCCGGCCTTCCCAGGGCATCCGCGCAAGCTTGTCGACCGTCGCGATCACCAACGCCGGCAGCAGCCGGTAGACCTCCTCGTCGACGACCACCACCGGCAGCCCCTCGTCCGGGCTCGCCCGCGGAGTGAACGCGCACTGCCCGCTGGTGTCCGAGCAGAACAAAAGCGTCCGGGCGAGCGTGCTCTCGGCGACCACGTCGCGCCCCCCGCTCAGCTCCGAGCCGCACCACGGGCAGCGAGAGAGCTGCAGCGGTGAGGAGCCGCGGGCGCTGCCGTCGCGCTGTCGCGCCTGTTGCACCCACGCCGCCGCGGCATCCGTCGTGTTCGGCGTCGACGCCTGCCCGACCCACAGGCCGATCCGCATCGGAGTCTGCCCCCAGCGCCGCTCGGCCTCGCTCTGCCCGCGCCCGTACAGCCGGCGGCGCTCCAGCTCGCAGGCGCACAGCAGCGCGGCGGCGCGCTGGAACTGCTGGAGGGTGAGCAGCCGCAGCGTGTAGCGCATGAGCACCGCGACGCCGTCGCGTCCGTCGTGGTCCGCGACGATGCCCTGCAGGCGGCGGATCGCGATCGTGAACGCGGTCAGTCCTAGGTAGGCCTCCGTCTTCCCGCCTCCGGTGGGGAAGAACAACAGGTCGACCAGCCCGTCGGAGCCGGCTGCGCGCTCGGCGTGGGTCGGGTCGGCCAGCGACGGGAGGTTGAGCAGCACGAACGCCAGCTGGAACGGACGCCACGAGCGATTCTTGGTGACGTCGGCCTCGGCGACCGCGGTGGCGAGCCCGAGCTTTGGGTCGCGGCGGCGCAGCTCCCCGGCGATCGTGTGAACGCGCTGCTGGCGCATCGCGCGATTGGCGAAGCGGAACGCCTCCGCGACGTCCGGCTCCGCAAGCGCGGAGATTCCGGCGCGGACGCGGCGAGCCGTGAACCGAGCGTTCTCGAGGTGCTCGCGAGCGATCTCCTCGTGACCCACCAGCCGCGCGGCCGGATCGCCGATCCGCTGCTCCTGCGCGGTGATCCACGCCTCGTAGGCGTCCACCAGCGGCGTGAGCAGCTCGGGCAGCACTCTGTCGTCGGCGTCGCCGAGCGCAGCCATGTCAAGCGCTGCGCCCACGGCCGCGAACGGCTCGGCGATCGCGGCGTCGGTGAAGTCGGCTGGCCCGGGCGCGTCGGTGCGCGGCACCTCGGCGGCGGGTAGCGCGGCGGTGGTTACCCGGACCGCACGATCCGGCCGGTCGCGCGACAGCTCCGCCTCGGTGGCGACCCCATGGCCGACCGACAGCTCGACCGTGTCCCGATAGAGCAGCTCCAGCCCCCGCAGCTCGCGCCGATCGACCTCGGGCGTCAGACCGGCAAGATCAACCGGGCGCCGGACGAAGCCCGCCGCGCCGTCAGGAGCCGCGACGCTCAGCTCGGCCTGGCAGAGCCACTTCTCGACCGAGCGCCCGCCTACGGCCTCCTGCCCATTGACGAGGAAGAGCGACACCAGCCGCTCACCGTCGCGCTCGCGGACGAGCGCCTCGAGCCAGACCTCCGACTCATCAGGATCGAGGGTCACAGGCTCGATCCGTCCCCCGCGCCCAACGTGCACGGTGACCGTCCCGCCACACGCACGCCTACGCCACACGCGCGCCGCACGCCCGTCGCGATCGAGCTGCTCCCCGCTCGTCTCCTTCGCGTACGCGCCCCAGGCGGCGGTGACCTCCAGCGCTTCGCACCCCCCGTCGAGCGCGACGGTCAGCCCGAAGGCCGACGGCACGAGCTGATCGACCGCCGCCGGCCGCTCCTCCGCCTTGCCCTCCGCGCCCGAGTCTGTGGTCTCGCTGCCGGTGGCCAGTTCGTCCTCCGGGAGAGCGTCGAAGGCGGCGCTCTGCGCGTCCTCCTCCTCCTCCTCGTCCTCCGTGGCGGCAGCGTCGCCGGACGCAGCGTCCGGTGAGCCTTGCCCGTTGGAGGTTGCGCCGTCGCTGACGGGCCTGTCGGTGCGCGCGGGGGAGCCGGCCCGCGGCTCCCTGCGTGGCGCAAGCAGGCCGAGCAGGTAGCGGTCGACGGGCGCATCGCGCAGCTCCTCCTCCGGCCCGCCGAGCGGCCCGACGAGATCATCGCGGACGAGCTGCTCGACCTCGTCACGCAGCTGCCGTGGCGTGCGGCTCAGCGGCTCAGGCATCGCCGAGATCGAAGCTCATGCCGCTGGCGACCGGAGCGCGCTTCTTCGCTTTCGCCTTGCCGTGCAGCCCCAGGCGGATTTCCTCGGCGTAGCGCTCGTGGTTGAGCTCCATCAGCCGATCGAGCACCTCCTGCCGCGGGACTGGCGCGAACGTGAATCGCGTACCGAACTTCGTCGGGTGGAAGTCGTGCCCCAACCCCAGGTCCGTCCAACCATAGGCGTCGCGGACGGCGTGGTCGAGCGCGACGTGAATCTCGCGCAGCTCGACGATGTCGTCCGCCGTCTCCTCGGGATCGTGGACGCGGTTGTAGGTCGTGGTGAGCCCCTCCTGACGGTCGAGCATCAGCGCGCTGCGGTGCTTGTGGAGACGGGCGCCGAGGCCACCGACGGCGGAAGTGAGATCTGGCTGGACGAAGGTCTCGAAGCAGTCGGTCGGCGTGTAGCGGACGCGCGTTTCGAGCGTCGAGGCCCGGGTGACCGCCCACCACCAGTGGACGCCGCTGGAGAGCAGGCCGAAGTGGGCGTCGTCGTCGTACGCGAAGACGGCCGTGGCGTGCGCGTAGACCATGCCGGTCGGCACGAACATCGGCTGGACGACTTTGCTGACGAGCGTGATGACGATGCAGCGGTCGAGCGGCTCGATTGCACGATAGAGATTCTGGCCTCGTCGACCGAACTGCCACCAGCGGTCTCGGTAACCGCGCTCGTTCAGTCTCGAGCGTTCAGGCTTGACCGATTGTTCCACTCGCTCAAACGGCGCCCGGTAGCGCCGCGCCTCGTTCTCCGACCGGTCCTTGAAGTCGATGACCCACCGCAACGGCGATCCGTCCGGCCGCCGATTTAGATCCTCGCCGACGAGGTAGGGCCGGACAACCTCGGTGTTGGCTTCGTCATCGGCGAGCACCACCACAGCTTCTTCGGACGAGAGGATGAAGCCCATGCCAAGAACGTACGAGCCGATGAAGGCCTCTCCGCTGGCCTCGCTAAGCCGATGCGCAATCCCATCAACTCGACTACGCGATGTCAGCCCTGACGTGATACCAGAGACGTCAACGCGGTCGAGCGCCCGGCGTCCCGCCCACGCGTCGTATCGGCCCCAGACAGTCGCCATCTCCAGGTTCGCGCCGCCCGGCCAAGGTTCGCTGGCAATCGCCCGATGGAGGGTCAGCCCGTGCTCGACGAGCTGATCGAGGCCAACCTCGCGGGTGTCGCCCTGCGCGAGGGTGTTCGTCGCGATGAGACCGAACCCACCTGTGAGCTGGAGCATCCCGGCGGCTCGGAGAAAGAAGTAGGCCACGAGGTCGGCGTTGCCGCGCACACCGCTCGCCAGCCAGGTCACGAGGGCGTCGCGGTACTGGCTGCCGATCGCCCCGGAGATTTTCTTCCCTCCCTGGAACGGCGGATTCCCCACGATCGCGTCGAACCCTTGCTGCGCACGCACCTCGGGGAACTCGATCGCCCAGTGGAACGGGTCGCGGTCGGACCAGGTCACCTCGGCGACCTCGCCGACGGCGCGGCGCGTCTCGACCAGCCAGCCGTCGGCCAGGTCGCGCAGCGAGGTCCGGGCGGCGTCCCGGTCGATCGGCTCGGAGGTCTTGCTCAGCAGCGTTCGCACCCGTGTCGCGACCCCCGGGGCGGCTAGTGCGTCGGCGTCGTCTTGTTGGGAGAGCGCAGCGCCGACGACGAGGTCGCCGAGCAGCTTGACGTCATCCGACGCGGCGTCGGCCTCGGCCAGCAGCGCGGCCTTGCGCTCGGCGTCGGCGGGATCGATGACCACGAACGCCTCGAGGTCGCGGCGCAACGCGAGCGCGCGCTCGACGGCGGCGTCGATCTCGTCGGCGCCGAGGTCGAGGCTCGCCTGGCGCGGCCACTGCGGGTCCATGTGCATCACGCGAAGCTGACGCAGGTCGGTGATGCCGAGCAGCGAGTCGCCCGCGCGTAGGGCGTGATCGACGAAGGAGAACGGGAGGTTGCGGGCGAGGGTGATCAGCCAGAGCGAGAGCTTGGCCATCTCGACGGCCATCGGGTTCTTGTCGACGCCGTAGAGGCAGCGCTCGACGATGAGGCGGTGGGCCAGCAGGTCGCGCTCCTGCGGGTCGGCCGGGAGCGCCGGCTCGTCGGGGGCGTCGGCGCGCGGGCGGCCGAAGACGGTCAGCTCGGCCGGGCCGTCGAGGGCGTTCCAGGCCTCCAGCAGCCGGGCGGCCAGGTAGCGGCAGGCGGCGACCAGGAAGGCGCCCGAGCCCATTGCGATGTCGGCGACCTTGAGGTCGAGCAGCTCGTGGGCGGGGCGCAGCCGCCACTTGGCCTGATCGGGTTCCTGGGCGGGGCCGGGCGCGTAGGCGACGGGGTCGAGCGTGTGGCGCACGACCTCCTCGGCGAGCTGGCGCGGCGTGTAGTAGGTCCCCGAGGCGCGGCGGTCCAGCGCCTGGGTGACGTAAAGCGAGCCGGCCAGCAGCACCTGCGGGTCGCCGCGTAGGTCGTCGTGCAGCAGTGCGGCGTAGGGGAGGACGCGGTCGCGCAGCGCCGGCTCGTTGTTGCAGGCGGAGAGCAGCAGGGCGGCGCGCTGGTCGGCGGGCGGCGGGGCGGCCAGCGCTTTCTCGATGGCCTTGGCGCTGCGGCCGGTCGCCTTGGCCAGCCGCGTGGCGAGCACGTCGCCGGCCTCGGCGGCCCAGCCCTCGATCTCGCCGAGGGAGAGCTCGGGCTCCTCCTTGCCGCCGAGCGCGAGCGCGGTGTCGGTGTTGCGGACCGCGGTGTGATCGAGCAGGCCTTCGTAGACGTGGCCGATCTGCTCAACGTCGAGCGCCTGGTAGGAGAGCAGGACGCGCGCGCCGTCCCTGCCGCCTTGGTAAAGAGTCAGCAGCGCGTCGAGCAGGTGGAGCATCGTGCGGTCGTCGACCGGCAGCGGACGGGCGCTGTCCTGCTGCCAGCGGGAGCCGGGGCCGCGGCCCTCCAGGAACGGGTAGCGGTCGGGGTCGAAGAGGCCCCCGCCGTAGGCCGGAAGGCGTAGGGCGTCGTGCTCGATGCCGGCGTGCACGGCGCGGAAGAGCGCGAGAACACGGTGCCAGGCGGCGGTCGAGCGCTCCAGCGGATCCTCGCCGTCGCGGTCGGCGCGCTCCTGAAGCTGTGCGCGTAGCCCGGAGGCTGAGAGTGTCTCGGCGTACAGCGGGGCGTCGATCGGCAGCAGCTTGCGCTCTTCAGCGACGAAGAGGAAGACGAGGCGCATCATCACCGTCGTTGCGCCGCGGTAGACCTCGGCGGCTTCCAGCTCGCCGAGCAGCTCGCCGTGGCGCTCGCGGTCCTCGCGGTCGAGGGTTGCGACGAGCAGCTCGACGGCGTGGCGGACCTGGGTGCCGAGCTGGTCGGCGACCTCCTGCTGCTTGTCGGCGCTCTGCTGGAGCAGCTGAGCGAGGCCCTCCTCGACGGGGAGCGCGAAGAAGCGGCGAGCTCCGAGCAGCGTCGCGAACGCACGCAGCGTCAGCGGCTCCTCCAGCCACAGCTCCGCACGCCAGGTGCAGGTGCCGGTCGTCTCGTTCGGGCGCGCCCAGACCAGGGTCCAGCGGGCGCCATCGGTGACCAGGACCAGCGGCGTATCGGTCGCCTTGGCCAGCTCGGCGGCGCGGTCGATCGGACTGGCCGCCCACGCCTCCCCCGGAATCGGGCGATCCAGCCGGGTGCCCTCCGGGTGGGTGCGTACGAGCAGCACCGCCGGGCTGCCCTCCCGGCTGCGGTCGCGCACGACGAAGCTCGGGCGCAGCGTGACGCCGTGCTCGGCGACCAAGTGGAAGGGGTCAGCGTCGGTACCCTCGGTGACCGCTTCGCGCAGCTCGAGAACCTCGTCGAGCACCCAGCGCACCCAGCGGGCCTGCAGCTCCGGCGCGTCGCGCCACTCGTCGTGGGCCAGCCGGAGGTCGGTGCGGGCGGCAGGTCGCTCGTCGAGGCCGTCGGGCAGCGCGCGCTTGAGCGCAGGGACGGTGAGGAACGGCCCGCTCGTCTCGATGAGCGAGAGCCACTCGGCGTGGTGGGCCTCGATCGACGGGCGCTGGGGGCGGGCCACAGGTGGTCGAGCCTAACGTTCGGGCGACCCGCGGCGTACCCTCCGTAGCGAGCATTGTCCGTCCGGGCGATGACCTACGCTTACGCGAACAAGTGTTCGATGTCGCAGCCATGAGCCAACTCGAAGAAACGGCCGCCATGGTCGCGCTGCTGAGGCACGGCGACCGCCCGTGGCATCACTACTCCGCCCTCGTCGAGGAGGCAGGCGCCGCGACCGCGGTGCTGCGTGGCGAGCATCGAGGCGACGGCGAGCACGAGCCGCTGCTCCTGTTCGACCCGTCGCCGGGGCCGCAGACCTCGGAGGCCGCCGACCTCGAGGCGATCGTCCGTGAGGTCGAGGCCTGGCAGGACGAGGGAATGCGGGTGCTCACGGTCCTTGACGA
>JAABUR0100004392.1_pt1 | contig 18872 bp, 17 predicted proteins | sample 5560091 | NCBI WGS metagenome assembly JAABUR01 (sample SAMN10711879, study PRJNA513375) | rock metagenome | isolation source: Antarctica rocks | place: Antarctica: Victoria Land, University Valley sud | reverse complement strand
CTGCGGGTGGCCGGCAGCGGCGACTACGAGTGGCGCCAACGCCTCGCCGGGGTCCAGGTCCAGCGCGGCGAAGCGCTCGGACAGCTCTGGGAGCACGTCGTCGATCGGCAAAGGACCCAGCTCGAGCGGCTCCGCCTGCCCGTAGAGCGGTCGCTCTCGGTCGGTGAAAAGGCGGCGCATCATCGACGGCTGCGACCCGGCGTACACATAGGTGGCGGCCTCGCCGTGGTACTGCACGTGCGAGCGCAGCAGGCCGTCGAGGGTGGCACCGGCGCTGAGCAGATCCTGGAACTCGTCGAACACGACGAGCGTCGTCACCCGGTCCTTGTCGTACAGGCGCACCGGCAGGTCGAGCAGCTCTGCCGCAGCGGCCAACGCCGTCTCGTGCGACGGTTGCTGGGGCTGCCGAGGCCCGAGCGTGAGGCTGACACCGGTGGTACCGAGCGACATTCCCAGCCGTGAGCTCAGCGCGGCGAGCAGGTGGCGCACGCTCGGCTCACGGAGCCGCCCGTACGCAGTTGCCAGCCGGCCACACACCTCGACCAGCGAGGTGACGCCGTAGAAGTCGACGTGCACCGTGCGCCACCCCGTTTGGCGCAACCCGTCGGCGTGGGCGAGCAGCAGCGAGGTCTTGCCGTAGCGGCGCGGACCCGCCACTCGGACGTGCGCACCGTCGGTGGCGGCGAGATGCAACTGGTGCAGCTCCTCACGCCGGTCGATCAGAGCGTCGGCGGTGATCGGTGTCTCAAACGGAAAGGCACGCACGGTAGTACTCCCGGGAAAGACGTATGGAATAAGCAATACATTTCTGTATGGTTTATACCATACATTAGACGATCGGTGGGATGGGCTGCCCAGTGATCGTCGGTCCGGACGGACCCGGGGTAGGGCCAGGGGTCGTCGTGGTCGGGCTGCTGGTCGACGGCTGCGGCGGCGGGTTCGGCCCGGGGTTCGGACCCGGACCGGGCTGTGGAGCGGGCGAGTTCTCAAAGATCTTGATGGCGATCCACAGCGCCAGGGCGGCGATCGCGACGATCAGCGCGAACGCCGCCGCAAACGTCCACCAGCCGCTCTGGGTGAGGCTCAGCGGCCAAGGCAGCGGCCACAGCCGCCATCGGCCGGTGCCGTCACGCCGGAACCAGTGGGGTCGAAAGTCCGGCCCCGCGGTGGTTCCCACGTGCTCCATATGCGCCAACGTCACCGGACCGAGCAGAGCCTGGCCGGTCGCGAGCCCCTGCTCCCAGCTGTCGGCGCGCAGCGCGACCCAGGGCGCGATGTCGACGTCATCGTCGAACAGCACCACCTGGGCCGGATCGCGCACGAGTAGCTCGTTCAACGCGTCGTGAAATCGCGCGCGGCCATAGGAGTCGGTCTCCGCGCCCTCGCCGAGCAGTACGACGACCACAGGCTGCCCGGCGTACTCCCCGGCGTACACGACGCCGGCGTCGTCGGAGTCGATCCGACCGCTGATCGTCACCGCGCCGAGCGCCGGCGGGTCGCGGCGGCTGAGAGCGGTGACACGAACGGCGTGGTGACTGTGCATCGCGACCCTCGCTCTCGGTCTCGACCGGCGTCCACACCGGGATGGTCGTCTTGCACGGTCTGTAACACTGACGAGGGTACGGCCATGCCCGATCAGGGAGGGAATCAACCGATGACGAGTGCGCCCGCAACGACGGCCGAGGCCGCGGAGCTGGCCCAGCTCGCGCAACGGACCCAGCGCGCGATGAGCGAGGTCAAGCGGGTCATCGTCGGCCAGGAGCACATGGTCGAGCAGCTGATGGTGGCGTTGATCGCCCGTGGCCACGTCTTGCTCGAAGGTGTGCCCGGCGTCGCGAAGACCCTCGCCGTACGCACCTTTTCCACCGTCGTCGGAGGCAGCTTCGCCCGTGTGCAGTTCACGCCCGACCTCGTCCCGTCCGACATCGTCGGCACCCGGATCTACCGTCCCAGCAAGGAGACGTTCGATGTCGAGCTCGGGCCCGTCTTCGTCAACTTCGTGTTGGCCGACGAGGTCAACCGCGCGCCTGCCAAGGTGCAGTCGGCCATGCTCGAGCTGATGGCTGAGCACCAGGTGTCGATCGGCGGCCACACCTTCCAGCTGCCCGATCCGTTCATCGTCATCGCAACCCAGAACCCGATCGAGTCTGAGGGCGTCTATCCGCTGCCAGAGGCGCAGCGCGACCGCTTCCTGCTCAAGGTCGACGTCACCCACCCGAAGGGCCACGAGGAGTTCGAGATCCTGCGTCGGATGAGCGTCAACCCGCCGGAGGCGACGAAGATCCTCGGCCCCGCGGACATTATCGCGCTCCAGAAGGCCTCGGACCACGTCTTCATCCACAACCTGGTGGCGGAGTACATCGTCCGGCTCGTGCTCGCCACCCGCTCGCCGGCCGAGTTCCACCTGCCTGATCTGGTCGGGGTCATCGAGATCGGCTCCAGCCCGCGCGCCACGCTGGGCCTCGCGGCGGCTGCCCGAGCGGTCGCCTTGATCCATGGTCGCGGCTACGTGTTGCCGCAGGACATCGCCCTGGTGGCCCGCGACGTGATGGCGCACCGGCTCGTGCTGAGCTTCGACGCGGTGGCCGACGACGTCGATGCCCGCACTGTGGTCGACCGCGTGGTCAGTGCCATTCCGCAGCCGCAGCCGGTGTGGAACAACTCCTCGCAGCCAGAGTTCCGCTGACTGTGACCGGCCGATCTCGTTCCGACCGGGTGCCGATGTCGCAGCTGGCTCCCGAGCCGGCACTGCGCCGGCTCGAGCTGCAGATCGTTCGCCGGCTGGAAGGCTTTTTGCACGGCGAGCACCTGGGCCTGCTGCCGGGGCCGGGGACAGACCTGGCGGAAGCGAGGTTCTACATACCCGGCGAGGACGACGTACGTCGAATGGACTGGGCGGTGTCGGCCCGCACCACCATCCCGCACGTGCGTGACGTGGTCGCCGACCGTGAGCTCGAGACCTGGGTGCTGGTCGACCTGTCGCCGTCGATGCACTTCGGCACGGCGTCGATGCAGAAGCGTGAGCTCGCCGTGGCGGCTGTCGCCACGATGGGCCTGCTGACCTTCCGGGTGGGCGACCGGTTCGGTGGCTACGTGCTGCGCCAGGGCAAGCTTCGCCGGTGGCCGTCCAGGTCGGGGCGGCTGGCGTTGTTCGCGTTGCTCCGGTCACTGCTGCGCGAGCCGCTCGACGACGACCGCGCCGCCGCTAGCCCCACGATGAGCCTCGCCGAGGCGATCAGGTCCGTCTCCCGGGGCCAGCGCAAGCGTGGCCTGCGTGTCGTCGTGTCGGACTTTCTCGACCTGTCCGAGGCGCCCAGCGACCCGGATGCACCGCTGCCCTGGGAGAAGGCGATGCGCGAGATCGCCGCGCGGCACCAGGTGATCGCCGTCGAGATCATCGACCCGCGCGAGCTCGACATCCCCAACGTGGGCACGGTCCTGCTCAAGGACCCTGAGACCGGGCAGGTGCGCGAGCTCCATACCGGCGACAAGAGGGTCCGGCAGCGGTACGCTGCCGCGGCGCGGTTGCAGCGAGAGCGGACCGCGCGTGCCCTGCGCCGTGCCGGCGTCGGTCACCTCATCCTGCGCACCGACCGCGACTGGGTCGCTGACACCGCACGGTTCGCCCTGAAGCACCGGCGCATTGCCGGCCGACTGCACCGCCCGCCCGCCGGGGTAGCCCGGTGACAAACTTCCTCGCCCCCGAGCGGTTGTGGTTCCTGCTCCTGATCCCGCTGCTGGTGGGCGTCTACGTGGCGCTCCAGTACCGCAAGGGGCACTATGCCGTGCGCTTCACCAACCTCGCGCTGCTCGACACCGTCGTACCCCGCCGGGTGAGCTGGCGGCAGCACGCGGCGGTTGCCCTCGCGCTGTTGACGCTGGCGTTCGCGATCGTGCTCTTTGCCAAGCCCAGCAAGGAGATCGAGGTTCCGCTCGGTCTCGACACCGAGGTCACGGTGGTGCTGACGATCGACGTGTCCTTGTCCATGTCCGCGACCGACGTGGACCCCGACCGGATCAGCGCGGCGAAGGACACCGCGACGGAGTTCATCGACAACCTGCCGCCGAACTTCAAGGTCGGCATCGTCAGCTTCGCCAAGGTGGCTACCGTCGAGGTACCGCCGACCAAAGATCACCAGGCCGCCGTCGTGGCAGTCAAAGGGCTCAAACTCGCCGAGTACACCGCCACGGGGGAGGGCATCTACACCGGCCTCCAGGTGATCCAGCAGGAGCTCGGCGCCAACTCCGCGCCTGTCAACGACAAGCCCCCGGCGTTCATGGTCTTGATCAGTGACGGTGCTCGTACCATCGGCCGGTCACAGGTCGCCGCGGCGGAGGCGGCCAAGACTCAGAAGATCCCGATCTACACGGTGGCACTGGGGACGGTGGGGGCCACCATCCAAAGTGACGGTCACACCATCCCGGTGCCGGTCGAGATAGGACAGCTGGAAGAGGTCGCCCAGATCAGTGGTGGCAAGGCCTACGTGGCGGAGACGCCGAACGACCTCGCTGACGCCTACCAGGACGTCGACGGGCAGGTCACGTTCGAGAAGCGCCAGGCGGACGCGACGTCGGAGTACGTCGGCTATCTCGTGCTGCTCTCGATGGTGTCCACCGGGGCCGGGCTGTTCGTGGCCTCCCGCTGGCCGTGACCCGTGAGATATGCGCGTTCACCCGTCAGATATGCGCGTTGACCCGTCAGATATGCGCGTTGACCCGTCAGATATGCGCGTTGACCCGTCAGATATGCGCGTTGACCCGTCAGATATGCGCACGCACCGGACTGCTTGTGGTGCTGATGTGACTGATGAGGCATAATGAAAGCGGAGTTCATCCACAAACCTGTAGACGCGAGACCGCCGGGGAAGGCGACCCTCGAGGCCAACAGGAGGAGCGGTGGACCGAAATGCGAGCGCGGACGCCAGTACGGCGACCCGTGGAGTCTTGTTCGTGCATGCGTCACCGTCGGCGCTGTGCCCTCATGTGGAGTGGGCGGTGGCCGGCGCTCTCGACGCGGCCGTCGACCTTTCGTGGACCCCCCAGCCTGCCAAGGCCGGCACCTATCGCGCCGAGTTTTCGTGGACAGGCCCCGTCGGCACCGGTGCAAAGATCGCGTCGGCGCTGCGTGGCTGGGACCACCTGCTGTTCGAGGTGACCGAGGACGCGACCGCGATCAGTGAGGGCGGGCGCTACTGCTGCACTCCCGAACTCGGCATCTACCACGCGGTGACCGGCCTGTACGGCGACGTGATGATCCCCGAGGACCGCCTCAAGGCTGCCGTGGCCAAGGCTGCCATCGGAGACCTGCCGCTGTTGGCCGAGATCGACAAGCTGCTAGGCAAGGCCTGGGACACCGCGCTCGAGCCGTTCCGACACGCCGGCGACGGCGCTGCGGTGCGCTGGCTCCACCACGTCGTCTGAGGGCTGGCCCCGGCGTACCCCTACTCTCAACGGCAACTATGTGGCGGGTCAACGGCAATTATGTGGCGGGTCAACGGAGATTTTAGAGGGGGATGTTGCCGTGCTGGCCGCGGGAGCCGATGTCTGCGGCGGCCAGGGCGACCGCCAGCGCCGACCGGGTGACCGACGGCTCGACCACCTCGTCGACGACGCCGATCTCGACGGCCTTGTCGATGCCGCCCGCGATCAGCTCGTGCTCGGCGGCGAGCTCGGCCTCGACCGTCGGACGCAGGTCGGCGGCGACAGCGGCGATCTTGCGACGGTGCAGGACCCGGACGGCAGCGATCGCCCCCATCACCGCAACCTCGGCGCCCGGCCACGCGAATACCTTGGTGGCGCCGAGCGAGCGTGAGTTCATCGCAATGTAGGCGCCGCCGTACGCCTTCCGCGTCACCAGCGTGACTCGAGGCACCTGCGCCTCGCCGAAGGCGTGCAGGAGCTTCGCACCCCGGCGTACGACGCCGTCCCACTCCTGACCGACGCCTGGCAGGTAGCCGGGGACGTCGACCACCACGATCAGCGGGACGGCGTAGGCGTCGCACATCCGCACGAACCGCGCCGCCTTCTCCGCCGACGGTGAGTCCAGGCAGCCACCGAGACGCAGCGGGTTGTTGGCGATGACCCCGACCGACCGGCCACCGAAGCGGCCGAGCGCGGTGACGATGTTTGGCGCCCACTTGTGGTGCAGCTCGAGCATCGACTCGGGATCGAGCAGCTCGGCCACGAACGGGTGGACGTCGTACGCCCGCTTCTTCGACTCCGGCATCTGTTTCGACAAGTCGACGTCGGTGACCGCGTCGACCTCGATGGTGCGCTGGTCGCCCAACAACGACACGAGCCTCCGCGCCTCCCCGAGCGCGTGCGCCTCGGAGTCGGCCAAGACATGCACGACACCGGAGCGCCGCCCGTGCGGCTCGGGTCCGCCCAGCCGGAGCATGTCGACGTCCTCACCGGTGACAGAACGGACGACGTCGGGACCGGTGACGAAGATGCGCCCCTCCGGTCCGAGGATGACGACGTCGGTGAGCGCGGGGCCGTACGCCGCGCCTCCGGCCGCCGGCCCGAGAACGACCGACACCTGCGGCACCTTGCCCGAGGCCTGGGTCATGGCGTGAAAGATCAGCCCGACGGCGTGCAAGGACAAGACTCCCTCGGCCAGCCGAGCTCCCCCGGAGTGCCAGAGGCCGACGATGGGAGACTGATCGGCCATCGCCCGCTGGTAAGCCTTGACGACCACCTTGCAACCCTCGTTGCCCATCGCGCCGCCCATCACGGTGGCATCGGAGCAGAACGCGACGGTCGGGACGCCCTCGACGGCGCCCACCGCTGCGAGCATGCCGCTGTCGTCGTCGGCGCTGATGAGCTCCAGGGTGCCAGCGTCGAAGAAGGCGGCGAGCCGTCTGTTCGGGTTCCGGGGGTCCTCTTGGCGGGGAAGCTTCGGCGGTTTCGCCGGTGAGGCTGAGGCTGCGGCTGCGGCTGCGGCTGCGGGGGCATTGTCGGTCGTGGTCATGGTTGCTCCGTACTCAGGCAGAACGGAAGGCGATGGCGACGTTGTGGCCGCCGAAGCCGAAGGAGTTGTTGAGGGCTGCGATGTCGCCGTCCGGCAGCGTCCGCTGCTCGCGGGCGACATCGAGGTCGACCGCCGGGTCAACGTTGTCGAGGTTGATCGTGGGGGGTACGACGCGATGGTGCAGCGCCAGCACGGTCGCCAGCGACTCCAGCGCACCCGCCGCCCCGAGCAGGTGCCCGGTCATTGACTTGGTCGACGTCGTCACCACGTGGTCGGTCTCGCCGCCGAGGGCGTTGGTGATCGCCAGGCATTCGGCGATGTCACCTTGCGGCGTCGAGGTCGCGTGCGCATTGATGTGAAAGACATCCTTCGGGCTGAGTTGGCTCACGCTCATGGCCTGCTTCATCGCCCTTGTTGCCCCTAGACCGGCCGGGTCGGGCTGGGCGATGTCATGGGAGTCGGCAGTGATGCCGGCGCCGGCGACCTCGGCATACACCCGGGCGCCGCGAGCCGCAGCGTGCTCGGCGCTCTCGATGACGAGGACGGCGGCGCCTTCGCCGAGCAGGAACCCGTCGCGGTCGATGTCCCAGGGCCTGGAAGCCTTCTCGGGGTCGTCGTTGCGCCGCGACAACGCCTGCATGTTGGCGAACGCCGCCATCGGCAGCGGGTGGATCGCTGCCTCGGTTCCGCCAACCACCACGACCTCGGCGCGCCCGAGACGGATCATGTCGATCCCGTGGGAGATCGCCTCGTTGCCCGAGGCGCACGCCGACACAGGCGTGTGGACGCCGGCCTTCGCTCCGACCGCCAGGCCGACGTTGGCGGCGGGGCTGTTGGGCATCAGCATCGGAATAGCCAGCGGCGAAACCAGCCGGGGCCCCTTCTGGAGCAGCCTGTCGTAGTTGTTGAGCAAGGTGGTGACTCCGCCGATGCCGGATGCGATCGCCACCCCGAGCCGTTCGGGATCAGCCCCACCCCCGGCGAGGCCGCTGTCCTGCCAGGCCTCGAGGGCAGCCACCAGCGCGAACTGGCCGGAGCGGTCGAGCCGGCGGGCCTTGACGCGATCGAGCACCTCGGTGGGCTCGACCGCGACGGGTGCGGCGATCCGCGCCGGCAGGTCGGCGGCCCACTCATCCTCGAGCGAGCGTGCACCCGACGTACCGGCGAGCAGCGCGGACCAGGTCGTGGTCACGTCGCCACCAACGGGAGACGTCGCTCCGAGACCGGTGACGACGACGCGGGTGGCTGCTGAGAATCCGGATGGCATCTAGGGGGGTCACCTCATGTGTAGTCGAGCAGGTGCCACCCGACTTGTCAGACCTGTTGCCAGGCGGCCTCGACGGTCCGACAAGTCGGCGGCCTGATTCAGGCGTTCTGGGCGTTCTCGATGTAGGCGACGGCGTCGCCGACGGTCTTCAGGTTCTTGACGTCGTCGTCGGGGATCTTCACACCGAACTGCTCCTCTGCCGCAACCACGACCTCGACCATCGACAACGAGTCGACGTCCAGGTCATCGGTGAAGGACTTGTCGAGCTGGACATCCTCAGCGGGGATGCCTGCAACGTCGTTGACGATGTCGGCGAGTCCGGACCGGATCTCCTCAGTGCTGGCCATGCTGGTGGCTCCTTCGGGTTGGCGTGTTGATGTTTCCCCGAGGGCCGGGGAGTCCGCAGCAGGGCCGCGGAGAACGGGGAGGCGGTCACGGCAGCGTGACCACCTGGGCAGCGTAGGAGAGGCCGGCGCCGAAAGCGATGAAGAGCGCGGTGTCCCCGCGCTTGGCCGCTCCGGACTCCAGCAGCGCGTTCGCCGCGAGTGGGATGGAGGCGGCGGACGTGTTGCCCTGGTGGGAGATGTCCCGGGCGATGACGACGCTTTCAGGGAGCTTCAGTGCGCGGGCCATCGCGTCGATGATGCGCATGTTGGCCTGGTGGGGCACGAAGACGTCAAGATCGTCGACGGTCATGCCGGCGCGGTCGAGCGACTCGCGGGCGATCTTTGCCATCTCGAAAGACGCCCAGCGAAACACCGGGTTGCCGTCCATCCGCAGCGTCGGCATCTCGGCGTGCTCCATCTGGAGCACGTCCATCCACGTCTCGTTCTGCCGGATCAGGTCGAACTTCGAGCCGTCTGCACCCCACACGATCGGGCCGATGCCTTCGGCTTCGGCGGGACCGATCACGGCGGCGCCGGCGCCGTCGGCGAAGATGAACGCCGTACCGCGGTCGGTGGGGTCGGTGATGTCGGAGAGTCTTTCCACCCCGATGACCAGCACGTACTTCGCGCTGCCGCAGCGCACCATGTCGCTTGCCATCCCGACTCCGTGGCAGAAGCCGGCGCAGGCGGCGGAGATGTCGAACGCGGCGGCCGGACTGGCTCCCAGCTCCTCGGAGATGAGCGGTGCGACGGCAGGTGTCTGCATCAGGTGCGAAACGGTAGCCACGATGACACAGTCGATCTGGGCGGCTGCTATGCCCGAACGCTCGATCGCCTTGCGCGACGCCTCGACGCTCATCAGTTGCACGGTCTCGTGCGGCTCGGCGAAGCGGCGCTCGATGATGCCGGATCGGGTGCGGATCCACTCGTCGCTGGAGTCGATGTGCTGGCAGACCTCGTCGTTGCTGACGACACGGCTGGGCCGGTAACCGCCGATGCCGAGGATGGCGGTGTGCCCGGCACCCTGGGCGGTCGCGATGGAGGCGGTCATGTCACTCGCTTTCGGGGTGCAGGCGCACCAGGGGTTGACCCGGGGAGACGAGGTCGCCGTCTTCGACCACCCACTCGACGATGGTGCCACCGTACGGCGCGACCACGGGCGTACGGCCACGCAGGTTCTGGACTTCGCCGATGACGAGGTCGGGGCTGAGCAGCGTGCCGAGCGGGATGTCGACCGCCTGTACGAACGTGCCCTTGCCGGGCGAGACCAACATCCGCCAGGTCGGCGTGGAGTCGATAGGGGATGCGTCGCCGTGCTTGTCGGCGAACGCGCGGGCGTCGTCGAGCTGCTCGGGCGTCTTCAGCGCGAACGTCTCGACCCCTTTGAGCTGACGCTTCGCGATGCTGACGAGGGTCCCGGCGGGAGGCATCTCCAAGATCCCGGTGACACCGAGGTCGGACATCGACTGCATGCAGAGGTCCCAACGCACCGGGTTGCGCACCTGGGTGACGAGGCGGGTGATCACCTCGCGTCCGTCATGGATCACCTGGCCGTCGCGGTTGGAGATCAGCCTGGTGCGGGTGTCGCGGGTCGTCATCGCCTTGGCGAGTCGGCTGAGCACAGTGACGGCTGGCTGCATGTGCTCGGTGTGGAACGCCCCAGCGACGCTCAGCGGGATCAGCCGCGCCTTCTCCGGACCGTCGTCGGTGAGCGCCCGCAACTGCTCGGTGGTGCCGGCCGCGACGATCTGCCCGGCGCCGTTGTCGTTGGCAGCGATGAGGCCGTGTCGCTCGAGGGTGGTGTGGACGTCGTCCCGGTCGCCGCCCAGCACCGCCGTCATACCGGTCGGCGTTCTCGCGGACGCCTCCGCCATCGCTCGACCCCGCTCGCGGACGAAGACCATCGCCTGCTCGGCGGTGACGACGCCGGCGCCGCTGGCGGCGGCGATCTCACCCACGCTGTGACCGGCCACCGCACCGATCCGACCGAAGGCGTCGGCTGGGTGCGGGAAGAGCGCGAGCGCGGCCAGCAGGCTCGAGGCGACAAGCAGCGGCTGGGCGACAGCGGTGTCGCGGATCGTCTCCGCATCTGCCGCCGTGCCGTAGTCGGCAAGGTCGAGGCCGCTCACCGCAGACAGCCAGTTGAGGCGGTCCGCGAAGTCATGATCCTCGAGCCAGGGCGCCAGGAAGCCGGGTGTCTGGGCACCCTGACCGGGCGCGACGATCACGAGCACCTCCCCATCATGCCGGGTCGCATGGTCGACACTGCGGTTGTGCGGAGACGAAAGTTGACGGGGGGTTGTTGTGAGATACCTACAACGTCGTCGAGTGGCCGAGCAGCCGCCCGAGGGTCAGCGCGAGCCGAAGCGTATACGCGTCGCGCGCATCCGCCGGTGAGAGTCCCGTGACGTCGGCGATCCTGCGCAATCGATAGCGGACGGTGTTGGGGTGGACGAACAGCAAGCGTGCCGTTGCCTCGATCGAACCACTCGTGTCGACGTACGCCGTGAGGGTGTCCAGCAGCCCCGAGCCGGCGTCGCGCAGCGGCTCGTAGACCGCCGCCACCAGCTCGCGGCGGGCGTGGCCGTCGCCGGACAGAGCACGCTCGGGCAGCAGGTCCTCGCTCGAGACCGGGCGCGGAGCGTCCGGCCAGGCGACGGCGGCGCGAAGTCCGGCCACGGCGGAGCGGGCCGACCGATTGGCGACCAGCAGGTCGCCGACGACCGGTCCCGCCACGACGGCGCCGTCACCGAAGTGGTCAGCGATGCCGCTGGCGGCTTTATCGGGATCATCGACGCCGCCCAGGACGACGACCATCCGCTCACCCTGCACGGCGCACAGCGCGTCGAGGTGGCGGGCTCGGGCAGACCGCTTGATCGCGTCGACGACGGTTGCAGAGTCTGCCTGGGGGGTAAAGCCGAGCACCACGCAGACACCGCTGGTGGAGACCCAGCCGAGGGCCGTGGCGCGGGACCGGATGGCCTCGTCCGCCTCGCCACGAAGCACGGAGTCGACGACCAGTGCTTCGAGCCGGGCGTCCCAGGCGCCGCGTTGCTCGGCGGCGCTCGCGTAGACCTCGGCGGCCGCGAAGGCGATCTCGCGGGAGTAGAGCATCAGGGCGTCACGCACCGACGCGGCGTCTGCTGGCAAGGCCACCTTGTCGACGTGGGTCTCCATCACAGCGATGGTGGTGCGGATCATCTCGACCGTCTGCTGGAGGGTGACGGCGCCCGTCAGCTCACGAGGTGCCGTACCGAACACGTGGGCGGTGACAGCGGGCCGGTGGGGCTGGGGGTCGCCATACCAGTCCACGAACGACGAGATGCCCGCCCCGGCGATCAGCCCGATCCAGGAGCGATCCTCGGCGGTGAGCGCGCGAAACCAGGGGAGCTGGTCGTGCATCTTGGCGATGGCGGCTTGAGTCAACGTCCCGACAGACTTCTCGAGTCGCCTGGTCGCCGCCTCCCGGTCGCGTGCCATATCGCGAGCCTACCCACCCGAGTTGTGAAATCTCGACAAATGCCGCGAGGTAGGTTGGCGCCGGTCCGAACCTACCGGGCTTCTTGGCCAGCGGCTCCTCGTAGCGCTGGAGGTCGGCGGCGCGGAGCGTGCCGGATGCGGCAGGATGGCGATGTGGACGGGATTGAGGCGCTGTCGGAGATCGCCTTCTGGCTCGAGCGCGAACGTGCGGAGACGCGGCGTGTCCAGGCCTATCGCAAGGCGTCGTGGGCGCTGACGGCTCTACCAGCCGGCGAGCTCGAGGCGCACGTGATGGCAGGCTCGTTGACGGAGGTTCCGACCGTGGGGCCCTCGACGGCGGCCGTGGTGATGGAGGCGAGTGCCGGCGGGGTGCCGGAAAAGCTGGCTGAGCTGAGGAAACGCGGTGAGGGGCCGCTCGCCGGGGGTGGCGAGGAGCTGCGCGCGAGGATCAAGGGTGACCTGCACACCCACTCGGACTGGTCCGACGGTGGCTCACCGATCGAGGAGATGGTCGAGGCCGCCCGGACCGTCGGTCACGACTACTTCGCGCTCACCGACCACTCACCGCGGCTCACGGTCGCCAACGGCTTGACGGCGGAGCGACTCACCGAGCAGCTCGACGTGGTGGACCAGATCAATGCGCGGTACGACGACATCGTGCTGCTGCCCGGCATCGAGGTCGACATCTTGGAGGACGGCAAGCTCGACCAGAAACGCGCCATCCTGGAGCGCCTTGACGTCGTGGTGGCGAGCGTGCACTCGAAGCTGCGTTCAGATGCGGACACGATGACGCAGCGGATGGTCGGCGCCATCGCCAACAAGATGACCAACGTGCTCGGACACTGCACCGGCCGGCTCGTCGAGGGTGGGCGGGGGACCCGGCCGGAGTCGCAGTTCGACGCCGAGGTGGTGTTCGCAGCCTGCGCGCAGTTCGACGTCGCGGTCGAGATCAACTCGCGGCCCGAGCGTCGTGACCCCCCGTCGCGGCTGATCCAGCTGGCATTGGACGCCGGTTGCCTCTTCAGCGTCGACACCGACGCCCATGCCCCGGGCCAGTTGGCGTTTCAGGACTATGGCTGCGCGCGTGCGGTCGAGAACGGCGTACCGGCCGACCGCATCGTCAACACCTGGCCACGTGAGCAGCTGCTGAAGTGGACCCACGCCAAGCGCTGACCTGCTCCCCGTTTGCGTAAAGATCCGAGCGTGGGTAGTGGGGGCTGCCTGAGGCTCGGATCTTTCGACACCCGGCGCGCCTCGCGAACCCGACCGATGCCGTGAGAGGGTCACGGCGATGACGGTCAAGGCAGTGGTGTTCGACATCGGCGGAGTGCTCGAGATGGTCGAGCCGATCGACGCCTGGTTGACGCGATCGGCCGCCCGCCTCGGGGTGGAGGGCGCGTCGTTCGCTGAGCGAATCCGCCAGATCGACCCGCGCGAGCTGATGGGCACGGGGAAATTGAGCGAGGCGGAATACCGCCAGCGTGTTCTCGAGGCCTTCGACCTGGACGCCGGCGACGCGGACGACTTCATGGCACAGATGTGGGACTGGTACTGCGGTGAGCTCGACACCGAGCTGTGCGCGTACGCCGCCTCGCTGCGGCCGGCGTACCGAACAGCGATCCTGAGCAACTCAGCCGACGGGGCCCGGCGCGAGGAGCAGCGCCGGTACGGGTTCGAACGGCTCGTCGACACGATCATCTACTCGCACGAGGTCGGGCTCGCCAAACCTGACCCGCGCATCTACCGGCTCACCTGCGACCTTCTGAATGTGCAGCCCGGCGAGATGATCTTCATCGACGACACCGACGACGTCGTCGAGAGCGCGCGCTCCTTCGGCATCCCCACGATTCACCACCGGCGTACGCCGGACACGATCGCAGCAGTGAACGCCCTCCTCGCCGGGGACCCCTGACGCGACTGCCTGCGGCTGCGGCTGCACAAGGATCCGACTCTCACGTCGTCAGGGCCACCCTGCGGTCGGATCGTTCGGTTATCCATAGGTGAGAAGTGATCGACGGTTGCCACAGATTGGTTCGGGTTGCTCCGAGACTGGCCTGACTTCGGATTCCGCACCGAGATTCACGAGGCTCGGATCCTTCGGGTAGGGACCGCGGTCAGGCGCCGGCGCCTTCTTGCTTCACGCTGGCCACGGCTGTCGGGTCGTCGATGCGGTACTTCGCCAACGCCTCCGTCGCCTTCGACTTGTCAACCTCGCCGCGCTTGCCGAGCGCCTCCAGGGCCGCCACCACGACCGACTCGGCGTCGACCCGGAAGAACCGCCGGGCAGCCGCACGCGTGTCGGCGAAGCCGAAGCCGTCGGTGCCGAGCGAGTGCCAGTCCGACGGCACCCACTGCGAGATCTGGTCGGGAACCGCCCGCATGTAGTCGGTGACGGCCAGGACCGGCCCTGACGTCTGACCCAACGTCGTCGTGATGTAGGGCGTGTGCTCGTCGCCGTCAGGATGCAGCAGATTCCATGCGTCCACAGCCAGCGCCTCCCGCGCCAGCTCGTTCCACGAGGTCACCGACCACACGTCGGCGCGGACCTGCCACTCCTCGGCCAGCAGCTGCTGCGCCTTGATCGCCCACGGCGCCGCCACGCCCGAGGCCAGCAGCTGGATCCGCGGCCGCTCGTCGTCCTCGCCGGACTCGGCCGGCTGGGCGAGGTGGATGCCCTTCAGCAGCCCCTCGACGTCGACGCCCTCCGGCTCCGGCAGCTGCACCGTCGGCTCGTTGTAGAGAGTCAGGTAGTAAAAGACATCCTCGCCGTGCGGGTGCTCGTCGGTGGAGCCGTACATCCGCTCCAAACCGGCCATGACGATGTGTGCGATCTCGTACGCGAACGCAGGGTCGTAGGCGACGCAGGCCGGGTTGGTCGCCGCGATCAGCGGTGAGTGTCCGTCGGCGTGCTGCAGGCCTTCCCCGGTCAGCGTGGTCCGCCCAGCCGTGGCGCCGATGAGAAAACCTCGGCCGAGCTGGTCGGCGTACGCCCAGATCGAGTCCGCCGTCCGTTGGAAACCGAACATCGAGTAGAAGATATAGACCGGGATCATCGGTTCGCCGTGGGTGGCGTAGGACGTGCCCGCAGCGATCGTCGAGCCCATCGCGCCGGCCTCGCTGATGCCCTCGTGCAGCATCTGACCCTGCGCCGACTCTCGGTACGTCAACAGCATCGCGCGGTCGACGCTCTCGTACTGCTGACCGTGCGGCGAGTAGATCTTCGACGTCGGGAACATCGAGTCCATCCCGAACGTGCGGTACTCGTCGGGCGCGATCGGCACGATCCGGTGACCGATCTCCGGGTCCTTCATCAGGTCGCGAAGCAGCCGCACGAAGGCCATCGTGGTGGCGATCGCCTGTTTGCCGGAGCCCTGCTTGAGCTCGGCGTACATCTCGTCGCCGGGCAGCTTGACCGGTGTCGGGTCGACGCGTCGCTGCGGCAGCGGTCCACCGAGCTGGCGACGCCGCTCGAGCATGTACTGGATCTCGGGGGAGTCGGGACCGGGGTGGTAGAACGGCGCCACCTCGTTACGGTCGATGTCCTCGTCGGAGATCGGCAGGAACAACCGGTCGCGGAACCTCTTGAGGTCGTCCTTGGTCAGCTTCTTCATCTGGTGGGTCGCGTTGCGGCCCTCCAGCGCGTCGATCGTCCAGCCCTTGATCGTCTTGGCCAGGATCACGGTCGGTTGTCCGACGTGCTGGCTGGCTGCCTTGAACGCCGAGTAGACCTTGCGGTAGTCGTGCCCGCCGCGCGGCAGCTTGCGCAGGTCCTCGTCGGAGTAGTCCTCGACCATCTTGCGCAGCCTCGGGTCGGTGCCGAAGAACTTCTCCCGCACGTAGGCGCCGGTCTCGACGGAGTAGGTCTGGTACTGCCCGTCCGGGGTCGCGTTCATCTGGTTGACGAGGACGCCGTCGACGTCGCGGGCGAGCAGCTCGTCCCACTCGCGGCCCCAGACGACCTTGATGACGTTCCAGCCGGCGCCCCTGAAAGTCGACTCCAGCTCCTGGATGATCTTGCCGTTGCCGCGCACCGGACCGTCGAGCTGCTGGAGGTTGCAGTTGATGACGAAGGTCAGGTTGTCCAGCTCCTCTCGGGCCGCGACCCCGATCGCACCGAGCGACTCCGGCTCACCCATCTCGCCGTCGCCGAGGAACGCCCAGACATGCTGCTCGCTTGTGTCCTTGATGCCGCGGTTCTGCAGGTAGCGGTTGAACCGGGCCTGATAGATGGAGCTGATCGCCGTGAGGCCCATCGACACGGTCGGGAACTCCCAGAAGTCCGGCATCAACCGGGGGTGTGGGTACGACGACAGGCCCGCCCCAGGTCCGCGAGAGACCTCCTGCCGGAAGCCGTCGAGCTGCTCCTCGGTCAGCCGCCCCTCGAGGAAGGCGCGGGAGTAGATTCCCGGTGAGCCGTGACCTTGGATGAAGACCTGGTCGCCACCGCCCGGGTGGTCCTTGCCACGGAAGAAGTGGTTGAACCCGACCTCGTACAGGCTCGCGGCTGACTGGTAGGTCGCGATGTGTCCGCCGACCTCGAGACCCTTGCGGTTGGCGCGTGACACCATTACCGCTGCGTTCCACCTGATGAACGCACGGATCCGGCGTTCGATCGCCTCGTCGCCGGGGAACCATGGCTCGCGCTCGGGGGTGATGGTGTTGATGTAGTCGGTGCTGCGCAGGGCGGGTACGCCGACGTTGCTCTCCCGCGCCCGCTCGAGCAGCTTGAGCATCACGTAGCGCGCGCGGGTCCTACCCCTCTCGTCCAGAAGGGCGTCGAGCGAGTCGAGCCACTCCTGGGTCTCGTCGGGGTCGATGTCGGGCAGCTGCGTCGGCAGACCCTCGTGGATCACCGGCGGACGGTTGCTAGCGGCGGGCACGGATGTCCCCTTCGTCTGTCAGGGCCTGGTGTGTGGGCCGGTATCGTCGTACGGCGCCCGGTGTGCGGGCATCAGCATCCTCGCAGGTCGCGCGATGGCTCACTCCTTACATTAGTCGGCCCAGCGCCTCCGGCCACCGGTGCCAAAAGTGCGGTGGTCCGGGCTGCTGCGGTTTTGCTGAGCGACTTGCACATATGACCGGTTCAGGGTGGACTACCCTGCGTCGAGACCCGTCACCAGGATGGGCCCGCAACCAAGGAGGCACTCGGTGAACGCGACCGGAAGCGGCGCGGACAACGGACCGGTCAGTCGGTTCGGATTCCAGTCGGACTCGGTCGTCCAGGAGCTGGGCTGGGACGAGGACGTCGACGAGGACATCCGTACGGCCATCGAGACGGCCATCGGAGGCCAGCTCGTGGATGACGGGTACGGCGACGTGGTCGATGCCGTCATCCTCTGGTGGCGCAACGACGACGGCGACCTCGTGGACGGGCTGGTGGACGCCTTGACCGACCTCAGTGACGGTGGGGCGATCTGGCTGCTCACCCCGAAGGTCGGCCGTGACAATTATGTCGACGCCAGCGACATCTCCGAGTCGGCTCCCACGGCCGGGCTGTCCACGACCACCAGCCTCGCGGCCGGTCCCGATTGGTCGGCGACCAAGCTCGTCTCCCCGAAGACGGACCGTTCCGGCCGACGCTGACCGGCTGTTTCACACCGGGGAGCGTGCATTTCCAGCTGGCGAGGCTATTCGACTGGACGATGCTGCTGACCCGGATCCCGAGAGGACGACCAATGGCGCTCACCATCGGTGACCCCGCACCGGTTTTCACCCTGCAGAACCAGCATGGCACTCCGGTGTCGCTGTCCGACTTCGCCGGCAAGAAGAACGTGGTGCTCGTGTTCTACCCGTTCGCCTTCAGCCGGGTGTGCACCGCAGAGCTCGGCGAGATCCGCGACAACACCGACGACCTCTGCAACGACACCACCCAGGTACTCGCCGTCTCCTGCGACCACATGTTCTCGCTGCGGGCGTTCGCCGACCATGACCAGCTCGCTTTTCCCCTTCTCAGTGACTTCTGGCCGCATGGGGCGACCGCGTCGCAGTACGGCGTCTTCAACTCTCAGATTGGGGCTTCCGCGAGGGGCACCTTCATTGTCGACCGGGGCGGTGTGTTGCGATGGCAGGTCGAGAACGAGATCCCGCAGGCCAGGAACCTTGACGACTATCGCGGCGTTCTGAGTGACCTCAACTGAAACCCCTGTCACAGTTTGGCGAAAGTCCTTACATCTGAGCCCAGTTCGGTGTTCGATTGTCTCAAGGCACGGCCGCCAGCGAACCGAGACGTTGGCGGCCGTCGCCGTCTTCCGATCCGGACCCCGGCTGGCACGGCCTTCGTACGGACTCGCCGGCCGTTAGGCTTGGCCCGCTTTCGGGGCGTATAGCTCAGCGGTAGAGCTCTGGTCTTACAAACCAGCGGTCGCAGGTTCGATCCCTGCTACGCCCACCGACAAACGTGCAGCTCAGAGGCGGTTTTCACTGGACTGGACGCAGCGCGTGCAATATACGTGCAACAGCATGCGCAGGGAGCGCCGACCCCTTACGGGTACGACGTGGCGGCAGTCGTCGCCTTTACCGAGGAAGCCGAGCGCGTCGGTCACGCCGCTATTGCGGACCCATTCGGCTTGCATCTTGCGGGTGGTGCCGATGTTGCACCGGTCGCATACAGCGTCGGTGTTCCATGTGTCGGCGCGGCACCGCCGGCACGCGCACGCGCGCTCACGTGGCTGGGCGGTCATGATGCAGCCTCCGTGCGGATCCCCCACTCCCGTGAAGCATGTTCATGAGCTGTCCTTCGATCGTTGGCGCGGTCCTCCGGTTGGAAGCC
>JAABUR0100004389.1_pt1 | contig 18878 bp, 30 predicted proteins | sample 5560091 | NCBI WGS metagenome assembly JAABUR01 (sample SAMN10711879, study PRJNA513375) | rock metagenome | isolation source: Antarctica rocks | place: Antarctica: Victoria Land, University Valley sud | reverse complement strand
GACGAGGCCGCGCCGCTCAAGGCGGTCAAAGGCACGAGAGACAGAGACGGCCGCCGCGGTGTATCTGGGGACACCCGCGCCGGATTTGCTCAGCCGGCGATACCCCCAAAGTCGCGCGGTAACCGCGTTGGGGAAGCCGGGCGGCGGGTTCGGGGGCGCGACGTGCCACGGGATGTCGAACAGCACAGCCATTGCCTCGACGAATTCGAGATCCCAGTTTGGCCAGTGCGGATGGAAGAGAAACCCCGGGTCATTGGCCTGGACGCCACGCTGTTGCAGTTCGTTGGCGACGGTCTTTGCCTCAGCCTCCGTCGTGAACCGTCCGACCGTCAGGCACCCACCCCACCACAGCCCCTCGGGGAAGTCGTCGGGAAACGCCTCGGGGACCAGCGCCCGAAGGTCTTTCTCCTCTGGTCGGTCAAACACGAGGACTCGGTAATGTGGCGGATGTGATTCACGCCCGGTCGTCGATGGGAAGCCGTCTGCCGTGAGTCGGGCCACCAACGCGTCGGCATCGATGCGACTGAGGGCGCGGGCCGTCTGGACGCGAATCAGGTCCGCCTCGACGAGCTCCCGCCATCCTAATGTATGGTCGGTGAGGCCCCGACCGTACCCGCCGCCCAGCGCGACAAGGCGTTCGGCGAAACGCTCGTTCGCCGTTGTCCACAGGTAATAGAACCGCCATTCTTCCGGGAATTGGTCGCCTGATCTCCTGCGCCAGTGCTCAAACAAGGGGCTCTCGTCGTCGTGCTCGACGGGCGGTGGCGGAATCTCTTCCTTGGCGACGTCGACGAAGCGGGTGACCGTCGTCTCGGTGACGACCTCGTACGTCGGGTCGGGCAGCCGCTCGCGGACGCGGTTCCGATACGCCAGCCGCAGGATGTCTTTTTGGAGGTCGGATAAGCCCCTGCCCATGTGCTACCCCCGCTGCTAAAATCAACCCATCCTCCGCCCGTTCTGACCGGGTTGGGGACTGCCAGTCGCCGCCTAGGCGTTATCTAGGCGGCGACTTTTTTTGGCGTGTCTTCAATCGCGCGTGGCTGCGCCAGTCGCTCCAAGTCGCTCACCCGGACCAGCTTCTCGCGCCGGTCGAGCGCCGACTGAAAGACCGGCAGCGCTCCCTCTTTGACCAGCTGCGTGACTTTGAAGCGTGAGACGCCGAGGCGCTCCTGTGCCTCGCTGAGCGTCACAAGTTCGGTGCGTTTCTCCGGCATTCGGTCCTCCCTTCAACGGGGCGTGTCCTGTCCCCGATTGTACCTGAATACCAACGATTGTGCAAGAATACTGTTGACAAATAGTCCTGAATGCGCGAGAATAGTGTCGTTGGGATAGGCAGTCCCCACCCCCTTATGAGACGGGCGCTCGGGTCAGAACCGGCGCCCACACGGACGGAGGACCAGTCATGGATGCGACACGGCAGACCCGCCCCGCGACCGACGCCGACCGGCACCGCCTGGCCGTGCTCGGCCGAAAGAAGGGCATTCGCATCCTTCGCGATCGTCGCGACGGCCGGTACTACGCCAGCAGCGCCAGTCAGTCCGGTAAGTGGTATTTCGTGACGGCGGTCTCCTGCGATTGCCCGGACTTCATCACCCACGCCCGCTGCACGCACCACAGTGCATTGCTCGCCGCGCTGGGATGGTTGCCGCCGATGCCGCCGACGCCGGTCGAGGATGGTGACGACGATGACGATGGCGAGGATCTCGCGGCGGTTGTGCTCGTCATCGACGGCGCGACGTACGGCTCGTACGCGACCGTGAACGAGGCCGAAGCGGCGCGGTCATCGTTGCGGCGATGGGCGTCGACGTCGACCAGGATGGACGTCCGTCCGGCCGCCTGAGGACACGACCGGGGGGCGGTCGTCGTGGCCGCCCTCACATCCCCGGACAATCCATTGACAGGCCATTGACAGGAGCGAACCACGATGAGCACCACGCCGACCAGTCCCATCTCGGCCGCGGCGACCGAGGCGTTCGACGTCGAGGCGACGGGGCTTCTGTTGCTCCGCGACACCCGACGTGACACCGAAGCCTGTGTCCAAGTCACCGTCAGCATCCGGCCTGACGGGACCTGGGCGGTCACGTCGGACATCGGGACGGATCACCCCGACATCCAGGTCGCCCGCGTCCAGCACCTCTCCGGCGATGCCACGACGCCGGCAGTGGGCCTGCTGCGCGACCTGATACCTGGCGCCTTGGCGCCACGGTCCCGCATTGTCGCGTTGACCCGTATTGAAGACTACGTGCCCCCCGCCTGGGAGATTCGCCCGGTGGCCGCCTGTGACGCTGCTGCGGTCGCGGCCGTCGATGCCGCGGGGTGGCGGGTGGCGGCGCTGGGTCCGCGGGTCGCGAGAGCGCATGCCCCGTTCAATGCCGTGGTCATCGGGCGGGATGCTGATTACTTGGCGGTGCTGGAGCCAGCGGCCTAACGGGTCGGGACGAACGACACTGACGAGGGGCGGAGCGTGGTTCCGCCCCTCTCCTCCGTCTCACGAAAGGACCCCTCGACATGGCTCGCCGCACGCAACCCGATCCCCTCGCCTTCCCTCCGGACACGACGTTCATGCTCGATACGCCGGCACTCGCGATCTTTCCCACCTGTCGCGCGGCCCTCGCGGCGACAGACGCGATCGCTGGTGGGGCCGCCATTCGGATCGCGCATCCCATCGTCCGCGGCGTCACCGTCTGGGGTGATGACCACGCGGCGGAAGAGTGCACGCGCATGTGGCGTGAGTACGACGGCGTGATCGCGGAGGTGCTCGCGATCTACGGGCAGACGATTCGCGACGAAGCGATCGCCGCGCACGCCCATGCTTGCCAGTGATCCCGCCCGCGCGGCGGTGCAGCTCGCGTTTGTCCCGGTCCCCACGCTCGGCGCCTGTCGTCGCTGTGGCCGGACGCTCACCAACCCGATCAGGATCATGGTGGGCATCGGTCCCGTCTGCGCTGGCCGGTGCCGGATTCGGGAGGCCGCAATGGATGACTCAGACGATCGCTTCGACCTTCCCTTTGACCCCGTGACCATGGACGTCGTGTGTCGGCGCGATGGCGAGCGGCCAGGGTTCTGCCACTTCAATATCCCGCAGCGTCACGTTCATCACTCACCGACCGGCATGGAATGGGGCTATGAAGGGTCCGGGCCGGCCGACTACGCGTTGAACATCCTCGCGACCTTCCTCCCGCCCGCGCAGCCAGTGCCGGAGCAACCGGATGATGACGCGACGGCCGCGGACTGGGAGGCCTATGAAGCGGCCGTCGACGCCGCCGGCGTGGAACTCTGGGATGGCTCGCGGGTCAATGCGACCGCTTGGGAGTTGCATCAGCCGTTCAAGCGCGACGTGGTTGGGCGGGTGCCCGCTGCGGGGGGCACGATTCCGGGCGAGGCGATTCGGGCCTGGCTGCGAGTCGGATCCTCGGGTTGAGCACAGCGGACGGGCTCGCCCAAGCGATCAGCACACGCTATAACAAGCGCCTGATGAGCAATCGACTGCCGGCACTCGGAAGGAGGTAGCCCGTCGTGGGGGATGCCGTGCGTGGGGGGATACCCCCACGAATCATGGATGCCATCAACGCGCGGATAACGCTATTGCCGACCGGATGTTGGCAATGGACTGGGGCGATGGAGAGCGGCCTTCCCGTATTTGGGGGGCACCCGCGCCTGAATATTCGGCGGGCATTGTATGAGCAGAAAAACGGGTCGTGCCCACCCCGGCTCGTCGCGACGTGCGGGGATGCTCGGTGCGTCAACCCGGATCATGCGGGAACGCGGAACCAACGAGCTATAAACGGTCGCGGCGAATACCTCACCCCTGACGGACGGGTGAACAGGGCCTGGATAAAAACCAACCCATCGACCGGATGCTGGTGGTGGCTGGGGGCCGTGAGCGGCAATGGATATCCGGTCATTCGACTTCCACGGAATCAGACCCCGAATGAGATGAGGGTTCGTCCTCTTCTCGCGCGCGAAGAAGGTCTGTCCGTTCCGGCCGAGAAGCGGGTTCGATCGTCGTGCCGGAACAAAGCGTGCGTCAATCCGGCCCATCTTGTGTGGGAGCGGGGCACCAATTGATGAGCGATTCGAGTAGCATACGAGCGACATGGCATGGTAGGGCGGCCCAGAGGTCTTCGGAATTATTGCATCGTGTTCAGGAGGAACGCTCGATATGAAGCCCATGCCGTCGACGGGATATCGCACGTCGGACACGCAGGAAGAGCGCGCGGAAGACAGGCGGGCGGATGAGCGGGTCTTCGCCCAGGAGGAAGCCATTCACATCGCCCACGCGGAGGCCGGGGCGAGCGACAAGCCCTACGAGGAGGTCTATCACGAGGTCTACGAGCGGACGTTGAGCGCGGACCTTCGCCAGCGCGGCTTGGAACCCGACTAACGGTTCGTTCGGTATTCCGAAAGACCTAACGGCCTCGGGCATCACGCTCGGGGCCGTCCGCTTGCGTGCGTCTCGGTCATCGGCGATGCTGCCGCGAAGGAGGGCGGTACCGTGGCGGACGATGAGGGCGGTCCTGGCGGTCCTGACGATCCTGAGGACGGCACCAGGCGCGGTACCGCGCGGTACTCCGTCCCGGAAGCGGCTCGCACCCTCGGCCTCAGCGAACGGGCTGTCCGGAAGCGGATTACCGCCGGCACCCTCGATGCGGTCAAGGCCGGCCCCGCGTGGTCGGTGTTCCTGCCGATCGGCACCCCGGCAGCCCAGGAGGCGGTACGCCGCGGCCCTGAGGAACCGTCGGCGGTACCGAGGGCCACGACAGGGGCGGCCCTAGGCGGTACCGATTTGCAGCCCTTAGCCGATGTGATTGCCGACCTGACACGGGAGAATCGGGAGCTCGCCGCTGCGGCTGCTCTGTGGCAGGAACGGGCGAGGACGCTTGAGGGGCGCGTGTTGGCCCTGAGCGCCGGCGAGGATCCCGCTGTGGCTGCACAGGATGCCCCGGGACCGACGAACCCCGCGAAGCCGGCGTCTGATCCCTCGCTGTCACCGTGGCGACGATGGTGGCGGGCGGTGATGGGAGCGCGGCAGCCGTAAAGCGATACCGCGAGGACCAAGGATGACAATGCACTCCATTGACCGAGACCTTGACCCGTATCCGTACGGCAAGCCGGACTTCTCCCGCTCTCGCGCCGATCCCCGTCCGCCGTACCCCCCGTACCCCCCGTACGTTCCGCCGGAACCGACGCCGCCCACCGGCCCCGGTCGGGATGCCGCCCCGACGCAACCAGAGGACCGCCACGCGACGGAAGCCCCGAACGTGACGCCTGATACCTGGCGACGGTGGTGGCGTCGCGTGACCCGATGACCCTCTGTCCGGGAACGCCACGCTCATGGTGGTTGGATGCTCCCTCCACACCGGCATCACCCCTCGTCTCACAACCAGCCGCGCCCGGCACGTATCGCAACGTTGATTCTGAGACGGCTTCTGAGACACCGCCCCACGCCTGTGACCGGCTCGTCACGATGTCGCTTTCCCGGGTCTCAGAAAGGGTCGTTTCTGCGACGGACCCCGAGGGAGGAAGCGCGACCGCCCCGGCCGGGGCGGAGGGAGGGCGTCCCGCCCCGCCCGGTACCGCACCGGGCCTCAAGGGGAGCCTTCCCCCGCGGCCCGGTCGCAAACGCATAGAGTCGCCGGCGTTCGGCGTTACGTCGTGGGTGACGCGACGGGGCTGGCCCCCGGGGTCCCCTCAGAATGGGGCGCCGGCCCCGTGCTGGGGATCGGCGGGCAAGTCGAGGTCGCCGCCGGGCTCGCCATCGGGCTGGCCGTCGCCTCCGCCGGCGCGAACCGGGCGATCACCCCTTCCCCCTGGTCGGCGCCGAGCGCCGGCAGCGCCACGTAGAAGGCGTGATCCGGCCCCACCGCCAGCGCGATCGGCAGCATCACCCCACTGACCACCGCCTCGGCACTGTCCGGTCCCGTCTGACGCACGAGACGACCCGTGCCGGGGACCAGGAAAGGCGGCTGCTCCAGGTTGCCCGTGGACATCTCGGTGGCGTAGAGCGTGCCGTCGAGCCCGACGGCGACCGCCGTCACGGCGGTCAGGCCCGTCCAGCTAAGGGTGCCGCTCGGGACGCCGATGGCCGATCCCCCCGCGTCGTAGCCGAGAGCACGATCCCCGGAGGCCGCGTCCTTCCCGGACCCGGACGCCCGTCGTCGGGGGCTACTTTTCGCTGGGTCGGATCAGCCGGTGGTAGAGCCCGAACAGGATAAAGGTGGGCGGCCACTGGCCGACGAAGAGCGCCCAGTTATCCTTGCCCGACACCTTCAGGATCGCGGAGATGCCAATCGATCCGAGGGCCAACCAGTACCACGTCTCCTCCGCAATGTTGTCCGTCACGCGGAAGAACTGCTGCTGCGTCGTCTCCGCCTGCTCCCCCCGCTTGGCCATCCTGAACTCCCCCTCGCCCTTCGTCAATCCCGTCGCCGGAAGTCTGAACGCCAGACGAGCCGTTGGCCTTGCACGGGGGATGCCAAGGCGATCCGGCGGTGCAACTGGGCGGCCTGGCTCACGGCGCAGCCGGGCAAGCCGCCGCGGTTCACCGCCTACGTCTTGGAGCCTCGCCTTGGAGCCGTCTGGGCGATGGGAAGAGGGGCGACGCCGGCGGAGGCGTTGGGCGCGGTGTATGTGGTGTGTCTCGACGAGCCGCCGTGGGAGCGCTGGCCGGAGGATGACGCCCTGCCCGATTTCGCGAAGGACGGATCCCGGTGAGTCCTCGCCGCCCGGAAATCCCCGCCGTCCTTGCCCGCCATGGAATCGACCCCGCGGCCGACGAGGTGACCCTGCTGGCCGAGCTGGCGGCCCGCGGGTGGGAGGTGCGCGTGGAGGACCGCCGGGACGACGGGGTTCGCCTTCAGCCCCGGTACCGGGCAGTCGCGTTCCGACAGCGCCCGTCGGGCACGCCGGGCCGGAGGCCGCCGTGGTTGCCCGATCACCACCAGGGTTCGGGGCAGACGGCGGACGGGGCGCTGCGCCAGGTGTTGGCCGCGGTGCTGGCGCGGGAGGAAGAAAGCGGCTAGGCCGGCGGGTCGGAGCGGAGTTGCTCCGGCGTGATCTTCAGCGCCGCGGCCAGGGCACGGATCGAGGCCGGGTGGGGGCGCACCGCGCCCGCTTCGATCGCGGCGACCGTGCGACGGGAGACGCCGGCGCGATCGGCCAGCTCCTGTTGCGTTAACGCCCGATAGGACCGCCACGCGCAAAGGTGCAGGGAGGGCGGCTCGTATTGTTGGTCTGGTCTCACAATAGATTCGGGATCGCTCCGCGTCATGCCGACTGCCCCACCCCCGGCCACGATTGGAAGAAGTCGGTCAGGCTGGCGATCTCGGCGTGCTCGGTCACATCGGCCCGATACCAGGCGTCCTGGTCGAGGTGGCTCCGGATGGCCTGTTCAACCATGGTCCGGAGGACATTGGGATTGAGCGCGTCCAACTCACAACAGGTCTCACCGTGTTCCTTGACGAACCAGGCATGGCGCGCGTCCTTGGTCTTCTCGGCCGCCGTGAACGTCGGGAGGTCGTGATCGGCGATCTGCTCGGCTGTCACCGCGACCCGCTCAATCCACGCGTTGCCGCCATAGCGGGTAATGCGGTCGGGTAAGTCACTGTCGGACATGTAGCGACCCGATGGGTCGTGGTCCCCGACATAGAGCAAGGTCAGTTGGCGGTTGTCTTGGACGCTGCGCTCGGCGAGGTCGTGCAGGGCGGTGGCAGAGCCAAAACCGTGATAGACCTGGAACGGAATGCCGTACTCATGAATGATAGGGCGCAGCGTGCCGCCCACGGTCCCTTTTTCGCTGACGACCATGAGGCGTCGTGGTTGATCGGCCCAGCGATTGCGGCGGTACGAACGAATGACCACGTCCATGTACCGCTCTGGGTCGGCCCAGGATGGCACCAGCTCGACCTCACGGGTCTCGTCGATGATGGCGTCCCAGGAAATCACGCCGTCTTCGCGAGCGCGCGTCAGGATGCGCGACACACGGGCAGTCTCATTCTTGCCCATGTCGGAGATAAGTTTCCGATTGAATAACTGGTAGCAGACGGCCCGGACGGAGGCGGGCTGAATCTCGGCCAGGATGTCGGTGGCTGCGTCGATCAGGACGATGGTCTTGAGCGCAACGCCGCGTGGCAACGGTCAGTCCTTTCGCCGAAATCATGCGCGGGGCGTGTGCGGTGTATGTGCATTATAGCACTTGTAGGGGGCTTGGCCTCGGCCCCATCCGCGGCCCCATCCGCGCTGGTGGCGACGGATGACCAATGGCTAAGCCGAGACGCGTCCCGGTCTATGTGGTCGCAATCTGCGACGGGAGCGGGTGCCGCGAGATTCTCGGCATCACTGATGCCGAGAATCTCCGACAGGCGGTGCGGCGGCTCGTCCTTCTTACCGAGGGCCTGCGCAAGCGGGACATCCTCGGCACGCTGACGCTGACCGAGGTGAGGACGGGTGTCGTCGTGGCAACCCGCCGCGTGTGGCCGTGACGGCCGGCACGGGGGCGGTCTGACCCAGTGATCGACTTCGAGCCCTGGCGCCGCGTCGATCAGCTCCCCGAGCGGGCGCCGATTCGCCACCTGCGCCCCGATGCGCTCCCGAAGCCGGATCAGGTCCGGCCGCGCCTGGAGGCGGAAGGCCTCGACCCCGACAGCGCCGGCGCGATTCTCACGGCGATCCTGCGACGAGATTGGACGGCCTGGTTGGTTGGCGTGCCGGGGAAGCCGCCGCGGTTTACGGCCTTCGTCCTCGAGCCGCGGTTCGGGGCGGTTTGGGCGCAGGGGTGGGGGGCAACGCCGGCGGAGGCGGTGCGCGCGGCGCTCGGCTCGCTCTCGGAGCCCCACCGCCTGGCGACGACGCTCCACTACGTCGACGGCTATACGGTTGCGGAAGTGGCGGGACTGCTGGGCGTCCCGGTCGGAACCGTCAAGCGCCGGCTCCACGACGCCCGGCGCCGGCTCGGGCAGTCCCCGGCGCTGAGGGCCCGGGGGACACAGCAGGAGGGAACGACGATGCGGCTGTTCACGGGCAAGGGCGACCACGGCGAGACCGACCTACTCGGTGGCGGGCGCGTCGGCAAGGACGACCCCCGCGTCGCCGTCCTCGGCGCGCTCGACGAGGCGACCTCGGCCATCGGCCTCGGCCGCGCCCTGGCCGCCTCGGCCCGCGCCAAGGAGCTGCTGGTCGAGGTCCAGCGCGACCTCTACCGCCTCATGGCCGGACTCGCCTTCGCCGGCGCTGTCCGGCCCGCCGGCTACGGCTTGGGCCCCGATCGAGTCGCCCGCCTCGAGGCCGTGGTCGACGAGCTGGGTCGCGAGGTCGAGATCCCGCCGCAGTTCATCCTGGCGGGCGACTCCGCCGCAGGGGCGGCGCTTGACGTCGCCCGGGCGGTGGCCCGCCGCGCCGAGCGGGAAGCCGTCGCCCTGGCCCGCGCCGGCCGGCTCGACGACCCGCAGGCGCTGCGCTACTTGAACCGGCTCTCGTCGTTCCTCTTCGTTCTCGCCCGGTTTGAGGACCGCGAGGCCGGCGTAGCGCCGCTCCGCGCAAAGACGACCGCCTCCTGAGCGAGGCGGCGTAGGCGCGCGGGTGGACGGAGGCCTGCCTTTTTCAACGAGCTGAGTGATTATAGGAAGAACAAGGGTGCGGAGCGCTGCGCCGGCCGAGAACGGCGTCAGGCGGCGCCCTCGGACCCGGCGAGGGCGCCGACGCAGAAGCAGGCAAATCCAATGAGGTCGCAGGCGACGCGGGCGGTATGGTTACGATCCCAGCGGCGACGCCGCTCCTCGAAGTCGTCCGGCGCCGCCGGCGCCGCCGGGTCGAGGATGCGCCGGTTGATCGGCAGCTCCCCACCGACCGTGACCGCGACCATCGCGCCGTAGGCGACCACCCCGGTGAGCGTGGCGCGGAAGGCGGGGGAGCGGCGGTCCCGGATCGCGACCAGGAGCGGGACCGCCGAGAGGATGGTCAGCGGCATCAGGACGGGCATGACCCGGCCGTAGCGGCCGACGACGGCGCGTTCGGCCTCGTACCGGGCGCCGCGGGGGAGCGTGTCCAGCGCCGGGTGGACGACCGCCTTGGTCCCGACCTCGTTGCCGGTGAGGACGCCGGCCAGCACGAGGTTGAGGAGCCGGGCGAGCCGCAGGGCCATTCCGCCGGGAAGGGACCGGTCGTTCGCGTCGTCGGGCATGTCGTCAACTCGGTGGCTATCCATGAGCGCCTCGTCCCCTCCTTCAGGCTTCGCGGTTCTGCGTGCCCGGCCTGGCCGCTCTCCTGGGTGGCCGTGCCGGTCGGGCACCGCACTTTTTGCGCCCGGCCCTGCCGAGCGCCATAGGCGGCGGAACGCGGCGGCGGGCGGATAACGGCCGAAGTCGGTAAGGCCTCCCGCCGCTTAGGGCCATTCCTCCACGGGGGGCTTTGGATATCGACCCCTTCCAGCCGCCCGCTCTTGGGGATCGACCCCAACCTCTCCTCACGCTTTGCGGACAACCTCCATTATCCCGCAGCGCGCGGCCAATCCGGCACACGTCCTATCCCGCAAAAGAAGTCGAGGGCTGACACTCGCTTTCCCGATTGTTGTCGAAGAGGACTTGCGGCCTCAGAAGCGTCGCTGCTGACTCGGGTCGTCGCCGACTTCACTTTCCACGGTGCGGCGTCGAGTCGGGACCAGGTCTCCGAGGCGTCCTCGAACCGCGCCGTCGATTGGAGGGTTGTTCTTGCGGCGAAGTCGTCGTCGCAGGCGACCTCCGCCAACCCCACCGTCCCCTTCCTCTTTCGGTCGGTCCGGGGCTGGGGCCGAGGCCGAGGGCGGGGGCGCCGTTGCTGAGGACGACGCCGGCGGGCAGGGCCGTGACGTGCCTCCGGTCTTCGAAGAAGTCGTGCCGGAGACAGAAGAGCAGCAGGCGGACGAATCCGGCCATGCGGTGCTTGACGACGGAGGAACTACCTAAACTTGACAACATCAGCGTTATGAACGACTTCGATATTCTTTTTTTCTAGGCGGAACACTTTTACCTCGCCGGGTTCAACACGGTGCCGTTGTTTGCCTTGTCTCAAGACAACATCATCATCGTGGTGTTTGCCGTGTACCACATCGACCGGTGGTTCAAACATGTCCAGTCGCCGCTGTCGCTGATCAGCGAACTCTGATAACAGAACATCAAGTTCCACAACCTCTCGATTTATGATACGCACCCGTGACTCGGTCATGGCGCGGTTCACTATACGGCACGGCTCGAGCCCCTCTTCTGATGGAACCGACGGTTAGCGAACAACGTTCATAAACCGCAACGCTCCGCCCGCTCTTCCGTCGTCACGACCCGTCGTCGCCACGGGGATGCCCCGCACGCTTGTCGGCATCGTGTCGAAGACAGCGGTGACGTTAGGCGAGACCGGCTGGCGTTTCGCTCGCGACCATCGCCGCGACGCAGGTGAGCCCGGGGAACACCGTCTTAGACGTCTTACTGGATACCCCGGAGGATGATCGCGAGCTCGCGTCGGGTTTGCTCGACCGGGTCCTCGCCATGCAAGGTCTCGTGGAATTGATGATCCGCCAAGAGCCGCGGCCACATCGCCGTAAAGCCGTCGTGGGTCGCACCCGGCGTTTCCAGATACTGCGCGAGGAGGCGCTCTTTCAACGCCGCCGCCGCCGCCGTCGTGCGGGCGATCCGCTCGGCTTCGATGGCAGCGACCGTCCGCCGACCAACGCCGGCCGGAGGTTCCCGTCGTCCTGGCCCGTCACGGGATCGCTCGTGATAGTGACGAGACAACGTTGCTGGCCGAGCTCGCGGGGCGTGACAGGGAGGCGCGCGTCGAGGAGCGGGAGGAGCGGAATCCCCATCGTCAGCCCGTCGTTCGGGCGTTCGCGTTCCGGCGGCGCGCCCGAGCCGCGGCCGAGCGACGGTCGCGGTCGTGGCCCGACCACTGCCAGGGCTCGGGGCGACGAGGCGCTCAGCCAGCTCCTGGCGGTGGTGCTGGAACGGGAGGGGTGACGCGCGCGGGAGACACGCACGAATGGCATCTACGGGCTTGTCTCGACCGCCTCGGTGGGCAAGACCCAGCCGGCGATGCCCAGCACCTCGAACCGGTTTCAAAACTCTGCATGACCGAGTGCACAGCATCTTCGACTAGAGCGTGTCCACACATCCATTGACAATCTGGAGGCCCTGCCTAAGATGCGAACGTGGCGGCCGCTGCCGAGGCGGCCGGTCAGGCAAAGGAGGATGTCGCCATGCGTCGGTTGTCTTTCCTCGTCTCGGTTGTTGTCGTCGTGCTCGTCGGCTCGTTAGCCTTCGGCCGCGTCGCCCCCAGTACGGTCGCCCAGGACGCTACCCCCACCGTCACTAACCCCGGCGCCGGGGAACGGGGCCACTTCGACCTGGCGGTCCACTTCGCCTGGGATCCCGCGGCGATCGCCCACCACTGGTGCAAGCCCGTGGCCGGCGGCTTCGTCGAGTGCCTGATCTACGCCAATGACAACCCGGACGCGCCGCTAGTGGCGGTGGAGGAGGTCGTCGACGAGGCGACCTACAACGGCTTCGACCCGGCCGAGCAGCAGCTGTGGCACTCCAACGTCGCCGAGGCGGCCGCCGGGGCGGACCCGAACCGCCCGGCCCCCTCGCTGGCGGAGGCGGCGACGGCGGCGGCGCAGGCCGACGGGGCGACCTACGGCAAGCTCATCCTCCTCGGGGACCCTGAGACCGTTGGCGACCTGCCCGCGGGCCCGCCGCGGGTGATCTACCCCTCCGAGACCGAGCCGGGCACGCCGACGCCGTAGCGGGCACGGCAGCGGGGAGGCCGCCCGGGAGGAACGCTGGCGGCCTTCCCCGCATCTGCTGGCGAGGACTCGGCTTTCAGCCGGTGTCGTATCTGCTGCGACGCTCCGGTGACAAGCGCGCCATCTGGGGACATGCGTCGACGTAGGTCTCTTTCGTCGCGACGGGTAACGAAGCCGCTCGCCGCAGTTGAGGCATACACGAGGGATTTATGAAACCAGTTCCTCATAGCCTCTCTCATGGATCGCGGCTTCCCGCTCCGCCTCCGAGACGGTGTAGAAGTGGGCGCCACTCTCTGGGTGGTGGAGCGCATGCAACGGCCTCGTCCCGGCGACCGCTTGGGGGTAGACGAAGCCGGCGATGCCCTCGTACCGAGGCTGTCTCTTCGCGAGGGTCGAGGCAAGGGTGTGGCCCTCCGTCGTGTAGGAGTGCCGCTGGCTCGGCCCATGCCACAGGCGGAACAACGGAACCGTCCCTGATGCGGGGCTGTCGAAGACGAGGCAGGCGACGCCATCGCTTTCGTACTCGTAGCGAGCGATTGCCTCGTCATGCTCGGCGAGGGAGGTGGTATAGAAGTGGTTGACGTGGCCCGGGGCGACATGCCGGCGGAGGCGATGGAGGGGAACCGGCCGGGGCGCCGCCTTGTGGTGAGGGGCGGGGGCAAACCCGAATTCCTGGCTCATCCTCCGCCTCCTCCGTCGCCCGCTACCTCTTTCATCATTATTGCGGTTGATTGCCATAAACCGCAAAGCTTCGGCCGCCCTTCCGTCGGCACGACCCGCCTCCGCCACGTGGGTGCCCCGCACGCGACCCGTGGTTGCCGCTGGGCGTCACACACCTCGACCCCGGCTCGCCGGCCACGTTGGGGGGTCGGACGCTCCTGGGGCCTCTCAGCGCGTCGGCTGTCGCGATGGTGGCGGTGCGGCCGGTGGCGTTACGCGGGGTCGGCTGACGTTTCCCGGCGGTCGGGCGGGTCTGCCCCGTTCGCGCGCCGCCGCAACGCGTCCCGCAGCTCCGGCCAGGCGGGGCGGGGAGCCTCCGCGCGACCCGGGTCGCTGCCGAGATAGGCCCGCCGGAGACGTTCCGCGAGGGCGGCCACCCGCTGGTCGGCATGTGGCCGGCCGCTGACCGCGTCGCGGAGACGCGCGTTCATCGTCTCTGCGCCGCCGCTCATGCCGCCGCTCATGCCGCCGCCTCCAATGGTGAAGCGATCTCGCGCCGCGCGTGTTCGGCCGCCTGTTCGGCCGCCCGTTCCGCGACGACCTCCCAGGGGCGGGTCGCCTGGTCGAGGGTGCAGAAGCCCGCGATGTTCGGTCCGTAGCTCATCTCGACCAGGGCCGTCGCCATCGCGGCCACCTCTTTGACCTGACGATACCGCTCCCGGGCCGGCGCCACCTCAGCGAGCGCGTCCCGCAGCACGTGGCGGGCCTCATCGGCCAGGTCCGGGCGCGGGCTGCCGCTGTACCCCTCAACCCGGAAGACGTGCAGGCTCGCGCGGTCAACATCCGCAATCGGGCCGTTCGTCGCGGCAACCAGCCGGCCAGCCTCAGCCTCAGCGAGGGTCTTGAGCCGGTGCAGATAGCCGAGCCGGGCGCGGGCGTGGCGCCGGGTCGCCGCCGCCAGCGCGTTCGGGACGGTGCCAAGGTCGGCGCCGGTCACGAGCAGCTCACCCAAGAGCCCGGTTCGCGTGGTGCCCGTCGCACCGGGCAGCGAGGCGGTGAGCGAAGCCTGGCGCCGGCGGAGGTCGGTGGCGCGCTCGCGTTCCGCGTGGAGCGCCGCCCACGCCATCCGCAGCTCATCGGCCAGGCGGTCGAGGTCGGGGTCGGTCGGGAGCGATGCCACGAAGTCCCTGAATTCGGGACGGGTCAATTCAGCGGGTCGTGCGATTGCCGGCTCGGTGGCTGGTCGGCTGTGGGGCTTAGTCATACGAAACGCACTCCTTCTTCGTTCTCTGATGTGACGATGATGTAGCGACGCTCAAGCGTGATCGGAACAACCCGACCACATTGGGGGCAGACCTCCGGCCGGCAATATTTGGTGACATTTTGTGACGTCGCCGGCCACGATCGGTTTGGCTGAGGGCGGCGACGCAGCTCCCCCACGACCGGTTCCGCCCGAATGAAACGTGTACCGTTTCGCGTCACGGTGACGCGAAACTCCCGAGCGTCAACCTCTGTCGCCACCTCAGCCAACGCCACCGAGGCGTGTCGCCTCGCTGGGTACAAGGGGAACGCCAACGCGCTCGGTGTCCAAGGGTTCTCTAACCTAAGAAATCCTAAGATCGCCCTCGCCATCAAAGAGGCTGAGGCCAAGATCGAGCGACGCGGCATCGCGATCATGGCCCAACCTGCCCATCACCGGCGGTCGCCAAACAATCAACGCACCAACACGGGCCACTACCAGGCTCGCGGTGCGGCATGTAGCGGTAGGGCGCGCTCGGTCCGACCCCCTCCGCCTTTCGCATCAGCTCGGTCATTCGCTCGAGTTGCTCATCGGTCAGGGCCGCAAGCGCCTGTCTCCTGCCGAGGCCTGGTTCGTATTGGGCCAGCAGCTGATCGAGCTCGTATTGCTCCCGCATCGTCAGCCGACTCGGGTCGAATCCCGATGCCGGCGACGGTGGCGGCCGCCGCGGCAAGCGGCGCTCCAGTTTCAACAACCGAAACTCTGTGCTCATGCTGTCTTCCTTCCGTCACGGCCCGCCGCCTTCTCAAGCTCGGCGAGCCGTTCCTCGATTTCGGTCGCTTCCTTGACGCTCACAATCGCCCGGGCCAGCGCTCGCCACCGCGTTTGCCTGCCCCGGTGTGAAGCGCCCCACCAGCACCCCTTTGAGCGCCGTCGCGAGGTACCCCTGCACCTCGCCGGTCGTCAGTCCCGCCGGAAACGCCTTCTTCGCCCGGCTGGCGTTCGACCTGGCCCGGCCGCCCTTGCGCGACAACTCGCGCCGGTCTTCCTCGGCCGCCGGGTCATGCCAGAGGCAAAAGGACCGCCCGGGGCGCGGTGTGGCAGAGCACGGCTTGCCGCTGGCTGCAGTCGCCTGGCATCGTTCGACCATCAATCGGGTACCTCGGCGTTTCCGGGGATATGGCGTCTCATGGGGTTGCCCTCGTTCATCAGCCGGTCCACTGGTCAACCGGCGACGGTTCGGGAGTCATACCCGGCAGCGGCACGGCTCTCCGCGGCGGTTCGTCACGAGCGACGGACGGTGCCGACCGACGTTCCTTCCGAGCAAGCAGATCGGCGCGAGCAGCAGCGCCACGTTCGGAGGCATCGGGCGCGAGCGGCTTCCCGAGTGGACGATGATCGTTATGGCAAGTTCGTTCGTTTGGGTCCCTACGTACCGTCTCCACGCTGGGGTATGCGACGGCGGGTTCGGGGGGTGCTCCGTCGCCGACGGCGACCAAACCGGCATCTTGCCTGTTTGCTTTGGACGAAACGGCGTGGTGCTCTGCACCCGCCTCGAGGAGGCGGTCGCATGCGGCGCAGTGGACCGACCAGCGTTTGACGGTGCCCGCGTCGGGGTGGTCGGGACACGCCGTCCGCGCGCCGCCATGTCCGTTCTTGGATTTGCCCGAGACCGGGCGCGCGGTGGCCAGCACGTCGAGCATGGCCAGCGGGTCGAGCTTCGGGACGAACACCGTCTGATTCTTGGGCTCGCGCGTCACCTCGCCGGTGGCGACGTCGACGCGCTCCACCTGTACGACGCGCGTCGTGCGCTCCCAGAGGTCGAGCGGGTCGAGCTTCTCGGTGACGTGCGTCCCGACCGTCGACGTCGAGAGGCCGGCTTGGTCGGCGACGCGGGCGTAGGGGATGACGTACTCGGTGCGGTCGGGGTGGGCGGCCTGCTGGTTGGCGAGCTCGAAGGCGATGGCGATGCCGGTCGCCTTCTCGGCGCCGAAATGCTTGGAGCGAAACGCCGCCATGGTTTTGGACTGCAAGAGGCTGAGCCGTTGGTTGTCCGCGCGGAGGCGGGCGTTTTCCGTTTCGAGGTCGGCGACCCGCCGCTCAAGGGCGGCGAGGCGCGCCAGCAAACGGGCATCTTGCGGGTTTGCTCCGGCGTCCGTGAGCAAACCCGCATCTTGCGTGTTTGGTCTCCCGGAATCGGCATCGCCGACCAAACGGGCATCTTGCGGGTTTGGTCGGGTCGCGGTGGACGCCGGCAGGGGGCCCGGTTGGGTGGAGCGGGCCTTGGCGAGCGTTCGCTGCCGATAATCGGCGCGGTCCCACTTCGCGCGGTAGAGGCCAGATTGACGGAAGAGGCGGTCAACCTGGTCGTCGTCGCCGGTCCAATAGCAGAGGCTTGAAACGAGGGCGAGGTCGGCGGCGCTGTCGTCGTCACCGTGGGCGCTCGTGTCGCCGTCAAAGAGCAATCTGACCCTGTGGCCATTCCGGGCGGCAAAGGCGCGGGCGAGGAGGGCGGTATCGTCATCGGTCGCCGGCGTTGAGGCGGTGACTCGGTGCGTGGGTGTCGCCGCGTTGCCGAACGTCTCGCGGTGCAGGGTGGCGAGCTCATCCGACCGCTCTTCGATGGCGGCGGTCTCGGTCAGCTGCCGACCGGTGACGATGATGAACCGGCCATCGTCGTACATCTCGAGCGGGCCCCGCTTGCGACCGCCCGGCGGCAGTGTGCCCCACGCGTAGCTATGCACGCCGGTGCCGCTGACGCTCGCTTCGGTGTAGCTATTGAGACGGGCGATGATGGCCGCCGCCCAGGGGTCGAGGGTCCCCGTTTCCGGGTCGCGGCAGCGGTCGAGGTCCACGGCGACGATCCCGGTCCCTTCGCTCAGGACGAACCCGACGTGCCAGCCACGCCGGTCGGCCGCGGCTCGGGCCGTCGCGAAATCGGTCCAGGTCGAGGGGTCCGTGGGTGAGGCGCGCCGGCCGGTCTTCGCGTCGTGCGGAATCTTGTCGGGGCCGGCGACAACCCAGTGGGGGATGGCGGTCAACTCGGCGGGAAAGGTCGACGCCGTCATGCTGCCACCTGCTCTCGGCCGGCCAGGCTGCCGTCAATCTCCGCGAGCACGGCCGCGACATACGCACGGGCGCAATCGGGGGGCGGCCAGACCTGTTGGTCACGGTCGAGCCGGCGCTGGTAGGCCACATATCGCGAGCGATGAAGGCGGAGTCGCTCCGTGTCTAAGGCCCCGAGTCCCCGGTTGGGTGTTGGTTTAACTTGACATAGTGCAGAATGTGCCATTACGCTTGCCTCGATGCTTCGTAGCCGGAATCCGGCACAAAGCCCGCGGCGGTGGTAGCATGGCCCCGACCGGCCAGGTCAGGGTTCGCCGCTCCGCCAGCGAGCGACCTTCCAAGAGCGGCGACGCGTGCTATCGCGTCGCCGCTCTGTTTATGCAGCTGGCATAGGCGTCTGCTCCTTTCGTGGGGCCAGGGGCCGATGTGTTGCGAGTCGCTCAATGTCCTCGCGGCGGAGGAGTCGCCGCCGGCGGTCGAGTGGGTCCAACCACGCATCGAGGGAACCATCGGCGACGCGCCGCCGGAGGAGGAAATCGCTCACGCCGAGCCGACGTGCCGCCTCATTCATCGAGACAAATTCATCGATCATTTCGCGACGCCTCCGGGTTAACGAAAAAGCGCGTGGAGTGAACACCGGTACCGGTGCTCCCCTCACGCGCTCTGCCTCGTGCTACGGCCTGCGCTCCCTGGTCGGCCGGGCGGCCGCCTTCGTGGATTCGATTAGGTTTGAGTATAGCGTATCGTCGGCTAACGTGCGACACCACCCCGTACACTGGGGCGTCCGAACGCGGGATGCCTCATTTCCCGATGGTGGGAGCTTCTCGAGGCCCGGTGTTACCATGTGGCTGTCCTCCGCCCGTTCGGAACGAGCCTTAAGCCGCTTCTTTTGCGTATCGGCTAACCAATCGGTGATTACTACCTTGGTTAGCCGATAACTCACGGGCTAAGGTGATGCCGTCGTCGGTCAGGGCGACCCAGCCATCTCTCCACTGATTCCCGTGCCAGTACCCCAGCTTATCGACGAGGCCGCGCCGCTCAAGGCGGTCAAAGGCACGAGAGACAGAGACGGCCGCCGCGGTGTATCTGGGGACACCCGCGCCGGATTTGCTCAGCCGGCGATACCCCCAAAGTCGCGCGGTAACCGCG